>Ga0272446_1000843_pt1 | contig 46777 bp, 40 predicted proteins | sample YNPCB0061_FD_194587 | JGI IMG/M metagenome (GOLD analysis project Ga0272446, IMG submission 194587) | Hot spring microbial mat communities from Yellowstone National Park, WY, United States - YNP-CB-006-1 | ecosystem: Environmental > Aquatic > Thermal springs > Hot (42-90C) > Sediment | place...
TCAACGGCGTGCGCTATGGGCTTTCGTCGTCGCTTTACACGCAAAATGTCAATCTTGCGTTCCGTGCAATGCGCGATTTTGAAGCGGGCATTACTTACATCAACGCGCCCACGATTGGCGCAGAAGCACACTTGCCTTTCGGAGGCGTCAAAGAAACAGGCAACGGACATCGTGAAGGTGGCTGGCAGGTCTATGATTTTTTCAGCGAGACGAAAACGATTTACGTCGATTTCAGCGGCACACTTCAACGCGCACAAATCGATAACTACGATACCTAACGCACTTACTTGATTAGCATCAATTTGCGCGTCTCTGAAAACTCGCCCGCTGTGAGTTTGTAAAAATAGACGCCACTTGAAAGATTTTCGGCTGAAAACTGAACGCGATGCATACCTGCACTTTGCGGCTCATTGACTAAGGTTGCGACTTTGCGCCCCAGCGCGTCATAGACGGAAAGTTCGATCGAATTCGGCTTCGCTAACTCATACTCAATCGTGGTGCTGGGATTAAACGGATTCGGATAGTTTTGAAGCAATCGGTATTGATAGCGTTGATGCTGAAGTTTTTCGTTGTAATCGAGCGTGATAGGAAACCGCAAGACCCAGCCGTTTTTGTCAACTTCCAGCGATGTCGGTCGCTCGTTGAAGGTGAAGGTAAAAACGGTATCGCGCGATAGCACACGAACACGTTCAACGGTTGTCGTTGAGTTTTGGAATTGGAAAAAGAGTTCGAGCGGTGTTTTGAAGGTTTGTCCTGCTTGTGTTTGTTGCACGCGCACGGTCGTTTGCCATTGATTGCCCACTGATGCTCGAGACCAAGTGACATTGAAGCGTGGCGCGCCTGTTCCATAGACCCACTGCTGAAAGAAGTCATCTAACGCTTCACCATAAAGCGATTCTGCAACGGCTTTGAACTGCGCTGTGTTTGCCGTGCTATACTTGAACTGCTCGCCATAGACTTTGAGAATCTGAAAAAAGAGACTATCGCCACACCAGAAGCGCAACTGATGCAAGACCCACGCGCCTTTGCCATAGACTTCATCAATGAAATACGGCGGCGGCGGATTATAGACCGCGTTCGTCCACTGATTCGGACGCAGGCGGCTCTGCATATAGTTGTAAAGCCCTGTAAAGCCTTGCAGTTGTTCGCGCCACAAGGCTTCGGTGTAAGTTGCAAATCCTTCGTTGAGCCATAAATCGGCGAAGGTCTCGCATGTCACCATATTTCCCCACCAATGATGCGCTAACTCATGCACAATCAAGTTCTGACTCGAAAGCGAATTGCGTTGCAGAATGCTCAATGTTTGATGCTCCATGCCTCCATATGCAAACGGATGCACCGCCGCTTGACCATATTTTTCAAATGGATACAACATCTGAAACCGATTCTCGCACATTGCCAACATCGCCGGCAAAACACTAAACGACTGTTGCGCCGACGGCACATCGCTTGCCCAAACATAATTTTCCGTTACCAGCGTATCGCCCGAAGGACGCACATAGTAGATGTCAAACTTCTGATAATTTGAAACTGCAAAGCACATCAAGTAGGTCGTAATTGGGTAATCCGTCTTCCAGTGGTAAGTGCGTGTGTTGTTCGGGTTGGTCGTGAGGTTTATGAGTAGCCCATTGCTTGCGGCTACAAATCCTTGCGGCACGGTGAGTTTCATTTCCATTGTGGCTTTGTCATATGGCTCATCGAAGCACGGCATCCAGTAGCGCGCATCAAACGGTTCAGACATGGTGTATGCCAATGCGCCAAAGCCTGTCTGCGACGGCGTGTAGTAGTAGTAACCGTAACTGGGTGAATTGACTTGATACTGAATCACAATCGTGATGGTATCTTCTTGGCGAAGCCATTGCGGAAAGGTGATGTAAAGCGAATCGGTGCGTGAAAACGTGAGCGGTTCTGTCTGTGCATTTCTTTCCCATACCGCCGATTGAATCGTCATCTGATTTGCATTGAGCGCAATTCGATTGATGGAATCGCGCTGAACGCGGAACGTGATTCGGTTCTTTGCTGTGAAGGAAGAACTCATCGGCAAGTTGATGTCTAAATCGTATTTCAAAATGTCAATCGGTCGTGTGTAGAGACGTGAGAAGACGCTGTGAACAGTGGGACGGAGCAAGTTCGTAAGCGATTGACGACGCAAGAAAGCCTCGCGCTCCTCTAATTGAATGGATTCGCTTTGCTGTGCTTTGATTGAAAACAGAGATGCAAAGAGTAAGAAAGATAAGGTTAGCCGTTTCATCTTTGTTGGTTTTGTGTAAATTGATTTTTGAATTTGCACATTTTCGCTTAATCCATGAAACTTGTTCTTGTCGGTCCTGCTTATCCGCTTCGTGGCGGCAATGCGCTCACGCTGGGCTATTTAGCCGAAGCCCTTTCAGCCGAACACGATGTCCACATCATTTCATACTCGCGGCTTTATCCCAAACTTCTCTTTCCCGGCACGCGCATGGAAGATGTGAGCAAAACGCCAATGAAGCCCACCAATCCTGACAAGACGTACGTTCTCATCGATTGCATCAATCCAATATCGTGGAAGCAAACGGCAGATGTTATCAATCGACTTAAACCTGATATGCTCGTGATGCAGTGGTGGAACTCCTTTTTCGGCGTGGCACATCGCACGATTCTTTCCTTTGTCGACAAGCGGATTCCGATTTTTTACATTCCTGAAAACATCGTCTCGCACGAAGCCAGTGCTGTGAATTTGTTTCTCACCAAACTTGCGCTTTCAAAAGCCGATTACTTCTTGGCGTTCTCGCATAGCGTTGCCGAAGGCGTGAAGTCGCTTTATCCGAACAAGCCTGTTTATGAAGCGCAACTTCCGATTTTTGATTGCTTCAATCTTGAACCTGATTTTGACAAAGTTGCTTTTGCTCAATCGCTTGGCTTAAAGAAGAACGTGATTCTTTTTTTCGGATACATTCGCGAATACAAAGGCTTGATGACGCTTCTCGATGCCATGCCTGAAATTTTGAAGCGAATCGGTAATGACACGACGCTCTTAATTGTCGGCGAATTTTATGACAAGCGCGAAAAGTATGACGCAAAAATTCACGCGCTTGGAATTTCGGATCATGTGAAAGTGGTAAGCGAGTTTGTTCCGAATGAAGCAGTAGGGCGATATTTTTCGGTGAGCGATGTGGTGGCAATGCCCTATCACTCGGGCACGCAGAGCGGCATTTTGAGCATTGCATACAGCTTCCGAAAGCCCGTCGTGATTACGAATGTCGGTGGCATTGCAGAAACCGTGATTGAAGGCGAAACAGGCTTCATCGTTGAGCCGCGCAACCCGATGGCTCTTGCTGATGCGATTGAGAAGTTTTACAACGTCAAGTCGACCGTCAATTTTGAGCAAAACATTTTGCGCGTGGTGAGCGCAAACAACTTTGCAAAAACGTTGCAAGTTTTTCGTGAATTGGAATCCAAACTGACTGCGAAGGTTTAGATGCTTCTCGAGATGAATGTCAAAATGCTTGGTCAAGTCTTCACGCCGGTTTCAATCGTTCAACTGATGCTGTCGCTTCGTCGGCGTTCAGGGCGAGTTTTGGAGCCTTCGTGCGGCAACGGCGCATTTTCAAATCTCATTCCCGATTGTGTTGCGATTGAACTCGATGCCACCAAAGCCCCACGCCACGCACTCGTGATGGATTTCTTCGACTTCCCTCTTTCTGAAACCTTTGAGACAATTATCGGCAATCCGCCTTACGTGCGCTTTCAAGACATCGCTCCCGAAACAAAACAGAAACTCTCGCTTGCGCGCTTCGACGCTCGCACAAACCTTTATCTCTTCTTCATTGAAAAATGCGTTAAGCACCTTACACCGACAGGCGAACTGATTTTCATCACGCCGCGCGATTTTCTCAAAGCCACATCAAGTCGCAAACTCAACGCTTGGCTCTTCACACAAGGCTCCATCACCGATTGGATTGAACTTGGCGATAAGCGCATTTTTAGCGGCTACACGCCCAACTGCGCTATCTGGCGATTTGAAAAAAGTAACTTCTCGCGCACCACACATTTCACAAGCGAAGATGGAACACAAGAGATACGAACCTTTGCGTGCGCAAGCGGACAGTTGCTCTTCCTCAAAGCCAATTACACCGTGCCGTTTAGCGAGGTCTTTTTTGTGAAGGTCGGCGCGGTCAGTGGCGACGATGAAATTTTTACCCATCACGAATTTGGAAACTGCGAGTTCGTTTGTTCCACCACTGCCAAAGACGGCAAAACTCGCCGAATGATTTTCAACCTCAAACACCCCTTGCTCGAACCCTTCAAAACGCGATTGCTTTCGCGCCGCATCAAATCGTTTGATGAAACAAATTGGTGGACTTGGGGACGAGCGCACTATCAAAGTTCCGAAAAGCGGCTCTATGTGAATTGCAAAACACGAAATCCGCGCCCTTTTTTTCTTCACCCGTGCAACAATTACGACGGCTCGGTGCTTGCCATTTTCCCAAAACAGCAAGCGGCTGACTTGAACACGCTTTGCACGATGCTGAACGACGTCGATTGGCGAGAACTCGGCTTTATGTGCGACGGACGATTTTTATTTTCGCAACGCGCCTTAGAGCAATGCCTTTTGCCCGAAGTCTTCCGCGAGTATGCGGCATGCTCACATCTCTTTGAACATCAAGGCACGACTTCGGATTTCAGCCATGCATCTTTTGAAAGAAGCCTTTGAAAGCGTTAAGTTTCCGCTTCAACACATTCACACATGGATTCGCAAAAGCCTATCGTTTATATCTGCACGAACCTTCGCTCCGAAAGTTCTCCAAAGCCCTCGTGCGCTCGGCGCGGTTCAGAAAAGTTTTTAGAGATTTTCAAACAAGAACTCAAAGCCAATCACTGCGAGCATCTGATTGACGTTGAAAACAGCAGTTGTCTCGGCGCATGTGAAGATGGCGCAACCGTGATGTTTTTTGAAGAGCAAATTTGGTATGGCAATGTTCAAGCCGAGGATATTCCAAGAATTGTGAGGGAGCATATCAAGGAAGGAAAACCCGTTGAAGACCTGTTCATCAAACGCTTGATGCAACGGCGGCGATTGGCGTAGTTATCGGAACACTTCGCCTAACAGCACTTCAATGCCGAGTTGCTTATCCATTAAAACCTGATGGTCTCGATACACTTCGTAAGTTGTTGCGTTTTCAAAGACATAGATGCTCTTCAAACGCGGAATCACTATCCAACATGACTTTACACCGTGTTCAAAATACTTTTGTATTTTATCGACAAGGCTATCTAATGTTTGAGAAGCGGAAAGAATTTCAATAGCGCAAAGTGGCGGGCGAGTTACTTTTGCCTCATCTTGCGATGTATCAATATCAGACTTTGAGTAAAGCGAGAGGTCGGGAACAGACTCCCATTCGTTCAAGGCAAGGCTTAATTCTGAAAAGCACATGTATTTTGGTTCAAGTTTAGCCAAAAGCACGGCGAGCCTTGTTTGAACGCGCGAATGAAGTAGTGATGGCATTGGTTTGCCTCGTTCAAGTTGATATTCGGAAATGCTTGGCGCAACCTCTTGCATGTTATCAAATGTTAATTTTGATTGAACTTACAAAATTCGCATCATTCCAACGGCTTGCGCATCTGGCGCGGCACTTTCAAACAACACAAAAAAAACAGGAGACCTACAATGGCACTTCAAGTTGGCGACCTTGCGCCCGACTTTGAACTCGATTCCACCGACGGCACGAAGGTGAAACTTTCCGATTTTCGTGGAAAGAAACATGTGCTGCTTTCATTTTATCCGCTTGATTTTACGCCTGTCTGCACGGCGCAAAATTGTTCTTACTCGCAAGATTACAGCCGCTACGAACAGCTCGGCGTTGTCGTGCTGCCGATTTCTGCCGATTCCAAGTTTGCACATCAAGCGTTCCGCGAGAAATACAACATGCAACATCACTTGCTTTCTGACATTCATCGCGACGCTATCAAAAAGTATGATGTTCTTTTTGAACCGCTGAATGTCAGCAAACGCGCTTATTTCCTTGTCGGAATGGACGGCAAAATCAAGTGGTTTCATATTGAAAAAGAACTCAAAGACAGTCGCACCGACGATGAACTGATTGCGGCTATCAAACAAGCCTTGAATTAAATCACTTTTCAACATCATTTGAACGCCTATCTTTCTTGACCTTGCGAGGGGAGATAGGCAGTTAAATTTCTTCACCAAAAAAACGCAAACACTATGGCAAAACTCATTCTCATTCGGCACGGCGAATCGCAATGGAATTTGGAAAATCGCTTTACGGGCTGGGTTGATGTGCCTTTAACCGACAAAGGTCGGCGCGAAGCTCGCGAGGTAGGCGAAAAAATTCAGTCGATTCCGATTGATTTCGGCTACACTTCGGTGCTCTATCGTGCGATTGAAACACACATCTTGGCACTTACATCGGCAGGACAGATCGACCGCGTTCCAACCTATTTCAACAAAGCCCTTAATGAACGCCACTACGGCGCATTACAAGGACTCAACAAAGCCGAAACCGCAAAAAAATATGGCGAAGAGCAAGTCAAAATTTGGAGACGCAGTTATGACATTCCGCCGCCCGCCGATAAAACTGACCTTAATCCCGATGGCTACACCGAAAGCCTTAAAGACACGGCGGCGCGCGCGATTCCTTATTTTGAACAAGAAATTTTGCCGAAAGTGGTTTCAGGAAAAAATGTGTTGATTTCTGCACACGGCAATAGTCTGCGTGCAATTGTGATGAAACTCGATAACCTGACAAAAGAGCAAGTCTCGGAACTGAACATTGCTAACGGCGTTCTGATTATTTATGATTACGAGGGCGAACGAATTGTCAAGAAGGAGATTTTGAACTAAATAACTTGGGAAGAGTCGATTCTTTGGGTTGTGAAGCAAAAGGGCGGCGTTGCGTCTTTACAGGATTTATACACAAGCGTTCCCGCTCTTTTAACTCAAACACAAACGAGAGATTCCGCTCACAGTATTCGCGCTTATCTACGCCGATTAAAGCAAAAGAGCCTCATTAAACAAGTTGGTCTTTCGCTTTACGCGCTCCGTGATGTCTCGCCTGAAAATCCGTTTTATGAAATTGCACTTTCAGAAAGTCGTGTTGAAGATGCGTTATCGAAACTTCCCAAGAACGCCGTTCACGGATTCATTGAAGGAATGCTGGTTGATTTAGGAAATTTTATTGGCTCTGAAACCTACACGCCCGACAAGCACGTTGTTTTTAATGGAAAGCCTTTGAACGAACTATGCTCTCAACGCCGTTTGCCAAACTTCACATACAAAGAAATTGTTGAATCGACCGCAATGATCGATGTGATATGGTTACAAAACGGATTCCCAATTAAAACCTTTGATGTCGAGCAGACAACGGGCTTCAAATCAGCGTTACTTCGCGTTTATCAATTACGCTATTTCAATACGCAGTTTTTTGTGGTCGCTCCCGACAGTCGCCGAAAGGCTTATCAAAAGCGACTGCTTCTTAACCCGTTTATTGAGATTCAGCACGCTATACGTTTTTATCAGGAGGTTTATGACGCTTATCGGAATGTGGCGCACATTAAGCCCACGATGAAAAACAATCGTATTTTTCAATAACACACATGGCAACCAACAACGAACACGCTGCGTCAGGCAACGGCAAGCCCAAAGGCTTTCAAATGCAAGCCGATACAGTTTCCGGCAATGCGTTTGATTTGCCCTTGCTCAAACGGCTTTTTAGATATGTGCGACCGTATCCGCAGTTGCTTTTTGCCGCTGTAGCTTTGACAATTCTTGGCGCGCTTCTCTCGCCGCTTCGCCCCTACATCACCAAACTGGCGATTGATAATCACATTGCGATTGGCGACACACAAGGCTTGTTTTATATGAGCCTCGTTTTTCTTGCCGTTGTTGTGCTTGAAGTAGCGATGCAGTTCGGCAATACTTACCTCACACAACTTTTGGGACAAAAAGCCGTGATGCAACTCAGGCTCGATATTTTCACACACCTTCAAACACTTGCGCTCAAATTCTTCGACCGTAATCCGATTGGTCGCTTGATGACACGCGCTACAAACGATGTCGAGACGCTCAACGAAATGCTTTCAAGCGGACTTGTCGCACTGCTTGGCGATGTGTTTCAACTCTCGTTTATTATCGTGATGATGTTCTACACCGATTGGCAACTCACGCTTGTTTCGTTCAGTGTTTTGCCGATTATGTTTTGGGTAACGATGGAATTCAAAAAGCGTGTGCGCGTTGCCTATCAAGATGTGCGCACCGAAATCGCACGTCTTTCCGCGTTTCTACAAGAGCATATCACGGGCATTGCCACCATTCAACTCTTCGGGCGCGAGCAAAAAGAATTTGAAAAACATTCGGAAATCAACACCGCACATCGCGATGCTAATGTGCGTTCCGTTTTCTATTACTCCGTTTTTTATCCCGCGATTGAATTGCTCTCCTCGATTGCGTTGGGGCTGATTATTTGGTATAGCGGCATGAGAATGCTGAATGCCGATTTGACGCTCGGCATTGTGGTTGCCTTCGTGCAGTATATCGCGCTGTTCTTTCGTCCGCTTCAAGATTTATCGGATAAATACAACATCATGCAAACCGCAATTACCAGTGCCGAGCGCGTGTTCCGATTGCTTGACGAAAAAGTTTTCATTGAGCCTCCAAAAAATCCGAAGTCACTTGTTAATCCAAAAGGTGAAATTGCCTTTGAGCATGTGTGGTTTGCTTACCACGACGCGCATTGGGTTCTGCAAGATGTCTCTTTCACCGCGAAAGCGGGCGAGCGTGTGGCGATTGTTGGCGCAACGGGTTCAGGAAAATCAACGATGATTTCACTGCTTTCAAAATTTTATGACATTCAAAAGGGACGCATTACGATTGATGGCGTTGACTTGCGCGACTTGACCGAACAAGAAGTCCGCCGACACATTGGCGTGGTGCTTCAAGATGTGTTTCTTTTTTCAGGCACGATTCGCGACAACATCACACTCGGCGATTCGTCTATCACGGAAAAGCAAATCAGAGAAGCGGCAGAACTTGTTGGGGCGGCATCATTTATTGAGAAACTGCCGAATGGCTATGACTATCAAGTGCAGGAGCGTGGCGGCGCGCTCTCAACTGGTCAACGGCAACTGATTTCGTTTGTGCGAGCAATGGTCTACAATCCGAAAATTCTTGTGCTTGATGAAGCGACGAGTTCGGTTGATACTGAAACTGAACACTTGATTGAATCCGCATTAGAAAAATTGATGAGCGGAAGAACTTGCATCATCATCGCACATCGGCTTTCCACGATTCAGCATTGCGATAAAATTCTTGTCATGCACAAAGGCGTTCTGCGTGAGCAAGGTACGCATCAAGAATTGCTTGCACAGCGCGGCTTGTATTACAAACTGTATCAACTGCAATACGCGCCGCAGGGTGCCGCCGTTAGCGATAGTTGACGAATTGAAGCGGCACACCCAAATCCATTGCGAGTAAGGCTTTTTGGACGGTTTGCAGGTCATCAATTTGTTTGCCTGAAACACGCACTTCATCGCCTTGCACTTGCGCTTGCACTTTGAGTTTCATCTCTTTGATTGCTGTTGTGATTTTCTTCGATGTTTCCTTGTCAATGCCTTGTTTCAACTTCACTTTTTGGCGCACCGTATTTTGAGAGGCAGGTTCGATTTTTTGAAAATCTAAAACCTTCGTGGAAATGTTGCGCTTGATGAGTTTGGATTGCAATACATCTATGACGGCTTTGAGCGTGAATTCGCTTGCCGATTCAAGCGTCAACTCCATGTCCTTTTCATTGAAGAGAATTGCCGACTTTGAGTCTTTGAGGTCGTAGCGTTGTTGTAATTCTTTTCGTGCTTGGTTGAGTGCGTTGTCTAATTCTTGAAGATTGATTTTTGAGACAATATCAAACGAATGTTCCGATGCCATATTTTTGGTTGATTGATGTTGATTAAATCTTATCGTGAAAGTCCTCGCAAGAGCATGCTCACTTCATTATCGGTATATGCGGGGTTGTAGTGCGCAAGGAATTTATCAAGGTGCGCATTGATTTCATCTCGCAACGCACGGTATTGACGACGGCTTTCGCCTGACACATCTCGAAACCCCCAATGCGCGTTAATTGCATTCCGATAGAGCCATTCGGGACACTCTTGATACGCCGTTCCGCTCACAGTTACAACGATGTCGATACGCTTGTTTCTAAACTCATCAACTGACTTTGAATAGTGCGAGGAAAGGTCGATTCCAATTTCGCGCATCACGGCGATGGCGTTTTTATCGACGTAGCCACATGGCTGGATGCCTGCACTGTAAGCCATCAACTCATCTGTTTTCGCGTTAATATAGGCTTCGGCGATTTGGCTTCGAATCGCGTTTGCTGTGCATAAAAAAATAATGCTTCTCACAGGCAGAGGTTTCTCTTATAGTGAATGGTGTCGGCTTATTCTTTCCACCCTTCTTTGCCGATGAGCGGCACGAAGGCGAAGTTATCGGCGACCGTTTCAAGCACTTGGTTGCCTTGTCGATGAAAAATACACATCTGTTGGGTTTTCGTATTGCCGATGGGAATAATCAATCGTCCATTATCGGCAAGTTGTTCGAGCAACGGTCGTGGCACGTCAGGTGAGCCTGCTGTAACAAGAATTGCATCAAAGGGTTTCATGGTTGCCCAACCGAGTGTGCCGTCGCCAAGCCGCGCCATCACTTTAATCCCCAGTTGTTCGAAACGTTTTGTGGCTTGTTCATAAAGCACTGCATGGCGTTCAATCGTGAAGACACGATACCCCAACGCATAAAGAATAGCCGCTTGATAGCCCGACCCTGTTCCCACTTCCAACACCTTCGCGCCACTGTTGTAATGTTCAGCTACAAGCGTTGTCATATATGCCACCGTGTAAGGCTGTGAGATGGTTTGATTAGCGGCAATCGGCAACGGCGAATCTTGATAGGCGGATTCCCAAAACATTGAATCGACGAATAAGTGCCGCTTCACGTCGCGAAAGGCTTGCAAGACGCGCTCGTTTGTAATGCCCATCTCGCGCAATTTCATTACCATTTCTTCGCGCTTTGGGCGGTATTTGTGGTCTTGGTCGTTCATCAACATTTACTCTTGATTACCTTCATGTTCAACTAACGGCTCAAATAGTGTTGCTTGATAGGCTCTCTCGTTGTTTTCGGACATCATTAAGTTTGATACAGGGGTTTGAACCGCAACTCTTGTTTTCAAGACGATTGGCGTTGTATCAATTTCTTCGGGATTGCTTGGTATGACATAGAAGTCTTTCAAGTAATCCCAATCTTTATCACGGAGCGTTACGACTTCATCGAGATAAAAACTCACCCATCGCTCTCCAATTTTAGACATTGATTTTTCTTGCTCCAACTTCTGCCGTGTGATTTTCACGTAATTTTCATCAAGTTCAAAGCCGATGTATTGTCGTCCAAGCCGCTTTGCCGCTACTGCTGTTGTTCCTGTTCCGCTAAAAGGGTCAAGAATGATGTCGCCTTCATCGCTACTCATCAGGAGTATTCGTTCAAGCAAATGAACAGGTAGTTGACACGGATGTTCATCGCGAAACTTGTTGTGTTTAATTCTATGAATATCCGTCCATACATCTGAAACCAGCGGTCCGAATGGGTGAAGCATCGACTTTTTGCCTCCATAATCTTTTGCCAGCAGTTGAGTTTTTCTTGTGCGTTTGTGCGGGTGTCGGATTTCATAAAACTTTAACTGAGCCGTCTCTTTCGCATAAAAGAGAATGCCGTAATGTGCCGGCTGTAAGGTTTTTCCCATTGGGGCTGTGGGAGCGTCCCAACTTATCCAGTGTTTGAAGTCTGCGTGTTTGTTGAGAAACGCCGCATAGTAGGTGAGCCATTTTGGAATGTTGTGAACGAAAATCGCACCCGTCGGCTTTGTAACACGAACCATTTCGGCAAGCCACTCCTCGCACCAGTTCAGATAGTCTTGCAACTTCAAACTGTCTCTGTAACTGTTGTAGCCTTTTTTGAGATTGAACGGCGGGTCAGCAAATGTAACATCAACCGAATTGTCAGGAATCTGCTTGAGTAGCTCCAAACAGTCGCCTTGCGTTATGGTGTTCAAATACTTTTCTATCATCGGCGCAATCTCTCTCGATTTCGTTCCTGAGGAGTGTAAGCACATCATCAGTTTGTAAAGGTAAAAGGTGTTTTTCTCTATGACGGTTTGAAATCTTTTATCGCTTTCTTTCACAGGTTGATGGTCAAAGGGTTGGTGGTTTGCACTTGGCGAAATGGCAGATTTAAAAGTACCGAACTGGCACGATATTTCAACTTACCACTTTACCCGCCATTACGCCAAACTGCTGTTGGGTGCTGTGCTTCTTTTCCGTCAATAGTTTATAGTCCGCTTTTGAAATAAATAAATTACCTTCAACGCTGTCTAACTTTTGAATAATAGCTTTTATTGCTTCGTCCGATTGGTCAATACCTACCCATTGTCTGCCGTTTGTCTGTGCGGCTTTTAATGTTGTCCCTGAACCTGCAAAACAGTCAAGCACAATACTGTTTTCATTGGAAGAAGTTTTTACAATTAAGTCTAATAAGTCAGGATTTTTTTCTGTCGGATAAACTGGATATTGAGGGTCTTTAAATTCCCAAATATCCTGCACCCGCTTACCTTCTTGTTGGTCAAAGTATATTTTTTTTCTCGGATTTCCGTTATCACTCCACTCAATTAAACCTTCTTTGTCCCATTGTTCTAAAACAGTTACATCACTTCTCCAATGTCTGCCCGGTGGTGGCAAAATACCCTTAAATGCTTGTGAAGTTTTACCGTTTTGAGTTTCTCCCGGTGCATGCAGCGGAATCGTTGTATATCGTCTGCCGTCCTTTTCTATTTTAGGAAAAAGTTTGATTTTATCTTCTTCGGTGTATGGTATTTTTGGCTCGTTCCAAATTAAGTTTTCAGATTTTGAGTAAAATAAAATCATGTCTTTAATGTTGCCATAACCTTTACGAGCAAAGTTTTTCGGATTACATTTTATTCGTGTAAGGTCGTTGCGAAAATTCTCAATTCCAAAAATCTCGTCCATTACAACTTTTACATAATGACCGATTTTGTAATCGATGTGTAAGTAAATAGACCCTTTGTCAGAAAGTAGCATTTTTAGAAGCACCAAACGCTCACGAATAAACTCAATGAAATCAAACCCTTTCAATGTGTCGGTGTAAGCAACTGTTCCATTTGAACTGTTGCTAATCGTGCTTGCTCTACCGTCAGTTATTGTAAATGTATTGTTAGTAGCAAAAGGCGGATCTATGTAAACAAGGTCAATTTTACCTTTGAGATTATGTTTAGTGATTAACTGTTTTAACGCAATCAGATTATCTGCCTGAATCAGCATATTAGGACTATCGCTTGAATTGATTTGCTCCAATTCAATGTCAGGAATGCTGTTGAAAATTTCCTGCTCTGTTTTTTTATTTGGATATTGTAACTGCATCGTTTTATAGCTGGTATAAAAATTCACGAAGCACCAAACTACTCATTATGTTAAGGTCTTTGTATTTTGTGGTAATGTCTTTATACATTTTATTTTTTTCTTTGATGTACAAAACTCCGTCAAGAATAGCAATCTTAACTGCTTTTACATTTTTAGCTTGAACTGTGCTAATTGCATCATTAAATTGAGCATTTTGGTGTCCGCCAAAATCAGTAAGAAATTTTGCTTCACCGATAACATACCTACCATTGAAACGACCAATGAAGTCAAGTCCCTTGCTGTGTTTGTAATTCAACTCATCATAAGCAAAATCCATTAATTGCTTATCGCTTCCATTTAGAATTGCATCTTTTTTGTTTTTTATGAATTCCTCAAGCGGAACTGGTTGAATGCCTAATGCTTTGGAATTTAAGTCATTCAATTTTCTCCGTAAGGGCGGGGACTTTAATAAATTATTTCTTGAAAAATAAGATTATTATCTTCTAACTCATACTCAATATATTTTATAGGCATACAACGATTGTTCTTTTTATTGAATTGTTTAAAACTTTCTATAATGTTTTTATAATTTATTGATGTTTTGTTAGATATTTTTTTAGAAATCAAAACAGGTTGTATATCACTTATTCTATTAGGAATGTAGTATTGTTCCAACCAATCAACATATCTTTGAATTTGAATTACATTTTCAGTACTTGCTTCAACGGATTTTAGTTCAATAGGTAATACAATTTTGATATTTCCATTAACCAAAGAAAGCATTACATCTATTCTTTGCATTCCTACACCACAGGAAACCTCATTGCCTAACCATTCAATTGTCCATCCATTGAGCAAATTATGATCCAAACTAATATTTGTTTTTCTACCAATATTCTGGACAATATATGCCTGTAGATGAGTTTCAAACGCTTTATTATCTTTGTATTTTTTAATTAATCTTGGAAGAATATTTATTTTTTCTTTTCTCCCTGTATAATTGTGTGTAGTATTGTACTGATTTATTTCTTGAGTTTGGACATTAAAAGTAAATTTCTGTCCTGAAAGTATTTGGCGATTATTTTTATCTCTCAACAATTTAAAAAGTCTTTCGCTTTCATATATTGTAATCATCGTATTGCCACGATTACCTTTGAGTTTTCTATAAATTAAACTCCAAAGCATTTGATTGGGTGATTGAATATATTTAATTTCATCTAATGCTTCCCACTCAGTAACACCTTTTGAGTAAACTTCAAAAGGCTCAAGTAAAGTTCTAAATGTTAATGACTTTATTAGTTCTTGTTTTAAGAACTGGTTTGAGTCGTTATTGTCTAAAAAAGATAAATCTTCTTTAACTTTAAAAATTCCATAGAATTTACCCTCCCAAACTTTTACGGAGTAATTTTGTTGCAGGTAAAAAATAACAAAATCTCCCTTTCTGACTCTTTGGGAATCAGCTATCATCCCAACCAGATTATTCTCGGTTGTATGATTTAATGATGTGTCGGGGTTGTTATTAAAATCAATAATGTTATCTTTTGCGCCTGTCCCTGCAAAAAGATATTCCAAATGATACTTGAATGTGGTTGTATCTACAATAAAAACATGTGTTGTAGTCATTTTTTCACCTTTTTAAATAAAAATATATATTCGTGTTTGAAAATATAAAACCCGCCGACTAAGGCTCTATATCTCCATAATTCTTTTTGATTCATTTTCCCTTTAGTTTCTTCAAAATTTTTAATTATTATTGATTTTAATATATATCCTCTTTTTAAAACTTCATTCATAACGTAAAATCCCAATGGAATCCATTCACCTTTCGAATACTTATCTCCAATTACTACGGCAAAGTATCTGTCTTTGCCTAAAATATCATAGGTATTGTCTACAATTTTACCAAATAAATTTAAAAATTCTTCAACACTTTTAGCGTTTGATAAATCTTTATTATTCTTACTAAATTTTATAATATCCCAATATGGAGGATGCATTATCAAAAATTGCACAGATTTAATATTTCTTTTTTCTAATTCCTGCTTAAAATTCAATTCTGAACTATCAGCATTGATAACTTCAATTCTAACATTAAATTTATTTTCCTCGTTAGATATGTTTTTATTTGCTATATCTACTACTTCTGGTAATAATTCTATACCTATTCCATTTCTACCTAGCCTTTTGCATTCAATTAAAGTTGTTCCACTTCCAAGAAAAGGATCTAAAATCCATTCGCCTTGTTTAGTGTATCTCCGTAAAAATTGGTTTGGAATTTGCGGTATAAAATTACCCCAGTAACCTGCATTGTGGGCTCCTGATTTGTCTCGTTTATCTAAAATCCATAAGCTTTCTGTCAGTATGTCATTATATTCTTTCCAACGGTTGAGATTTAAATCGTTTATTTTACTTGTTTTAATTTCTGTTAAACTTTTCTTTAAACGATTAATATAATATTTTGCTCTTTCAATTGTTTGTGCTTCTACTATTTGGTTTAAATCTTCTAAAAGAACCTCTTTTTTAATTATAGCAGTGTCACCATTATGGGAAATATTTAACAACCCAAAATTATCTTTTATTGGATTTCTAATAATCTCAATAATTTTATGTATTTCAAATTTTATTTTATTATTTTCTTGTAACTCTTCAATTTTAGATAAAACCTCTAAAAACATGTTTTGATTTATTATAGCTTCTTTTTTCCAATCTATTTTTTCATCAGAGCCGCTATTAAAATCAAATAAGGTAATATTATTGTCTTTCATATTCGCTACCATTATATAAAGTTAAAAGTTATCATTATTATAAATCTTTTTGTTTTTAAGTCCATAAAAAGCCCGCTTGTAAAGAAAAAAAGTTTGTTTAATCATCGTTAGATGAAAGTTGCGTAGCAATTTCATTATCTCTTTATGTCCTATGAAGTTAAATGGCAACAACATCGTCATAATTTACGGTCTCGTTTCCGTAAAAGGCAGGTTTTCGAATTGCATCTAACACATGCGTATTTACGAAATTTTCTCACGACTCATCTTCACTGGCTTCTATGCACAGCTCGGGTTTCACGAGCAGAACTTCCTCGCGCTCGACAATCACTGCGCCGACTTCCGCGCCCTTCGGCTTGCGCACATACTTTTTCGGCGTACAAATCACCGGCGCAAGTTCTGAACCTTTTGCCGCAGAGTAATACGCCGCAATCGATGCCGCCCGTTCCAATTCGTCTTTGGTCGGCGGCTTGCTCGATTTCAAAATGCAGTGCGACCCCGAAACCCCACGCGCATGAAGCCACAAATCATTCGGACGCGCATACTTGAACGTGAGCAACTCATTGTTCTTCGCGTTCTTGCCCACCCACAGCTCGACATTCGGCGCAAGTTGAAATCGGCGAAAGAGCGTCTGCTTTTCCGCTTCTTCTTTTGAGACCAGCAAAAACTTTTGAATCACTGAAAGATTCATCTTGCGCCAACGCTCAAACGCCTTCTGCTCTTTTATCTCCAAGAGTTCCGCAAGAAGTCTCTGCTGAATCGTGAGATTTTCTTTTGCGCTTTCCAAGCGTTGCTTTGACATTTCCGCACTTGCTCGCGATTTCCTCGCTTTTTCAAAATACATCTCCGCATTTTGATACGGCGTTTTTTTTGAATCCAGTGGAATGACCATTGAACCTCCGCCAAAAAAATTCTCAACTGTGATTTCATTCATGCCCTTTTCAAGCCGATGCAAATTTGCCATCAAGAGTTGCCCGCACTGTTCATACTCTTCGGCACGATTTTTTTCCGCTTGTGCTTCGAGCGCGTGCAGTTGCGCGGTTGTCTTTTCAATCAAGCGTTCCAGTTGTGAGCGAAACGTTTTGAGTTCTTTTCCGAAATGCTCGAGTTGATGCAGTTTGAACGAATAAAATTTCATCGCCTCGTTCACGGATTCAAACTGATCGACCGATTCAAACGCACGATGCCGCTCTTGAATGATAGAAAACCAATATGCCGCTTCGCCCTTATCGGACTTGCCTTTATAGACTTTCGGTTCCGGCGAAATGAGTTCATAGAAAATTTCTGACACCGCTTCGTGAAGTGCTCTCAAAGTCATGTTCGGTGATTTTTCCTTTGCACGAAACATGGCTTCACGTGCAAGCGTGGCATCAAATCCTATCAAAACTTGTGGCAGTTTCTTTTGCAACTCCTTTTCGCTTAATCCTGCAAAGGCTTCCTCAAACAAGGTTTCTTGTTGCACATATCGCTCGAGGGTTTGAACAATCGGCACTGTGGCGGTTTCAGCAAACGCTTTGCCTGCGTGTTCCTCGTTCTTTTTGAAGGCTTCCAAGATGATTCCCTTTTTGATGAGCAAAAAATTTGTGTTCGCGCTGAAGAGTTGAAAGACGAGTTGCAGGTCGCCCTCGAGCTCGAAGTAAATGATTCGGTCGAAGTCAGAAATGCGAATGTGTTTGATTTGTCGCTCGTTGGTTTCTCTCATGAGCGTTGCCGTGTTGCGTCGACGGCGTGCGACTTCTTCGGTGTAATAAAGCGCAAGGCGTGTTTCGCCCGTTTTGCCAACAATCGTAAATCCCTTTTTTGATTCGGTGAAAAGTGAAATGCGCAGTTCACCTTTTTCTTGCGAGAAGCACTCGAAGATGTATCCGTCGGTGAAGCGTTCCGACATCTCGCGCACGAGGTCGTAGAGTGCGAAGTAATTGCGAATCATGGCTGTTTTTCTTTCGCTTGTGTTTTTCGTTATTTGCGCACCTTGTTCAAACACAATCTGTTTGAAAACCTTGCCAAATTATATCAACATTTTCAAGCATCACTTTTTTCGGCGGCGATTTTTTGCGCTTCGTCAACGCTTTTTCTCGAAACCAATTTCTGATTTAGCCTTCTTCAAATGCTTTGACTTCGAAGCCGAAAGTGGAGAAGCGTTCCTTTCCCTATTTGCGCGGCAAGTTCGCTACAACTTTTTTTTCAACCTCTCTAATCGCAAAGAGTTTTTCTTGCAACTGCTCACGCGCTTGCACCCACAAACTAACATTGTGATGGAAGCCGAATCGATTATGAACGGCAAGGTAACTCTGTTCGGTGTTACACATCGCTTCACAAACGGTTGGAATTGGCACCTTGATTTGAATACGAAACAGCCGTTCAACAGCCACTCTTTTTACACTTCAATTTCACTCCCCACAGACACAGGAAACGATGTAAAATTTGCTTGGGAACTTTCACGCTTTCACTTCACTTGGACGCTCGGCAAAGCCTATTGGATAACGAACCGCCGCGACTACAAAGAAAAATTCTTTTCGCTTGCACTCGATTGGATTGAGAAAAATCCTTTTTGCTACGGCGTGAACTGGATGTCGCCAATGGACGTGGCGATTCGCGCGTGTAACTGGATTGCAGGATTTTATTTCTTCAACGATGACGCGCCCACCGAACACGAAACAACGGCTTGGATAACCATTCTCAAATCGCTTTGGCAACACGGCACGTATCTTGAACACAACTTGGAATACACGCGCCGCAGTGGCAATCATCTGCTTGCTGATGCGGTCGGACTTCTCATGCTCGGCGTTTTCTTCAAGGCTTCTGAACGCGGGCGCAAGTGGCTCATGCTTGGCAAACAGATTCTCGAAGAAGAAATCCTTTTGCAAACTTATTCCGACGGCGTGAATTACGAAATGAGCATTGCCTATCACCGCATGGTTACAGAGTTTTTCCTCACGGCTTTTCTCCTCATGAACATCAACAAGCAACCGTTCTCTGATGCTTATCGCGAGCGATTGATTCAAATGCTTCGCTACATTTTTCACTACACCAAGCCCGACGGCTCTGCACCACTTGTCGGCGATTCCGACGACGGACGGCTCTTTTGGTTTAGCGAAGAAGAAGACTTCAACACTCACACCTCGCTTTTCTCGATTGCACAAACGCTCTTTGACCTTCCCTTCACGACTGACGATGCAGAGTTTTCCGAACAAGCCTTGTGGCTTTTAGGCACAAATGGGTGGGAGATGTTTCAGCGCAAAAAACGCGCGGCAAAGCCTGTATCACTTGGCAGTATGCTTTTCAAAGAAAGTCAATTCGTGGTGATGCGCGATGGCGACACGCACATCTTCATCGATGCAGGCGAACTTGGCAAACGAGGCTGGGGCGGACACGGCAACAACGATACGCTCTCATTTGAACTCTATGCAAACGGCGTGAATTGGCTCACCGATAGAGGCACTTTCACTTACACCGCTAATCGCCAACTACGCGATGAACTTCGCTCGACACGCTCGCACAACACCGTGATGATTGACGGCGCAGAACTTGCCGAGTTCGCTAATGCGTTCAAGGTCAAAGAGGATTTAACGAATCCAAAAATTTTGAAGTGGGAAACGAATCATGAACGCGATGTGCTTACTACTGAACACGAGGCATACACTCGGCTTGCCAATCCTGTTAGGCACACGCGCGAATTTTTGTTTGATAAAGGTCGCAAGGAATTGCTGATAACGGATACGCTCACAGGACGCGGCACGCACACGGTGGAATTTTTCTTTCACTTTGCGCCCGACATTACGCTCGTGCAAGAGGGCAACACCGTAACGGCAACGCACATAGATTCAGCCAAACTCATGGTGGTGTTGAGCGCGAAGCCCGACGAGATGCTCATTCAACCCAGTTGGATTGCGCCGCGCTACAATCGGCGCGTTGAGACTCAACGGCTCACGGTGCGTCTTGCCTTTGAAGACACGCTCATAGTGTCCGTTCACTTTTCGTGGCAAACTTAAACATCATAAAAGCCAATCGCTTTTTATGCGTTGAATAAATTTCTCGTCTCAAAATTTTAGGTATATTTCCGCCTCAATTTGTTAAGCTTGTAAGGTGGCTATCTTGTTCAAAATTCTGTTCACTCGGTCAATTCAACTCGATTAAAAATTTATTGCGCAATGGGGAGAGTGATTGCGATTTCCAACCAAAAAGGAGGTGTCGGAAAAACGACAACGGCGATTAACCTTGCCTCATCTATTGCGGCGGCTGAACTTTCAACGCTTCTTATTGATATTGACCCGCAAGCGAATGCAACGGTTGGGTCAGGCACACATGTTTCAGACGAGACAAAAACGATTTATGAAGTGCTAGTTGAGAAAGAAGACATCGAAAATGTGATTCAGAAATCGGCATTGCCGTTTATGGACGTTGTGCCTTCGCATATCAATCTTGTTGGAACAGAAATCGAGCTTGTTGATGTGCCGGAGCGTGAGAAGGTCATGCTTCATGCCCTGCAAAAAGTGCGCAAGAAGTATGATTACATTTTGATTGATTGCCCGCCCTCGCTCGGTCTCATCACGCTTAATTCGCTCACGGCGGCTGATGCTGTCTTGATTCCCGTTCAATGTGAATACTTTGCGCTCGAAGGGCTGGGGCAACTTCTCAACACCATTAGCCTTGTTCGCAAGCACCTGAACCCCACACTCGATATCGAAGGCGTGTTGCTGACGATGTATGACAGTCGGTTGCGCCTTTCCAATCAAGTTGCTGATGAGGTGAGAAAGTATTTCAAAGATAAAGTGTTCAACACCGTGATTCGTCGCAATGTTAAGGTTTCCGAAGCCCCGTCGCACGGCAAGCCGATTTTGCTCTACGATGCTCAAAGTCTCGGCACGAAAGATTATATGGACTTGGCTTACGAGATGTTTGAGCGCGATGGTATTGAGAAATTCAAACCTCGGAAGTCGCATAACGGTTCTGCGGCGACTTCTTCACCTGCACCGTTTCCATCTGACGTCAATCATAACTCCAACATTTAAAGTTACTGAATATGGCGGCAAAATTGGTTCTTGGAAAAGGCTTGGGCGCATTGATTGCTGACAAGACAATAGAAATTGAAGAGCATGCAAGTTCGTCAGGTATTGATGCCCATGAACGTCGTTTCCGCAATGTTCAAACAGGGGAAGTGGGCACGATTGGATTGCTCCCGATTGCGCAAATCTCTCCGAACCCGTTTCAGCCACGCTTGGATTTTGAGCCCGAAGCCTTGAAAGAGCTCAAAGAATCCATCATGCAAAAAGGCGTTGTGCAACCCATCACGGTGCGACGCAAGCCTGACGGCAACGGCTTCGAGCTCATCAGTGGCGAGCGACGCTTGCGTGCCGCAACCGATGCTGGCTTTACCGAAATCCCTGCATATGTGCTTGATGTGAAGACCAATCGCGACATGATTGAACTCGCGCTCATCGAGAACATTCAACGCAAAAATCTCAACCCGATTGAAGTCGCGCTCGGCTATCAACGCCTTGCCGATGAATGTGGCTTGACCCAAGAAGAAATTGCTCAACGCGTCAACAAAGACCGCACCACTGTTACTAACTTCATTCGCTTGCTTAAACTGCCGCGTGAAATTCAAGAAAGTATTCGCGCTGAAACGGTTTCAATGGGTCACGCCCGCGCCCTGCTCGCTGTCGAGGACCCCGACATTCAACTTGAACTCTGGCGGCTCATCATTGAGCAACAACTCTCCGTCCGTCGTGTCGAAGAACTCGCCAATAAAATCAATCGGCAAAAGAAAAAGACGAGCCGAAAAAAAGAAGGGAAATCCACTTCCGAAAAACTCTTGGACATTGCGGAGGTAGAAAGCGTGTTGCGCAATAAGCTCAGCACGAAAGTTAAAATCCGCCACTCTAAAAAAGGCAGTGGCGAAATCACGATTGAGTATTATAGCCCTGATGATTTAGAACGCATTGTGGAAGCCATTACCAACCCCGATGCTCAAGCTTAACTCCGATTTGAAATCGGGTTACGGCTTGGGGCATTCTACATGCACAACATCTCTTTTCATTCTTCACGACTCACTGTTCATTACTCATTTTATTATGCCGTTTCTCTCACAATCAGTTCTGGTTCTAATCGGCGACTCTGTATCGGTGCATTAGGATTTTTAATGCGCTGCAAAAGAAAGTCAAAGGCGGTTGCGCCCATTTTTTGAATTGGTTGGCGGACGGTCGTGAGGTGTGGCGAGATGAGTTGCGCAATCGGTTGGTCGTCAAAGCCAATGACTGCAACTTGTTTCGGAATTTGATAGCCGTGTTCAAGCAGAGCCGTAACAATGCCAATCGCCATTTCATCGCCGGCTGCACAAAAGACCGCATCAAACGGCAGGTCTTTGGACTTTCGGATGAAATTTTCAATTACTTCGCTGCCTTGCTGACGCATTTCGCTGATTTTGTAAGGCACCTCGAGGAGCAGTTTTTTCGAGAGTCGAATTTTATTTTTTTTGAGTGCCGCTTCATAGCCCCGCCGACGCTCGCTCATGACGCTTGACGGCATCGGTCCATAGACGAGCAAAATTCTTTTCTTGCCTTTGCGCACAAGGTAATCGGTCGCGCGAAATCCGCCTTCATAATTATTGACAGAAATGGAATCTAATTCTTTCAAATCGGCTTCAATCACCACACACGGCAGATTATGCTGAATGAACTCTTGGGTGCGGTTTTGATTGTGGTCAAACAGTTGCACCACGATTCCATCGACTTGTCGGCTACGCGCAATGTCGCTGTAAATTTCTTCTTCGCTTTTCGGTCGCCCCATCGTGCTGTGAATGACGAGGTTGTATCCTGAATTTCGAATCTGCGACTCAATCCCACGCAAAACTTCCACTGTAAAAGGCTCCGCCATGCTCGGCACCAACAATCCAATCAACTTTGTTTCTTGTTTGACCAGCCGCGTCGCATTGATGTTCGGCACATAGTTGAGGTCACGGACGATTTTTTTCACTTTCTTTATCGTCTCTTCTTTGAATGTGCCTTTGCCGTTCAAAATCATGGAGACAGCCGCCGGGGTCAGCCCTGCAATCGAGGCAACATCTTTAATCGTTACTGCACCATTTTGGTTTTTCATACTCCTTCTGTTTCTGCAACTTTTTGCCGTAATGTATAGATAGAACTTGGGCTTTTGAAATTACACCCTAAACTCAACACTCACGGGCGAATGGTCGGAACTGACTTCTTCTTTTTGAATGAACGCTCGTGTAACGTTTGCTGCCAGCTTAGGTGAAAGATATGTGCAATCAATTCGCCAACCGATATTTTTTTCGCGCGCCCCTTTCGGAAAATAATTCCACCACGAGTAATGCCCTTCTTCGTTGGGGTGCGCTTCACGAAACACATCTTTCAATCCAATTTCAAGCAAGGCATCAATTTTAGCGCGCTCTTCGGGACGGAAGCCTGTGTTTTTTTCATCTCGCTGTGACGGGTGTAAATCAATTTCTTTGTGAGCGATGTTTATATCGCCTGTAAAAGCAACTTCTTTGCCTTTGTTCATCAGGGTTTGCAGGTAGGCGCGAATGGTGTCAAAAAAGTTCAGTTTGAAGGCGAAGTGGTCGGGCTTCTCGCCACGCGGGGCGTAGATACCTAAAATGACCACTTGCTCGAACTCGACTTGAATCAATCGGTTTTCAGCATCGAAATCGGGAATCGTGAATTTCGGCTCGCCATATTTTTCCGATAGGGTGCGATGCACGAACACGCCCACGCCACTGTATCCTGCTTTGAACGTAGAAGGATTCCAGAAGACATCATAATCAGAAAGCGACTTAAACACATCGGGAATTTTTGTGAAATCTGCTTTGAGCTCCTGCACACAAAGAATTTCAGGCTCGGTTTGAGATAAGCGTTGAAGCAAGGCGGTTTCGCGGGCGCGTATGCCGTTGATGTTCCAAGTGGTCAGTTTCATGTTGCGCAGTTTGATGTAAAATTTTGACGTGAAATTTGATGTAAAAAAAAAGGGCATCGCTTTCGATACCCTTTTCTCCTAATCACTGCGTTGTGTTTAATCTTCAACCTCTACTTCGCCGTTGTTATCCGCAACGACTTTGGTGTGACTTGTTTCAGTAGAGAGCCGCATTTGACGATACTTCTTCATTCCTGTTCCTGCGGGAATCGGCTTACCGACAATGACGTTTTCTTTCAAGCCCAAGAGGTAATCTTCTTTGCCTTCCACTGCGGCATCGGTCAGCACTTTTGTTGTTTCTTGGAATGAAGCGGCGGAAATGAAACTCTCCGTTTGAAGTGCCGCACTGGTGATTCCCAAGAGTTGCGGCTGTGCCGTTGCGGGAATCGCTTCACGGAATTTGATTTGTTCTTTTCCGCTCTTTTTCAGTTCCTTGTTGAGCTTCGTGATTTCGTCTTTCGGATACAGTTCGCCTTGCTTAATGCTACGCGGGGCATCGCCCTTGTCTTCGATGACGACTTTATTGGCGATGGCTTTATTGACGTCGGCGAAATAGAAGCGGTCGACAAGGTCGCCGGGTAGAAGGTTTGTGTCGCCGGCATCTTCGATTTTCACCTTTTGAAGCATTTGTCGCACGATGATTTCAAGGTGTTTGTCGTTGATTTCAACGCCGGCGTTGGTTTGATAGACTTTTTGGATTTCGTCGACCAAGTATTTTTGCACGGCGTTTGGTCCTTGAATGCGGAGAATGTCTTGGGGCGAAATCGCGCCGTCGGTCAGTGAGTCTCCGGCTTTGACTTCGTCGCCTTCATTGACAAGCAAATGCTTGCCGAGCGGCACGAGATAGGTTCTGGTTTCGCCGTAGTCGGTAATCACGTGGATTTCCTTGTTATTGCGTTTTTGTCCGCCGAATTTCACGATGCCAGCCACTTCGACCACAACGGCGGGTTCTGATGGATTTCGCGCTTCAAGAAGTTCGGTAACGCGGGGCAGTCCTGCGGTAATATCGCCGCCGAGCCGCGATGCGTCTTTTGGCACTTTGGCAAGTGTGTCGCCGCTCTTGATTGTCTCGCCGTCTTCGACCAGCAGAGTGGCTTTAATGGGAATCGGGTAGGTTGCGATGACTTCGCCGTTGCGGTTGACGATTTCAATTTTCGGTTCGCGCACGTCGCTGGCTCGGAGTTTTGACCGCCAGTTGATAATGATGCGCTGCACCATACCAGTTTGCGGGTCGGATTCTTCCTTGTAGGTTTCGCCTTTGATGATTTGCACGAAGCGTGCGGTTCCGTCAAACTCGGAGATAATCGGCGTGCTGTTCGGTTCAACGCTGAAGAGCGTCGTATCTTTTTTGACGAGGTCGCCGTCGTTGCAGAGCAGTTTCGCACCGTAAGGAATCGTGTATTTTTTGAGCACTTTGTCTGAATTAGGCTCAATGAGGCTTAGAACGCCATTTTTGCGAATCACGACTTGGCTTTCGGTTTCCTCGCCGGTGTTTTCGTTGAGTTGTGTTGATGAGACGGTGCGCACGTTTTCGAGTTGAACGCGCCCTTCAAACGCCGCTTTGATTTCGGTTTCAGAAATGCCGCCCTGTGCCGCGCCGCCTTGATGGAAAGTGCGAAGCGTGAGCTGTGTTCCGGGCTCGCCGATAGATTGCGCCGCAATAACGCCGACCGTCTCGCCGACATCGACCAAGCGGTTATTTGCCAAACTCGTGCCGTAGCACTTGGCACAAATACCGCGCCGCGTTTCACAGGTCAATCCGGACCGTATTGTAACTTCGGTAATGCCGAGATTTTGCTCAATCATGGAAGAGAGTTCTTCATCAATCATCGTACCAGCGGGAATCACGACTTCGCCTGTGTTCGTATCAATGACATCTGACGCGGTAATACGCCCTTTCAATCGCTCATGGAATTTGACCTTGTTGCCCGATTCTTCTTCCGCCTGACGGTTCAGCGTAATGCCTCGCTTTGTTCCGCAATCGTATTCATTGATGATGACATCTTGCGCTACGTCGTGCAGTCGGCGTGTGAGATAGCCTGCGTCTGCGGTTTTAAGCGAGGTGTCTGAAAGTCCTTTTCTCGCCCCGTGTGTTGAAATGAAGTATTCAAGCACGGAAAGCCCCTCTTTGAGGTTTGAGATAATCGGATTCTCGATGATTTCGCCGGGCTGTCCTGACATGGATTTTTGCGGACGCGCAATCAAGCCGCGCATGCCGGTGAGTTGACGGACTTGTTCGCGTGAACCTCGCGCGCCCGAATCCAGCATCATAAAGAGCGGATTGAATCCCTCTCGGTCTTTCTCAATCGTGTTCAGGGCTTCGTTTGCAACGAGGTTCGTTACATTTTGCCACACATCGACCACCTTGTTGTATTTTTCATTTTCCGTGATGAATCCGCCGCTGTATTCTTTGAGAATGCGGTTATTTTTGGCTTGCGCTTCTTTGATGAACTCATCTTTTTTCGCTGGAATAATCGCGTCGGAAAGCGAAACCGATAGTCCGCCTTTCATCGCATAGGTGAAGCCCATCTCTTTGAGGTTATCCAAGAACTCAACCGTTTGCACGTTGCCCGTGCTTTCAATGACTTTTGCGATTAAGTCGCGCGAATCTTTCTTTTTAATCACGCGATTGATGAAGCCCACTTGCTTGGGAATAATTTGATTGAGAAGCACGCGCCCAACGGTCGTTGCCAGCATCTTCTTTTGTTTGAGTTGCTCTTTCAGCCAAGCCCGCTTGTTTTCGTCCTTAACCATTTCAACTGCACGGTCAATATCCACCTTTTCGTCGCGCTTGCCTTCATATCTCATGAAAATGCGGGCGTGCAAATCCACTTCGCCTTCGTTGTAGGCGATGATGACTTCCGACATATCGCCGAAAATTCTGCCTTCGCCTTTTCTGCCTTTGGCTTCTTTGGTGATGTAATAAATTCCAAGCACCATGTCTTGCGACGGCACGGTAACGGGTTTTCCAGTTGCTGGCAGAATGAGGTTATGTGCCGAAAGCATCAGCATAATGGCTTCCATTTGCGCTTCCATTGAAAGCGGAATATGCACAGCCATCTGGTCGCCATCAAAATCCGCATTGAAGGCGGTGCAAACCAGCGGGTGAATTTGAATCGCTTTGCCTTCAATCAAGACAGGTTGGAAGGCTTGAATGCCCAAGCGGTGCAAGGTAGGGGCGCGGTTCAGAAGCACTGGATGACCGTCAATGACTTTTTCGAGCACGTCCCAAATGGCAGGGTCTTTGCGGTCAATCATTTTTTTAGCCGATTTTACCGACTTAGCCAAGCCGCGTTCTACCAAACGGCGAATGACAAACGGCTGGAAGAGTTCAATCGCCATGTCTTTTGGCAATCCGCATTGATGCAGTTTGAGTTCGGGACCGACAACAATCACCGAGCGTCCTGAATAATCCACGCGCTTGCCGAGCAGGTTTTGGCGGAAGCGTCCTTGTTTGCCTTTGAGCGCATCGGAGAGCGATTTCAATGCGCGGTTGCTTTCGCCTGATTTTACCGCGTTTGCCTTGCGCGAGTTATCAATGAGCGCGTCGACGGCTTCTTGCAACATTCGCTTTTCGTTTCTCAAAATCACTTCGGGGGCTTTGATGTCGATGAGCTTTTTCAGACGATTGTTGCGAATGATGACACGGCGGTAAAGGTCGTTCAAATCCGATGTCGCGAAGCGTCCGCCTTCAAGCGGCACAAGTGGGCGCAGTTCAGGCGGAATGACAGGAATGACTTCCATCACCATGTATTCCGGCTTATTGCCTTCATAGCGATAGGGTTCTGGAGATTCGAGCGAAAATTCTTCTTTTTTCTTGGTTTCTTTTGTTGCGGGTTCGTAGGAATTTCGGAACGCTTCCACCACTTTGAGCCGCTTGAGCGCATCGGCTTTTTTCTGTTCCGAGCCGCTGGTTCTTAGAATTTCGCGTAACTTTCTTGCTTCATCATCGAGGTCTAATTTTTTAAGCAACATTTTAATGGCTTCGCCGCCCATCTTCGCCACAAACTTAGTGGGGTTGTCGTCATCAAGGTCTTGGTTGTCTTCAAACTCGGAGATAATCTTGTAGTATTGGTCTTCCGTCAAGCGGTCCATATGCTTCAAGCCTTGCTTTTCGCCGGGCAGTCCGGGATTGATGACGACATAGACTTCGTAATAAATGATGCGCTCGAGTTCTTTGGTGGAAAGGTCTAAGAGTGTGCCTAACTTGCTGGGTACGGAGCGGAAAAACCAAGTGTGAACCACTGGCACGGCCAGCGAGATATGCCCCATGCGTTCACGGCGGACAGATTTGGTTGTAACTTCCACGCCGCAACGGTCGCAAACGATGCCTTTGTAGCGAACGCGTTTGTACTTGCCGCAGTAACATTCCCAATCTTTTGTCGGTCCGAAAATTTTTTCGCACATCAGTCCATCGCGCTCGGGTTTGTAGGAGCGGTAGTTGATGGTTTCAGGTTTCAGCACTTCGCCACGAGAACGCGCTAAAATGCTTTCAGGCGAGGCAATGCTGATTTTTATCTTCGCAAAATCGCGCTTGATGGTCGGTGAGCTTAGAAATGCCATATTGGCTTCTCCCTTCTCTTGAGTTAGTGAATTGATGTTGATGCTGTTGCTTTTGGTGTCGTTACTTTTGACTTTGCCGACACCTTACCTTTTCGTCTTGAAGTGCATCTTTCTGCCAAGTTGAACGCCCTTTGCCGAGTGAGGCGCGACGGTCAGGGTACTTTGTCATCAATGCGAATTTCGAGACCGAGTCCTTGCAGCTCTCTGACCAGCACATTAAACGATTCTGGAACAGAGGGTTCGGGCAGGTTTTGTCCCTTGACGATGGCTTCGTAGGTTCTGGTGCGTCCGATAACATCATCGGATTTGACGGTGAGCATTTCTTGCAGAATGTTCGCCGCGCCGTAGGCTTCAAGTGCCCAGACTTCCATTTCGCCGAACCGCTGTCCGCCGAACTGCGCTTTGCCGCCGAGCGGTTGCTGAGTGATAAGCGAATACGGTCCTGTGGAGCGCGCGTGGATTTTATCGTCAACCAAGTGTGAGAGTTTGAGCATGTAGATGTATCCGACGGTTACGTCTTGGTCAAATTTTTCGCCTGTGCGTCCATCGTAGAGCGTGATTTTGCCGTTTGCGGGCAATCCGGCTTCTTTTAATTTTTCTTCGACTTCTTCATAGGTCGCACCGTCAAAAATTGGGGTTGCGAACTTCACGCCGAGTTTATCTGCCGCCCAACCGAGTGCGGTTTCAAAGAGTTGTCCGATGTTCATGCGGCTTGGCACACCGAGCGGATTGAGCACGATGTCGACGGGCGTTCCATCTTCCATGAACGGCATATCTTCCACGGGGACGATTTTTCCGACAACGCCTTTGTTTCCATGTCGCCCTGCCATTTTGTCGCCGACTTGCAGTTTGCGCTTTTGAGCCACATACACTTTGGCGAGTTCTTCGATGCCGGGTTGGAGTTCATCGCCGACATTGATTTTATACTTTTCATTCTCCAACTCATCTTGAATTGCCTTTAAGCGACGGCGATATTCGTCCATCAATCGGCGCACGATGTTGTTTGTTTTTGTGGCTTCTACAAAGCCATTCTCGACATCAAGTTTTTCAAGCCGTGCCACATTGGTGAATTGCTCCAAATTTTCTCTCGTAAACTTCACCCCTTTACGGATTTCGGTTTCGCCTTTGATGTTCTTGACGCCGATAGATTCTTTATCGCCCAAATAATGCACAAGGCGATCAAGGAATTTGTTTTGTAATTCGGCTTTGCGTTTATCGTATTCTTTATCGAGTCTCGCAACCCGAATTTTCGGGTCTTCCGAGAGTTTTTTCTTTCGGCTGAAGAGTTTGGTTTTAATCACCACGCCTTTCATTCCTGGCGGTGCGTGCAGCGAGGCATCTTTCACATCGCTTGATTTCTCGCCGAAAATTGCGCGGAGCAACTTTTCTTCGGGGGTCGGGTCGGTTTCTCCTTTTGGCGTAATTTTTCCGATGAGAATGTCTTTTTCTTTAACCTCTGCGCCGACACGGATAATGCCGTTTTCATCAAGGTTTCGCAACGCTTCTTCGCTGACATTGTAGATGTCGCGCGTGAATTGCTCTTCGCCACGCTTGGTGTCGCGCACGGTGAGTTCAAATTCGTGAATGTGAATCGAGGTATAGACATCTTCTGCCACGATACGCTCTGACACGACGATGGCATCTTCAAAGTTGTAGCCGCGCCAAGGCATAAACGCCACCAAGACATTTTTTCCGAGTGCCAATTCCCCATGGTCGGTTGATGAGCCGTCGGCAAGAATGTCGCCTTTGCGGACGCGCTGACCTTCCGACACAATCGGCTTCTGATTGACGCATGTGTCTTGGTTTGAGCGGAAAAACTTTGTGAGTTTGTAGGTTTTCAGCGTTTCATTGACATCAATGAGCGAGCCTTCTTCTTCATCATCAAGGCGTTGGTCATAGCGGACAGTAATTTCGGTCGCGCTGACGGATTCGACCACGCCGTTTCCTTCCGCAATAATCATGGTTCGTGAATCGCGTGCCACCTTTGCTTCAAGTCCGGTTCCAACCAATGGGGCTTCGGCGCGCAGAAGCGGAACGGCTTGGCGTTGCATATTTGAGCCCATTAGGGCGCGATTTGCGTCATCGTGCTCGAGGAACGGAATGAGTGCCGCCGCCGCGCTGACAATTTGATTCGGCGCAACGTCCATGTAATTCACCTCTTCGGCTTCAACGAGCGGATAATCCCCACGTTTGCGCGCTTGGACACGGTCTTCGGCAATTCTACCGTTCTTATCCAGTGCAACCGTTGCAGGAACGGTAATCTTGTTCTCTTCATCTTCCGCTGAAAGATAGACCGTTTTGTTTTCAGGCACGCCGTTTTTCACGGGACGATACGGAGTTTCAATAAATCCTTTGGGATTGATTTCGGCGTAGATACAGAACGAGGAAATCAGCCCGATGTTCGGACCTTCGGGTGTTTCAATCGGACAGAGCCGACCATAGTGCGTGTAATGCACGTCGCGCACTTCAAATCCGGCTCGCTCGCGCGTCAATCCACCTGGACCTAATGCGGACGTTCGACGCTTGTTGGTGAGCTCTGCCAGCGGGTTTGTTTGGTCCATAAATTGCGACAGTTGGCTGGTGCCGAAGAACGACGCAATGACACTCGTTACGGTTCGGGCATTGACCAAATCTGCTGGCGTAATTTTTTCTGCGTCGCGTGCGTTGAGTTTCTCTTTGATATTTTTTCCCATTCGGGCAAAGCCCACGAGAAACTGTCCGGCAAGTTGTTCTCCCACACTGCGCACACGGCGGTTTGAGAGGTGATCCACGTCGTCAACTTCCACTTTTCCGTTCACTAACCGAATGAGGTAATACATAATCGCGACGATGTCATACTGCGTCAGCACGGTGATTTCGGGATTCACCCCTTCTTTGCCCTTTTCAAAACTCACGGTGCCAATCGTCTCGGAAAGTTTGTCAAAAATCGCTTTCAGTTCCGCGTCTTTCTTTACAAGGGTCAGCAACTCTTTGAACTCGCCGAGCAATTTTTTGTTGATGCGGTAACGCCCTACATCGCCCAAGTCGTATTTTTTATTGTTGAAGAAGGTGCGTTCCAAAAGGCTTCGCGCCGATTCCAAGTCAGGGGCTTCGTTGGAGCGCAGTTCGCGATAAATTTGCTCTAAGGCTTCCGTCTCTGTTTTGGATTCATCTTTGGCGAGGGTGGTTGAGATGATGGATTTATCGAGCGTATCATCTTTGTCGACGCGGCTGACCTTAATTTTCTTGACCCCACTTGCCACCAGCGATTCAATCTGTTCTTCTCCGATGATTGTTCCTGCGGGAATCACTTCGCCTGTTTCACGATTAATGACATCGTTGGCGAGTTGGCGGTCTAACAGATGACCATTGTCTTCCACAGATTTTTTCACATCAAGTTCTTCGAGAAGATCGAAGAGCCTCAAAATATCCTCGTTTTTCGGGAAGCCAATGGCGCGCAGGAGCGTCGTCGCCAGAAACTTTTTCTTCTGGTCGACATAGACATACAGCATATTGTTGATGTCTGTTTGGAACTCAATCCACGAGCCGCGCAACGGAACAATTTTTGCCGAATACATTTTTTTTCCGTTCGGGTGTGTGGCTTCTGAGAACACGACACCGGGCGAGCGATGCAGCTGTGCGACAATCACGCGCTCCGCCCCGTTGATAATGAATGTGCCACGCTCCGTCATGTAGGGAATTTTTCCCAAATACACTTCTTGCTCAATGGTTTCTTTCCACTCGGTTTCTTCGGGCTCGTCTTTTAGCGAGAGACGCAGTTTGGCTTTCAGCGTTACCTCGTAAGTCAAACCGCGCTCGATGCACTCTTCAATCGTGTAACGCGGCTTATCAATCGAGTAACTTTTGTATTCCAGCAAATACAGTCCGCGCGTATCGGTTACCGGAAAACTTTGTCGAAGCACATTTTCAAGTCCAATGTTCTGACGGCGTTCTGGGGGCACTTCGTCCTGCAAGAACGCTTTGAATGAATCTAACTGAACTTTGAGGAGGTCGGGTGGCTCGACGATGTTTGGAAGTTTTGAGAAGGAAATCCTCTCGTTTTTCTTTTTCGCGGTCTTTCTATTCACGATTCCCTCGCTTTTGGAAAGGTTTGGTAAGTGTTCCTTTTGGGACAATGCTGACAAACAGCGTAAAGTGAAAGTCTATAATCTATATTTTGATTTTAGACGTTCCAATCTTGCGGTTCTTTGGTCTAATCGCCGTTCACCGTTCGGTTTATTTCGTTTCGGTGTTTCGTTTCGGTGTCGGAGATATGAAATGGCAAAAGCCCCGCGTCTAAGTTGAGATGCGGAGCTTTGCCGTTAAGACGGTTATCCTGACCGTTACTTGACTTCGACTTCGGCACCGGCATCGCGGAGTTCTTTTGCCAACTTTTCCGCATCTGCCTTTGAGATACCTTCTTTGACTGGTTTTGGTGCGCCATCGACAAGGTCTTTGGCTTCTTTAAGTCCGAGATTAGTTGCGGCACGCACAACTTTAATAACGTTGATTTTGTTTGCGCCACCACTTTTGAGAATGACGTCAAATTCCGTCTTTTCTTCTGCGGGTGCTGCGGGTGCTGCGCCGCCGGGTGCCGCACTTGGCATAACGCCACCCATCATTACAGGTGCTGATGCTGTTACACCAAATTTCGCCTCGAGGGCTTTGACCAGTTCGGCGGCTTCGGTGAGCGTTAATTTACCAATCTCTTCAACGAGTGTGTCGACTGATGCCATTTGTTTCTTTTCCTTTCAAATTGTTTTTCGGCAGTGTTAGAAGCGCACACTACCTAAAAAAGTTAATTGTTGAGTGCGTAATAAACTTGTTGATTCAATTAAACTTGTGCCGCTTTTTGCTTAGCGATTTGGTCAAGCACATTGACGAGATTTCTCATCACGGCATTGACGGTGCGCGGCACGCCAGCAACAAGGCTATTGACCGTGCCAATCGCGCGGGCGATGTTTTCCGCCTTGCTGAGCATTCCCGCAACATCATTGAGCTGCTTGCTCTCAAAAACTGTTCCGTCAATCGTTGCCGCTTTGAATTTGAGCTTTTCGTTATCAGCCGCAAACTTCTTGATAATTTTTGCAGGCGCAATCGGGTCGTCGTAGGCGAGTGCTAATCCCGTCGAGTTTTTCAATGCCGAAAACACCTTGTCGCTAATTTTCGCTTCTTGCATTGCCTTTTTAATCAAGGTATTTTTCACCACCCGATATTCAATGCCCGCTTTGCGAAACTCGTTACGAAGTTGGCTTATCTCTTCAACTGTTAAGCCTGTGAAGTCAGTTAAATACACGCCTTGTGCTTTTTTGAGTTTTTCAGCCACAGAGGCAATCACTTTTTCTTTTTGTTCTCTTTTCATGGTTAGTTTCCTTCCACAAGTTTACAGAGCGACCTCGTCGCGCTTAATTTTAACACTGGGCGACATCGTGCTTGACAGATACACCGACTTAATGTATTGCCCTTTTGCCGCCGACGGCTTGGCACGAAGTACCGCATCTAAAAACGCATTCACGTTTTCCGTAAGTTTTGTTGTGTCAAACGACATTTTGCCGACCCCTGCATGAACAATGCCTGCTTTATCGACACGGAATTCAATTTTGCCCGCCTTCACTTCTTTGACGGCTTTTGCAATATCCATTGTAACCGTTCCAGACTTTGGGTTTGGCATTAAGCCGCGCGGACCGAGCACTTTACCCAACTTCCCGACTTCGCCCATCGTATCAGGGGTTGCGATAATCACATCGACATCGGTCCAACCACCTTGAATTTTTTCGACATATTCAGCCAGCCCGACATAATCTGCTCCTGCGTCTTTGGCTTCTTGCTCTTTATTTGCTTTGCACATGACCAGCACGCGCACACTTTTTCCGATGCCGTGCGGAAGGGCAACCGTACCGCGCACGATTTGGTCGGCGTGCTTCGGGTCTACGCCGAGACGCACGGCCACATCAAGCGTTGCATCAAATTTTGTGTTTGTAATTTCTTTCAGTTTAGCGACCGCCTCTGCAACTGTATATTCCGCATTAGGTGTCAGTTTCGCGAGAGCCGCTTTGTATTTTTTTCCTGCCATGATTTGATAAACATTGTGGTTAAAGAAAAGCGATGCAACACTGCATATAGCACATTGCATCTCCCACTAAAAAAAATTACTCTACAACTGTAATTCCCATGCTTTTGGCTGTGCCTTCGACCATTGACATTGCTGACTCTAATTTTGTCGTGTTGAGGTCAGGCATTTTCAGTTCGGCAATTTTTTTGATTTGCGCTTTTGTTACTTGTGCAACCTTGTTGCGATTAGGTTGTGCCGAGCCTTTTTCAATTTTCGCTTCTTTGAGGAGCAACACGGCGGCGGGCGGCGTTTTGGTGATAAAGGTGAAGGACTTGTCGGAGTAAACCGTAATTACAACTGGAATGATCAAGCCTTGTTGCGATGCGGTTTTTGCATTGAATTGTTTGCAAAACTCCATGATATTGACACCCTTTTGACCGAGTGCCGGCCCGACAGGCGGAGCAGGATTCGCCGCTCCAGCGGGAATTTGAAGTTTGATAAACCCTGTTACTTTCTTTGCCATTGTTTATTCAGTGTCAGTTGTGTACAGAAGTAATTCGTTGAACTTGAATTGATGCGCTCTCTACGCATTTACCGGCTTGACTTGTGAAAAATCAAATTCGGTTGGCGTGCTTCGTCCAAAAAACCCGATAAGCACCTTCACCTTCATTTTCTCGGCATTGATTTCTTGAACCGTTCCTGTAAGCGAACTGAATGGACCGTCCGTAATTTTAACGGTATTTCCAACCTCAAACGGAGCCTTAACCGACATTCGCTTCTCTTCTTGACCGTCTTCCAAAATACGCTTGACTTCATCAGGGCGAAGCGGCGTTGGCTCATCTTTCACGCCGAGAAACCCAATGATTGATGGCGTATCGAGAATAATACTCTTTGTTTGCTTATCTAACACTGCTTCAACCAAGATGTATCCGGGAAACGCATTTTTCACGCGACTTTTCTTCTTCCCGTCTTTGACTTCCACGAATTTTTCGTAAGGAATGTGAACGGTCGGCAGTTTTTCTTTAATGCCTTGCTTCTCGACTTCCTTATCGATATGCTCTTTCACTTTTCGCTCATGACCCGAATAAGTGCGCACGGCATACCATTTCACATCAGGATGTCGCTTCAATGAGGCAACTTGCGCTTCAACACTTGCATCAGTGTTTGCTTGAACCGCATTTTCCTGCGAGACCACTTCCGCTCCTTGACTTTGCTCTTGTTCGTGTTCTTTCATCGTTCAACCCTTTATCTCAAAAATTGCTTAATCAGCAAATTCAAACTTTCATCGATTACAAATGTGAACAGCGCGAGAATCCCTGCAACCGTCAACACAACAAGGGTTGACTCGCGAAGTTCTTCTTTGGAAGGCCACGTAACTTTTTTCATTTCCGCGACCACATCGTTGTAATAATTACCGATTCTTTCGGTCAGTTTCATCAGCCTTTATCCGCTAAATTTTTCATTATTACAGTTCAGCCTTGCACGGGCGGTAGGACTCGAACCCACAACCAACGGTTTTGGAGACCGCTACTCTACCGATTGAGCTACGCCCGTATTTTTAATTCTTCCGAGAACTTCTTCGAGCTGATGACCGGGATTGAACCGGTGACCTCGTCCTTACCAAGGACGTGCTCTACCAACTGAGCTACATCAGCACACGACTTTATCGCCAAACCTCGTGGGTAGGGAAGGATTCGAACCTCCGAAGACTAAGTCGACTGATTTACAGTCAGTTGCGTTTGACCACTTCGCTACCTACCCAAGCCGAGCTGGTGAAGGGACTTGAACCCCCGACCGGCTGATTACAAATCAGCTGCTCTACCAACTGAGCTACACCAGCACTTTCAGGTTTTCAAAAAACTTGTCAACTCACTTACACCCTTTTCTACACTCACTCTTACTCAAAAAAAATGCACTCAAAATGGATTAAAACATAACCGCGTAGAAAAAAAGGGCTACAAAAGTAGCAGTTCATCTTCAAAATTCCAAAACGTTCAAAAATTATTTTTTTAATTCCGATGCCTAAAAAAATTTACGTGCCGTTTGAAACTTTATGTTTAGTTTTTCAGTATTAGTAATCGTTATCATTATTAAACTTAAAAACAAAAGGACAACTCATGCTGAACCACAACACGAAAACACGCAAAAATCTTGAATCTGCTTTCGCGGGCGAGGCAATGGCATTTCGCCGTTATCTTTATTTTGGTGAAATTGCACGCGAACTGGGCAATGAAGAAGTCGCTCAACTCTTTGAAAAGACTGCCAAAGATGAGTTTGGGCATGCCGTCGCGCACTTGCAGTTGCTTTACCCGAAGAAAGGTATGACGGTTGAGAAATTGCTTGAAATTGCGGCAGAAGGCGAACTTTATGAGACCAACCAAATGTATCCGCAATTTGAGCGCGAAGCGATTGAAGAAGGAAATTTAGATGCGGTCGCAGAGTTTCGCGAGCAAGCCAAAGAATCTCTCGAGCATGCGGAGATGTTCAAAGCGGCGGCAAAGCGGTTTAAATCATTCGGCAAGGTTGAGCGCGAGCACGCACAAAATTATTTGAACGCGCTTGAAAAAGTTCGTGCGTCGCAACCGCAAGCATCGATAACAGTCTAATTTTGAAATCGCGGCGGTGAGACTTGCTGCCTCTCGCCGCTGTGATTTACTTTTCAACCTTTCAAAAGCACTGCATATGAAATGGCTCTTGATGCTCACGTTTTTGATTGGCGCGTCTGCCGATTTGCCGGCACAGCCAAAAGATGTGTTTCTTGCAGCGCGATTGGGCGACCGCGAAACGATTGAAACTGCGCTCAATCACGGCACTTCGATTGATACGGCAACTTCGCGAGGCTTTACGATGCTGATGTTAGCCGTCTACAACAAACGGACTGACTTATCTTACTTTCTTATTGAGCGTGGCGCAAACATTCACTTGACCGATTTTATGGGCAACACGGTTCTGATGAGCGCGGCGTTCAAAGGCGAAACCGAACTCGCCCGACACTTGATTGAAAAAGGCGCAAACGTGAATGCACGCAATTCAATCGGCGTTACTGCGCTGATGTTTGCGGCAATGGCGGGACACAAAGAAACCGTCTCAATGCTGATTCAACACGGGGCAGATGTGAATGCAATCGACCAACGCGGATTCACCGCACTTGCGCTCGCACTTCACAAAGGCGCGAAAGAAGTAGTCGAGTTACTTTCAGGCTTAACCAGTATGACACGCTGAACGGCGTAGAACAATTCGTCTGCTCAATGCGTTAAAGTGAAACATCTTGTTAGTATCTTTTTGAACTTTTCCAACCAGCAGTATGTCAGACATCAAAGAGAAAGTTGCCGGACAGCGATACTCGCGTCAGCGTGAAGAGATTTTGCGCGTGGTGCAAACTACGGACACACACCCGACTGCCGACTGGGTCTATGAGCAAGTTCGCAAAATCTTGCCGCACGTCAGTCTCGGCACAGTGTATCGCAATTTGAATCTGCTTGCCGATGAAGGCTTGATTCAGCGCGTTATTTTGGACGATGGCATTGTGCGATTTGACGGCAATACCAACGACCATCATCACTTTATCTGCACAAAGACTGGCAAAATCTATGATGTGATGTTACCACTTGGCGATGAACTTTTAGCAAAATTCAACGCGGAGATGAGCAAGCCACATGGCTTCAAGGCAACGCATTTCAAGATTGAATTTTATGGCGAAAAGGAGTAACGGATGAATGCGGCAGTTTTGGACGGCATCAACCTTCCCCTTCAACTGAAATCCGTTGAAACGCCGCGCCTTTCTGACAAGCATGCTGTTGTGCGCCTTCACGCCGCCGCCCTCAATCACCGTGATTTGTGGATTCAAAAAGGACAATATGCAGGCTTGAAATTTCCGATTATTCTTGGCTCGGACGGCGCAGGCGTGGTTGCGGAATGTTCAGACTCGCGCTGGGTTGGCAAAGAAGTGATTATCAATCCAAGTTTGGACTGGGGCGAAAGCGAGAAGGCACAGCAAAAATCGTTTCGCATTTTAGGGCTTCCTGACAACGGCACTTTCGCCGAATATGTCAAAGTTCCGATTGAAAATCTCTTTGAAAAGCCTGCGCATCTTTCTTGGACGGAAGCGGCGGCGTTGCCACTTGCGGGACTTACTGCCTATCGCGCACTCTTTACTCGCGCTCACTTGAAACCCAAAGAGAAAGTCTTGATTACAGGCATTGGCGGCGGCGTTGCACTGTTTGCATTACAATTCGCACTTGCTCTTGGCGCAGATGTTTGGGTGACTTCGGGTTCAGATGAAAAACTTGCCAAAGCGATTTCGCTTGGCGCGAAAGGCGGCGCAAATTATCGCTCATCGACATGGGATTCTGAACTCAACTCGATTGGCTTTGATGTGATTTTAGATAGCGCAGGCGGAGATGGCTTCTTGAAACTCATTGAACTTGCAACGCCGGGTGGCCGGATTGCCTTTGTTGGCGCAACATGCGGCACACCCTCTTCCTTCCCAATGCGACGGGTTTTTTGGAAACAACTTTCTATTTTAGGCTCAACGATGGGCTCACCGAAGGATTTTTCACAGATGCTTGATTTTGTAAAATCCAATCAAGTGATTCCGATGGTGAGCGATGTTCTTTCACTTTCCGATGCTGAACGCGCCTTGCGCAAAATGAGCGACGCAGAGCAGTTCGGCAAAATCGTCTTACAAATCAACTAACTTTTTAGGAGGTAATTATGTCGACCGAAGTCCGAGTGAAACACACCACGCCTGCCGTTATGGCATCGTTAGACCAGCAAATTGCCAGCGCGGCAATTCTCTCCTTGAAATACAAAAAATTTCATTGGTATGTCTCTGGTCCGTTCTTCAAGCCGTTGCACGATTTATTTGATGAGCATTATCACCAACTTGTTGAAATCATTGATGATTTGGCGGAACGCTCGCGGGCGATTGGAGGCTACCCTGTTGGCACTACACGCGAATTTTTAGAGCTCTCGCTTGTTACCGATGCCGAAGGCACGATGTTCTCGCCGCTTGAAATGGTCGAGATACTTCACGCCGATACCGATAAAATCATCGACGCGCTTCACAATCATATTGAACTTGCAACGAAGGATAATGACCCCGGCACGGCAGATATTCTCACCAGCATTGTGCAGATTTATCAAAAGCAAGCATGGTTTTTGGCGGAAACCAAAGCACGAAAAGCATTGAGCGAATTTTAATCACTCGTTAAACATCGTTTTGAGAGGGCTTTCCACTGCGGAAAGCCTTTTTTATTTCTTGAACTGCTTGACCAATTCAGCAATGGCTTGGTCGGAAAGTTTCGGTAGCATTGAGGATTTGACTTCTCGCGAGGTTTGGCGTGTGGCACTTGGCACAACGGGCGCGTTCCCGGCTTTCAAGCGAATACGCTCTTCGATGATTTCGGAGAAACTTTTTGGCGTGGGCTGTGCGGTAGGCTTCTTTTCTTCGGCAGTAGTGCTTTCAGGAATTGGATTGCCGTTGGCATCATGAACGGGATTGGTCTCGAAGGCAATTCGCTTGATGTTGAGCAAATGAAGTGGCGTGATGTTGTCAGTGGTGATTGAACCGCCAATCGTTCCAGGACCGAGCGTCATTGAGGGCGCAAGAGCCGTTGTGTATCCGACCGCCCCGACTGCGGCGACCGTGTTTATCAAGATGCGAAAGGCAGGTTTGTGCAATGCAAACTGTTCAATGACCATTTCGTTTTGCGTGTGAAGCGCAAGCGAATGTCCAATGCCGCCAAATTCCAAGAGTTCAATACATCGTTTGCACCCTGCTTCCCAGCCATCTTCGGTGTAGAACGCCAAGACGGGCGAGAGCTTTTCTGCCGAAAGAATCTCTTTTCTTCCAACGGCACCCAGTTCAGCAATCAAGACAGTGGTTTGAGGCGGAACGGAAAACCCTGCGCGTTCCGCAATGAAGGTTGCGGGCATTCCAACGACTTCGGGATTCAATCCCTTTGGAAACATATAGCGTTCTAACTTTTGCTTTTCTTCCATTGAGACGAAATACGCGCCGCGCTTTTTCAACTCTTCCATTACTTTGTTTTTGATAGGCAAATCGCACACAATCGCTTGTTCGGAGGAGCAAAGCGTGCCGTTGTCGAAGGTTTTTCCGAAGAGAATATCAGCGACGGCTTTGGGGATATTTGCGCTTCGCTCGATGAACGCGGGCACGTTGCCAGAGCCAACGCCGTAAGCCGGTTTGCCTGATGAATAGGCGGCGCGCACCATTGCTGTGCTTCCTGTGGCGAGAATGACGCTCGTGAGTTCGTGTCGCATGAGTTCGGTTGTGCCTTCGAGCGTTGGCTTGGTCATGCACAAAATCAAGTTATCGGGTGCGCCGGCTTTTTTGGCGGCTTCTGCCACAACTTTTGCCGCTTCGACCGTGCATCGGACGGCGCGCGGGTGCGGCGAAGCCACAATCGCATTGCGCGATTTCAGCGCGATGATGGCTTTATACATCATCGTTGAGGTCGGATTCGTCGTTGGAATGAGTGCTCCGACAACGCCCATTGGCGTAGCCACTTCCCACACTTTACCGTTGTGTGTTTTATTCACAATGCCGCACGTCTTCATGTCTTTGATGAAGTCGTAGAGCATTTTCGTTCCGACGATGTTCTTCTTCACTTTATCCTGCCATTTGCCAAAGCCTGTTTCTTCGACGGCGAGTTTGGCAAGGCGTTCTCGTGCTTCGTAGCCTGCGTCTGCCATTGCCTTGACGATTTTATCGACTTGCGCTTGGGTGAAGTCTTTGTAGGCTTGTTGCGCTTCTTTGGCTTTGGCAAGGAGCGTGCGCGCTTCTTGAATGGATTGCAAATCGGACGAGAGTTCCATAGCGTAAAAGTGCTTGCGTGTTAATTGGAAATAGTGCGATTATGCTTGCGCTTGTGCTTTCAAGGTTGCGTGTGAAATCGTGCCGTCGGCTTCGCGAGGCAGTTCGGTTCGGAACTCAATTTCGTCAGGAACGACGAGTTCGCCAAGTTCGTGCCGAACATAATCGCGCAAGACGGCTTCGAGCGCATTTGCAACGCCGAAGGGATTTTTCAGAACAACGAAGGCTCGAACTTTTTCGCCTTTGTTCGCATCAGGCAATCCAATCACGGCAACTTCCTTGACAACGGGGTGTTCGGCAAGCGTTGATTCGAGTTCTGCATTTGAGATGCGATAGCCACTGACTTTCATCACATCATCAATTCTGCCCACGATGTTGAAGTAGCCATTTTCATCTTTCTTGGCAAGGTCGCCCGTGTTGAAACAGCCTTCGATGTGCCGCCAGTATTTGTTGTATCGTTCTTGATTATTCCAAATGGTTTTCATGAGGTAAGGCACAGGTTGCGAAAGCACGAGCAATCCTTCTTGATTGGGTGCGGATTCTGTTCCATCTAAATTGCGCACCTCGAACTTTACGCCGGGCATGGCTTTGCCAACTTTGCCAACCTTAATCGGAAAATTCAGCGTGTTGCCGAGAGTGGGAATCGGAATTTCGTTTTGAAGCCACATTTCCACAACACTTCCGATTTTTCCGACCACTTCTTTCTGTGCCCATGCGTGTTGAGCCGGCGAGAGCGCGCCGCCAGTGGTGAGCATCAGGCGAAGCGTTGAGTTATCAAATTTTTTCATCGTTTCTGTGCCGTGCCGATGCAAGCGTTGAATGAGCGAGGGGTGAGAGACGAGGATATTGACACCGTGCCGCTCAATGCGCCGCCAGAAGGATTCCGCACTCGGATAATCGATTGCACCTTCGTGCATGAGAATCGTTGCGCCTGAAAGCAGTGTGCCATAGACCGAGAACAAATGTCCGGGCGCAGAGCCAATGTGGAAACAGTTCCACAGCACATCGTTGTCTTGAATATCGATAAGCGTTTTTGTGGCGTAATACGCACCGACCATGTAGCCGCCGTGTGTATGCACCACGCCTTTCGGCTTGCCGCTCGTGCTACTCGTGTAAAGCACAAAGAGCGGGTGACTTGCTTCAACGATTTCAGGATTGCAGAATTGCGATTGCCCAGAGATGAAGTCGTAGAAATCAATTTCGCGCTCCGAAGTGAGATGCAGTTTCGGCGATTGACGGCGCAAGACCACAATTTTCTCGACGCTTGCACACGTTCGCAACGCACTGTTGAGCGTGGTTTTCATTGGAAAGTGCATGGCTTCGCTGTAACTGGCATCAGCACAGAAGACAACCTTCGGCTCAATATCTTCCATTCGGGTTTTGAGGGCGCGCGCCCCTGCCTTTTCGTGAATGACCGCGTGAATCGCACCAATCCGCGCACACGCCAGCATGGCATAAACGGCTTCCACCGTGTTCGGCATAAAAATCAAGACCGTATCGCCCTTTTTGACACCAATTGATTTGAGCGCATTTGCCACTTGTGAGACGCGCCGAATCAAACGGTCAAAGGTTACATAGTTTTCAGGTCCCGATTCGCTCGACCAAATCAGCGCGACTTTATTGCGCCGCTCGCCGACAATGTGGCGGTCAAGCGCATTCAAGGTGATATTCGTTTTCGCTCCGATAAACCACTCATGCTTGGGCGGCTCAAACTCAAAGACCTTGCTCCACTTCGTTTCCCAAAGCAGTTGCTCGGCAATCGATGCCCAAAAGTCAGATGGATTTTCAATCGAGGCTTTGTAGGTGGAATCGTAATCCAACTTGTTGCGGCGCAAAAAAACCGGCGGTGTAAATTGTTTCGGTGATTCGGATAAAATGTCGGTCGTCATGATTCGTTTAGGTTAATTACACTTCTCATACTTACAAACTGCTTACAACTACTCTGCGACGCACGAAGACACTCGCCTCAATTCCTACTCAATTTTTAACTATCACTTTGCTTACCGCATCGGACAAGCGATTCAACTGACGAAGTAATGTTACAGGCTTTTTTCCTTGTTTAATGTCTTCGCGCAGTTTCTCTAACTGAATCTGCAATTTCACTTTTTCTTTCGCACGTGCATACAGTTCACGAAATTCAGGATTTTGCAACTGCTTGCTGATGTATTTGTCATATTGCGTTGCCATATCACGAGAGTTCAGACTTACACGCTTTTGTATCATTACCCCAAACTTGCCAAATTTTCTTGCAACTTTGCAAGCGTTGCTTTTGCGGTTGCTGATTTTTCTCTTTCGGCATCAATCACTTCTTTTGGGGCGCGTGCCACAAAGCCTTCGTTTGAAAGTTTTGATTCCAACTGCTTCACATAGTTTTCCAACTTTTGAATCTCCTTTGTAAGTCGCGATTTTTCCTTTTCAAAATCAATTAAGCCTTCGAGCAAGATGTAGAGTTCATTGCCGTCAATCATTGCGCTGGCGGCGTGTTTTGGCTTTGCAAGGTCGGTGGAAACAGTGATGCTTGCACGCGATAGCCGTTCAAGAAGCGCGCGCTCGCGCAGGAAGCGTTCTGCCATATCGCTCGAACTAGCTTTCACTTGAACTTGTGCAATCGGCGCAGGCGGTACGCCAAGCACGGCACGAATGCTCCGAATTTCCGTAATCATCTTTTTCAGCAACTCAAATTCTTGTTCGGCTTGTTCATTGTGCCAAGCCCCTTCGCCGTGTGAAATCGGTGTGGTGTCTAAAAACGCGCCTTCGGCTCTCGGCACAAGGGTTTGCCAAATTTCTTCCGTGATGAATGGCATAATCGGGTGAAGCATTTTCAGCGACTCTTCAAAGACGAAAAACGCACGGCACAAGATATGTTTCTTCTCTTCCGCCGATTGCGCCGTTTGCAGATTGACTTTCATCGCTTCGATGAACCAATCACAAAAATCACCCCAAATGAAATCGTAAGTCAGTTTCGCTAAATCATTCACTCGGAATTGCGCGTGGGCATGGTGATAGGCTTGCAAGGTTTGATTGAGCCGAGAAAATATCCATCGCTCCGTCAGTGTAAAGGTGGAAGGGGCGAGATTGAGCGAAGCATAGTGCGCGGCGAAGTCATCAAGGCTTTCAAAACTTTCGTTGCGATTCATCAAAAGGAATCGAGCGGCGTTCCAAATTTTTGTGGCGAAGTTGCGCCCTTGCTCGACCTGCGGCGTGTCTTGGTCTTTGGTAACTTCCATGCGCACATCTTGACCGAGCGGCGCAAGGTAAATCGTGGTGAAGCGCAACGCATCAGCACCATATTTTTCAATCACATCAAGCGGATTGGGCGAATTGCCAAGCGACTTCGACATTTTGCGCCCTTGCCCATCGCGAATAATGCTTGTGAAATAAACATTGCGGAACGGTATTTCTTTTTTGAAATACAAGCCTGCCATAATCATACGCGCCACCCAAAAGAAAATGATGTCGGGTCCTGTAACCAATGTTGTTGTGGGGTAAAAGGCGTTGAAATCGTCGGTGTCCATTGCGTTTGTGCCGTCCCAGCCGAGTGTGGTTAAAGGCCAGAGCCACGAAGAAAACCAAGTATCAAGCACATCTTCATCTTGAACAATGTCGTTTAGTTTAATTGTTGGATTTTTGGCTTTAAGTTGTGCGTAGGCTTCTTCTTTTGTGGCGGCAACGGCGAATAAGCCATCAGGCGCGTAGTAGGCAGGAATCCGATGTCCCCACCACAGTTGGCGCGAAATGCACCAATCTTGAATGTTCGTCATCCAATGCCGATATGTGTTAATCCATCGTTCAGGATAGAATTTGATTTGCCCTTCTTCAACGACCTTCAAAGCCGGTTCGGCAAGCGGTTTCATTTTCACAAACCACTGTTCCGAGAGATACGGCTCAATCACCACATCGGCGCGTTCTGAATAGCCGACATTGTGCGTGTAGTCTTCAACCTTTTCCAAATTGCCTTGTGCTTTCAAGATTTCTTCGGCTTTTTTGCGTGCGGCGAAGCGGTCTAATCCAGAAAGTTCACCGAAGCCTTGTTCAATTTTTCCGGTTTTATCAATCGCGCAGATGAACGGCAAATTGTGTCGCAATCCGATTTGGTAGTCGTTGGCATCGTGCGCAGGCGTGATTTTCAGCGCGCCAGTTCCGAATTCCATTTCCACATACTCATCGGCGATAATAGGCAGTTCGCGCTTGGTTAAAGGCTCAATGACGATTTTCCCAATGAACGATTTGTAACGCTCATCATTGGGATTAACGGCAACGGCAACATCGGCGAGCATGGTTTCGGGACGCACTGTAGCAATCGTGATGAATCGTTCAGGCTCATCTTTGAAGAAGTAGCGCACGAAGTAAAGTTTATCGGTTTGCGTTTTCATGATGACTTCTTCATCGGAGAGTGCGGTTTGCGAGGCGGGGCACCAGTTGATAATGCGCTTGCCGCGATAAATCAAGCCGTCGTTGTAAAGTTTGATGAAGCAGTGCGTAACGGCTCTCGATGCGCTCTCGTCCATCGTGAAGAGATTGCGTCGCCAATCTGCCGAAACGCCAAGTTTGCGCAGTTGTTTGAGAATGAGGTCGCCGTATTCATTGCGCCATTGCCAGACGCGCTCCAAGAATTTTTCTCGTCCTAAATCGTAGCGTGTTTTTTTCTCTTTGCGCAGTTCCTTTTCGACGCGGGTTTGCGTGGCGATGCCCGCGTGGTCGGTGCCGGGAAGCCAAAGCGATTCGTAGCCCATCATGCGGTGGTAGCGAATGAAGATGTCTTGAATGGTGTGATTGAGCACGTGTCCCATCGTCAAACTGCCGGTGATGTTGGGCGGTGGCATTAAAATCGTGAAGGCTTTTTTTTCGCCGCGCAGGACGGGCGCGCTCTCGGCATTAGTAACACCCAGCGTTTCAAAACGCGAGACGCTCCACTTGGCTTCAACCGTTTGTGGATTGTAGATTTTATCGAGCTGTTGCTCGGAAAGCGTTTCGGACATAGAACAATTTGACCTGATATTGATAATAAAGTGAGAATTTACGATTGACGTAGGGTGATAACAAAAGCAAGTTGAGAGTTGTGTCCGTGTCTATCGGTTGAATCCGTCTCATCAGTGTTCCAGTTTCAGAGAACACCGATTGAACGGATTGGACTGATGAGGCACGGATTTTTTGAAGAAAGAAATCGGTGAGAATCCGTTAAATCCGTCTCATCAGTGTTTC
>Ga0272446_1000844_pt1 | contig 46744 bp, 48 predicted proteins | sample YNPCB0061_FD_194587 | JGI IMG/M metagenome (GOLD analysis project Ga0272446, IMG submission 194587) | Hot spring microbial mat communities from Yellowstone National Park, WY, United States - YNP-CB-006-1 | ecosystem: Environmental > Aquatic > Thermal springs > Hot (42-90C) > Sediment | place...
CCTTCGGATACTTCGCGCTGAACTCGACGGCGAACGCATCGAGCGCCGCGACGGCATCGGCGCGCGTCGGCGCGTACATCGCCTCGCGCAGCATGCGCTTGGCCTGCGGCTGCAGACGCTTGGGCAGCTTGTCGAGCACGTTGGCGAGCTTGTGGCACCAATCGCGCTGCTCGACCGTCGTCGACCACACGTCGCGCACCGCCGACCAGAAACCGAGCGCGCCGTCACCGACGGCGACGACGGGCGCGCGCAAGCCGCGGCGTTTCAGATCGCGCAAGAGCGTCTTCCAACTCTCGGCGCTTTCGCGATAGCCGTCCTCGACGGCAATCAGCTCCTTGTCGCCGTCGGGCCGCACGCCGATGAGCACCAGCGTGCAAAGACGATCGTCTTCGAGCCGGATGTTGAAGTGCACACCGTCGGCCCAGACGTAGACGTAGTCGCGCTCGGCGAGCGAGCGCGACCGGAACGCGGCGTACTCGGCTTCCCACTGCGCCGTCATGCGCGCGATGTTCGTCGACGACAGACCGGCCGCGTCTTTGCCGAGGAGCGACTCCAGCGCCGGACGGAAGTCGCCCGTCGACAGCCCGCGCAGGTACAAGATCGGTAGCACCTCGGCGACCTTGGGCGAGCGGCGCATGTACGGCGGCAGTATCTGACTCGTGAATCGCTGCCGGTTTCCGTCGTCGTCGACGCGTCGATCGTCGACGCGTGGTGCGCGGATCTCGACGGTGCCCGAGCCGAGCGTGACCTTGCGCGTGCGGCCGTAGCCGTTGCGCACGACCAGACGCTTGCCGTCCTCGTCGCGCACGTCGGCGAACGCGTCGATGTGATCGGCGACTTCTGCCTCGAGCGCGGCGGCCAGCATGCGGCGGGCACCCTCACGCGCCAGCTCGTCCAGCGACGGCAGAACGCTCGCCGCTTCCTTCGATGCCCTGATCTCGATTACCTTGGCCATGGGTGGCGTCTCCTTCCACCTCGGCGCCAACCGAGGCGGTGCGTGTTGGTTCACGCGGGAGGTTACGCCGCCCTTTTCATGCTCGGCCAGATCCACAACTTTCGGTCATATCTCCCTCACGGTTTCGCCGGCCCCTGAGCAACAGCCTTCGCCTCGCTGAGCGCCTCTCGTCCACGCGCCCAATCTGCCCTCCCGCTCGCTCTCACCCAAGACGTCCTTCGTGCAGCGGATACGCCCCCTCACGGTTTCGCCGGCCCCTGAGCAACAGCCTTCGCCTCGCTGAGCGCCTCTCGTCCACGCGCCCAATCTGCCCTCCCGCTCGCTCTCACCCAAGACGTCCTTCGTGCAGCGGATACAGTCAACAGGGTACGCAAAGTATCTGAAAAGTCCGGGACGAACTGTTGCCTGATAGACAACTGCAGCCGGTGGTCCCCGGGTTTACAGGATTTGGCGACGCGACCGGTCAGCGGGAAGCGGACTGGCCGGCCAGGCCCACGCCGAGGCTGCGCGTCGACTCGACGCCGCCGCGGTTCTTCACCATGAGGATGATGCCGCCGACGATCATCGGGACCGCCGCCGCGGCGAGGACCGCGCCGGGGACGACGAAGCTGTTGTCGGTCTGCCCCGCGATGGAGCCGCGGTTGATCAGCAGCCCGCCGCCGGTCGCGCTGATCACGCTGCCCCCGACGAGCATGAAGCCGCCGATCCAGCCCCAGCGCGACGACGGACGCACGCGCACGGCGGCGCCTTCGAGTGGGACGCTCACGTCGAGCGACGCGTGCGCTGCCCCGCGCCCTCGACCCACAGCCCGACGGAGCCGGGCGCGACGTGGAGCGTGCAGGGGGTCGAGCAGACGGTGCGCCCGAAACGAACGGTGACGACGTCGCGGCCGTTGTAGGCAGTGCCGGTGCCGACGGGCTCACCGACGCGGAGCTGCTGGCCGGTCGACTCCACCTGGAGCGGGACGCGCCCCGGCGCCGGCGTCAGCAGCGGCTCAGCGATGACGATCGGCGTCGGCTGCACCGGCGGCTGCGTCGGCGCGGGCGGCGCGGACGAAATCGGCGCAAACGACGGCCCCTCGGTCCGTGCGATCTGCGCCCACTCGACGGTGCGCGTCTCGCCGGTGGCGATCTGGATGACGATGCGCGCGTTCGGCACCATCTCGACGACGTGCCCGCGCACCAGCGCCCCATCCTTCATGACGATGAGGTCGAGCGGCGCCTCGTCGGCCGCATACGCGACCCGACCGCCGACGGCCCCACTCACCACCGCACCGCACATCAGACCGACGACGACGAGAGCTCTCATGGTTCCCATTCCCTTCTTGGGACTCGGTAGAGCCGCGACGCCGCGAAGTGTTGCGCGCGAAGCGAATTCACATTCGCGGCGAGCGAACTCCTGTCGGAACTCCCAGCCAGGAGACCGATGAATGCGCCACGCCGTCCTCGCCGCCACCGCCGTCCTCGTCCTCGCCGCCTGCGGCTCGAGCCCGGATGATGGCGGCGCCGATCTGCCCCCCCGTCCGATCTCGCGCTCGCCCGCTGCGAGCCGGTCCCGGTGAGCAACCTCGTGTCGACCTGGCACCCGCCGACGGGCGCGCACCAGGGGCTGTGCACGACGCAGGAGATCTCCGACGTAGCACGCGCGGAACGCGCTGCCTTTGGCGCCGCAGCCGGCCGCGCTCACGTCGCCGGTGAGGAGCGCGATCCTTCAACACGGAGAAAAGAGCTGCGCTCTGTCTCATGCCGCGCAGCCTGCCCCCTTCCCGTCAATCGGAAAAGACGTCCTTCGTGCAGCGGATACGTTGACCTGGAGTCTGCATCGCGTTGTCGACGAAACGTCACCCTCTCGTGTGCTCGTGCACGTCGCCTGTTCGCATACGGTGTTGAGTCGCAGACAGCATGTCCGTCGAAAGTCGGCGGGTAACCGTTGGTCTACATGTTGCTGATGCGAGGCGCGTCCACGAGTCCACCAAATACAAGGGGGCCAAAATGCGTTTTGCGATGGTTGCAGTGACGGGTCTGCTCGTTGTTGGTACAGGGTGCGAAGTTGGCGAAGTTGACCCCACGCAGGTCAGCTCCGGGCTCACCTTACCGAACTCATGTGCCGCCGGAATCGATATTTCGTCGACGTCGCTCAAAGTGAGCGTCGACAAGACGGGCACCCTGACCACCGATCCACTGCCCAAAGGAACCGTTCAGGCATCGACCTGCGCGCTCTCGGTGGAGTCCTCAGTCGTTCCTGATGGCGGGCACGCGCTTTATTTAATTGCGTCGTATGGCGCCCACGATAGTGAATATCTACATCATGTGCACCCCGTCATGAAGGAAGGGGATACGTTCGCTTCTACGACGATCAAAGATGGGACTGGCAGTCCTGTGATTTGTAAACTGGGAAATACCTGTTCGTTCACACTCGGTAACGCACCGTATATCGTGACTTGGCAATAGGCGCGCGGGTGCAGCGCACGCCGCCGCGGTCCATCTCGGCGATGCACTCGTTGCACGGGTGGCAGCCCGAGACCTCGACCTCGCCGGCGGCGAGCCGCTTCGGGAAATTGGCGTCGTGCACCAGGGCGCGCCCCATCCCGACGAGCTCGAACCCCGCGTCGAGGACCCGCGCCGCGCCCGCCGCGCTCTTGATGCCGCCGAGCGCCACCAGCGGCATCCGCACCGCCGCGCGCACGCGCTTGGCCTCGTCGAGGAAGAAGGTCTCGGCGAACGGGTACTCCTTCACCAGCGTCTTGCCGAACAGGTACAGCCCCACCTTGGCGACGGCGCGCTCCTGCACCGCGATCATCGCCTCGAGCGGCACCTCGCCGCGCAGCATGTAGAGCGGCGCCTTCGAGACGAACCCGCCCGACAGCACCAGCGCCGTCATCCCCTCGCGCTCGAGGAGCCGCGCCACCTCCATCGCCTCGTCGACCTCGAGCCCGCCGGGGAAGCCGTCGCGCAGGTTCACCTTCGCCACCACCGCCGTCGTGTCGCCGACGGCGGCGCGCACCGCGCGGGTGACCTCGACGGCGAGGCGGGCGCGGTTCTCGAGCGCGCCACCCCAGCGATCGCGCCGCCGGTTGGTGTAGGGCGACAGGAACTGGCTCACCAGGTACCCGTGGCCGAAGTGGAGCTCGACGGCGTCGAAGCCGCCCTCGCGCGCCAACCGCGCCGCCCGCGCGAAGTCCTCGACGACGCGCGCCAGGTCCGCCTCCGTCGCCGGCCGCGCGAACGAGAGACCATAGGTGTTGAAGAGGCGCGACGCGCCGAGCGGCCGCCCGCCGATCACGCGCGAGTCGGCGAAGTAGCCGCAGTGGCCGAGCTGCAGCATCGCCGCCGCGCCCTCGGCGTGGATGGCGTCGGTGAGCCGCCGCATCCCCGGCACCGCCTCGGGGCGCACGAGGAGCTGCGTCGCGTAGCTGCGCCCGTCGGGGGAGATGGCCGCGTAGGCCACCGTCGTCATCCCCGCGCCGCCGGCGGCGATCGCGCGGTGGTGGGCGACGAGCGCGTCGGAGACCTCGCCGCCCGCGCACATCCCTTCGAAGGTGGCCGCCTTCACGATGCGGTTGCGCAGCGCGATCGGCCCGAGGCGGAACGGCGTGAACAGCGACGGCGGGATTGCTGTCAATCAGAAAGAGAGCGGCCGGCGCAGCCGCCCGAACCAGGCGCGCGGCCCGAGGCGCACGACGCTGGCCAGCATGAGCGCCGCCATCAGCACCGCCGCCAGCTGCTCGACGCGGGCGTGGCCGTGCGCGAAGAGGAGGTGCATCGCCGGGACGTCGCCCTCGGCGACGAGGACCTGCCCCGAGGCGAGGCTGCAGCCGATCGCGCCGCCGATGGCCACCACCGCGTAGGCCACCGTCGCGGGCAGCCCGGCGCGGGCGCGCAGGAAGCCGAGCAGCGGCAGGCTCACCAGCGACGCCGTCAGCAGGAAGCCGAGGGCCGCCTCGGGCGAGAGCCCCTTGTGGACGAACAGCGCCGCGATCGGCGTCGCCGCCAGCGGACCGATCGCCAGCACCAGCGCGAGGCCCACCGCGACCAGCACCGTCGTCGGCAGCGCCAGCCCGCGCGCGGCGTCGACGCGCAGCGCCGCCTCGACGACGGCCGCGATCACCAGCGCCAGCAGGTAGCGCGCCGACAGCGCGTCGAGCGCCCGCGCCGCGCGCTGGAGCGGCCCCGCCTGCTGCGCGCTCTCGACGGGCGCGTGCCGGACGTCGTGCGCCGTCGCCGGCCGCCGCACCCGCCCCACCACCCAGGCCACCGCCAGCGCGACGCCGAGGAGCGCCGCCGTCGCCAAGAGGCGCGCGACGGTGACGCCGAGCCCGAGCAGCCGGAGCGTCATCAGCGCGGCCGCGACCCAGCCAGCGACGGGGCCGAGCGCCTCGTGCGCCGCGCGCCCCAGCGTGAAGCGCGCCTCGAGGCGCGGCGGCGCGACGATCGCCCCAACGAGCAGCCCCACCAGCAGCGCCGGCGCGGTCTCGACGAAGAGCGGCCCGATCGCCTCGAGCACCGAGAGCTCGAGCGGCTGCGCGGCGGAGAGCACCGTCTGCGGCCCCGGCATCCCGAGCGCGAGCGCCGCCCCGCCGGCGAAGCCGACGCCCATCGCCGCGCGCTCGCCCGTCGAGCGCGGCGCCGAGCCGTGCTCGTGCAGCACCACATGAAGGAGCGCGCCCAGCCCGAACGCCACGACGCCGTCGACGACGGCCTCGGGGACGTGCGCGAGCAGCGACTGCCCGGCGAGCGCGCCGACGATGGTCGCCGCCGCGAGCAGCCCCACGCGCGCGAGCACGCCGCGCAGCCCGACGTGCGGCAGGAACACCGTCGCCAGGAAGAGCCCCTCGGGCAGGCGGTGGACGATCAGCGCCAGCGCCAGCGAGCTGTCGACGGCGCCGCCGCCGCGCCCGCTCGCCGCCAGCGCCGCGGCCAGCGTCGCTCCGTCGGTGAGCGCGTGCAGCGCGAGCGCCGGCAGCACCACCGACTGCGCCAGCCCCAGCCCGCCCGCGCCCTTCTTGCCGCCGCGGTGCGAAATTCTGTCAATCAAGAAGAGGAGGGCGAAGCCGCCCGTCGCCAGCGCCAGCGCCGGCCAGCCGAGCGACGCGGCGGCGTGCGGCAGGAGGTGCATGGCGACGACGATCGGCACCAGGCCCAGCGCCAGCCCCGACGTGGTCGCAGCAGCGAGCGCCCCCGCGCCTCGAGCCCTGCCGAGGGCGGCGAGCGCCGGACCGGCGAACAGCCCGGCCACGGAAACCGCCAGAAATGCGACCATGATGCAAATACATATGCGTCGCGCTGGCCGGAAGGAAGGGGGAAAACCGGAAAAAGAGGGCAGACCTTGAACTGCCAGGACGTTGTCTGTATTAGTTCAACAATCGATGAATCGATCGAGTGAGCCCTCCGCCCCTGTCGGCGGCGTCGTCCCCTGCGACGACGAGCACGCCCCGCGCCGCGGCGTCAGCCGCTACAACGGGCGCGCCTTCGACCGCGCCGCCGCGCTCTTCCGCGCCGCCGGCGACGTCGAGCGGCTGCGGCTCCTCGAGCGCCTCGGCGAGGGCGAGTGGTGCGTGAGCGAGCTCGCCGCCACCAGCGACGATGGGCTCTCGACCGTGTCGCAGCGCCTGCGGCTCCTCCGCCAGGAGGGGCTGGTGCGCCGCCGCCGCGACGGCAAGCACGTCTACTACTCGCTCGCCGATCGCCACGTCGCGGAGCTCATCGCGAGCGCCCTCGAGCACGCCAACGAACCGGATCATTCCCATCCCGACCTCACCAAGGAGGACGACCGATGAGCTGCACCACGCACGACCAGCACGGGCACGCGCACGGCGCCGGCTGCGGCCACACGCGCATCGAGCACGAGGGCCACGCCGACTATGTGCACGACGGCCACCTCCACAACGTGCACGGGTCGCACGTCGACGAGCACAAGCTCGCCGTCGGCCAGACCAACCCTGACGCCTGCACGCCGTCTCACGCGTGCAACCAGCACGGCGGCAACCACACGCACGGCCCGAGCTGCGGCCACGAGGCGATCCCGCACGGCGATCACGTCGACTACCTCGTCGAGTCGCACCTGCACCACCCGCACGCCGGCCACTGTGACGATCACGGTGCGGTGACGCGGCTCTGAGGCGCGGCGGAGAGCGAATGCGCGCACGCGCCCAGCAGCAGCAGCACCAGCCGCCCGTCGAAGAGCGCTCGTCGGACGAGCTCACCGCGATGCTCCGCGGCGCCGGTCTCCGTCGGACGGGGCCGCGCGTCGCGGTGCTGGCGAGCCTGGCGCGCGCGTCGTCGCCGCTCAGCCACGCCGAGATCTGCGAGCAGCTCGGCGAGCTCGCGCTCGATCGCGCGACGATCTACCGCAACCTGATCGATCTGACGGACGCGGGGCTCGTCGCGCGCACCGATCTCGGCGATCACGTGTGGCGGTTCGAGCTGCGGGCGGAGGAGGGCGCGCACGCGCAGAAGCACCCGCACCTCGTCTGCACGCGCTGCGGAGAGGTGTCCTGCCTCGACGACGTGAAGGTCGAGGTGAAGGTGCTGCGCGGGGCGCGGCGCGCGATTGACACGAATGCGCTCGAGGTCCAGCTGAAGGGCCTCTGCGAGCACTGCGCGGCCTGATCCGCTTCGAAGCCGTCCGCCTGCGCGACGGCTTCGGTCACCTCGTCGTCGACGGCGAGGAGGTCGTCTTCCGGGCCGTCGATCTCGACGACTCGGCGGTCGCGGTGCTGGCCGAGCCGGGGGCGCGCCTCGGCACGGCGGCGCGCGCGCTCGGGCCGGCCGGCTTTCGCGTCGTGGTGTCGATCCTCGCCGACGCGCCGGGCGCGGCCATCCTGTCGCTGTTCGCGGCGCCCGACGACGAGGAGGCGCTGATCGTCGCGGCCGCGGCGACCTGGGCGGTGAAGCGGATCGCCGGCGGCGACGAGACGCCCATCCTCGTCGCCACGACGTCGGAGACGTGGCTGTCGTCGCGCGCGGGGGGGCGCCGCGGGCCGTACCAGTGGGCGACGGTGCGTCCCTCGTGGCACGAGGGGGCGGTGTGGACGGTCGCGGCGTGGCCGCTCAGGCGGGGCGCCTGGCGCGCGCTCGTCGACGAGGTGGCGCAGCGCCCCAGGGCGATGGTGCTGCTCGCCGACGTCGACTGGATGAAGGCCTACAACGACCAGCACGGCGCCACCGAGGGGGACCTGGCGATCGCGCGCATCCAGGGGGCGATCGAGAGCGCGGCGGTCGAGGCCGGCGCGGCCTTCGTGCGCGTCGGCGGCGACGAGTTCGCGGTGGTGCTCGACGGCCCGACGGCGCGCGACGCGGCGAAGCCGCTCGCCGAGCGCATCCGCGCCGACGTCGAGGCGCTCGACCTCGCGCTCGACTACCGCGGGGCGCCGAGCGCGACGCGCCTCACGGTCAGCGTCGGGGTCACGCCCGTCGGCGATCCGACCGCGCTGCCGCTCGACGCCGAGCGCGCGCGCGACGAGGCGAAGCGCGCCGGGCGCAACCGCGTCTGGCGCGCGCCGTAGGAGGGGCGTCTCGCGCAGGAGCGATTGATCTTTTCGGAGGCGCGCGGTAGAACTTCTTGCAACACGGTCTCAAATGCGCCTCGGTTGCGAAATCGCGCGGCTCCTCGTCGTGGTCGGCCTGCTCTCCGTCGGAGCGAGCGCCCGGGCCGACGATCCGACGCCCGCCGCGCCCGCCGCGCCGGCGGTCACCGCGCCCGTCCCGACGGTGACGGCGCACGCCGAGTACCCGCCCGAGGAGCGCGCCGCCGGCCGCGAGGCGCGCGTCGTCGTCCTGGCGACCGTCGATCGCGAGGGCGCCGTCACCCACGTCGAGATCGCGCAGTCGGGCGGCGCGCGCTTCGACGCCGCCGCGCTCGAGGCCGCGCGCAAGTGGCGCTTCACCCCGGCGCGCGACGCCAACGGCCCGTTCGAGAGCAGCGTCACCATCCCCTTCCGCTTCACGCTCCACCACGCCGGCGCACAGGCTCCCCAACCAGCATCCACGCAACCCGCTCCCGCTCCCGCTCCCGCTCCCGCTCCCGCCTCTGCCCCGAAGGCCCCCGAGGTCTCCGTCTCCGCCCCGCGCTTCGAGTCCAACGTCGCCGGCCGCAAGGCCGCGCAGCGCGGCACCTCCGACTTCACCATCGACCGCGACGTCCTCAACGCCGCCGTCCAGCACCAGTCTGCCGGCGACCTCCTCGGCACCGCCCCCGGCGTCTACGTCGCGCGCCCCGAGGGCGACGCCGTCGCCCACCAGATCTACCTGCGCGGCTTCGACGCCGAGCACGGCCAGGACATCGAGCTCACCATCGGCGCCGTCCCCATGAACCAGCCCTCGCACATCCACGGCCAGGGCTACGCCGACCTCAACCTGATCATCCCCGAGGTGGTCCGCTCGCTCCGCGTCCTCGAGGGCGTCTACGACCCGCGCCAGGGCGACTTCGCCGTCGCCGGCTCGATCGACTTCGACCTCGGCGTCGCGCAGCGCGGCTTCCAGTCGCACACCAGCTACGGCAGCTTCAACACCGTCCGCGAGCTCGCGCTGTGGGCGCCGCGCGGGCAGGCCGAGGAGACCTTCGCCGCCGTCGCCATCCGCAAGTCCGACGGCTTCGGCCTCAACCGCGGCTCGCTCTCCGGCACGCTGAATGGTCAATACGCCTTTACCAGCGGCAACCTCCGCGGCCTCCTCCACGTCGCCGCCTACGGCGGGCGCGCCAACCTGGCGGGCGTCCTCCGCCGCGACGACGTCGAGGCCGGCCGCGTCGGCTTCTACGACAGCTACCCCGACCCGACCGCCAACGCGCAGTCGGCGCTGTCGATCCGCGCGCAGGCCGCGCTCTCCCTCGAGCACCGCGCCTCGTGGGGCGCGCGCACCGGATTTTCGCTGTACGCGATCTACTCCGACTTCCGCTGGCGCGCGAACTTCACCGGCTACCTCGAGCGCTCGCGCGAGAACCCCGAGTGGGTGGGCCGCGGCGACCTCATGGAGCAGGAGAACCGCGACGTCTCCCTCGGCGCGCGCCTGTACCACCGCACGCGCCGCTTCCTGCCCTTCTCCTGGCTGGGCGCGCTCTTCGAGGTCGGCGCCTCCTATCGCCTGAGCCTCGTCGACCAGGCGCAGAACCTCCTGCAGGAGCCCGACAACCAGACCTGGGACAAGCGCGTCGACGCCTCGGTGCGCGCGCACGATCTCGGGCTCTACGCCGACGCGGATTTGCGCTTGACGAAATACGTCCGCCTGCGCGGCGGGGTGCGCGCCGACGTGCTGGCCTACGACGTCGACGACCGGCTGGCGAACTTCATCCCGTCGTTCATGCGCCAGACCTACTTCCGCGGCTACCGCCGCACCGCGCTCGGGGTCGCCTGGGGCCCGCGCCTCACGCTCGAGGTCGAGCCGCTCCGCTGGCTCACGCTGATGGCCTCGTACGGCGAGGGCTATCGCTCGCCGCAGGCGCGCCTCCTCGAGGAGGGCGAGAACGCGCCCTTCGCCAAGGTCCGCTCCGTCGAGGGCGGCGCGCGCGTGCGCCTCTTCGACGATCGCCTGGCGATCACCGCCGCGGGGTACGGGACCTTCCTCTCGGCCGACCTGGCCTTCGATCCCAGCGAGGGGAGCGCCACGCCGATCGGCCCGACGAAGCGCGCCGGGTTCGTCGCCTACGCGGTGGCGCGGCCGTGGCCGTGGCTGGTCGGGTCGCTGTCGGTGACCTACGTGAACGCCACGCTCGAGGCGCCGCCGCCGGCGACGCCGACGAACCCGGCGCCGCCCTTCACGCCCGGGCAGCTCCTGCCCTACGTGCCGCCGGTGGTCCTGCGCGCCGACGTCGGCTTCAACAAAGAGGTCGTGAAGAGGCTGTGGCGCGGGCCGCTCTCGGTGCGCGCGGGCGTCGGCTTCACCTATCTCTCGCCGCGGCCGCTGCCCTACGGGCAGTCGGCCGATCCGGTTTATCTCCTCGACGGCAGCGTGGGGCTGCGCTGGTGGTTCATCGAGCTCAACGTCGAGGCGTTCAACCTGATCGGGCAGCAATACGCGGCGGTCGAGTACTCGTACGCGTCGTGGTGGGGGACGACGTCGGTGCCGTCGCGCGTCCCCGCGCGCCACTTCTCCGCCGGTCCGCCGCGCACGATCCTCGGGACACTCGGGTTCCACTTCTGATGATGCGGGCGGCATTTCTGTCTATCGTGATTGCGCTGGTCGCGTGCGGCGACACCGGCCAGGTGCGCGTGCGCTATCCGATGGTCGCCGAGAGCGAGGGCGCCTCCTTCACCACGCCGTCGGGCTGGGCGGTGGCGCTGACCGAGGCGCGCCTCGGCTTCGGCCCCGTCTACTTCTGCGCCAGCGAGCAGGCCAGCGCCGAGCTCTGCCCCGTCGCGGTGAACGAGCTCGCCGCCGGCGTCGAGGTCGATCTGACCGCCGCCGGGCCGCAGCCGCTCGGCGACGTCACCGGCACGAACGGCTCCATCCGCTCGGTCGCGCTCGACTACGGCGTCACCTGGTTCACCACCGAGCGCCAGCCGACCGCGCTCGCCGCCGCCCCCGACGGCGTCTCCGCGATCCTCGCCGGCACCGCCGCGAAGGCCGGGCGCAATCTCCCCTTCCACATTCGCGTCGTCGTCGCCCCCCAGTTCGCCGGCACGTCGTCGGTCGCCTACCGCACCGACGGCACCATCTCCCGCACGACCAGCGCCGTCACCGCGCGCTTCACCCCCGCGCGCCTCTTCGACGACGTCGACTTCGACGCGCTCGCCGCCCGCACCCCCGACGGCGCCACCGCCACGCTCGCCCCGACCGACCCCGACGCGCTCACCATCACCGCGCGCCTCCAGACCGCCGCCGCCCCCACCTTCACCTGGTAGGGACACGTTCTATATCCGCATCCGTCGGTGATCCTTCGCGATCGGCTGCAAAACGCGAAAACGTTCGTCGCGATGTCGGGGTCCGAAGCGCTCCCTTTTACACGGAGAAATGAGTGCGGAGCGCGGACGGAGATTTTCTGAATGACAGAAAACTCCGTCTGAGCTCCGGCCTCAGCGGTTCCGTGTCAATGGAAGCGCCCCGGAAACCACCGCGCTCGCGTCCTCTAGTTGTAATAGAGCGGGCCCTGTGCGCCGCCCCACGCCGTGACGGCAAACCCGCCGTCGCCGCACTCGCCGTGCACGAGGAACGTGCCGTCGCTGGCGAAGAGATCGAGCCAGGCGTACTCCTCGACGGACCCATAGACCGCGTACACCGTGCCGCCGCCGGCGACCGGGAGCGCGTAGGCAGAGATGGTTGCGCTGGGCATCTGCGGGTAGGTGACGTCGAACCGGGCGCGCGCGCCGGCTGGGAGATGATTGCGGTCGGTGAGGAATGAATCGATGCCGTCATTCGACGACGTGGCCGCCTCCCAGGCGCTCTCCGCGTCGGTCACGCGGCTCTTCACGACGACCGAGGTCACCGAGAACCCAAAGGTCGCGTCGGCGAGGGAATACTCGCGGAAGTAGACATAATAGAAACCATCCGACGCCGGCAGCTTCGCGCGGATGTGCGCGTTGGTCCCGCCGTCGGAATCGTCGTTGTATTTGATGAGCTTTCCGCCGGAGTCGAACAGCCACGCCACCGCATCGCCGTCCGACGTCACTCGGACATCGACCACCGTGCCCCCCACCGCGCTGAAGGAGAACGAGCGGTACTTGGGCGCGTTGTGGTACGCGATGCCCCTCTGCGCGCGCCCGTCGACGGCAAAGTTGCCGAGGAAGCGCGTCGATTTCCAGAGGTCGCTCTTGAGGTCCGACTCGACGTCGATTGCCTCGTCGGAGAGGTCGGGCTTGCCGCTGCAGCCGGCCGCAATCAGGAGGGCGATGAGGACCGTTCTCATGTCGCACGCGCGCGAGCATGTGCCGTGCCGACGCCAAGGTCGCGAAATCGCTTCGGCGCGATCGTCCTCGTTTGCGACGGTGGCGAGTCGACTCGTCAGGAGTCGTGACGGAGGAGAGTGTCCCGGTTTCTGTCTACTCGTAATGCCAGATGCCGTTGTCGCCGGCGACCCAGACGTCGGTGGGCGAGGTCCCCCAGACCGCGCGCAGCGTCGAGGTGGTGGCGATCGCGATGCGATCCCAGCTCGCGCCCTGATCGCTCGAGCGGAGGATCGTGCCGCCCGCGCCGACGACCCAGACGTCGCTCGCGCTCGAGCCCCACACGCCGAAGAGCGCGCCGTCGATGAGGAGGAGCTCCGGCTCGCCCGTCGTGTAGTAGCCGACCTGCTTCGTCCAGGTCGCGCCGCGATCGGTCGAGTGGTGGATCTCGCCGAAGTAGGTCGGCGTCCCGCCGAAGTAGTAGCCACCGACGGCCCAGACGTCGCCCGCGCCCGTCCCCCACAGCGCCGCGGTCGCGTTCGTGCTGAGCGGCATCGCCTGCCAGTGGGCCCCGCGGTCGGTCGAGCGCAGCGACTTCTCGCCGGCGATCAGCACCGTCGAGGCGTCGACCCACACCGACTGATCGTTGGCGCTCAGCGACGGCGGCGGCGCGAGCGGGGCGAAGGACGTCCCGCCGTTCGCCGACGACCAGATGGTCCCCGCGGGGCCGACGGCGAAGAGGTCGTTGCCGCTGCCCGAGACGCCGCGGAAGGCGACGAGGCCGGCGTCGCCGCCGCTCACGCGGTCGTACTCGGCGCCGCCGGTCGTCGACGCGAACAGCCCGGAGTCGGTCGCCGCGACGACCGTGCTCGCGCGCGCCGTGACGCCGCGGACGAACGTGAGGCCGTTGTCGACCGAGAAGCTCGCGCCCTGGCTGCTCGTCGACGCGACGCCGTACTCGCCGCCGAAGTAGACGGTGCCGCCGGCGCCGGCGATGGCCTGAACGCGCCCGATGGTGTTGCCGAGCCCGAGCGGCTTCGAGACGAAGCGCCGCGCGTGGCCGGCGTCGACCGCCCCGCCGTCGCCCGCCGTCGCCGAGAGATCGGACGGCGCCGCGAGGTCCGGCCCCGGCCCCGGCGCCGCGAGGTCACGCCCGGCGAGGTCGGCCGTCGCGCTGAGGTCGTCGTGCGCGACCACCGCCAGATCGTTCGACGACGACGGCTCCCCGTCGCACCCCGCCGCCACCACCACCACCACGGCCAATGACCACGCACGCAGGCCCATGTCGGGACGCTACTTCCGCGTCGCTGCCGCCGCGACCAAAATCGACACGCGCCGCCGCCGCGCGGTCAGCGGCGGTGAGCGCATTTCCGTCAAGCGTGATCACCGGCGTCGCGCCCGCCGGCCAGCCGCGCACCCGCAGTAGCGGATTGACCAGCGCCCCGCGCGCGATCGCAAAGGTCGCCCCCGCCGAGCCGTCGGCCGCGGCCTCGAGCACCCAGGCGGCCTAGACGTGGCTCCACCCCGACGGCGCGTAGGTCGCCTCGTCGGTGCGCCCGACGCCCGCCGGCCCGCGCGTCGCCACCCGCCCGGCGGTCGCGGTGAGCGTGACGCCCTCGGTCGCCGCCACCTCGGCCACCTGCGTCTCGACGGCGCGCGTCGAGTGCTGCCCGAGCACCGCGAACACCGAGTAGCTCTGGTAGGTCCCCGGCTGCGGGCGGCCGTCAAGCGCGGGCGCCGGCTCGAGGCGATGTCCGGGTTTTTGTCCGCGACGCGCGGGCGGGCGGGACACACTCATGGGGCCATGAGCCGCACGATCATCATTGGCGACATCCACGGCTGCTTCGACGAGCTGAGGGACCTCTTCGACGCCTGCGCGCTGCGGGACGACGACGTCGTCGTCTCCGTCGGCGATCTCATCGACCGCGGGCCCAACCCCGGCGACGTCATCCGCTGGTTCCGCGCGCGCCCGGGCGCCGTCGTGCTCATGGGCAACCACGAGCGCAAGCACGTCCGCGCGACGTTCTCGTACGCGCAGGAGGTCGCGCGCCGCCAGCTCGGCGACGCGTACGACGACTGCGTGGCCTGGATGCGCGGGCTGCCCTACTTCTACGAGACGCCCGAGGTCCGCGTGGTCCACGCGGGGATGATCCCGGGGGTGCCGCTCGCGGCGCAGGCCGAGGAGATCCTCTGCGGCAGCATCTCGGGCGAGGCCAAGCTGCGCGCGGCGATCCCCGACGGGTGGTGGCACGAGCGCTAGAGAAAAGAGTGCGGAGCTCGGACGGAGATGTTCTGAATCACATGAAACTCCGTCTGCGCTCCGTCCTCGCGATCTCCGTGTAAAAGGAGGCGGCACGTGAGCCGCCGCCGCGGCGCTGCCGCCGTGTCCCCTCTATTCGGGGTCGAGGATGACGCCGGGGAGGATGGGCCCCGACGGGGCGCGGCGGCGGTCGGCGGTGACGATGCGGTTGCGGCCGCTCTGCTTGGCGGAGTAGAGCGCGGTGTCGGCGCGGTCGATGACCTCTTCGCGCGACTCGCCGCGACGGCGCTCGGCGACGCCTGCCGAGATGGTCACGCGGAAGCGCACGCCGCCGGCGTCGATCTCCACCGCCTCGACGGCGATGCGGGCGCGCTCGGCGATCTTGGCGGCGAGATCGAGCCGCACGCGCGGCAGCACCAGCAGGAACTCCTCGCCGCCGTAGCGGATGACGGCGTCGCCCGCGCGCAGCCCGCTCGACAGCACCCCCGCGACGCGCTTCAGCGCCTCGTCGCCGATGGCGTGGCCATACTCGTCGTTGATCTTCTTGAAGTGGTCGACGTCGACCATCACCACCGACGTCGGCTCCTCGCCCCCGTCGTCGCTCACCGAGAACGCGATCTCGAGGCCGCGACGATTGAAGGCGCCCGTCAGCGGATCGACCTGCGACAGCCGCTCGAGCCGCGCCGCCTCGACGTGCGGCGCGCAGATCCCCGCGAGCAGCGTCAGCACCTCCTCGGCGTGGTCGTCGAAGCGATCGGGCGTCGGGTGCAGCGCCGACAGCACCCCGAGGCAGGTGCGCCCGACGACGATCGGCACGCCGAGGAACGACCCGATGCGCTCCTTCACGTCGTCGCGCGGCACGAAGCGGGCGTCGTGCTCGGCGTCGCCGGTGCGCAGCGCCCGTCGCTCGGCGGCGATCCAGCCGATGAGCCCCTCGCCGAGGCGGAACTCGACGCTGGGGTTCTGGTGCACCGGCGAGCCCGCGCGGCACGTCGCCAAGAGCCGCGTGCGCGTCGGATCGAGCAGCCGCACCGACACGCGCTCGGTGTCGAGGAGCTGCGCCCCCGTCTCGACGATGCGCTTCAACAGCGCATCGAGCGGCAGCCGATCTTGGAGATCGACCGTCAGCGCGCTCAGCACCTTCCAAGGAGTCGTCGGCATGCGTCCCTACGTCGGCAGCACCGCGCGCGTCAGGTTCTCGACCGGCCCGCTCGCGCGCACGTGCACATCGTCTTCGATGCGCACGCCGCCCAAATCGGCGATGGAATCGACCAGCTTCCAATCGACCCGCCCCGCCTGCGGCCCCTCGCGCAGCGGGCGCAGCAGCATGTCGATGAAGTAGACGCCCGGCTCGACGGTGAAGCACTGCCCGGCGGCGATCGTCGTGGTGTTGCGCAAAAACGGGTTGTCGGCGCGCGGGCGCAGCTCGGCGCACCCGACGTCGTGGCACTGCAGCCCGACCGAGTGGCCGAGGCCGTGCGGGTAGAAGGCGCGCGTGAGCCCGGACGCCACCGCCTCCTCGGCCGACGTCTTCACCACGCCGACGTCGACGAGCAGCGCCCCCAGCTCCTCGTGCGAGCAATCGTGCAGCCGCTCGTAGGGGAGCCCGACGGCGGCCTCGCCGCAGAGCTTCCGCTGGAGGCGCTCCATCCCGGCGAGCAGCGCCCCGAACGACGACAGCTCGGCCGCGCCCGTCGGGCCGCGGAGGTGCGTGCGCGTGATGTCGCTGCAGTACCCGAGGAAGGTCGCGCCCGCGTCGAGGAGCAGCGACTCCACCGCGCGCGTCGACGGGCGGCGCCCGTAGGCCACGTGGTGCAGCGTGGCGGCGTTCCGCCCCAGCGCGACGATGTTCTTGTAGGGTGTCTCGGGATCGTCCTGCGCCGTCGCCTTGAGATAGGCGAGGTGGAGCTCGAGCTCGCTCGCCTCGGCGCCGCCGTGGAAGAGCTCGGCGACCGCCTTGTGGCCGCGCGCGGCGACGCGGTTGGCCTCGGCGAGACAGGCGAGCTCGTACGGCGTCTTGGTCACCCGCAGCGCGTCGAGCTGCCGCATCAGCGACGGTGGGTTGGGGTTGGCGCGACCCAGCCGCGCCGCCTCGGCGGCGTCCTCGGCGACCACGGCCACCCGCCCCGCCGGGAGCTGCGCCACGACGGCGGCTAGCGAGGCGTGCTCGGCGACCGCGAAGCTGTCTAGCAGAAATGCCTCCTCGAGCGGCGGCGGGTTCTCCCAGAAGTTCCCCTCGCGTACGCGGTGGAGCTGCGGCCGCCGCCCGTCGGCGAACGCCACCAGCACCGCGTCCGGCTCGACGAGCGCGAGCCAGTGCTGGAAGTGCGGCAGCGGCCGGATCGGCCAGTACTGATCGTCGAAGCGCGTCTTCGGTCGCGCCGATCCGAGGTGGATGGCGACGGCGTCGAGCCCCTCGCGCTGAAGGATGTCCGCGTACGCGCGCGTCAGGTGCGCGACGTGCTCACGGTGGAGGTGCGCCAGCTCTGCGTGCATCGGCCCGAGGCTAGCACAGGCCCCCCGTGCTATAAGGCGCGCCGTGCATACCGGTCAGGTGTTCGCGATCATCATGGCGGGCGGCGGCGGCACACGTCTGTGGCCGGCGAGCCGCCGCCGTCGTCCCAAGCAGTTCCTCCCGCTCCTGCCGGGCGGCGAGACGCTGCTCGGCGCGACGGTGGCACGGCTTGCGACGATCGCGCCACCGTCGCGTGTCCTCATCGTGACGGCGCGCGGGCAGGTCGACGAAGTGCACCGGACCGCGCCCTCGATCCCGCGCGAGAACGTCGTCGTCGAGCCGCAGGCGCGCAACACCGCCGCCTGCATCGGCCTCGGCGCCGTCGAGGCGATGCGCCGCGATCCCGACGCCATTCTGGCGGTGCTCCCGTCGGACCAGCACATCCTGCACGCCGACCGCCTCGCCGCCGCGCTCGACGAGGCCGTCGCCGTCGCGCGCCGCGGGCTGGTCGTCACCATCGGCATCCGCCCCGACCGCCCCGAGACCGGCTACGGCTACATCGAGGTGGGCGCGGCGCTCGACGGCGCGAACAGCGCGCGCACCGTCGCCCGCTTCGTCGAGAAGCCCGATCGCCCGACGGCGGAGCGCTACCTCGCCGCCGGGACCTACCTGTGGAACTCGGGGATTTTCTTCTTCTCGGCGCGTCGGGTGCTGGCGGCCATCGCCACGCACCTCCCGAAGCTCGGGCAGATCCTCGACGCGATCGCCGCCGACCCCTCTCGCGCCGAGGCGCTCTACCCCGAGGCGCCGTCGACGTCGATCGACTACGGCGTGATGGAGAAGCTCGCCGCCGGCGAGGTCGCCGTCGTCCCCGGCGATCTCGGCTGGAACGACGTCGGCGCCTGGAGCGCGGTCCCCGACCTCGGCGCGCCCGACGCGCAGGGCAACGTCGCCCTCGGCGGCGGCGACGCGGTGACCGTCGACGCGCGCGGGAACCTGGTCTACGCCGCGCCCGGCCGCGTGGTCACCGCGCTCGGCGTCGACGATCTGTGCATCGTCGCCACCGACGACGCGGTGCTGGTGCTGCCGAGGTCGCGCGCGCAGGACGTGCGCGAGATCGTCCGCGCGCTCGAACAGCAGAAGCGCGACTCTTATCTGTAGGAGCGACCGTCGTGAATACGCGTGTCTTTCGGGAGTATGACATCCGCGGCGTCGCCGACCGCGACCTGAGCGACGCCTTCGCGCGCGATCTCGGCCGCGCGCTCGGCACCGCGCTCCGTCGCCGCGGCGGCCGCACGATGACGCTGGGGCGCGACTGCCGCGTCTCGTCGCCGCGCCTGCACGCGGCGCTGCGCGACGGGCTGCTCTCGACGGGCGTCACGCTCTGGGACGTGGGCGTCGTGGCGACGCCGGTCCTCTACTACTCGGTGTTCCACTACGACGCCGACGGCGGCGTGCAGATCACCGGCAGCCACAACCCGCCCGAGGACAACGGCTTCAAGATCCTCCGCGGCAAAACGACCATCCACGGCGCCGACATCCAGGAGCTGCGCGCGCTCATCGAGAAGCAGGACTTCGAGAGCGGCGTGGGGTCGATCGAGGAGCGGCCGATCCGCGAGGAATATCTGTCGATGGCGGCCTCGCGCATCGAGCTCGGGCCGCGCCGCTTCGGGGTCGTCGTCGACGCGGGCAACGGCGTCGGCGGCTGGACGGCGCCGCTCATCGAGCGGCTGGGTTTTCAGACACACGGTCTGTATATCGAGCCCGACGGGCGCTTCCCCAATCACCACCCGGATCCGACGATCGAGGAGAACGTCGCCGCGCTGAAGGCGAAGGTGACCGAGACCGGCGCCGAGGTGGGCATCGCGCTCGACGGGGACGCCGACCGCATCGGCGTCGTCGATCGCAAGGGGCGCATCGTGTGGGGGGATCAGCTGATGATCCTCTTCGCGCGCGCGATCCTGAAGGAGCAGCCGGGCGCGACCTTCGTCAGCGAGGTGAAGTGCTCGAAGGCGCTCTACGACGAGATCGCGCGCGCCGGCGGGCGGGCGATCATGTGGAAGGTCGGCCACTCGCTCATCAAAGAGAAGATGAAAGAGGAGAAGGCGCTCCTCGCCGGCGAGATGTCGGGGCACATCTTCTTCGCGCACCGCTACTTCGGGTACGACGACGCCATCTACTCGGCGGCGCGGCTGGTGGAGCTGCTCTCGAAGAGCGAGCAGCCGCTGGAGGCGCTCGTCGACGAGCTGCCGCACTTCTACAACACGCCGGAGATCCGGCACGAGCTCGCCGACGAGCTCAAGTTCGACGTGGTGAAGCGGATCGTCGCGCGCTTCCAGGCGCCGGAGGCGAAGACGCGGCACGGCGTCGTCGAGGTGGTGGCGGTCGACGGGGCGCGCGTCCTGTGGAAGGACGCCTGGGCGCTGGTGCGCGCGTCGAACACGCAGCCGGCGCTGGTGCTGCGGTTCGAGGCGGAGTCGAAGGCGCGGCTCGACGAGGTGCGGGCGTTCGTCGAGCGCGAGCTGCGCGACGTCGAGGCCGAGCTCGGCGCGACGGGTTCGCGCTAGACAACAAAACGGAGGCAGCGACGATGGTGCGGACGGTCGGCGTCGATCTGGGCGGGACGAACGTGCGGGCGGCGCTGGTCGATCCGGCGACCGGGTCGATCGTCGGCAGCGAGGTCAAGCGGCCGGTCACCGACAAGCAGCCGGAGGCGGTCGCCGACCTCGTCGCCGAGGTGGTGCGCGCCGCCGACCCGAAGGGCGAGCGGAGCGCCGTCGGCGTAGGCTTCGCGGCGATGCTGCGCGGCTTCACCGGCGTCGTCGTCAACTCGCCGAACTTCGGGTGGCGCGAGGTCGACTTTCGCGGGCTCCTGCGCGCGCGGCTCGGTGAGCAGGTCGAGCTCTACAACGACCTGAAGGCGATCGCCTATGGCGAGGTGCGCTGGGGCGGGTCGGGCGAGGCGCGGCACGTCTGCTTCGTGTTCGTCGGGACGGGCGTGGGCGCGGGGCTCGTCGTCGACGGGCGGCTCGACTTCGGCGCGAGCCACCTCGCGGGCGAGTACGGCCACGTGAAGGTGGTGCCGGGCGGGCGGCTGTGCGGCTGCGGGCAGCGCGGCTGCCTCGAGGCCTACACGTCGGGGCGCAACATCCAGCTGCGCGCCGTCGAGGAGCTGCGCGCGGGCGCGACCTCGCGCGCGGTCGAGCTGGCCGGCGCCGTCGACAAGGTCCACGCCGGTCACCTCGATCAGGCGGCGCGCGAGGGCGACGCCTACGCGACCCGGCTCTGGGACGAGGTCAGCGGCCATCTCGGCGTCGCGCTGGCGAACCTCGTGACGACGCTGAACCCGAGCCGCCTGGTGATGGGCGGCGGCGTGTGGCACGGCTGCCCCGAGCTGCGCCGCCGCACCATCGACGTCTTCCACGCGCAGGCGAACCGCCCGTCGCTCGAAGGCTTCACCCTCGTCGACTCGCAGCTCGGCGACATCGCCGGCGTCCTCGGCGCCGCCACCCTCGCGGGGTCACTCTCCTAGCGCGCGGGCGGTGATATGCTCGGCCCAGGCGCGGCACTGGTCGGCGAGGAGCGGGCGGACACCCTCGTCGGCGAGACGGGTGAGCGCGGCTGCGAGCGTCGGATCGGCGCAGTCATCCATCCACAGGCCGATGGCGTCATAGACGGAGTGGTGCTTCTGCCCGCTCGCGACGTAGAGCAGGCGCGCCATCAGGTAGCCCGCGACGGCGGGGCGGGCGTCGAACATCTTCTCGAGCGTGGTCATGGTCGCGCGCGCGTCACCGCCGTGCGCGTCGAGGAGCGCGTCGAAGAGCGCCTCGCCCGCGCCCGACTGGAGGTGCGCGGAGGCGGCCGCGAGGAGCACCGGCTCCGTCGGCGTCGCGATGAGGCGCGTGACGAGCTCCGTCAGCACGGCACGAACCGGAGAACCATCACCGAGTCGAGCTGCGCCGACTCGACGCGCCAGCGCCCGAGGTCGAGCGTCACCGCCTCGTGCGCAGAGGCCTCGTCGCCGTCGAGGATCTGGCCGCCGTGCACCGACGAGTTCATGAGGACCAGCGCCGTGTCGTCGACGACCAGCTCACCGACGGTGCGCCAGGCGGCCGCGTCCCAGGCCTCCGCGCTCGGCGCCCGGGTCGCGTTCGCCACGATCGCCATCCGCTCGGCCCACCAGGCGAAGACGTCGCTCCCGTCGCTGATCGCCAGCGCGTCGTGGCCGCCGACGCGGAGCACGCGCACGTACTCGTCGCCGAACGACCCGCAGAGCTGATCGTAGTGCGTCACCGGGTTCGCGAAGTCGAAGGCGTCGTGGATCCACCAGCGCCCGCCCTCGGCGTCGGCGAAGTCGGCCGTCCCGGGGCGCGCGTCGTCGCGCTCGAGGATCCCGTGCCAGCCGCGCAGCGCCGAGCGATGCACGAGGAGCGCGGGCGCGCCCGAGTAGCTCATCCAGCGCAGGGTCATCGCCGCAGCACCCAGAGCTGATAATCGGGGAGGAACGCGTAGGTCGACTCGTGGCGGTAGCCGCGCGCCAGCGCCTGCGTGTAGAGCGGCCCCTCGTAGTCGAAGTGCGGGACGAAGGCGTCCCGTCGCTGCGAGATGACCACGACGACGGTCGGGTCGCGCTGAAGGATGCGCTCGGCGCTGCGTCCGCCGTGCGCGGCGGCGAGCGCGATCTCCGGGTCGTTGAGGCCCCAGGTGTCGATGACGCTCCAGCCGTCAGCGTAGTAGGCCATCGCGCCGCAGTCGAGCGCGGCGACGACGGCGCGCGGCCCCGCCGGCCTCGACGCCGCCAGCGCGCGCCCGAGCGCGGCGTGCGCGCGGAGGACCCCGCCGCCGTAGTCGCGCTTCTCGGCGAGGCTGCCGTCGAGGTGGCGATAGGCGGTCGCCGCAATCGCGATAGACAACAAAGCCGCCGGGACCACCGACGGGACCCGCGCCGCGACGCGCGCGTGCAGCCGCGCCACCCCTGCGCCCGCGATCGCCATCAGCGACGGGACGAGCGGCCACAAATAGCGCAGGTCGTACCCCATCTCGTGCGCCGGCAGGAGGAAGAAGAGCCACCACGCGGCCACCCCCGCGACGATCGCCCGCACCGCCGCGCACCGCCGCGCGCCCGCGATCCCGACGACGAGCGGCACCCCGATCCAGGGCTGCGCGATCATCACCAGCCGCAGGAGCTCGAGGCACTCGGGCGCCCCCGCCAGCGTCACCGTCGGCGCGACCGCTTTGACATAAAAGGGCAGCGGCAGAAGATGCCGATAGCGCACCAGGCGCCACGCGAAGTAGAGCGCGCCAGGCGCCACGTGCCCGACGGCGAAGGCGCGCACCACCCGCCCGTGCGCGCCGCGCGGCAGCGACGCCACCAGCACCACCGTCGCCACCACCACCAGCAGGTTCCCCTCCGGCCGCGTCAGCCCGAGCCCCAGGCCGCACACCGTCATCGCCCACGGCGCGCGCCCGTCGCTGCGGTCGCGATCGCGCACCACGCGCGCGATCCCCAGCCCGTACAGCGTCACGAGCAGCGTCGCCAGCGCGGTCTCCATCCCCGACACCGCGTGCACCGCCGCAGCGAACGGCGTCAGCACCAGCATCGCCGTCACGCCCGCCGCCAGCCAGCGCCCCGCCACGTCGACGCCCGCCTCCTCGCCCAGCCGCCACGCCAGCCGCGCCGCCGCCCCCGCCGCCGCCAGCATGCAGCCGACGCTCATCGCCTTCGCCGCCACCACCGCGTCGACGCGAACGAGGTGCGGCAGCGCCAGGAGCACCGTCCAGGCGAACGACGTGTACCCCTCGGCGGGCGCCTCCCCCGCGTTCCACGTCAGCCCCGCCCCCGTCGCCAGGTGGCGCGCGTAGCGCAAGAAGATGTAGGTGTCGTCGACGGTGTAGACCCAATAGGCGCGCACGAGCAGCGCGAACACCACCACCGCCCCGACGGAGACCGCCGCCGCGACCGCCGCTGCGACGCGCGCCCGGTTCACGACAGCGCGTGCTCGACCGCGGCGCTGACGTGGATCTCCGTCGTGTCGAAGAGCGGCAGCGCGCAGTCCGTCGGCTTCACGAGGAGCGGGATCTCGGTGCAGCCGAGGATGATCCCCTGCGCCCCGCGCGCCCGCAGCCGCTCGATCACGTCGAGGTAGGCGCGCTTCGTCTGCGCGGTAAAGACGCCGACGGTGAGCTCGTCGAAGATCGTGCGGTGGATGAGGTCGCGCTCGGCCTCGTCGGGGACCAGCGCCTCGATCCCCGCGCGCGCCAGCCGCTCGCGGAAGAAGGGCTGCTCCATCGTGAAGCGCGTCCCGAGGAGCCCGACGGTGCCGAGGCCGCGCGCAGCGACGGCGCGCCCGGTCGCGTCGGCGATGTGGACGAGCGGGATCCCGATCGCCCCCTGCACCTCGTCGGCGACGCGGTGGGCGGTGTTGGCGCACAGGATCAGCGCCTCCGCGCCCGCGCCCTCGAGGCGCCGCGCCAGCGCGCAGAAGCGCGCCGCGATGTCCCGCCACCCCGCCTCGTCGGGCGGCGGGCGGAACTCCTCGAAGTCGACCGAATAGAGGAGCAGCTTCGCCGAGTGCAGCCCGCCGAGGCGCGCCGCCACCTTCTGATTGAGGAGCCGGTAGTACTCGATCGTCGAGTGCCAGCTCAGCCCGCCGATGAGCCCGAGGGTCCGCACGGGCGACGAAGGTACTACCGCATGGCGGTGCGCAGCCAGCGGAGCGCATCGACCGGCTCGGCAGCGACGGCGGCGAGCGCCCCGCCCACCATCGCGCCCATCACGCCGACCGAGGCCATGTCGCTGCCCGACAGGTACAGCCCCGGCACCGGCGTGCGCGGGCGGAGCGAGCGCGTCCGATAGCGCTCGGGCGTCGGCTCGATGCCGTAGATGGCGCCGAGCGCCGCGCGCGTGAAGTGCTCCGTCGACAGCGGCGTCGAGAGCTCGACGAAGGCGACCTTGTCGCGCAGCCCCGGCATGTGGCGGCAGAGCTGATCGAGGAGCTGCTGCGACAGCCGCGCCTTGAACGCGTCGTAGTCCTCGCCGCGCTTGCGCCAGCGCCCCTCGCGCCACGCCTCGAACACGCGATAGGGGACGAAGGTCACAATCTCGCCGGTGTGCAGCTGGTCCGGCCCCGGGTCGTGGTGCGGGTCCTTCAGCGACGGGAAGCTGGTGTACAAGATGGGCGCCTCGGCGTCGCCGCGCTCGACGTCCCAGTAGATCGCGTCGGCCGACCAGGTCTCGTAGAACCACTTGTTGGCGGCGGTCGCGCCCGCCTCGCGGATGTCGCCCTTGAAGCCGATGTAGAGGCAGACGTGGCACGGCGACGGCTCGAGCTGGGCGATGTCCGCCGCCCAACGCTCGGCGCGCACCGCCGGCGGCAAGAGCCGCTTCACCGTCGGCAGCCCGCCCGCGGCGCTGATCACGCGCTCGGCGCGGATGGTCTCGCCGTCGGCGAGGCGCACGCCCACCGCGCGCCCGCGCTCGACGAGGATCTCGGCGACGTCGGCGCGGATGCGCGTCCAGCCGCCCGCCTTCGCCACCGTCTCGAGGAGGGCGTGGGCGATCGCCCCCGAGCCGCCCACCGGATAGAAGCCGCCGTGCATGAAGTGCTTGGCGACGAGCGCGTGGATGGCGAACGACGAGCGCGCCGGCGGCACGCCGTAGTAGCCCCACTGCGCCGTGAGCACCGCCTTCATCTTTTCGTTTGAGGTCAAACGATCGAGGACGTCCTTGGTGCGCTCCCCGAGGAGCTTCATCGCCGGCCCGGCGAGGATCGGATCGGCGAGCGGCGCCCACGTCGTCGGCACCAGCCGCGACAGGTAGTAGCGCCGCATCGACCCCGAGACCTCTTTGATGAGGCGCAGGTACTCACCGATGGCGCGCTCCTCGCCGGGGAAGGCCGCCTTGAGATTGGCCACGAACTGCGGGCGCGAGTTGGGGAAGTCGATGCGCAGGTCGGGGAAGTGGAACTCGTCGTAGACGTCGCCGAGCGGCGCCCACTCGAGCCGCCCGTCGGTGAGCGCCAGCAGGACGCGCCCCAGCGCCGCCTGCGGGCCGACCTCGCCGACGGCGTGGACGCCCACGTCCCAGGTCCACTTCTTCCGCTTGAAGGTGTGGGTGAAGCCGCCCGGCACGTAGTGCTGCTCGAGGACCAGCACGCGCCGCCCGAGCTTGGCCAGCATCGCCGCCGACGTCATCCCGCCCATCCCCGAGCCGATGACGATGTCGTCCCAGCGGCCGCCGGGCTGCTTCGTCGAGTAGAAGCGCTCCTCCTTCGACTGCGGGGTGAGGTGGCGGGCGGAGGAGTTGTCGACGGTGGCGGTCGTGGTCGTGGTGCTCATGGGGCGTTCTGCTCCGAGGTGCGGATGGCGTTCCAGGCGGCGTCGGCGAGGAGGCGGCGCGCGTCGCGCAGCGCCTTCGCCTGTTCGGGATCGGCGGCGCGCCCGAGCCAGTGGCGGCCGAGCTCCTGCGCGGGGCCGATGATCAGCGAGACGAGGACCGGCGCAGGGAGGCGGCGGATCGCCCCCGCCTCGATGTGCGGGGCGAACCAGGCGAGCGCGCGGCGGAAGAAGTCGACGCGGCGCGCGCGGATCTCGCCCTCCGTCGCGGCGACGCCCTCGGTGTGGCGCATCGAGAGGAGGAAGCGCGCCAGCGGCTGGTGGGCGGCGATCCAGTCGAGGTGGTAGTGGACGATGGCGCGCACGCCGCGCTCGGCGCTCTTGTGGCGCTCGAGCTCGACGAGGAGCCCGTCCTGATACGACGCCAGCCCGTCGAGGTAGATGGCCGCGGCGAGCTGCTCCTTGCCGGCGAAGTGGTGGTAGATGCTGCCGGTCGAGGCGCCCGAGCGCGCGCGGATGTGCTCGATGGTCGTCTGCTGGTAGCCGAGCTCGCTGAAGCTGGCCAGCGCGGCGTCGAGAATCTCGCGGCGGCGATCGCGTTTGAGGGGCTCGGCCCGGGTCACGCGCTAGAACCTAGTTCTAGAACGCCGTTCTAGTCAAGCCTGGAGGGCGTAGAGCGCGATGCCGCTCGTGGTGGCGACGTTGAGCGAGTCGAAGCCGGCGGCCATCGGGATGGTGGCGCGCACGGTGGCGGCCGCCAGCGTCGCGCCGTCGAGGCCGCGCCCCTCGGTGCCGAGGAGGAGCGCGCGGCGATCGGCGGGCGGGACGCGGTCGATGGGCACCGCGTCGGCGGCGGGGGTGAGCGCGATGGTCTGCACGCCGGCCGCGTGGAGCGCGGGCAGGAGCGCCGCCACCGATGGGACGCGCGCGAACGGCACGAGCAGCGCGCCGCCGACCGAGACGCGGATCGCTTTTCTGTACAGCGGGTCACAGGTCGCCGGATCGATGAGCACGCCGTCGACGCCGAAGGCCGCGGCGTTGCGGAAGATGCCGCCCACGTTGTCGTGGTTGGTGATCGCCTCCAGCACGACGAGGCGACGGGCGCGCGCGATCAGCGCCTCGGGCGCGAGCGCCGGGCCGATCTCGCCGCAGGCGAGCACGCCGCGGTGGATCGAGAAGCCGACCACCGCCGACAGCAGCGCCTCGTCGGCGACGTAGATCGGCACGCCCGGCGGGGCCACCTCCTCGGCGAGCGCGCGCCGCGGCCGCGCCACGAACAGCGACCGCACGCGCCCGGCGAAGGGGCTGCGGGCGAGCACGCGCACGACCACCTCGCCCTCGGCGATGAAGCGCCCGGCGCGCCCGACGAGATCGCGCTCGCGCACCTCGCGGTAGTCGGCGACGCGCGGGTCGTCGATCGACGCGATCTCCTCGACGACGGGCGTGCTCACGAGACGACGAGCACGCCCGTGCCCGAGAGGCCATCGCGCGCCAGCCGCTCGAGCGCGACGTTCGCCTCGGCCAGCGGGAAGGTCTCGACGCGCGGCCGGATGGGGATCGCCGCCGCCGCCGCCAGCAGCTCCTCGCCGTCGGCGCGCGTGTTCGCCTCCACCGACGTGAGCCGCTTCTCGTGAAAGAGGTGCTCCTCGTAGCTCATCGGCGGGATCGTCGAGACGTAGATGCCCGCCAGCGCCAGCGTCCCCCCGCGGCGCAGCGCCCGCAGCGCCGGCGGCACCAGCTCGCCGGCGGGCGCGAAGAGGATCGCCCCGTCGAGCTCGACGGGCGGCAGCGCATCCGCGCCCCCCACCCAGGCCGCGCCGAGCTCGCGCGCGAGCTGCTGGTGCTTCTCGCCGCGCGTCGACACGAAGACCTCGCAGCCGCGGTGCCGCGCCACCTGCACGGTCACGTGCGCCGAGCTCCCGAAGCCGAAGATCCCCAGCCGCCCGCCGGGCGCGACCTCGCTGCGACGGAGCGCGCGGTACCCGATGATCCCCGCGCAGAGCAGCGGCGCCGCGTCGAGATCGCTGACGCCCTCGGGCAGCGCGTAGGCGAAGTTCTCGTCGACGACCGCGTAGTCGGCGTACCCGCCGTCGGCCATCCATCCTGTATAGCGAGAATTCCGGCAGAGGTTCTCGTCGCCGCGCCGGCAGTCCTCGCACACGCCGCAGCTCCAGCGCAGCCAGGCGATCCCCACGCGCGCCCCGACGGCAAAGCGGCGCGCGCCCTCCCCCACCGCGTCGACGACGCCCACCACCTGGTGCCCCGGCGTGAGCGGCAGCCGCCGCGGCGCGAGGTCCCCCTCGATGACGTGAAGGTCGGTGCGGCAGATCCCGCACACGCGCACGCGCACCCGAATCTCCGACGGGCCGGGCTCGGGCACGGGCAGCTCCTCGAGGCGCAGCGGGTGCGTCCCGATGGGGGCCTGCGCGTGGAGCCGCATCGCGCGCATCGCGTGGCGATCCCTACGTCGCCGGGCGGATGTCGAGATCGAGGTCGAGCCGGCGCGCGACCGCCGCCATCTTCTCGCGCAGCGTCGCGAGGCCCACCGAGCGCGGCACCTCCACCTGCGCCTCGAGGCGGAAGAGCGGCGCGCCCGACATCGACGCCATGTAGGCGCTGGTCTCGAGCGAGACGACGTTCACGCCGAGGTCGTGCAGCGCCGCGGCCACCGACTGGACGATGCCCTCCTGATCGAGCGCGCTCGCCTCGACGACGCAGGGGAGCCCGCCCTGGCGGCGCCGCTCCTCGGTGCGCCGCGCGAGGAGCTGGAGGCCCGTCGCCTGCGCCAGCGACGGGAGCTCGCGCTCGATGGCGGCGAGCTCGTCGGCGTCGCCCGACACGAGCATCATGACGCCGAACTCCGCGCCGAGGATGGCCATGCGGCTGTCCTCGACGTTGCCGCCGCGCGTGGTGATGTGGGTGGCGATCTGGGCGACGAGGCCGGTGCGGTCGGGCCCGAGGGCCGAGAGGACGAGGTGCTGTTTCGCGCTCATCCGCGAACTATAGAGCCGCAGATGCGCGCGCGGGAGCGTGGATCAGCCGTTCCGGACGGTGTACGTGCCGCAGCCGGTCCACTCGAAGAGCGCCGAGCCGCTGAGCGCGCCGTCGACGTCGACGCGCACCGAGCCCTTCGTGATGCACACCGGGTTCGAGCTGTAGGTCGCGTCGTAGGTGACGGTGTACTTGGTGCCCGTCGCGCCGACGCCGGGCAGGCCGGTGATGCCGGCCACCTTCGTCTCGTAGACCATCTGGCCGGTGATCGTCGTGGCGGTCACGGTGACCGAGCCCTTCAGCGTCACCTCGACGTTCGCCGTCGACCCGCTGGCGGAGATCTTGAGGTCCATCGCGATGGTGTCGCCGGTGACCTTCACCGTGCCGTTCACCGTCGAGGAGCCCGACCCCGACGAGCTGGTGCAGTTGGTGTAGGTCCACCCGCTGGCCGCGTCCCCGGTGATGCAGGCCGGCGGATCGGCCGACGGCGCGAGGTCGCTCCCGTCGCTGCCGTTCAGCCCCTGGCGGCGGCTGGGATCGATCGCCAGCCCGCCCAGCGCCGCGATCTGCCCCTGGATGGAGAGCGCGTTCTGCGGGTTGGCTTTGATAGACGAAAATTGGTCGATGGACATCGTGGCCTGCGTCGCCGCCTGCATCTGCGACGAGGTCGGCGCCATCGGCTCACCGACGGCGCGCTGACCGCCGCACGCCGCCGCGGCGGCCATCAGGACGACACACGCGTAGCTCCGGACCGTACTCATCTGGATCCCCCCAAGGAAAGTGGCGTCGTCGAGCTTACCCTTTTCGACGACGGTCCGATAGGATGCTCAGCCGATGATCGAGCTGGAGTTCTTCTTCGACTTCGCGTCGCAGTACAGCTATCTGGCGGCGACGCAGATCGAGGCCGTCGCCGCGCGCGCGGGCGCGACGGTGCGCTGGCGCCCGATGGTGCTCGGCGCCGTCTTCAAGGCGACCGGCAACGACATGCCGGCGCGCGTGGCGGCGAAGGCGGCCTACATGGTCCGCGACGTCGATCGCTGGGCGAAGCGCTACGGCGTGCCCTTCCGCATGAACAGCCACTGGCCGATGCCGACGGTGAACGCCGAGCGGCTGTGCCTCGTCGCCGACGAGCAGGGGCTGGCGGCGCCGTTCGCGCTGGTGACCTTCGCGGCGACCTGGGCCGAGGATCGCGACATCAACCAGCCGGCCGAGCTGGCGCGGCTCGCCGAGGCGGTGGGCCTCGACGCGAAGGCGGCGCTGGAGCGCGCGCAGGCGCCCGAGATCAAGGACCGCCTGCGCGCCAACACCGACGAGGCGGTGGCGCGCGGCGCGTTCGGCGCGCCGGCCATCTTCGTCGGCGATCAGCTCTTCTGGGGCAACGACCGCCTCCACTTCGTCGAGGAGGCGCTGGCCGCCGCCGCGGCGCGATGAGCGGAGAGGCGGGCGCGGAGCTCGTCACCGACGGCTGGGCGCTGTTCCTCGGCAGCGGCGTCAACGTGAGCCTCGCGACCGCGCCCGGCGACGATGGGGGCGCGCACGCGCGCTACTTCGCCCAGGCCTCCGCTCGGTTCAGCGCCTGGCTCGCTCGGGCGCGCGACGGCGTCGACGCAGCGGTGCGCGCGGCGGCGCTCCCGCTGGCGCGCCTCGCCGACGGCGCCGACGAGATCGACGGCGTGATCATCGACGCACTCGATCGCGACGAGGAGAGCGCGGCCGCCCACTTCCGTCGCTACGCCCGCCCGGGGCGGCCCCTCGTCGTACGCATCGACTGCGGCGGGCCGCGGCGCCTCGGCGGGATCGAGTCGGCGCGGCTGCGCCTGCATGTGACGACGCGCGTCGAGCGCGCGGCCCTCGAGGCGCTGGCCGATGCGGTCGCCATGGCGATCCGGGCGACGCGTTGACCTCTCGGCCCCGTTCGGGGCACTCATGGACGGGGCAGCTCTTGGGGGTTCGTCGTGCCTGTCGTGTCGCTCGTCGTGCGTTCGTCGCTGTTGGTCCTCGTGGTCGTCGTCGCGGCTGGGGCGGGGTGCGCCAGTGATCGCGGGCGCGGCGGAGGGGGCGGCGGCGGAGGCGACAAGGACCTCGGCGGGCTGCTCGGCGGCGACGGCGGCGCGGACCGCTGCGCGACCGCGGACGACAAGGCGGGGTGCGCCTGCAGCGGCGTGGGGTCGACCATCGCCTGCTACGACGGTCCGGCGGGGACGCGCGGCGTGGGGGCGTGCCGCGACGGGCAGCAGAGCTGCGAGGCGACCGGCGAATTTTTCGTCTACTCGAATTGCAGCGGGGCGGTGAAGCCGGCGACCGAGGTCTGCACCGGCGGCGGCGACGAGGACTGCGACGGGCTGGTCGACTGCGCCGATCCCGACTGCGTGCCCGATCCGGCCTGCAAGCTCGACTGCGCGCCGGGGCAGACCCAGCCCTGCTACTCGGGGCCGGCGGGGACGAGCGGCGTCGGGCAGTGCAAGCCGGGGCTGAAGACGTGCGACGCGAACGGGCACTGGGGCGGCTGCGTCGGCGAGGTGCTCCCCGGCAGCGACGAGTCGTTCCTCGGCGGCAACTGCGGCGACGGGATCGACAACGACTGCGACGGGCTGAAGGACTGCCAGGAGATCCTCTGCCTCCTCGTCGGGAGCTGCTCTCCGACGGTGTGCAGCGCGGGCGCGACGCAGTCCTGCTACACCGGGCCGGCGGGGACCAGCGGCGTCGGGCTCTGCCACGGCGGCACGCAGACCTGCGCCAGCGACGGCAAGAGCTGGGGCCCCTGCACCGGACAGGTGCTCCCGTCGAGCGAGGGGGCGGCCTGCCAGGACGGCAAGGACAACGACTGCAACGGCAAGGTCGACTGCGCCGACCCCGCCTGCGCGACGGCGGCGGCCTGCTGCGTGCCGATGTCGGGCGGCGGCACCGTCGACGAGACCATCTGGGCCAACTCGTCGACCGACCTCTATCGGGTGGACCCGACGACGTTCGCGGTCACCCGCATCGGCAGCTTCGGCGTCTCCAGCATGACCGACATCGCCGTCACCCCGAGCGGCGAGCTCTACGGCATCACCTTCGGAGCGCTGTATCGGATTGACAAAAATACCGCGCGCGCGACCTTCGTGGCCTCGCTGAGCGGCGGCGGCAACAACGGCCTGACCTTCCTGACGAACGGCTCGCTGCTGGCGTCGGCCGGCTCGGGCGACGTCACGTCGATCAACCCCACCACCGGCGCCAACAGCGCGGTCGGCAGCTTCGGCAACGGCCTCTCGTCGTCGGGCGATCTGGTCGCCGTCGGCAACGTCATGTACGGCATCTCGTCGACGACGGCCGGCGGCGGCGACGCCAGCGACGACAACGTGCTCCTCACCGTCGACACCGCCACCGGCCGCGCCACCGTCGTCGGCCCTATCGGCTTCGGCCGCGTCTGGGGCCTCGCCTACGTCCGCAAGAAGGTCATCGCCTTCGCGACCAGCGGCCAGATCATCCAGATCGATCCGCTGACCGGCCGCGGCACCTTGTTGTCGACGACAAACATCCAGTGGTGGGGGGCGGGCATGTCGCCGAACGTGCCAGTCAATACCTGCCCCTAACCTTGAGCTTGAGCTTGAACTTGAGCTTGAGCTCCACCTCCAACTTCATCTCCAGCTTCATCTTCGACTCCAGCTTCAACTCCGATTCGCACCATGTAGAAGACCCGACTTGATCTGACAGTCGCGTAAGGTCCTCGCCTGTGCGAAAGGACGGCAGGATGACGACTGAAGGCAAGGTGATCCGCGCGAAGCTTGGCCTGCTCGAACTCGGCAAAGAGCTCGACAACGTTTCGAAGGCCTGCAAGGTGCTCGGGTTCAGCCGCGACAGCTACTACCGCTTCAAGGCGCAGTTCGAGACGGGTGGGCAAGCAGCTCTAGCAGAGGTTTCTCGTCGGAAACCGAACATGCGCAACCGCATGAGCCCCGAGCTGGAAGAGGCCGTTGTCGAGCTGAGAAGTTGTACTCGGACAAGACGCTGCTGACTGCTGCCGAGCTTCTCAACGACCGAGTGCTGCCGTTCTTTCAGGAGCACGACATCCCGCTCCTCCGAATCCTCACTGACCGAGGTGGCGAGTTCTGCGGCTCCGTCGAGACCCAGCACGCATACGAGCTCTATCTCGATGTTGAAGGCATCGTGCACACGAGGACGAAGGCATATAGCCCGCAGACCAACGGCATCTGCGAACGCTTTCACAAGACCATCCTCGACGAGTTCTATCGCGTTGTATCGCGTTGCTTTTCGGACCAAGTTCTTCGCCAGCATCGACGAGCTACAGGGCGAGTTCGACGATTGGATGCATCGCTACAACACGCAGCGGACCCATCAAGGTCGGTGGTGCTATGGCAAGACGCCGATGCAGACATTCCTCGACAGCCTCCAGCTTGCGAAGGACAAGCTGATCAACCAGGCGGTCTAACCGCGGGGACGACCGACTGTCAGATCAGGTCGAGGCATCTACACCATACCGACGGAGTTGGAGTTGGAGTTGGAGTTGGAGTTGGAGTTGAAGCTCAAGCTCAAGTCTAAGCTCAAGCTCAAGGGGCGTTGAACGTCAGGGGGGCGGGCAGGAGCTGCCCGAGGTAGAGGTAGGCCAGCGCCGCGACGACGAGGAACGGCCCGTACGGAATCTCCACCCCGATGACGCGCTTGCGCCGCGCCAGCATGACCGGCGGGACCACCGCGAGCCCCCCGAACGGCGCAGCAAAGAAGACCACCACCGCCGCGCGCCAGCCGAGGAGCGCGCCCACCATCGCCAGCAGCTTGGCGTCGCCGTAGCCCATGCCCTCGCGCTTCAGGATGAGATAGGCCAGCTCGGCGAAGAGCGCCACGATGCCGTAGCCGACGAAGGGCCCGATGGCCAGCTCCGCCGGCGGCGTGTCCCCGACGAGGATCCCCGCCACGAAGAACAGCGGGATGGCCGGGTAGGTCACCGAGTCGGGGATGATCAGGTGGTCGAGATCGATCCCCGCCAGCGCGACCAGCGTCGCGGCGAAAAAGAAGTAGACGAGAAATCGCCCCAGCAGCCAGGGGGCCTCGGCGGCCTCGGGCGCCGTCGCGACGAAGCGCCAGTAGGTCGCCAGGCCCAGCGCCAGCCCGAGCAGCTCGACCAGCGGATAGCGGATCGAGATCGGCGCCCCGCACCCGCGGCACCGCCCGCGCAGCACCAGCCACGACACGATGGGGATGTTGTCGACGGCGCGCACCATCGTCCCGCACCGCGGGCAGCGCGACCGCGGCCGCACCACCGACTCATACAACCCGATGCGATGGATGGCGACGTTGAGGAAGCTGCCCCACAGCGCCCCCCACAGCGCCGCGAACACCCAGCCCCACGGCGAGCGCAGAAAGTCGTGCAGCCCTTCGGCGAGCGTGCTCACGCGCTTTTCTGTATAGCGCGGCCCGCCGCCCGCGCGCTAATCGCCGTCGTTGTCGCCGAACTTCAGCGTGACGCCGAGGACGCCCGCCACCTCGGTGGTCAGCGTCGTCCGGAGCAGCCGCACCGCCTCGTACGCCGCGTTGAGCGGCGCCGGGTCGGCCGCCAGCTGCAGCCGCATCGGCTGCGGCACCGCCTGGAGCTTGGCTAGCGCGTCGGCGATCTGCTCGCGCGCGTGCTGGTCGGCGCTCGCCTGCGCCCGCGCCACCAGCGTCGAGATCGTCGGGGTCGCCGGCGTATTCGCCGTCGCCGGCGCGGCGTAGGTCCCCAGGTACTCCGCCTCGACGCCCTTCAGGTTGTTCGTCAGATCGACGAGCGAGTTGTCGCTCCGCGGCGCCTCCTCGTCGAGCGGCATGGTGCCCGCCATCATGATCCCGAGCGGCCGCGCCAGCCGCACCGTCGCCACCTTGTCGACGAGGTAGATCATCCGGTTCATGAGCGCGTCGAGCGCCTGCTTCTGCGTCGTGTAGGTCGTCGACCCCGACCCGGCGCTCTCCAGCTCCGCCGTGAAGGCCGGCTTCCAGGCGTCGCGCAGCTGCGCCGCGCGGTTGGCGATGTTCGTCGCCAGCGCCGTCACCACCTGCCGCCGCCGCGTCGACGCCGCCAGATCGGCGACCACCATCTCGTCCGAGCGCGCCGGATCGAACAGCAGCACCTCGAGCGCCAGGAAGCCGCGCTGCCCCGCGGCCAGCGCCTCGACGTCGCTGTCGGCGAGCGGCGTCGTCGCCGCCACCACCTCCTCGATGCGCGCCGGGTCGGGCGGGAACGAATCGACCGCCGGGTTGATCCGCTGCGTCTCCGCCGGCCCGACGTTGAAGGTCTCGCTCCGCTTCCACGGCGCGCGCGCCTTCCGCCACGCCTCGCGCACCGCCTTCAGCCCGTCCACCGTCGGCGCCGCCTCGAACGCCGTCGCCGCGTCCTTCAGCGCGCCCGACGTCGTCGCGAAGTCGTCGTAGGTCGGCACGATCAGCAGCCGCGCCATGTCGCCGAGGAGCTGCTTGCGCTCCTTCACGCGCGAGTCGTCGCACCCGGCGCCGAGCGCCAGCGCGCCCGCCGCCACCAGAACGAGGGAAATCTTGTCTAGCAACATCCGCATCTTCACAGAGACTCCAGGAACGAGATCAACGCGGCGCGATCGGCCGGCGACAGCGCGACCACGCGATCCCGGGCCGCCTGCGCCTCCCCACCATGCCACAAGACCGCCTCCAACACGCCCCGCGCGCGCCCGTCGTGCAGGAAGAAGCGGTGGCCGTTCACCGTCTCGACGAGGCCGATGCCCCACAGGGGCGGCGTCCGCCACTCGCGCCCGTCGGCCCCGAAGTCGGGCCGCCCGTCGGCGAGCCCGTCGCCGAGGTCGTGCAGGAGGAGGTCGGTGTAGGGATGAATCGTCTGCCGCGAGAGCTCGGGGAGATCGGCGACCTCGCCCGTCACCCACGTCGCCACGTGGCAGGCCGCGCAGCCCACCTGGTCGAACAGCGTGCGCCCGCGCCGCACCTCGGCCGCATCGACGTTGCGCCGCGCGGGCACCGCCAGCGCCCGCCCATAGAGCGTCGTCCAGCCGAGCTTGGTGTCGGTGAGCTCGGGCTCGCCGCCCGCCTCGCCCGTCGGGGCGGCCAGGCACTCCGCCTCGGCCTGCGTGCAGGGCTGCCCCGCGAACAGCGACGACGAGATGCCCATGTCGCCGAGGAACGCCCCCGCGGTCTGCTGCTCGACGGTGGGCTGCCCCGCCTTCCAGCCGAAGCGCCCCATCGCCGCCGCGCCGCGCCGCACGTCCCACACGAGGTTCGCCCGCCCGGAGATCCCGTCGCCGTCGCGGTCGTCGGGATCCTCGAGCGCGCGGATCGCCGCCTCGGGGATCGCCTCGAGGAGCCCGAGCCCGATCATCGCCGGCGCCACCCGCGGCGACACCAGCACGTCGGCGCGCATCGGCCCGTAGGCCAAATCCGTCAAGCGATAAGTCGGCCGCCGCAGCGACGCCGTCTCGCCGCCCGCCAGCGCGACGCTCTCCTCCACGTAGGAGATGGCCACGTTCCCCTCGGCCGGCACGCCCAGGATCCCGTTCGGCTGGAGCTGCCCGCCGTAGGTCGGCTCGTCGACGGTGCCGCCGTGCTCGCCCACGCCCGGCACGCTCAGCCGGAAGAGCAGCCCGACCAGCCGATCGTCGTCGGGCGTCGGCGGCTTGCCGCGCCCGTCCTTGAAGTGGCAGTTCGAGCAGGCCGCGGTGTTGAAGAGCGGCCCGAGGCCGTCGAAGCCGTCGGCCGACGCGGGCGCGCTCACCCAGCTCGTGTTGAAGACCGCGTTGCCGAGGAAGAAGGTGTCGCGCCGCCCCGACTGCAGCCCGGCGAGCGGCCGCGAGAAGGCGTCGCGCGTGGTGTCGACGACGGTGGTCGTCCCGCCCGAGAGCGCCTCGTTCGGGTCCGTCGCCGCCGCGCCGCCGCACGCGGCCAGCAAAATTCCGTAGACGAAAAGTCGCCGCATCGTCCGCTACCCGAGGTTCAGGGTCACGCCGAGGAGCGCGGCGATCTCGCTGAGGAGGTCGGTCTGCTTCCGCAGCGCCGCCAGCGCCGCCAGGATCTTCTGTCTCCCCGGCGTCGAGTCGGCGCCCAGCACCGCCTGATCGAACGGCGCCGGGATGTCGCGGATCGCCGCCCGCACGTCGGCGATCGCCTGCTTCATCCGCTGGTCGAGCCCCGGATCGCGAGCCGCCACCAGCGCGGCGATCCCCGGCCCGTCGACGGCGCCGTAGCGCCCGAGGTAGACGGCCTCGATGCCGAGCTCGTTCGCCTCGAGGTCGGCGAGGGTGTTGTCGCTGAAGCAGTCCTGCTCGTTCTCCTGATCCTTCTCCTCGAAGGCGACGTTCATGCGCTCGCCGGTCATCTCGCCGCCCGAGAGCGACCCCATCCCCGTCAGGATCCGCCGCAGCGCCTCCTTCTCGTCGACGCTCTCGGCCAGCGTGCGCCGGTAGCTGCCGGCGACGTCGCGCCAGGCGTCGCGCACCGGCGTCAGATCGTCGACGAGGAGCTGGGCGATCGCCTTCAGATAGGCGCCGCGCCGCGCCTGGTTCGCCGCCGTCCCGCCGGCGCCCGTCTCGTAGTCGGTGAAGGGGCGCGCGCCGGGGCCGGCCGCGTTGCGGTCCTGCCCCCACAGGAGGAACTCGATGGCGTGGTACCCCGTCGAGATGTTCTTCTCGCCGTCTCTCTCGTTTTGCGCCGCGATCGTCGCCACGTCGAGCGTCGGGAAGCGGGCGAGGTCGTTGACGAGGCCGGCGCTCGGGTTGCCCTCGACGTAGTCGACGTAGTTCTCGTCGAGCGGCCAGGAGTTCACGCGCCCCTCGGGGCCCGTCTTGTCGTCGTCGATCGGGCCGCCGTAGAAGCGGAACGCCTCGCTCCGGCTGTAGCTCGGGCGGGCGGCGATCCAGGCGGCGCGGGCGGCGTCGAGCGTCGCCTGCGACGGGGAAGCGACCAGCACGTCGACGGCGTCGCGCAGGTCGGTGGCGCGGGCGACGACGTCGTCGTAGGTGGCGGAGACGACGGCGCCGTAGGCGCGGACGACGTCGCGGGTGGGCGGGCCGCCGGCGCCGCAGCCGGCCGTCGCGACAACGAGGGCGAGCGGAGAGAGCCAAGGAGCGAAGCGAAGCGCGAGCATGGGACATGGGTCGCACAAATTGAAAACGAATGTCAATATCATCTCCACGGGACGCGCGCTCGACGCCGGCAGAGCGTTGACCGTTGGAGTTCTGCGACAGGCGCGCTAGCTTTCATGACGCATGCGGACATCCCTGCCCGGAAGGGCCGCCCTCCTCGCCGCCACCCTCCTCGGAGGCGTCGGGCTCGGCGGCTGTGGCGGCGCGCGACCGGGCCCCACTGCGGCGCAGCCCGCCGCCGCCCGCGTCGACGTCGCGCGCCTCACCGAGCCGGCCATGCTGCTGCAGGCGCTGCGCCTCGACGGTGCCGCCCGCGACGCCGCCCTCGGCCCCCACGCGCGCGAGCTCACCGTCGACACCGCCGTCACGCCGCCGGCCGCGCCGAAGGAGACGGTCGCGGTGAAGGATCGCCTCGACAGCGACGGCAGGGGCGCCTTCCACGTCACGCGCGAGCTCGCCCGCACCGTCGAGGAGGAGCTCGCCGCCGGCAGCGCGCCGCGCCCCAGCGAGCAGGGGATGGAGGCGGTCGTCGTCGGCAACGAGCTCGCCGTGCGCCCGCGCTGGGGCCGCTTCGCGCGCCGCCGCCCCGAGCCGGGCGAGGCCGCCCGCCTGCGCGCGCTCGTCGAGGGCGAGGCCGCCGGCCTCTTCGAGGTGGTGGCCCATGCGGCCGCGATCACCCGCGGCGCCGAGTCCACCGTCGACGGGCGGCGCGCGCTCACGCTGCTGGTCGGTAAGGTCGCCTCGCCGGCGACGCCGTCGCTCTCCGACGACAGCCCCGGCAAGGCCTGGCGCAAGACCGTCACGGTCGAGGCGCTCTCCGGCACGCTCACCGTCGACGCCGCGAGCGGCGCCCCGCTCGCGGTCGCGCTCGAGGCCCGCTACCGCTTCACCCGCGACGGCAAGCCCTTCACCGTCGACGCGCGCCACGGCGAGCGCCTCGTCGCCGCGCAGCCGATCGCCCTCCCCGCCGACGCCATCGCCAGCCCCGAGCGCCCGCGCCCGATGCTCGATCGCCAGGCGCTCCTCGACGGCCTCACCGGGCCGGGGACGAAGTGATGACCAGCGAAGCGGTGCGACGACGCGCGACCAAAGCCGTTGGTGCTCCACCGACGTGTGCGCGCGGCGTCGCACGACGCGAAGCGAGAAGAAGATAGACATGAAAACGCTGACCAGCGGCCCGTCGGGGCCGACCGACCACCTGGCCGCCAACCGCACGCTCATCCTCACGCGCGCCGTGCTCTCCGGGCTCGCCGGGATGGTGCCGGTGCCGTACATCGACGACCTCATCGCCGGGGCGGTGCGCAGCCACCTCATCAAGCGCGTCGCCGAGATCCGCTCCGTCGACCTCGACGGCAACGCGGTCCACGCGCTCAGCGAGCCCGCGGGGTCGCGCGTCCTGTCGGCGGCGGGGATCGGCGCGCTGGCCATCGGCGGCACCAAGCGCATCTTCCGCCGCATCGCCGCGTCGATCTTCTTCGTGCGCCGCGTCGACGAGGCCATCGACACCTTCCACGTCGGGACGCTCTTCGACCACTACTGCGCCAAGCACCACGTCGGCCTCGGGCTCGACGGCGAGCGCGCGGCGCTGCTCCGCCACGCCATCGACCTCGCCACCAAGCGCGCGCAGTCGGAGGTCCTCCGCGCCGCCTTCCGCCGGGCCATGCTCGGCGTCGGGCGCGCCGCCGTCGCCGTGCCGAGCGCGGTGTGGGGGCGCCTGTTCAAGCCCAAGGCGCCCGCGGGCGAGGAGGAGCGCGTCGTCGAGGCGGAGAAGATCGCCGACTCGCTGCCGGGCTCGGCGATGGGCAAGGCGGTGAAAAATCTGTCTAGCGAGATCTCCGCCGTCGAGAAGAGCTACGTGGCGATGCTGCTGCAGCGCTTCGACGTCGCCTGGGCGGCGACGGTGAGCCCGCGCCCGACGCTGCCGCCGACGGGGGCGCCGTAACCATGCGGACGCGGGGTGAGCTGGCGCGCGCCAAGCGCGTCGTCATCAAGATCGGCAGCCGCCTCCTCGCCGAGGATCCCGACGGCCGCGTGGGCGTCCTCGCCGACGAGGCGCGCGCGCTGCGCGATCGCGGCGTCGACGTCGTCATCGTGACCTCGGGGGCGATCGCGCTGGGGGTCAAGCGCCTCGGGCTCGCCGAGCGCCCGCGCCACATGCCGGGCCTGCAGGCCGCGGCCGCCGTCGGACAGGGCCACCTCATCCAGGTCTACGAGCGGGCGCTGGCGGCGCGCGGCCTCGTCGGCGCGCAGATCCTCCTCACCCACGAGGACGTGCGCGATCGCCGTCGCTACCTGAACGCGCGCCACGCGATGACCGAGCTCCTCGATCTCGGCGCGATCCCGATCATCAACGAGAACGACACCGTCAGCGTCGACGAGATCAAGTTCGGCGACAACGATCGGCTGGCGGCGCTGACCACCTCGATCGTCGAGGCCGACGCGCTCGTCATCCTCACCGACGTGGCCGGGCTCTACGACGGCGATCCCTCGACGGGGGCCACGCTGATCCCCGAGGTGCACGACATCGATCGCGAGGCCGCGCCCGTCGCCGGCGGGACCACCTCGGGCGTCGGCACCGGCGGCATGGCGTCGAAGGTCGAGGCGGCGCGCATCGCCGGAAAGTTCGGCGTCATCACCCTCATCGCCAGCGGTCGCCGCGAGCGCCCGGTGACCTCGCTCCTCGACGGCGCGCCCGACGGGACGGTCTTCTGGCCGAAGGTCGAGCGCCTCGCCAGCCGCAAGCACTGGATCGCCTACGCGCTCAAGCCCGGCGGCTCGATCACCATCGACGCCGGGGCGCGGCGCGCGCTCGTCGACGGGAAGAAGTCGCTCCTGCCGTCGGGCGTGCGCGCCGTCGCCGGGCGCTTCGAGGCGGGCGACGCCGTGCGCGTCGTCGACGAGAGCGGGGTCGAGGTGGCGCGGGGGCTCGTCGCCTTCGACGCCACCGAGGTCGAGCGCATCGCCGGCAAGCGCTCGAACGAGCTCGAGCCGGTGCTCGGGTACCGCGCCGCGGAGGAGGTCATCCACCGCGACGATTTGGTGCTGTTGACCGAGTAATTTCGCGTTACTGTTGAGGGAACGGATGAACGACCACACCACTGGCACCACAATCGCCGAGCTGGCGCGCGCTGCCCGTCGCGCCGGCCGCGAGGTGGCGCGGGCGGGGGTCGAGCGGCGCACGGCGGCGCTCGTGGCGATCGCGGAGGCCGTCGAGCGGCGACGGGTCGAGATCCTGACGGCCAACCGCGCCGACGTCGAGGCGGGCCTCGCCGCCGGCCTCTCCGCGGCGATGGTCGATCGGCTGAAGCTCGACGACAAGCGGCTCGACGGCGTCATCGGCGCCATCCGCGAGGTCGCGGCGCTGCCCGATCCCGTCGGGCAGGTGGTCAAGGCGTGGACGCGGCCCAACGGGCTGCGCGTCGAGCGGCGGCGCATCCCGCTCGGGGTCATCGCCATCATCTACGAGGCGCGGCCGAACGTGACCACCGACGCGGCGGCGCTCTGCCTGCGCGCCGGGAACGCGGTCATCCTGCGCGGCGGCAAGGAGGCCTTTCGCTCGAACCAGGCGCTCGCCGCCTGCATCGGCGAGGGGCTGGAGAGGGCGGGGCTCCCGGCGGCGGCGGCACGGCTCGTGCCCACGACCGATCGTGAGGCGATGGCGGAGCTCCTGACGCTCGACGAGGACATCGATCTCGTGATCCCGCGCGGGGGCGAGGCGCTCATCCGCTTCGTCGCCGAGCGCTCGCGGATCCCGGTCATCAAGCACTACAAGGGCAACTGTCACGTCTTCGTCGAGCGCTCGGCCGACGTCGAGATGGCGCTGGCGATCTGCGAGAACGCCAAGGTGCAACGCCCGGGCGTCTGCAACGCCGTCGAGACCATCCTCGTCGACGCGCCGATCGCGGCGACGTTCCTGCCCCAGCTCGCGGCGCGCCTCGGCGCGGCGGGCGTCGAGCTGCGTGGCGACGAGCGGGCGCGCGCCGCGGCGCCGAGCATGCACGCGGCGACCGAGGAGGACTTCGCGACGGAGTTCCTCGATCTGCGCGTCGCCGTCGGCGTCGTCGACGGGCTGGAGGCGGCGGTGCGCCACATCGAGCGCTTCGGCTCGTCGCACACCGAGGCGATCGTGACGCGCGACGAGGCGGCGGCGCGGCGGTTCGTCGACGATCTCGACAGCTCGACGGTGGTGGTGAACGCGTCGACGCGCTTCGCCGACGGTGGGCAGCTCGGGCTCGGCGCCGAGATCGGGATCTCGACGACGCGCCTGCACGCCTACGGGCCGATGGGCGCCGAGGAGTTGACGACGACGAAGTTCGTGGTCACAGGTGAGGGTCACGTTCGGACTTAACCCGACGGAGGTTCAACGAGAGTGAATACGCGTGAGCTGGCAATGGCGGCGACGGAGGCGGCGCTGGAGAAGAAGGGACTCGAGCCGGTCCTCCTCGATGTGAAGGACGTCTCGTCGTACACCGATTACATCCTCATCCTCTCGGGACGCAGTGATCGTCACGTCCAGGCGGTGGCCGACGCCGTCGAGGACGCGATGCGCGCGAGCGGTGTGCGCCCGATTGGCGTCGAGGGCAAGCGCGACGGACAGTGGACGCTGCTCGACTACGGCGACATCGTCGTGCACGTCTTCTATCACCCGGTGCGCGAGCACTACGACCTCGAGGGCATGTGGATCGACGCGCCGCGCGTCCAGCTCGACGTGCCCGCCGACAGCCGCATCTCGGCGGCCGAGGCCTACGGCTTCTGATCGGATTTCAGTCTAGCGGTTAGTTCGCGCAGCCGATCTGGCTCGCGTCGATCGCCAGCTCGTCCACCCAGTAGGCGAACGGGGGGACGCCGCTCTCCAGATTCATCTCGAGCCCGAGCGACCACAGGGACAGGGGTGGCATCGGGTCGAACGGCGGGCCGGAGAGCGGCGCCTGCTCGACGCCGTCGAGGAACACGCGCGCGCCGACGGTCGCCGAGGCGTCGGGCGCGGCGTAGTCGAGGCCGACCTCCACGCAGACCCAGCGATCGACCGGGAAGCCGTTCGTCCCGCGCAGCGTCGGGACACCGAGCGCGACCGAGCCGGTGACCGGCGTCCGGACGTCGAGCGAGAGGACCCACTGCCCATAGGGGTCGCCGTTCTGGCGCAGGCGGAGAATGCTGGTGCCCGCGCCCGGGAAGGTCGACGGCAGATAGACAAAAAATCGGAACCAGACCGGGTCGCGCGGCAGCGGGCTCGACGCGCGTATCTGCGCCTGGAGGTAGTTGTCGAGCGAGGTGGCGGTTCGCGTGTCCCCGCCGAGCTTCAGCGACGAGGTGCCGCGATAGGCGCGCGTCGTGTCGAGCTCGACGGAGGTGATCGGCGGGCGCTGGTCGGGGTTGAGCCGCGAGAGCGCGGTCACGCTCTCGAAGCCTTCGCAGAAGAGGAACGTGCCCGGGCAGCGTGAGGGGACGACGCCCCCGTCGGGGACACCGCCGTCGGGCGCGCCGCCGTCGGTGCGCGGTCCGCCGTCGGTCCCGGCGCCGGTGCAGGCGTCGCCGACGCCGTCGCCGTCCGCGTCGCGCTGATCGGGGTCGGCGACGGTGGGGCAGACGTCGAACGGATCGGGGACGTCATCGGAGTCGCCGTCGGCGACGAGCGACGAGAGCTCGAGCGCGGCGCGGGTCTGGCTCCGGGCGACGAGGGCGACGGCCACACCGCCGCGCACCGATCCGTTCGGATCGGCGGCGACGACGCGCACGCGCTGGTCGACGTCGGGCAGGCCGGTGACGACGAGCCGCCCGGGAAGCCCCGTCGAGACGTCGCGGCGCGCCCGCCCGAGGAGGCCGCGGGCGGAGTAGACGGCGACGTCGACGGCGGCCGGGGTGGGATCGCCGCCGCGCAGCGAGAGCTCGACGAGGAGCGTGGTCGGCTCGCCGCAGGCCGCGAGCGAGGCGAGCACCACGACGACTGCGAGCGGGGCCAAGCGCGACATCACCCCATGATACCGTGACGGCGTCGATGAAATGGATCGTGCTCGCTGTCGGGAAGCTGCGCGAGGCCTGGGTCGCCGAGGGGTGTGAGGAGTACGCCAAGCGCTTCCGCGGCAAGCAGGCGCTCGAGCTCGTCGAGGTGAAGGACGACGCCGAGCTCGCGCGGAAGCTCGCGGCGCTGCGGAGCGGAGGGCGCGCGCGGGTGTGGGCGCTCGATGAGCGCGGCGAGCAGGTGACCAGCGAGGAGCTGGCGAAGCGGCTCGGCGAGATCGCCGACGCGGGCGAGGCGACGTCGATCGTCTTCGTGATCGGCGGCGCCGACGGGCTCCCGCCCGAGGTGGTGCGCGGCGCGGACCGTCGCTGGTCGCTCGGGAAGCTGACGCTGCCGCACCGGATCGCGCGGCTGGTCGTCGTCGAGCAGCTCTATCGCGCGCTGTCGCTCCTGCGGCGCGAGCCCTACCACCGCCCCTGAGAGGCGCGCGCCCAGGCGGTGATCGCGCGCGCGGGCCAGCTCGCGCGGCCGTGGGAGGGCGGGCGGACGACGCGGGAGACGAGGGCGGCGGAGGCGCGGAGGCGCTCGGCATCGGCGGTGGAGGCGACGGCGAGGGCGGCCCCCTCGCCGAGCGCGCTGGCGGCGGCGCCGACGCCGGCGACGATCGGGCCCGAGTCGGCGTCGGGCGCGCGGTCGACGCCGGGCGGCCACTCGCGGAGGCCGACGACGAGCGCGGCGTCGACCCAGTGGCGTGCGCGGTAGCGATCGTAGAGCGCGCGGGCGGCGGCGGGGTCATGGAGAGCGCGCATGGCGACGGTCCAGGAGAGGGCGCAGCCGCGCGGGACGTCGAGCGGCGCGCGCGTGCGGGCGTCGAGCGCCGACGGAGGGAGGCCGGTCGCGCGCCAGCCGGGGCGCTCGAGGGCGGTGAGCGCGTCGAGGAGCGCGCGGGCGGCGCGGACGACCGCGGCGTCGTCGGGGGCGAGGTCGCGGGCGTAGAGGGTGAGGGCGGCGGCGACGACCTCGTTGTCGGCGGGCCAGAGGCGCGCGTTGGCGTAGGTGGGGAGCAGGCGACCAGGGGCGGCGGCGACGTCGCGCGCGAGGCCGGCGGCGAGCGCGTCGAGGAGCGCGCGGCGCGGCGGGTCGAGCGGGCCGAGGCGCGTGCGGCCGACGAGGAGGAGCGCGAGGTGGCCGCGGTGGGCGACGCTCGGCGAGAGGGCGCGGCCGGCGACGTCGACGGAGCCGAGGTGGAAGGGGCGCGTGAAGGCGGGCGAGGCGACGTCGTCGATGAGGCGATCGAGGAGCGCGGCGTCGGCGGCACGCGCGGCGGGGTCGGGGCGCGTGCGGGCGCGCTCGACGAGCGCGTAGCCGGCGAAGGCGCGGGCGTAGAGCTCCATCGCGGTGCGCGGGCGGGCCTGGTCGGCGGCGAGCATCTCGGCGACGAGCGCGTCGAGCGGATCGCGCGCGGCGGTCGCAGCCGGGGCGGGAGCGGCGAGCGTCGCGGCGAGCACAGCGACGGGAAGCACGAAAAAACGCACGTCCGGACAGTGTGACACGCAACTCCGCGCCAGCTCGCGCCGATAAGGGCGCATGTTGGTCGGGGACCTGGTCGGGAGCTTCGCCCGCGCCGTGCTGGCGCTCGTCTATCCGCCGCGGTGCGCGGCCTGTGACGCGCCGTCGCTGCACGAGCAGCCGTTCTGCGGCACGTGCGCGAGCGCGCTCGTGCGGCTCGATGCCGTCGACGCCGTCGGGGGGATCGCGCCGTGGGAGTACGGCGGGCCGCTCGCCGACGCGCTCCTGCGGCTCAAGCACGGCGGGCGGGCCGAGTTCGGCGAGCCGCTCGGGCGGGCGGTGGCGCGGGCCTCGTCGGGGGCGCTCGCGGCGGCGCGCCTCGACGTGGTGGTGCCGGTGCCGCTGCATCCGGGGCGGCTGCGCGCGCGCGGGTACAACCAGGCGGCGCTGCTCGCGCTCGGCGTCGGACAGGCCGCGCGGCTGCCGGTCGACCTCGGCGCGCTCGTGCGCGTGCGCGACACGCCGCCGCAGCGCGGGCTCGGGCCGGCGGCGCGACGGCGCAACGTGCGGAGGGCGTTCGCCGCCGACGGGGCGCGGGTCGCGGGGCGGCGCGTGCTGCTCGTCGACGACGTGCTCACGACGGGGGCGACGGCGGCGGCCTGCAGCGAGGCGCTCGAGACGGCGGGCGCGCGGCGGGTGGTCGTCTTGACTGCGGCGCGCGCGTTGCCATGATGTCACGCCGCCATGTCGAAGCCATCGGGCGACAAGAAGGTGCTCGTCGCCAACAAGAAGGCGCGGCACGACTATTTCGTCGAGGACACCTACGAGGCGGGCGTGCAGCTCGTCGGGTCGGAGGTCAAGTCGCTGCGCGAGGCGCACGCGGTGATCTCGGACGCCTACGTGATGGTGAAGAACGGCGAGGCGTTCCTGATCTCGATGCAGATCAACGAGTACCCGTGGGCGAATCGCTGGAACCACGAGCCCAAGCGGGACCGGAAGCTGCTGCTCCATCGCAAGGAGATCGAGAAGCTGGCGCAGGCCGTCGACCGCGAGGGCTACACGGCGCTGCCGCTCGAGGTGTACCTGAACGCCGACGGGCGGGTGAAGGTGCTGATCGGCGTCTGCAAGGGCAAGCGCCAGTACGACAAGCGGCAGGACCAGAAGCGCAAGGACGCCGCGCGCGAGGTCGAGGCCGCGCTCCGCCGTCGCTGACCCCGCGGCGGCGATGATCCGCCGCGCTTCCTGTTTTCACAGGAGCAGCCGTTACCTCCGTCAAGCCTGAAGCGCGCGCCAGGGCGTGTTCGTTCGCACCATCGCGTTCAGGATCGTTAGAAGCTTTCGCATGCACGCGGTGATGGCGACCTTCGGTGGCTTGCC
>Ga0272446_1000845_pt1 | contig 46711 bp, 38 predicted proteins | sample YNPCB0061_FD_194587 | JGI IMG/M metagenome (GOLD analysis project Ga0272446, IMG submission 194587) | Hot spring microbial mat communities from Yellowstone National Park, WY, United States - YNP-CB-006-1 | ecosystem: Environmental > Aquatic > Thermal springs > Hot (42-90C) > Sediment | place...
CAACTACTGAAGATGGTGGACATCTATATCTCCTACTTGCGCCGCAAGCTGAAAACCTCTCCCGACCTGCCTGACCCGATCGAAACGGTGCGCGGCGTGGGCTATCGTTTGATTCCATGTTGACCGAGAAAAGCCTGCTGGCCCGGCTGCGTCTTCGTCTCACCGGCGTCTACCTGGCCGCCGTGCTCGGCTTTATCGCGCTGGCCGGCGGGTTGAGCTTTGGTCTGTTGCGCTATTACTTCCAAACCACAACAGATTCTGCGCTGCGCAACCGTATGGCGCTGGAGTTCATACAATTGGGCGTGCCGTTGCCGCCGGAGCTGCAAAGCTCTCGTCTGGAATGGCTGCGCTTGCACAACCTGTTGCCATCGGAGGATGACCACCGCGACGAGCGCGGCGACGAACATGAAGACGAAGACGAACACGACTCAAACAAGCCTGGGAATGCGCCGGCCTCTCCTGCGCCTGTTGACGGAGAGATAAGCGGCGCGTTTGTGGTCTGGCTGGATGGACAGGGCCGCTCGTTGCTCCTTCCGGCTGGTATGCCATTGGGCTTTGCGCCAAGCCTCGAGGCCGTTCAAGCGGCTGAGCAAACCGGCCTGGATTGGCGCACCGTCCACACGCCTTCGGGTGAGCCGGTGCGTCTGCTGACCTACGCGGCGCGCAATGCGCAACAGGGTGCGCTCTATCTCCAGGCCGGTCGTTCGTTGCTCGAACAAGAGGTTGTCACCAGTCAGTTTGTGAGCAGTTTGGCGGCGGGGGGCGGCGCGCTGGCTGCTCTGGCGGCCCTGTTGAGCTGGGTCATCGCCGGGCGCAGCCTGAGGCCGACTGAGCTGGCCTGGGAGCGCCAGCGCGAATTTGTGGCCAATGCCAGCCATGAGCTGCGCGCGCCGCTGTCGCTGATTCAACTCAGCGCCGAGATGGCCGTGCGGCCCGACACGCCGCTGGCTGAGCAGCGCGAACTGGCCGGCGACGTGCTGCGCGAGACGCGTCACATGGCGCGGCTGGTCAGCGATTTGTTGCTGCTCTCGCGCGCTGACGCCGGCCGCTTGCCGATGCAGATCGAGCCGGCGCCGGTTCAGCGTGTGCTGGACAGCCTGGCCAGCGAGTGGCCCCGTTTGTGCGCCAGCCGGGGCATACACTTCGAGGCCCCGTCCACCTCGGCTGTTGCGCGCATGGATGAAGGCTATTTGCGGCAGGCGCTTTTGGCTGTGCTGGACAACGCGGCGCGCCATACGCCCGCCGGCGGGCGAATCACTATCCGGGTCTCCGAGCGCGGCAGCCGGGTGGACATTGCGGTGAGCGACACCGGCCCGGGCATTCCTCCGCAACACCTGCCGCGCGTGTTTGATCGTTTCTATCAGGCAGACCCGACTCGCACGGACAAGGCGCATGCCGGCCTCGGGTTGTCCATCGTCCGCACGCTGATCGAAGCGATGGGGGGAACAGTGCGTCTCGATAGTCCGCCCGGCCGCGGCCTCACCGTGGTGCTCTCTCTGCCCAAAGCGTCCTGACGAACCCTGCGTTCTGCGCTCAGCATGGCCGGCGCATCAGGCATGGCCGGCGTTGCGAAACAAATCGGCGATCTCGCGCAGCACGCGCTCACGCTCAGCCGGATCGTCGCCGCGCACGGCCGAGGTCACGCACGTGTTGAGATGGTTTTCCAGAATGATCTGGCTCACCTTGTCGAGGGCGGATTGCACGGCGCTGATCTGCTTTAGAACGTCGATGCAGTACTCGCCGTTTTCCACCATGCGTTGGATGGCGCGCACGTGCCCCTCCGCGATTTGCAGCCGGCGGATGACTTTGCGCGTCTCTTCGGTATGCATCATTTCTCCGTCCAGACCAAACCTTGCCGGCCTCATTGTAACCGGCGCGATGTCCCATCCGTTCACTTGCGCAGGCACACGGTCAGTGTCACGTCGTCCACGTGCATGGCGGTGATGCCGCCGGCGTTGTCGTTGCACACGCCGAATTGAACGGCGATGGTCTGGCCGGCGTACGCTGACAGATCGTGTTCGCTGATGCGCCAGTCGGATCGGTTGGCGCGCTCGCGCAACAGCCAGCGATAACTGGCGTCGGGCCGCACGATCAGCAGGTATTGCAGGTCGCCGGCGAGCGCGCCGGCCGGCAATGCGCCATTGTCCAGCTTTCCTGCGCCCGGCGCGGGTTCAGTCAGCGCAAGCAGCGAGGTTGTTGTTTCGGTCGAGCGCGACAGCCGCCACAGGCGCAACATCGCCGAGGCCAGTGTGTTGCTGGCCGGCAGCGTGACCCATTGGCGCGCGTCGGAGTAGCTGTACACCGGCGGGCCGGATACGATGCCGGCGCGGATGGAGCGCGCGCCGGTGTGAGCCTGCCCGCTTGTGTAGGCCGCCGGCAATCCGCCGTCTGCTGAGCGATACGCCTGTCTCGGCCCCATGAATGCAGTCCCCCTGTCGGCGACGTACACCAGGCCGCTGGTTTCAAAGTCTGGCCGGAAAGGATAGGCTGCAAAAGGGAATTCAGGCTGTTGAACAGACTGGCGGGCCGGTGTGCCACGGCCTGCCAACACGTAGCTCACCACCATCAGCGCAGTGAGGGCATAGTGTCGAGACATACATGCCTCCTGTCGCCATCCGGCACATGCCCGACACCTGTTGTCGGATGGCGCGCACACTTCAGCCGAGTATTCGGCGCGTGTCAGCAGCGAGAGCGGATGAGAGTCGAACTCACCGCGGACCGCCGGGCGGCCCGCCACAGGTTTTGAAGACCAGGACATCCACCGGGACGTATCCGCTCTCCAGGAGCGCGCAGCTCGCGGGCTACCCAATCGTACTCTATTGCACGCGCTCTATTGCACAGAATCGATGCGCCAGTTCTCCCCCTGTTTGACCAGGTTCAGTGTGCGCTGCACGACGCTGCCGTCGGCGTAAGTGAGATTGGCCTGCATGATTGTGTTGTTTTCGCCGGCTGAAAGGGTGTTGACCTCGAAACGATTGAACAACGCGGTGAGGTTGAGGATTGCCAAAACCGACCGTCCGGCGCGCACTTCGGCCTGCAAATTGGCGGAGAAGTAGGCTGCCGCGCTGACGCCGTTGGGATCGCGGATGACGGCGTAGAAAAAGTCGATGGCTGCCTGAATGGCATTGGGCGTGCTGACCGCGCCAAAATCGGCGATGAGGGTCGGGGCCGGCGATGGGGTGGGGATGGCCGGTGTGTCGGTCGGCTGTGGGGCGGCACTGTAGCTGAAATCAGCCAGCGCGCGGACGGCCTCATCTTCGCTTGCCAGCAGGATCACCAGCGATGACTCTGTGATTGGGCGTCCATCGGGCCAGGTGGCCGGCATGATGAAAGTCAGATCGATCGCGCCTTGCCCATCTGTGACACCGCTGGCATACACGCGCTCGCCTGCGCCGACGCCCGGCGTGCCAAGCCTGACCACCAGCGGCAGGTTGGCTGCGAAGCCGCTGCCGCGCACGCGCACTTCCAGGCCGGCGCCGCCGGAGGCCGGCTCGATCACCAGGGTGGGTTGATCTGGGGTCGGGGCCGGCGCGGCCGTGGGCGCCTGAGTCGCCGGCAGCGTGGCCGCCGCTGCGGGTTGCGGGTTGTTCGCAGCGGCGCCGTCAGTCATGAATGAGATGCCGGCGGATGCCGTTGCGGACCCGTCGGTCGAACTGGCGGTGATGAGCAGATCGCCGTTGTTGATCGTCGATCCATCGGCCCAGGTCGAAGGCATGATGAAGATCAACTTGAACACGCCGACAGCGCCGGGCGCCACTTCGGCCAGCACAATAGAGGCGTCGCCGCCGGCTACCGGATTCAGACGGACAGTCACCTTCGCGCTTGAGAGGAAGCCGGCGCCGTCCACGGTGACGGGCGTGCCGGGGCCGGCAACAGCTGGACTGACCGAAATCACCGGTGTCGTGATGAGCGTGGGTTCAGGGGCTGGGGTCACTACTGGCGTGGCGCATGTGGCCAGCGCCAGCGCCGACAGCGCCAGAACGCATACAAGGCTGAGTGCGACTCCGCGATTTGGGTTTGAGGTCTTCTGCATCAAACAGCTTCATCCCGTCTGCGATGTGTTTGCCAATCATAGCCGCGACTGGCGCAGAGGTATGCGCCAGATACCTGCGCTTATCTCGCGCAGGACGGGTTAGGGTTCTGCAGTCGAGCGCGTCGTCAGGACGCTGTTCTGGCTGCGCGGATGGCCTGCGCCAGTGTTGTCGCGCGCTCCCGCATCGTTTTTAGCCCGTCGCCGTGCTTGACGTATTCACCGATGATGGCGCTGCCCATGCCCACAGCGACTGCGCCCAGTTTGATGAAGTCGGCAGCGTTGCTCAACTCCACGCCGCCGGTCGGCACGAATGGCACATGATTCAGCGGGCCGCGCAGATTTTTGAAGTAGGTCAGCTCGGCCGGGAACAGCTTGACCAGCGTGGCGCCGGCTTCGACGGCAGTCATCACCTCGGTGGCGGTGTAGGCGCCGGGGATCACGCACACATCGCGCTCGACGCAGTAACGAATGACCTGCGGGTTGGTGTTGGGCGCGACGATGAACTGCGCGCCGGCCTCCAGCGCGACCTGCGCCGTCTGGACGTTGAGCACCGTGCCGGCCCCCATCAGAATGGCGTCGCCGAACGCCTCGCGCACTTCGCGGATGCCCTCGGCGGCGCTGGGCGAGTTGAACGTCACTTCCATTGCCGTCGCCCCGGCGTCGATCAGCGCCTGGGCGATGCGGCTGAACCAGCCGGTGTAGTTCCCGCGTAAAATGGCGACGAAGCCGCCGCGTTCGATGATCTGGCGCGCTGATTGCGCTTCCATGAGACTTTCCTCCTTGAATCTGAATCGGAATCTGAATCGCGCTCGGGCGCATGGCACAGTCTACTCGTGATCGTTTTCCCGGCTTGCGCTTAAACCCTGTTTAACCTGATGCCTGTAAAGTGATTTTGCTATATTACTCAAAAGGCAGGTAATCTGATGAGTCTGACACTTTCTCGCTCTGGCAAAGTTGTCGTTTGGGTTGCGTCTGCGCTCGCGGTCATGCTGGCTTCGTGCGCTGCGCCAAGACCGCTGCCCACCGGCAGCGCTTCGGATGCGCCAGCGGCCACAGCCGCCCCTCAGCAGCCCACGCGCCTGGTCATGCGCACTTCCACCGATCCCGACAACCTGGACCCGCACCTGTCAGCCGCATCGCTCACGCAGCAGATCATGCTGAATGTGTTTGAAGGGCTGGTCAAGCCGGCCCCGGATGGCAGCGTCACGCCGGCGCTTGCCGAATCCTATACCGTCAGCGAAGACGGTTTGACGTATCGCTTTGCATTGCGCACCGGCGCGCGCTTTCACAACGGCCAGCCTGTCACAGCGGCGGATGTGCAATACAGCTTCGACCGCTTGATGGGCAAGGGCGCCCCCGATGGCAAGCCGTTGACCAGCAGCCTGGCTGACGTGGAGCGCGTGGAAACGCCCGACGCTGCGACCTGTGTGATTACGCTGAAACAGGTGAACGCCTCATTCGTCAACCTGCTCTCCACCCTGGCGATTCTTCCCGCCGCGAACGACGGCCAGCATGACAAGTCGCCGGTTGGCACCGGCCCGTATCGTTTTGTTTCCTATGAGCCGCAGCAACGCATTGTGCTGGAGAAGTTCGCCGATTACTGGCAAGACACGCGCGACCTGATCGACCAGGTCGAGTTCCGCATCATCAAGGACGATCAGACCGCCCTGCTGCAACTGCAATCCGGGGCGATTGACTTCACAAGCGTCTCCGCCGAGCAACTGCCGGCGCTGGGCAATGCGTTCACTGTCGTCAGCCATCCGGCCAACTCGGTGTTCATCATGGGCATGAATCACGCCCGCCCGCCGTTCGATCAGGTGAAGGTGCGCCAGGCCATCAATCATGCCATTGACAAGGACGCTATTATCCAGGCGGTCTTCGACGGATACGCGGTCAAGCTGGGATCGAACATGAGTCCGGTCATGGCAAAGTACTACCAGGACGGCCTGCAGGACCGCTATCCCTATGACCCCGACCGCGCGAAGGCGCTGTTGGCCGAGGCCGGCTATCCCAACGGCTTCACCACCACCCTGTCGATCTCCTCGCACGCCGATTTCTACGGACGCACTGCCCAGATCATCGCCGATCAACTGGCCCAGGTTGGCATTCAGGCTGCCATCGAGACGGTGGAGTGGGGTGTCTGGCTGGAGCGCATTTACACCAACCGCGAATTCGACACGACCCTCATCGACTTCACCGGCAAGATGGACCCACAGGCGGTGCTGGTGCGTTACACCTCGGACTTCCGGCGCAACTTCATCAACTACAAGAACCCTGAGTACGATCAATTGATCGAGCAGGCGGTGCGCGCGACCAATGAGGCTACGCAGATCGAGCGTTACAAGCAGGCGCAAAAAGTCCTGGCGGAAGACGCCGTGGCAGTGTTTTTGCTGGACTATCAGTTCAACTGGGCGATGAAGCCGCAGGTTCAGGGCTACACGCCTTATCCGATCTTCTTCCATGACCTGTCGCGTCTGCGCCTGAATCCTTGAAATTGCGCGCGTGCGCCGGCCAGCCTGCTCTGTGAGCTATCTCCTTCAGCGATTCGGCTCAATGCTCATCACCACGGTGTTAACCGTGGTGATGATCTTTTTGATTTTCCGCGTGATCCCCGGCGACCCGGCTGCCATCATCCTGGGCGCTGAGGCTGATGAAGCGCAGGTGCAGGCGTTGCGCAGCCGGCTGGGAACCGATCGCCCCGTCCTCGATCAATTTACCGGTTGGTTGTGGGGCGCGCTGCGCGGCGATCTGGGCGTGTCTCTGCGTTTTAACCGGCCGGTGACCGAGATGATCTTGGATCGGTTGGCGGTGACGGCGCCGCTGGCGTGCCTGTCGATTGTCCTGGTGATCGTGACGGCGATTCCGATGGGCGTGGCACTGGCGCTGACGCGCGGGCGCCTGGCGCGTCTGGGATTCGCCTACCTCAGTCAGTTGGGCATGGCCGTGCCGTCGTTTTGGGCGGCGTTGTTGCTGATGTCGGTCTTTGGGGTGTCGCTGCGCTGGATTCCGTTGGGCGAAACGATGGATTGGCAGCGCGACGTGGGGGCCTCGCTGCGCGCGTTGATCCTGCCGGCGGTTGCCATCGCGCTGCCGTCTGCGGCGGTTGTCGCGCGCTATGTGCGCGGCGGCCTGGTGGATCAGTTGAGCCAGAATTACATGCGCACGGCGATCAGCAAAGGGCTGCCCTTTCGCCGCGCCGTTTCCCGCCATGCCTTGCGCAACGCCCTGATGCCGGTGGCGACGGTGCTCGGCATTTTGTTCGCCGACATCGTCGCCGGCGCGGTGGTGATCGAGCAGGTGTTTGCGCTGCCCGGCATCGGCTTGTTGCTGGTCACCGCCGTAGGCTACCGCGACTTCCCGCTCATCCAGGGTCTGGCGTTGTATATTGCGCTGGTGGTGATCGCGCTCAATTTTGCCGTCGATGTGCTGTACCGCGCGATTGATCCGCGTGTGCGTCTGAGATGAACACTTCCTTGAATGACCCGCCCGCGATCAATGACCCGCCGCCGGCGCAGCGTCAAAAATCGCTGAGGCCGGGCCTGGCCTGGGCGCTGGCCGCCTTGATCGCCGGCGCCGCCCTGCTGAGCCTGTGGCGCACGCCCTATGCGCCCAATGCGATGAATGTGCCGGCGCGCCTGCAACCGCCGTCGTGGGCGCATCTGGCCGGCACCGATGAATTCGGGCGCGACATCTTCAGCCGGCTGATGGCCGGCAGCCGCGTCTCCCTGGCAGTGGGGCTGGGCGCCATGTCGATCAGTCTGCTGGCCGGCGCGCTGGTCGGCATGCTGGCCGGCTATTTCGGCGGCTGGATCGATGTTGTGTTGATGCGCCTGATGGACGCGATGATGGCCCTGCCTGGCATCGTGGTCGCTTTGTTGATCGTGGCCGTTAGCGGGGTGGGGATCGCCAATACTGCTCTGGCGCTGGGCCTGATGGGCGTCCCCGTGATCGCGCGCGTCACGCGCAGTGTCTTTCTGGTGGGCCGTGAAATGGAGTATGTGCTGGCTGCCCGCGCCCTCGGCGCGTCGTCCTGGCGCGCGATTGCTGCGCATATCCTGCCCAACCAGATCACGGCCATTCTGGTGGCCGCCTCGATCAATCTGGCGGGCGCGATTCTGGGCGAGGCCGGCCTGAGCTACCTGGGCCTGGGCACGCAACCGCCTGACCCAAGCTGGGGGCGCATGTTGCAGGAAGCGCAACGTTACATCGGCGTGGCCTGGTGGTACGCCCTGGCGCCCGGCCTCACCATCACCCTGGCTGTGTTTGTTTTCTACCTGCTGGCTGGCGATTTGCAGCAGCGCATTCAGCCGGCAGGCCGGGGCGCGCTGGATTGAGCGCCGCCGGCTACTGCTTGATCGCGCCCAGCGTCAGGCCGGTGTTGAAGTAACGCTGGATGTACGGATAGATAATGAGAATGGGCAGCGCGGCAAACAGAAGCATAGCGCCCGACAGGCCGCGCGGCGTCAGGTTGGACACCTGACCAATCGTGCCCCACACCGCTTCGGCGTCTGCGCCGCCCTGCATCACGATGGAATAGATCAGGCTTTGCAGCGGGCGGTTTGCTGCATCGCGGATGAAGACCAGCCCATCGAACCACGAATTCCATTGTTGCACGGCGGCAAACAGCCCCACCGTCAACAGGGCCGGCGTGGACAACGGCAGAAAGATGCGAAAGAGCACATCCAGATGTGAAGCCCCGTCAATTTCGGCGGCTTCGGCCAGCTCGCGCGGAATGCCCCGGAAGAAGTTCAAAATCAGGATGGTGTGAAAGATGCTCAATGAGGTTGGCACGACCAGCACCGCGAAGGTGTTCAGCAGGCGAATGTCACGCAGCAGCAGGAAGTAAGGGATCAGGCCGCCGCTGAACAACATGCCGAAGATCAACAGGCCCTTGTAAAACGTGCGCCCCGGCAGGTCAAGCCCGTCCCGTGACAGGGGGTAAGCGGTGAGCACACATGCCAACAGTTGCAAAGCAACGCCGATCACCACGCGACCGACCGAGATGATGAGTGAACGCAAAAATTGCGGGCGAGCCAGCACATGCTCGTAGTTTTCAAAGTGCAGTCCAATCGGCCACATGCTGACGATGTTGGCTTCTACGGCGGCGCGGCTGCTGAGCGAGATCGATAGCATGTTCCAAAATGGCAGGATGGCTGCGACGGCCAGCACAGCGACGATTGCGTAAATCAGCGCGTTGACGGCTCGGTCGAATACTCCGCGTTCTTCAACCATGATGCTTTGCCTGTCGATTCAAAAGATGCGGTAGCCGGCGTAGCGATCGGCCAGCCAGTACGAGAACATGATCAGGATGAAGCTGACCACTGACTTGAACAGGCCAATTGCCGCGCCAACGCTGAAATCACCGCGCAGCAGGCCCACGCGATAGACGTAGGTGTCGATGATGTCGCCCGTTGAGTACACCAGCGGGTTGAGCAGCGTCAGCACCTGCTCGAAGCCGGCGTCGAGCACCCGGCCCAGCCCCAGACACAGCATCAGAATGATGGTAGGCATGATGCCGGGAATCGTGATGTGGATCAGGCGCGACAGACGCCCCGCCCCGTCCACGGCTGGGCTTCGTACAGTTCCGGCAGAATGGTGGTCAGCGCCGCCAGGTAGATCACCGAGCCAAAGCCAAACTCTTTCCAAACGTCCGTCAGAATCAGCGTGATGGGGAACAGTGTTTGATCGCGCAGAAAGGGAATGGCCGGCAGTCCCAGCGCCTGCAGCGGCGCGTTCACCAGCCCGCGACTGGAGAGCAGGTCAATGAAGAGGCCGCCGATGATGACCCACGACATGAAGTGCGGAATGGCGGTGGTGACCTGCGCAATGCGCTTGAAGAGCCTGTGCCCCAGTTGAAAGATCAGCAGCGCAAAGGCGATGCTGGCGATGTCGCCCGCAATCAGTTTGCCTACGGCGATCACCAGCGTGTTGCGGATGATTTCAAAACCTTCTTTGCTGCCGAAGATGGCCTCAAAGTGCTTCAGGCCGACAAAGGGCGAGCCGGCCAGCCCTTTCAGCGGGTAATAATCCACAAATGCGATGGAGATGCCCCATAACGGCATGAACCGAAACACGATCAGCAGCGCCAGACTGGGCAGCAGCATGAGGTATAGCAGGCGGGCAGCCTTGATGCGCTGCCACAACCCGCGCTGGCGGGAGGCTGGCTGTTCAACGTTGCGCAAAGCGGCGGGAACCTGGGCCATGATTCAAAGAAAAAGATGCGCGCCTGTCTCCTGGCAGGTGTCGGATTCCTTGAAAGGAATCCGACACCTGCGCTCTTCAGTCCGGCACAGGCGCGCGCAGACAATCAGGTCAGCTCTTCTTTTGAGCCTGCCACCAGTCGTTCACTTCGGCGGTGATGGCGTCGCCGCCGTTCTTCTTCCACTCGCTGACAAACTCGTCGAAGGCGCTCAGCGGCTTCTGGCCGGTGACGATGCCGATGCGATATTCCATCTCCAGCTTGTCCAGCGCGTCGCTGAATTCCTTCATGGCCTGGGTCGGCACGCCGTCGAACATGTTGTTCATGCGCAGCGAGCGCGTGTTGTAGCCTTCCAGATACAGTTCCAGCTCGCGGCGCACTTTCGGGTTGCTGATCAGGTATCGCTGCGCCTTGTTCAGGGTGCGCAGGTCCTGTGACAGCCATTTCTGCATGTCGTTAAAGATATCGGCCTGGTAGTCCGGGTAGCTCATGTAGGCAAAGTCCACGCCCCAGAAAGCGGTGTACTTATACGTGCCTTCAGAGTTCGCCACCGGGCCGGTCTTCAGTTCGCAGTTCTCGTCGAATTCCCACTCGTAGCCCTCAGTGAAGGCATGGCTGTTGCGCCACTCGCCGTACTGCTGATACTGCTCCCAGTTGACATGGCGTTCGATCGCCCAGTTGATGGCGTTGATAAAGGCTTCGACTTTGACCGGCTCGATGCCTTTGCGGAAGACCACGGCGTGCTGTGGATTGGGTGTGCCCTGCCGGCCTTGCAGCCCTGTCGGCCCTTTCGGCAGCGGCATGACGCTGAATTGCCAGTCGGGGTTGTCCTTTTCCCAGGTTGTGATGCTGCCGCCAAGCCACCATGGCCCGAAGCCGATGACGGCTTCTCCTGAAGCCAGTTGACCGGTGGAGGCCGGGTTGGTGATGGTGTAAAACTCCGGGAACAGGATGCCGTCCTTGTACCAACCGCTCAGCACGTTGAGCGCTTCTTTGGCGCCTGGGCGCAGGCTGCCGTATTCGAGCGAGCCATCTTCTTTCAACAGCCAGTGTTCTGGCATGGCCCCAAACGCGCCCCATACTGGGTCGAGTGACAAGGCGTATGTGTACAGCCGGCTGCGGGTGACGATGGGATATTTGGCCAGGCCGGCTTTCAAAATCTCTTTGGCTGTCGCAGTCAGCTCATCCAGCGTTTGCGGGATGGGCGCGCCAATCTTGTCGAGGATGTCCTTGCGCACCAGGCCGATCTGCTCCACGTTCCAGGCCGGCCCGTTGCTGTGCGCCATGCCAAAGATGCGCCCCTCGCGGGTGACCGGAATCCACAAGCGCCCGTTGGGGTATTCCTTCTTCTGTTTGGTCAACTCAGAGGCAGTGGCTTCCCAGATATCAGTGATGTCTTCCACGGCGCCGTTTTCGATCAGGCGGGCCATTTCCACGGCTGAGTTGACATTGCGGATGTCCGGCAGGGTGCCGGCGGCCAGGTCGGTGTTGTACAACTGCGCGCAGGCGTCGCCGGTGGCCTGCCAGTGCACGCTGAAGCCCACGCCCAGCGCGTCCATCAGCCGGTTGTACATCGGGTTATTGGTGCGATTGTCATTGCCCAGCCACGCCGGGTCGCTGTCGCAGATCGGCGAGCTGAGAATGACCGGCGGATCATATTTCTTCGGCGCAGGCGGCTGTGTGGGGTTCCAATCCATGGCGCAGGCCGACGGCGTGGAGGTGACTTCGACGATGACTTCTTCTTTCTCCTTCACCACTACGGTCTGTTCGACCACCTTTTCGCGCTCCACAACTTGTGGCGCGCAGCCGGCGATCGCAACGCCTGCGGCCGCTATGCCGGCCCCTTTCAGAAACTTGCGACGTGTAATCGGTTTGCGCATATTCTTCCTCCTCACTCAATTCTGACTGATTTTGATATGTTGAAATAATCAAACGCAGAGGCAGCAGGCTGTGACCGGGTAGAATGCACACTGCGCAGCGCGCGCATGGTGCATCGGCGGGACACGCCTTTAATTCATCTTACCTGCCGGCGCTTGTGGCGACACGACACGCACACGACGCCTGCACGACACGCGCCGCAGCACGCGCCGCAATATGCGCGAAGATAGCCACAGCCCATGACGGACGCAGCTCAAGCCGGTTCTGCAGATGACCTCCGCGCACTCAGTGATCGAGATTGGTTTGCCGCCCAGGTGCGAAACGCCCTGATGCATTTGTATGATGCGCGGGTGTTGCGCGCCAGTCCGCTGGCGCGACTGGCCGGCTTGGAATCCTCGCCAGAGACGGCTTCAGCTTTGCGCGAGCGCATCATCGCCGCCATCGAGCGTCTGCGTCCGGCTTCTTCGGATGGCCCCCTTGTCCACTCCGGGCGTGTCTATCAGATTTTGCGCCGGCGCTATATCCAGCAACTGACCCAGGAGCGCGTGGCGCTGGACATCGGCCTGAGTGTGCGCCAGTTGCAGCGCGAAGAACAGGCCGCGCGCGCCGAACTGGCTGATCTCATCTGGGATGCCTGGCGTTTAGAGCAGCGATCGCCCTTCATCCGCTCGTTGCGCCAGAGTCATCCTGTGGGCGCTGAAGCGGATGACTGGACAGACCCGGCCTGGGCGCAGGAACTGCTCTGGCTGGAGCATTCGGCGGCGCCCGAACCCTGCCGCGTCGAGGTGTTGCTGGCTGAGGTTTTGGAGATTGCGCGCCCCGCTTTGCAGGCGTTGGGCGCGCATGTGTCGCCGGCGGATGTGTCTGCCCATCCGCCCGTCCTGTTGCGCGTCGCCATTGCCCGTCAGGCACTCCTCACCTTGCTCACGGCACTGGCCCGTCGTGCGCCCGGCAGCCGCATCGCAGTCGATGTGGAATGGCAGGCCGATCGCGTTCTGTTTGTGGCGTCCTCTGCCGGGGAACGCGCCGGCGCGACGCTCGACGATGAAGAAGCTCTCAGCCTGTCCCGTCTGAAACGCCTGATCAACAGCATCGGCGGCGAGCTGGTTGTGCAGCCGCTGTCGGGCGGCGCCTCGGGATGGATCGGGCGGCTGGTTTTGCCCGTCATGCCCCATCCGGTCGCGTCGCCGGTGGACGTGCTGGTGATCGACGACAATCCCGATGCCCTGCGCTTGTTTGAACGCTATCTGGCCGGCACCCGTTACCGATTTCTGGGCGCTCAGTCGGCTTCGGAAGCGTTGCAACTGGTCGATGCGCGCCAGCCGTCGCTGGTGGTGTTGGATGTGATGATGCCCGATCAGGACGGCTGGTCCCTGCTGGTTCGTTTGCGTCAACGCTATCGATCGCGCGCTCCGGCCATTGTGGTGTGCTCGATTCTGGGGCAAAAGGATGTCGCGCTCAATCTGGGCGCGGATGATCTGTTGCTCAAGCCGGTGGCGCGCCAGGCGCTGCTGGAGACGCTGAATCGCCAGTGGCAGCGTCTGGCGCCATCAGCCGGCTGACGCACAGCAGGCTGCGCGCCATCCGCTGCGCCGAAAAGCCATCTGCCGAGACAAACGCAATCGCCGGACTGACGGGCGGCTGGCTCAGCGCATCCTGGGCCGAGATGATGATCACCGGCATCGCAGACCAGGCCGGCGTCTGTTCGCGCCGGCTCAACAGTTGCCAGCCGTCTGCGTCCGGCATCATCAGATCCAGCAGCACCAGGTCCGGCAACTCGCGCGCCATCTGTTCCATCGCCTCTGTGCTGTTGCCGGCCAGCCAGATACGACACTCCGGCTGGATGCCCAGGATCATTCGCTCCAGCAGGTGCGCGCTGTCCGGCTCGTCGTCCACAATCAGGACGCGCCCGCCGGCCACCCCCAGCTCGGTCAGGGCGTGCGCCAGGTCCTGGCGCGACACCGGCTTGGTCAGCCGGCGCGTGCGGCCTACCGCGTTGTCCGGCAATGCGCCGGGGTCATGCGGCCGGCTGAATGCGCAGACCATCACCGGCACGCCGCGCGGCCACTCGCGCGCCAGCGCGTCTTGCAGACCCTGGGGTGTCGTCTCGGCGTTGATGACGACAGCCTGAGCCGGCGCCTCCCTCAACAGCGCCTGACCCGTGTCCAGGTCAGGGGCTGTGTCGATGTCCACATCGTCCATCTGGCGTTGCAGCGCGCGTTGCAGTGCACATTGCGCGTCGCCGGCGGCTTCGACGACGAGCGCGCGCGGACGCAGCGGCGGCAGTTCAATTGCCGGCCGGCGCGTGCGCTGCTCAAACTCCCAGCCTTCGCGCAGCGCCGCCCGGAAACTGTTGTCTCGCTCGATCGGCGGATCGATCGGCAGTTCAAAGTAAAACGTGGCGCCGGCCTGCTCTCCGCTGCGCACACCGATGCGCCCGCCGTGCAACTCGATGATCTGTTTGCTGATCGCCAGCCCCAGGCCAGTGCCGCCGTATGTCTTGCGAACGGCGCTGTCAGCCTGCTGGAAGGGGCGAAACAGACGTTCGGCCTTGTCAGGCGGGATGCCGGGGCCGGTGTCGATGACGCTCACATGCGCGCGTTCCCCGACGCGCCGGGCGTGAATGGTCACGCCGCCGCGTTCTGTGAAGCGCCAGGCGTTGTTGACCAGATTGATGAGCACCTCGCGGATGCGCACCGCGTCGCAAAACACTGCCGGCAGATCCGGGTCTGTTTGCATCGTCAGTGTCAGTCTCTTGCTCTCGAAGAGGCCGCGCATCTGGTCACCGACAGCATGGATGATGACGGCCAGATCGGTGTATTGCCGATCGAGGGCGAGGTGGCCGGCCTCCATCTGGCTGAGGTCGAGCACGTCGTCGATCAACGCCGACAGATGCGCCGCGTTGCGCTGGATCACCGCCAGGTCGGCCTGAAGTGACGGCGCGACCAGGCCGCCGTAGGCTTCGGGCGATTCCAGGATCATGTTGCTGAAGCCCAGGATGATGTTGAGCGGCGCGCGGATTTCGTGGCTGACGTAGGCGGCGAAGCGCTCCTTGTCCGCGCGCGCTGCTTCGGCCATCTGGCGCAGGCCCTGGGCCAGCGCGTTCAGCCGGCTCAGTTGCACATTGGCGCGGGCCAGGTCTTCCAGGGCAAATTTGAATTGCGCCTGTTGTTCCTGCGCCGCCTGCAGATGACGTTCGGCGCTTTCCCACAGCCGCTCACCCTGTTCGTAGAGTTGCCGGCCCCAGTAATCGGCGGCGCTGGCTATCAGCCAGCTCAGACCCAGCCCCAGCGCGATGACGCCGCTGGTGAAGTTCGGCCTGCCCCAGGCGATGGTCAGGCCGATAGCGGCGGCGGCAACCCACAGGCCGGCCCGCCGGTCAATCAACAGCACCGCAACGCTGATTGGCGCGATCAGCAACAGATTGATGAGCGGTTGCGACAGCCAGACGCTCGCAACAAACACGATAAGCGCGCTGCCGGCTGTCAACAGCCATCGGCCCAGCCTGTCGTGGCGCTGACTTATCCACCATGCCAGGAGAGAAAAAAGCAGCAAAGTCAGTGAGAGGATCAGGCCGGCTGCGATGTTCTGGCCGGACCAGGCGTCAACGGCAACGGCCAGGCCGACGCTCACGGCGCCTTGCGCGCCGATTACCCAACCCATCGGCAAGCGCGGCGTTTGGGGGACAAATTTAGACTCAGACATGGAACCTTAAAAACCGGACCTGAGATCATCGGTTAGTATAGTGGCCGAGTCCGTCTTGTCTGCTGCACGGCGCTGCTGCGCCGCTTATCTGGAGCATTGACATGAAAATCACAAACGTTCAGACGTATATTGTGGGCAACCCGTGGAAGAACTGGGTGTTCGCGCGCGTGGACACCGATGAAGGGGTGCACGGCATTGGCGAGGGCACGCTCAACGGCTTTGCCCGCACGGTTGAAGCGGCCATTCACGAACTCAAGCGGTTTGTCATCGGCCAGGATCCCTTCAACGTCGAGGCTCATTCGCTGCGCCTGTTCCGCGACGTGTATTCCGATGGCGGCCAGATTCAAGGCGCGGCGCTGGCGGCGATTGAATACGCCTGCTGGGACATCATGGGCAAGGCGACCAACCAGCCGGTGTACAAGCTGTTGGGCGGGCGCTGTCACAATCAGTTGCGCGCCTATGCCAATGGCTGGTATCGCGGCCCGCGCACGCCGGAGAGTTTCCATGAGAAGGCAAAAGGCGTGGTGGCGCGCGGCTACACGGCGCTGAAGTTCGATCCGTTCGGGCCGGCCTGGCGCGCGGTCGATCGCCCGGACTTCGGCCTGGCGATCGACATCATCGCCGCCGTGCGCGACGCGGTCGGGCCAGATGTGGATGTGCTGGTGGAAGGCCACAACCGCTTCAGCGTGCACACGGCGTTGCAGTTCGCCGACGCAATGGCCAGATATAACCCGACGTGGTTCGAAGCGCCGACGCCGCCTCAGCTGGTCTCGGCGACGGTCGAAGTGGCCCGGCGCAGTCCGGTGCCGATCGCGTGCGGCGAAGACTATTACTGCCGCGAGCAATTCGCCGAGCTGTTGGCGCACAGGGCTGTGCACATCATTCAGTTGGAGCCGCAATTCCTGGGCATGACGGCGGCCAAACAGGTGTGCGGCATGGCGTTTGCCGCCGGCGCTGTCACTGCGCCGCACAGCGCGCAAGGCCCGCTCTGCACCGTCTCCTGCGCGCATCTTAACACCGCCACGCCAAACTTCTTCATTCATGAAGTGTTCGACGACTTCAACGAGGCGTGGAGCGAGCGGATTCTGACCAACCCGCTCAAGGTGGTGAACGGTTACATCACAGTGACGGATGACGCGCCGGGGTGGGGCACGGATTTGAACTACGAAGAGATCGCGCTGCACCCGTACAACCCGGACAACTTCCTGCCGTTGTTCCGGCAGGGCTGGGAGCGCCGGGAGCGCGTGACCGACCTGTGAACCCGCTGCGATTCATGTGTGAGGCGGGCTGGCCCGCCTCACACGTCAACCTTTCAGGCCGGTCAGCGTGATGCCGCGAATGATCTGTTTCTGAAAGATGAGGAAGAGAATGATGGGCGGTGTGCTGGCGATGGCCAGGCCGGCGATGATGAGATTCAACGGCTCCTGCATGCGCGCGCTCAGCCGCCACAGCGCCACCATGATCGGCTGAAGCTCCACTTTGGACAACACCAGAAACGGCCAGAAGAAATCCTTCCACGCCCCGATCAGGGTGAAGATCGACACAACAGCCAGCACCGGCCTGGACAGGGGAATCATGATCTGCGCCAGGATGCGCGCTGCGCCGGCGCCGTCGATGTTGGCGGCGTCTATCAAATCCTGTGGAATCTCGTCGAAGAAGCTCTTCAGCACGAAAATGTTGAACGCGCTCGCCGCGCCCGGCAGCCACACGCCCCACCACGTGTCAATCAGCGGGATGTTCACGATGGGCAGGCTGACCACCGTCAGATAGGCGGGAATCAGATAAGCCATCGAAGGCACCATCAGTGTGCTGAGGAAGAGGAAGAGGACGAGCCTGCCGCCGGCCGGCTTCAGCTTGGACAGCGAGAAGGCGGCGGACGTGGACACCACCAGTTGGATGACGAGCGCGCCAAACGCCAGAATCAGCGTGTTGGCAAAGTAGCGCGTGTAGTTCAGGTTGTCCCACGCCTTGAGGTAGTTCTCCCAGCGCGCCTGGGCCGGCAACAGGGTGGGCGGCATGCGAATCAGCTCGCTGGTGTCTTTCAGCGCGCCGCTGTACATCCAATAGATCGGGAACAGGGTGGTGATGGTGAGCGCGACAAGCGCGCCAAACACCAGCCAGTAGGCGGCGCGTTTGGCCGGCGAGCGCAGTTCCAGCGGCGAGACCAGGGTGCGCTCGTTAGCGTCGAATTGCGCCGGCCTGGAAGCGCGCTCGCGCAGCCGGGACAGGTTCAGGGACAGAGATCGGGCCATGAGTTACTGGCTTTGGGACACGCGGCGCGTCAACCACAGATACAGGATCGAGAACGCCACCAGCACGAAGAACAGGATCAGCCCCAGCGCGGCGGCTGCGCCGAAGTTATAAAAGCGGAAACCGTAGCGGTACAGCAGCATCACCACGCTCAAGGTGGCATTGGCCGGCCCGCCGTCGGTCATTACAAACGGTTCGGTGAACAACTGCATGGTGCCGATGATCTGCAACACCAGCAGAATGAGCATCACGCCGCGAATCTGCGGCAGGGTGATGTGCCATAGCCTGCGCCACAGGCCGGCGCCGTCGATCTCAGCCGCTTCGTACAGATGCGACGGCACGCCCTGCAGGGCGGCCAGATAGAGCAGCATGGTGCCGCCGGCATTGGCCCACGTGGACAACACCACCAGGCACAGCATGACCAGGTTGCGGTCGAACAACCACCGCTGCGTCGGCAGGCCAATCGCCTGCAGAATGGCGTTGAACAGGCCGGTGTCCATGTCGTAGAACCATTTCCACAACAGCACCGACACCATCGGCGGCAGGATGACCGGCAGGTAGTACGCCAGCCGGAAGTACGATTTGCCGCGCTTCATCTCGTTGACCAGGATGGCCAGCGCCACCGGCAACAAATAGCCGATCAGCAACGCCAGCGCGGTGAACTGGAGCGTGTTGCGCCAGGCGATGGGAACCAGCGGATCATTCAGCACAAATTCAAAATTGCTCCAGCCGACCCACTCGGCGCCTTTCACCAGATCGTATTTCTGGAAGCTGATGATGAAGCCGCGCGCGATGGGATACCAGGAGAACGTGGCAAAGGCCAGCAGCGCCGGCAACAGAAACAAATAACCGACGGCATTGCGCCGCAGAGCGGCCAGCAGGCGCGGCCGGGCGCGCGGCGGATCAAGGGCAGGCGTTGAGTTCATTTAGGGGGCAGCAGCAGGTTCGGCGCACATCCCGGCGCTGCCTGAGAAAGACAGCGCCGGGGATGCGCATCAGGCGCCAGAAATCGAGCAGATTACTTGATCTGATCCAGCACCTGCGCCTGGAATGTCTTGACCGATGCGTCGAGCAACTGCTGCGGATCGGCGTCTTTGTCAGAGGCGATGGCGCCCAGCACGTTGGCGAGTTCGGTGTACAACTTTTGCGCCTCAACCGGCGGCTCCGGCTTCATGGTGATGTTGGTGGCGTTGAGATAGGGCGCGAAGTTCTCCAGGGGCACGTTGATGTATTTCTTCAGAATCTCATCGCGCCTGGCCTGGTAGTCGCCGGTGAACAGCGGGAGCGATGGGATGCCGATCAGCTCGCCGCGCTCCTTCTTGGTCTTCAGGTCCAGCTCATAGGTGGCCAGGTCGAAGTCGCGGTAGATCGACCATTCGACCGCTGCCTGCAGGACTTCGGGCGAAGCCTTGGGGCTGAACATCCAGGCTGCGCCGCCGGTGAGGGTGGCGTTGCCGCCGGCCTGGGGCATTGGCCCCTGCCCGTAGTTCTCGACCTTAGCGCCCAGGTTGTCGTGCATCCAGAACAGCAGATCGGGCGCCTTGATGTGCATGGCGGCTTCGCCATTGGTCAGCGATGTGGCGGCGGCCACGCCGTCCTGCACCAGTTTCACAGTTTCGTCTTCCCACAGCATCTCTTTCAGCAGGGTCAGCGCCTTGACGGTGGCTTCATCGTTGTAGGTGGCCACCCACTTGCCGTCTTTCTTTTCGATCATGTTGGCGCCGAAGCTGTAGGCAATGGCGGTGAACAGCCAGCCGCCCTCGCCGGTGGCCGGCATCAACTGGAAGCCGAATTTGCCGGTCTTCTCCTTGATGACTTTGGCGGCTTCGCGCAGCTCATCCCAGGTCAGCGGCGGCTTGTCGGGGTCGAGGCCGGCTTCCTTGAGCAGCTCGCGGTTGTACAGGAGGCCGATGGCGTAGCCATTGACCGGCAGACCGTACACGCGGCCATTCGCGTCCTGCACAACCTGCAACACGCCGGGGTTGAAGCTGCTGAAGCCTTCCCACTCGCTGAGCAGGTCGGTGATGTCGGCGGCATAGCCATTGGCGATCATGTTCTGTGGCTCGGTGAAGGCCACCAGATAGGTGTCTTCGATGGTGCCGGCTGCGAGGCGAGCCGGGAAAGTCGAGGCGTCGAACGGGCTGGGATTGGCCACGATGTCCACGTCCGGCCGGATCTCTTTGAAGCCGAGTGTCAGCAGCCTGTGGCGCGCCAGTTGTGTGCCGCTGTTCTCGTCAGGCCCGTTGGTCGAGGTCACTTTGATGATGGTTGCCGGGACAGGCGTGGCTTCGACAACCTTTTCCACCTCGACCACCCTGGTGACTTCGACCTGCTTCTCGACCTCTTTGGTCACGACAACTGTCTGTGGCGCGCAGGCGCTCAACAGCACAGCAGCCAAAGCGGCCCCTCCGATCATGCTCCTGATTGATTTCATGGGTCATTCTCCTGATGGATTTTGAACGCGTGTGAATTGACTGATTGACACGATGCGGCGAACGGGAGGCGCGCCAGATGGCCGGGCGCGCGCTGGTGCTAAAAAATCGAAAGCCTGGCGTCATCACCTCCTTCAGCTAGGTCCGGCCGCGACGTTGGCGTCCTGGCGCAACCGGCTCGCTATTGCGCGGCGCGCCGCTCGACGCTCGGACAACCAGCTCGGTAGGCAGCACAATCTCGCGGGGCGGCAACGCGGGATTTGCGAGCCGGCTGAGCAGCAACTCCGCTGCTTGCATGCCGATGGCCTGTTTCGGTTGCGCCACGGTGGTCAAGGGCGTCGGCATGTATGCGGCGATGGCGAGGTCGTCGAAGCCGGCGATGGCGACATCCTGAGGCACGCGCATCTTGCGCGCTGTCAGATATCGCATGACCCCGAACGCAATGAAGTCGTTGATGCAGAACAGAGCGGTTGGCGCGCCTCGCATGTTGAGCAATCGCTGAACAGGCTCCAGTTCCTCTGAGCTGTATTCGGGCGCGGCGCTGCTGCCGCTGGGTTGTCCAGGGCGCAAGGCCAACGAAACTGCTGCCAACGGCAGAATATCGGCCTCGCGCAAAGCCTGTTCGTAGCCGGCGATGCGATCCTGCACACTGCTGGGGCGGTCGGGCGCCGTGATGCAGGCAATGCGCGTGTGGCCGGCTGAAAGCAAGTGCCGCACGGCGAGGTATGCGCCGCGCCGGTTGTCGGCCAGCACGATATCCGTCTGCGCGCCCGGCAGTCGGCGGTCGATGGCCACCAGCGGAAAGTCCGGCGCAAAATACCGGCGCAGCAGCGCCGCTTCGCCCTCTTCTGCGAGCGGGAACAGGATGATCCCGGACACGCCTTCGGCCTGAAGTCGCTCAAACTGCGCCCGCTCCACATCCAGGGCGCCATCTGAGTGGCAGAAGATGAGGCTGTACCCGGCGCGATGCAGCACGCTCTCTGCGCCGCGCAACATGTCGGTCGTGAGGGAATCGCGCAAATAGGGGACGATCATGCCCAGCAGTTTTGATCGCCGGGCGCGCGACGGCTCTGCGATGAAGGTGCCTTTGCCGGCGATGCGCTGGAGAAGCCCTTCGCTGGCAAGCACGTCCAGCGCTTCGCGCACCGTGCCCCGGCTCACGCCGAAGCGATCGCACAGCTCCGATTCCGACCAGAGCCGGTCGCCGGGCTGCAATTCGCCGCGCGCGATCCGGCGTCTCAATTGCTCGGCGAGCTGAGCATACAGCGGGTTGGGGCTGCCTGGGTCAAGGCTATGCATGGATCAACCTGTCTAGACAAGTATAGACAGGTATGAACACCGTGTCAAGCTGCGCTGCTGAGGGTTTGCATCAGAAGCTTGAGGCGGCGGGCGCTGTTCGTGAGCTTCTGCTCACCCCATGTTCAGCCCGATGTCAAATGCGCCGGCATAGCCTGAGTCTGTCGGCGTCAGCGCCAGCATGAGCAGTTCGCCGTTGCGTCTGAAGAGGGCGTCATTTTCATTGCGCGTGCCGCGCCCGCTTCTGCGGTTGTATGGCGCCTGAGCAAACACGCGATCTGAGATCGCGTCGTCGAAATAGAGCTGTGAGGTGAACTCAAGCTCCCGGCCTGCGGCGTCGGTGGCGCGCACTTTGAAATGAATGTGCGGCGTGCGGCCCGGATACCAGCCGGGGTAGATCGTGGTGAACTGCGCCAGCCCGTCGACGTCTGTGATCTGATAGCCGCGCAGGAAGGATTGGCCCACCGTGTTCGCATAGCGGTCTTGCACGCCGGAATACACGCCTTGCGCGTCGCAGTGCCAGATATCCACCACAGCGCCGGCCAGCGGCGCGCAGCCTGTCGCGTTGGCGCGCAGAATACGGATTGTCAGCAGCAGCGGCAGCCCTTCCCGCGCGCTGCCATCGGCTGGATCGGCGCGGATGTCGGAGCGGTTCAATTGCTGATCGACAAAGTACGGCCCCTCGGCCTGCGCCGGCGTGACGATGCAGGCCGGCAGCGCCTGGACAAAGGCCGGTGTTGATGTTGGCGCGGCGCTCGTGTTTGCCGGCTGCGGGACTCTTGTTGCGGGCGCGGGAGGCACGGTCGGCTGCGCGCCGGGCGCGGGGCTGGCCGGCGTGATGGCGCAGCCGGCCAGCAGCGCGCCTCCCGCCGCGCCGAATAACGACAGTATCTCTCTCCGGCTCAGGATCCGGCCTGTTTGCGTATCATCGTGTTCCATATCCCCACCTCCACATCCCATGCGTATGGTGTTATTGTGGAGGCCCTGTTTAGAGCAACCTGTGAGCCGGCTATTTTTCTCCGTCTTCGCGCTCTTTGTGGCTAGTATGATCCAACGGGACACGGTATACCGTTTTGTATCAGGTTCAAGAGACCGTCACAAAGTGATGGGTAGCCGTGTCCCTTACTCGACAAAGCCGAACAGTTATCTGGGCTTTCAAGCCCGTATATGCTAGCAAGGCTGTCGCAGTCCAACTATCCCAGGAGGTCTCTTGCATGTCTGCCCATGAATCACTTTTCATCGGAATTGATATTTCCAAGCACAGCCTGGATGTGGCGTTTGGCGCCCACCCACAGGCGCCGGTCGAGACCCTGCCGTACACAGAAGAACAGGTGCAACTCCTGCTCAAACGACTCCAGACCCTGAATCCGACTCTGATTGTCCTGGAGGCAACCGGCGGGCTGGAAAGACTGCTTCTGACCCAACTGCTCCAGGCCGGCTTGCCGGTGGCGCGTGTGCAACCGCGCCGGGTACGGGCCCTGGCTCGCGCAGAAGGATGCTGGGCAAAGACCGACCCCCTGGATGCCCGTTTGCTGGCACGCTTTGCCGAGCGGGTTCGGCCACCTCAGCAGACGTTGCCCGACGATCAGCAGCAACTGCTGCGCGATTTGCTGGCCCGGCGCGAGCAGTTGGTTCACATGCGAACCACTGAAGTCAATCGGTTGGCCACCGCTGCTCGGCAACTCCAGCCAGGCATCCAAAAGCACATCGATTGGCTCGACCAGGAGATCAAAGCGGTCGAGCAGGAACTCAACGACCATGTGGATCGCTCGGACAAGTTGAGCCGTAAGCAGGAACTGCTCCAAAGCGTGCCCGGCATCGGCCCCATCACCGCCCTCAACCTGCTAATCAGACTGCCCGAACTGGAGTCCAAAAACCGCAAGGAAATCGCCGCCTTTGTTGGCGTCGCGCCGTATTCCAACCAGAGCGGCTCGAATAACAAACCCAGGCATATCTACGGCGGCAGGAAAGACCTGCGCAGCGTGTTGTACATGGCAACCCTCGCTGCCACTCGTTTCAACCCAACTATCCGAGCCTTTTACCAGCGCCTGTGTGACGCCGGCAAGCCACGCAAGGTTGCCATCGTCGCCGCCATGCGCAAGCTGCTGACCATCCTCAACGCAATGCTGCGTCATGACAAGCCCTGGGAATCGGTTTTGCACACCAGCTCCGCTTGACAAACAACACAGTTACTTTGTGGTTTTATAGAGCTTCGCCTGTTTACGGCAAAGGGAAATCCATCATGAGCATCTACGATGAGTTGGGCGTGAAGCAAATCATCAACGCGCACGCCACATTGACCCGGCTGGGCGGCAGCATCATGCCGCCGGAAGTGATTGCGGCCATGCAGGAGGCCGCCGGCTGGTTCATTGACCTGGATGAATTGCAGGCGCGCGTGGGCGCAAAGCTGGCCGAGCTGACGCGCAACGAAGCGGCCTATGTGGCCACCGGCGCGGCAGCCGGCATTGTGCTGGCTGCGGCGGCGTGCGTCACGCGCAATGACCGCGCGCTGATGGCCCGCCTGCCCGACACCAGCGGCATGAAGAACGAAGCGCTGGTGTTCAAGTCGCACCGCAACGGCTATGACCACGCCATCCGCAATGTCGGCTTGAAGATCGTCGAAGTCGGCGATGGCGCAACGTGCGCGCCGGCTGACCTGGAGGCGGCGATCACTGACCGCAGCGCGGTGTTCGTGTGGTTTCAGGGCGCGATGAGCGGGCGCGGCGATCTGCCGTTGACGCAGGTGATCGACCTGTGCGCGGCGCGCGGCGTGCCGGTGATCGTGGACGCGGCGGCGCAACTGCCGCCGGTGGAGAACCTGTGGCGCTTCACCCAGATGGGCGCGGCGTGCGCGATTTTCAGCGGCGGCAAGGATCTGCGCGGGCCGCAAGCCAGCGGGCTGGTTGTCGGGCAGAAGTGGCTGATCGAGGCGATGCGCCCGATCGGCAATCCCAATGCTGGCCTGGGCCGGCCAATGAAAGTGGGCAAAGAGGAGATGGTCGGCCTGCTGGCGGCGGTCAGGCGCTATCTGTCGCTGGATCACGAGGCGCGCTGCCGACGCGACGAACAGGTGGTGGCCGACTGGTGTCAGACGCTGAACCGATTGCCCGGCGTGCGCGCGCAGCGTTCGTTTCCCAACGAAGCCGGCCAGCCGCTGCCGCGCTGCGAGGTGATTCTGGAAGACGGCGCGCGGCTGACGCGCGATGCCCTGATGCGGGCGCTGATGGCCGGCGCGCCGGCGATTTCGGTGGCCGCTGCCGGCGAGCGCGGCATCTTTCTCAACCCCATGACGTTGAGCGACGCCGAGGTCGATCTGGTGACGGCGCGGCTGCTCCAGTTGCTATAGCGCAAGGAGGCAATGCGGAAATCGAACCACGAATAAACGAGGGCCACGAAGCAAAGAAGAACTCGCATCTCTTTGTGTTCTTCGTGTCTTGGTGGTGAAAAAACACCTGAGGCGGAAACATGGCTTTCAATATCAAGAAGCGCGGCAAGTTGACGTATTACTACGAGGGCGACGCGCCGGTGCTGTCAGCGCTGGTGACGGAGGCCCAGCCGGACGGCGATCTGCGCATTTATTTTGCCGGGCTGACCGGCGGCTACTCGGCCAAAGGCGTGCTGGGCCTGGACGAGCTGGTGACGATGGACCCGGAGCGCGAGATTCCGCTGGTGTTCGCCTGCTGGGAGAAGTGGCTGCGCGAGGCCGGCATTTGCCAGTCAATCAGCGAGGTGGATTTCATCGAGATGCACGTGTTCGGCTGCCAGCCGAAGCAGCCGCACCCGCTGGTGGACCCGGCCGGCTATCAGCAGGAGATCGAGCGGCTGCGGGCAGCCTACGCCAAAGCCTACCGCAACTGGTGGGCGACGCACTGCCCGGAGCATGGGCTGCCGTGCCGGTTCACGGTGCACGTGGTGGATGTGCCAGATCGGGCTGCGTCGTATGAGTTCTACAGCGTGGGGCTGTTGCAGCGGGGCCGGTGAGGTGAAGGCGTCCGCGCCGGCAAGGCCGCTCACCGTGGCGGAGTATTTCGCCGGCATCGGCCTTGTGAGAATGGGCCTGGCGCCGCACGGATGGCGCGTGGTTTTCGCCAATGACATCTCGGCAAAGAAACTTGAAATGTACAAGGGGTTTTTCCCCGACGCCGACGCGCACTATCTTGTCGAGGATATCTTTCAGATCGACCCGGCGTCAGTCCCGCAGACCACGCTGGCCACATGCTCCTTCCCGTGCATCGATCTCTCGCTGGCCGGCAATATGAACGGCCTGATGAATGGTCGCCATTCGAGCGCGTTCTGGGGATTTGTGAGAGTCCTCGAAGCGCAGGGGGACGCCGCGCCGCCGTTGATCCTGGTCGAAAACGTTCCCGGCTGGCTCTACTCCAACGACGGCAGAGATTTTCGAGTTACAGTTCAGGCGCTGAATCGGATTGGGTATGCCTGTGACGTCTTCATTCTGGACGCGCTGCGGTTTACGCCGCAGAGCCGGCTGCGCGTCTTTCTGGTTGGAACAAAGCTGGAAGTTCCGCACACGACCGCTGAACTAACCCTCGCGCGGCCGCGATCTTTGCTCTCTGAGCGACTCAGGAAAAGCATCGTGGCGAACAAGGATCTGCGCTGGTTCTACAATCCCATTCCTGAACCGCCTCCGCTCAAAACAGACGGCTTATCGGCCATCATTGAACCGATGGACGCGGACGACGCGCGGTGGTGGCCGGAAGAGGAAGTCAGGCGGCATCTGGCGATGATGACAGCGCCGCACCGCGAGCGCGTCGCGCAACTGGCGCGCAGCGAGCGGATTGTCTACCGGACGTTCTATCGCCGACGCCGCGAAGGCCAGCAGCGCGCAGAAGTCAGAGACGACGACCTGGCCGGCTGTCTGCGCACCGCAGCCGGCGGAAGCGGGCGACAATTCGTGATTCAAGCTGGCGCCGGCAGGATCAGAATGCGCGCCATGACGCCCAGGGAATACGCCCGCCTGCAGGGTGTGCCGGATGAATACCCGATCGGCGCAGACGCCACACAGGCGTTGACCGGCTTTGGGGACGCAGTGTGCGCGCCGGCAATTGGCTGGATTGCGGCCAACGTCCTGGGGCCGCTGGTGGCGCTGCCATCGGCGCCGCCGCTGGCCGTTGACAGAACGCCAGCCATCCAGATGTTTTTGCTGGATCAGGCGCAACACGAGGGCGCGCCGGCGCAGGCTGTCACAGAGCGCGCCTGAGTCGAGTCTGCGCCCGGAGCCGGCAAACAGCGCTTCCATGTCTGACACGGTTACTCCCGCGCAACGCTCCGCCATCATGGCGCGGGTGCGCTCCAGCGGCAACCAGAGCACCGAGATCCGGCTGATCGCGCTCATGCGCCGCGCCGGCATACGCGGCTGGCGACGCAACTATCCGCTGCCGGGCAAGCCGGATTTTGTCTTTCCCGCGCTGCGTCTGGCCGTCTTTGTGGATGGCTGTTTCTGGCACGGCTGCCCGCGCTGTTACCGCCGGCCGCATTCCCGGCGCGCCTACTGGGACGCCAAAGTGCAGAACAACCGCCGGCGCGACGCCCGTCTGCGTCAGGCCCTGCGCCGGCGCGGATGGCATGTCATGCGCATTTGGGAGCACGAGTTCGCCGATCAAGACCGCCTGGCCACGAGACTGATGCGCATGATCGCCCGGTCAGCAGTTTCGCAGTGAGTACGGTATAATCGGACTTGCTACGGAGGCGAATGATGGGCAGACAGATTTCCGCGCTGGACGCGGAGGCAGTAAGAGCGCAGTCTCTGCAGGAGGCTATCGACAAGGGCGGGTTTGTGCCACTCGCCCAGGCCGCGCGAACGACGAATATCCCGCTGACCACGCTGGCCGACGCGGTCAGGCAGGGGCGTATTCCGGCTGTGCGCGTGCAGCCCAACCGCTGGGTCGTCCGCGTGTCGGCAGTCGAGCTTGCGCTGAAAGGTGACAAGGCGCTGGGACCCTCACAGGCTCAGATCGACCAGGCGCTGGTCGAAGCCGGCCTGATGACCATTCCTGCCGGCGGCTTCAAACCGCTCACCCGCGCAACCCCCATCGACTTCGGCGACGGCGGCCCCACAGTGTCCCAAACGATCATCCGGGAACGGGAGGAGCGTGAGCGGGCTATTCATGGACACTAGCGCGCTGAGCCGGTATTACAACCGCGATCGGGGCGCCGAGTGGATGGTTGCCAGAATGACATCCGGCGCGGCGATCTATATCAGCGCGTTTACCTTGATCGAGCTGGCGGCGGCAATTGCGCGACGCGGCAAGGCGAGCGCGCGGACACAACGTCAGGCAAAACGCATGCTGGATCGCCTGGACAAAGACGCTGCTTCTTTTCGCGTGCTGGCAATCGAGCAAAGTGTGCTCGACAGAGCGATGGTGTTGGCCCGCAGCGGAAGTGTGCGCGGCGCGGATGCGGTGCAACTGGCCACCGCGCTGCAACTGGCCGAGATCGTCGCGCAGGCCGGCGGCAGCCCGCCTGTCTTCGTGTGCGCCGACCGCGAGTTAAACGCGGCTGCCGAGGCAAATGGGCTGAGCGTGGAAAACCCGGACGATCACGCCTGAGACGATCACGCCTGAGAAACAGCGCACTAAAATCAAGCCGCCGCGCCAACTTACGGCGCAAATGATAGATTCGCCAGATCACGCTGCGCCATTCACTGAACATACATCGGAGGCTACATGCTGTATCGCGCCTCGCCCTTCGCGATCGTCGCCTTTGCCTTCGCCACCGGCATCTGGTTCACCGCGCAGTTTCCCGTCCCCCTCTGGTTAAGCCTGGGCGTTCTGATCGCGGCTTTCATCGGGAGTGTCGTTACCCGGCGCAATCCCGCAGCAGCCTGGACTGCTGCGTTCGTGGCCCTGCTGGCCGCCGGCGCCCTGCGCTACACCCTGGCGCTGCCCGACCCGGCCAACTCGGTCGCAGCCTACAACGGCCAGTTCGTTGCGCTGGAGGGTGTGGTGGTCGAAGAGCCGGATGTCCGCTTTGATGATGTGCGATTGCGCGTGCAGGTCAGCCGGCTGGTTGGCAAATCGTTCGACGTCGAGACAGGCGGCCTGGCGCTTATCAAAACGCCGCGCGCGATTCCCTGGCGCTACGGCGATGTGATCCGCGCCTTCGGAACCATCGATGCGCCGCCGGTGCTGGCCGAGTTCGACTACCGCGAATATCTGGCGCGCCAGGGCATCCTGTCGTGGATGCCGCGCCCCGAACAGGCGCTGCGCATCGGCGCAGGCGAAGGCAACCCGATCTACGCCGCTCTGCTTGATGTCAGAGCGGCTCTGCGTCTGTCCATCCAGCGCATCATGCCCGCGCCGGAATCCGCTCTGCTCACCGGCATTTTGATCGGCGACGACAACGAGATCGCTGAACATATTGCGGCGGCGTTCCGCTGCACCGGCACGTCGCACATCGTGTCCATCTCCGGCTTCAACGTCAGCGTGGTCATCGCACTGGTCGTGCCGGCGCTCAGCCGGCTGCTGAACAAACGCCGCGCCGCGCTGGTCGCCATCCCCGCCATCGTGGTCTATACCCTGCTGGTCGGCGCGTCGGCGTCGGTGGTGCGCGCAGCGGTCATGGCCATCATCGCCCTGATCGGCCAGTTGCTCTGGCGGCGCGGGTTCACCCTCAACACACTGTGCGCCGCCGCGTTCTTCATGCTCGCCGCCGATCCGCACACCCTGTACGACGGCGGATTTCAGCTCAGCTTCGCCGCCACGCTCGGCCTGGTGCTCTACGCCGACCGCATCACCTTCGGGGTGCAAAGACAGCTCGAACGCCGCTTTGGGCTGGCGCGCGAGCGCGCCCAGACTATCACCGGCGTGCTGGCCGATCTCACACTGGTGACGCTGGCCGCTCAGATCACCACCCTGCCGCTCATCCTGGCCAATTTCCATCAACTGTCGCTGGTCACGTTGCTGACCAACGCCATGATCCTGCCCTTGCAGCCGGCCGCCATGATCCTGGGCATCGTGGGCAGCGCAACCGGCATCGCCTCGCCTGCGCTCGGCGCCATCGCGGGCCTGCCGGCCTATGGGCTGATGACGGCCACGCTGCGCATTGTCGAATGGAACAGCGGCTTTCCATACGCCTGCGTGCCGGTCTACACCTTCGGCACGCCGGAGGCGGTTGCGTACTACCTGGCATTGTTCGGCGTCACTGCCGTGGTCACCCAGTCGCCGCAGACGCGCCACGACCTGGGCAGCTTTGTGCGCGCGATGCTGAAGCCGGGGTTGATCCTGACTGCCGTGGCAATCGCCGGCGCCATCGGCTTTGTGCTGTGGGCGCAACGGCCCGACGGCAAGCTGCATGTCACCTTCAGCGGCGAGGGCGCGTTCATCCAGACGCCGGCCGGCAGGCAGATCGTCTTCGCCGGCGGGGGCAAAGTGCTGTCGGTGATGGGGCGAGCCATGCCGCTCTACGACCGCGCCATCGAGTTGCTTATCCTGGCCCAGCGCAACGACTTTGCGCGCGGCGACAGCCTGCCCATTTTGCAACGCTACGCCGTGGGCGCGGTGTTCGCGCCCGAAGGGGAAGACGAGCCATCGGCGATGCTGACGCAATGGGAAGACGCGGCGCGGGTCAGCGCCCGGCAAGTCATGGCGGCGCCGCCGGGCACGCGGGTGATCGTGGAGCCGGGGGTGACACTGACGATCGAGCAACGCGCCATGAACGCGATCGGCGCGCGCTTGAGCTACGGCGAGACGGTGTTCGAACTGGCCGGCGACGCAACGGTGATCAGCGGCACGGTGCAGCCGGGGAGCGTCGCGTTCGTCAGCGTGCGCGGCGCATCGCCGGCCTTGCTGGCGGCAGCGCAGCCGCGCTGGGTGGTGTGGGCCGATGCAGGCGGCGCGCCGCCCAGGCTGGGCGAGGGCATCCGGTCGATTGCGCTGCGCGATGCTGGAATCGTGGAGTTCATCAGCGACGGCAACAGCCTGACCGTCAGAACGCACTGACAGGGCCGGCTCGTATGCTACGATTCGCCCATGCCGATCCTGATCGAACACTGTGATGTCCTGGACCCCAACGCCCCGCGCTCGGTCGCTGCCGACCGTTCCATCCTGATCGACGGCGCGCGCATCGTCGCCATCGACAGCGCCTCGCACTCACCCCTCACCCCTCACCCCTCAGCACTCAGCGCCGAGCACTCAGCACTCAGCACTCACCCCTCAGCACTTGAGATCATCGACGGGCGCAATCTGCTTGCTATCCCCGGCCTGATCAGCGCGCACACGCACTCGCCAGAGAACTACATGCGCGGCGCCACTGAGCGCATGCCGCTCGAACCGTGGCTGGTGTGGTTGTACGGCGCGTGCGGCGAATACACGCCGCGCGATCATTACCTGTGCGCCGCCATGAGCGCCATCGAAATGCTGCTGGGCGGCTGCACCGGCTCGCTCGATCATCTGTGGCATGGCGGCCCGTGGACCCGCGACGCGCTCGACGCGACCATGCAGGCCTACCGCGACAGCGGCATCCGCGCCACAGTCGCGCCCATGTACGACGACCACGACTACGTGCTCGACGCCGGCGATGCGCTGGGCATCGACCTGCGCGGCAGCGCCTATGGCCTGTCGCACGGCGGCTATCGCCCGGATCGCGAGGCGCATCGCGCCGGCTTGTTGCGCGACACGCTCGATCTTTTTGACGCCTGGATGGAGGACTGGCACGGCGAGGCCGATGGCCGGCTGCAAACCTTCCTCGGCCCGGCTGCCGGGCAACTGGTCAGCGACGACTGTCTGCAGATGTCACTCGATCTGGCGCGCAAGCACGGGGCCGGCATGCACATGCATTGCGTCGAGACGCGCGTCCAGGACTATTGCATCCGCCGCGCCTTCGGCAAAACCATCATTCAGCGCATGGCCGATCTGGGCGTGCTCGGCCCGGATGTGACCCTGCCGCATTCGGTCTGGATCCGCAGTGAAGCCGATCTGGATCGACTGGCCGAGGCCGGCGCGATACCCGTACACAACCCGGCCGCCAATCTCAAACTGGGCAGCGGCCTGATGGCTATGCGCGAGATGCTCGATCGCGGCATCACGGTGGCGCTGGGCGTGGACGGCGCGTGCAGCAACGACAACCAGGACATGTTCGACACGATCAAACTGGCGGCGCTGATCCACAACCTGAAACACCACGAGGCCACAACGTGGATTTCGGCGCGCGAGGCGGTCGAGGCAGCCACGCGCGGCGGAGCAGCGGCGCTGTTAATGAAAGATCAGCTCGGCGCGCTGGAGGTCGGCAAACTGGCCGACATCACGCTGCTCGACCTGCGCAGCCCGGCCCTCTCGCCGATGAACGACGGCTATGGCGCGCTGGCCTATTGCGAGACGGGCCGCTCGGTGCGGCATGTCATTGTCAACGGACAGATCGTCGTGCGCGACGGGCAACTGACCACGCTGGACGCGCCGGCGATTGCGCAAGAGTTCCGCGAACGGGTGGAGCGCCTGCCATTTCGCCGGCCTCTCGACGCCAGGACACAACGCGACGTGGACGACTGCTGGCGCTTCTGGCGCAAGGTGATGGAGCGCGTGGGACAGGGCGAATAGCTCAGGTGTCGGACTCCTTAAAGGAGTGCGACACCTGATGTCCCGGGCCGCAAACAGCAGTATGCTTGCCTCATGCAGGCAAGCGACCCGACCCTCACAGGCTCAACCCCAACCTCGACTGGCGATCAATCCTTTGCAGATGAAGTGCTGGCGCTGCGGCTGGAGATCATGGCGTATGCCGCGCAGGCGCCGCTGATTGCCCTCGGCATCGCCGGGCTGATGCTGTCGCTGTTGCCACAAGGCGAGGGCATTGCTCCCGGGCGCATCGCGCCCTATCAGCTCGCGCTAATAGCGGCCGGCGCAAGCCTGTGGCAGGCGCGCGCGCGCCCTCGATTTGCGCTGCGCCTGTGCGGTTGGGGGACATGGGCCATTGCGTTGACATTCGCTCTGACGCGCCAGGATGGCTTCTCCATGATCGGCCTGGCAGTCGCCTGCGCGTTGAATGTGCTGTTGATCGGCCCGCTGGCCGGCTGGGCAACCTGGGGTGTGACCAGTCTCATCCTGATGGGGGGCGCTTTCGCCCTGCCGCCTCACATCCTGAGCTGGGGCAACACCCTCACTATCGTTGTGTGGGCCGGTCTGTCCACACTATTGGCGCACACCGTCTGGCGCGTGCTGTTGCGCACCCTGCGCTGGATGCAGGACACCTACACCGAAGCGCAGACACAGGCGCGCTTGTTGCGCGAGAAGAGCGCCGATCTGGCGATGGCGCTCAAATCACTGGGCCAGACCAGCTCACAACTGGCCCGCTTGAACGAGCAGTTGGAGATCGCCCGGCAACACGCCGAGGATGCCCGGCGCTCAAAGGAGGAATTCGCCGCCAGCGTCAGCCATGAACTGCGCGCGCCACTGAACCTCATCATCGGATTCAGCGACCTCATTCTGCGCGAGCCGCAGGTGTATGGGGTCGCCGGCCGTGAAGGATCGCCTGCACTGCCTCCCAAGCTGATGGCCGACATTGCGCTCATTCACCGGCACGCCCAGCATCTGCTCAAGCTGGTCAACGACATCCTCGACCTCAGCCAGATGGATGCCAATCACTTGACGGTGCAGCAGGAGGTCGTGCCGGCAGCCGAGCTGATCGATCGAGCAGTCGTCGAATACGAAGACTTGATTCGGCAACGCGGCCTCAACCTCAACGTGCAGATTCAGCCCAACCTGCCGGAGGTCTACGCCGACCGGACGCGCATTCATCAAGTCTTGCTCAATCTGCTGAACAACGCGCTGCGTTTCACCGACGCCGGGGGCATCACCATCACGGCGCGCAGCCAGAAAGCAGAGATTGGGCAACAGATGACAGATGACAGACGACAGACGACAGAGGTTGTCATCAGTGTGTCCGACACCGGCGTGGGCATCGCGCCCGACGACCTGAAACGGCTGTTCGAGCCGTTCGTGCAAGTTGGCGATGCCCGGCGCCGCAAACGCGAAGGGTCGGGGCTGGGGCTGGCGATCAGCAGACGATTCATCGAGCTGCATGGCGGGCGGATGTGGGTGGAGAGCGCGCCGGGCATAGGCAGCACATTCTCGTTCACGCTGCCGGTGAAGCCGGCCGAGCCGATCATCTCATTGGATCGCATGCCGCGCGCGCCGGGCCGGCGCGAAGTGGGATGCCTGGCCGTGATCGAGTCGATGCCGCTCTTGTCGCCGCTGCTCTCGCGGCATATCCGGGGGTTGCGCGTCGTGCGGGCCGACAGCCTGGCGGCGCTGGCCGGGCAAGATGCGGACTGCCCGGAGGTGATTGTTTTGAACGAACCTGCGAGTCCCGGCTGGCCTGTCAGCCCCCTGCCGGCCGCGATCAGCAACGCGCCGGTCATACGCTGCTATGTGCCCGGCCCGATCGGGCAGGTGTCGCAGACGGCGCACGTCACGGGCGACTTCATCCGGCGCTACCTGGTCAAGCCGGTCACGCGCGAACAGATTCACGAAGCGATTTCTATTCTGCTCAGCCCGCAGGCAGAGATGAATCAGGCCGGCGCCAGACCCATGCGGTCTGCCCGTTTGCTGATTGTGGAGGATGACGAAGACACAGCAGCGCTGCTGAGCCGCATGGCGCGCTCTGCGCCTGTGTCGGCGCTGGCCGGTTTCTCCGGACTGAGCGTGGTGAAAGCGCGCAGCGGCGAGCAGGCTCTGGAACTGCTGCGCCTGTGCGAAGCCGGCGAACAAAATGACCCGGCGACGGTGATTGACGGGATGCTGCTCGACCTGGGGCTGGGCGCCATCAGCGGCTTCGACGTGCTTGCCGAAATGGAGCGCCACGCGGTCTGGCGTCGTATCCCGGTATGCCTGATCAGCGGGCAGACGGCGCGGGGCGAATACCTGGCGACGCCTTATCTGTCCTTTACCCGGCGCCAGCCATTCACCGTGCGCGAGTTGATGCAGGCCATCGCCGATTTCACCCGGCTGGTTGCGCCCGGCGTGGAGATCAGCGCGCAGTAGCGCCGGATGGCTCGCCAGTTGCGGGCCGCGACGCCGTCACCGTCCGCAGCGTCTGCAAGAGCGACGCTGCTGAATAAGGCCGGGGCAGCGCGGCAGACGCCCCCAGCGCCCGGGCCAGCGTCTCGCTGCCTAACACGGAGCTGACGACGATCGGCGTAGCGGACAATTCGGGATGAGATTTGAACTGGGCCAGCAGTTCCCAGCCGTCGAGCACCGGCATCATCACGTCCAACAGGATGCAGTCCGGCCGGATTTCCAGCGCCTCGCGCAGCGCGTCCTCCGGGCGAGTGACCGCCAGCAGGTCAAACTCGTCACTGGTCTCCAGAGAACGCCGCACCAACGCGATGGCATCGGGGTCGTCGTCGATCATCAGGACACAACGCCGGACGCTGGCAGGCAACGTGATCTGTAGCGCCGGCGGGTCCTGGCGTGCGCTCACCACAGCGCCAATTCTCTCGGCCAGATGCACAATGGCATCCAGGTCAGATTGCAGCCCGAACGCCGCCGGCGCCGACAGGGTTACCCGGATGGCATGGTTGGCCAGCTCGATGCGCGCTTCCAGAGTCGCGCCCCGGGCGCTTTGGGCAACCCAGTTGAGCGAGAGGATGAGCAATTGCCGGATCACCATCCGGTCGCCGATGGCAGGAGGGAGCGGCTCATCTACGCGCAATGAGACTTGCAGCGCCTGCTGCGAGAGCACCGGTTCAAGGGTGGTGATGGCCGAGCGCACTGCTTCCTCGACATGTGTCAGACCGCTCTGTGGCCGATCGGACTGGGACGCTGGAGAGAGACTGGCCGACTCGGAGTTAGCAGGGCTGAACAACAGCGCCGCCACTGCCGCCACGCCGCGCATCTGGTCGCGCCGCAACTGGCGCAGGCTGACGCTGAGTTCTGCGGCCGCCTCGGCCTGGGTCATCCCGCTGAGATAACGCTCGTTGAGCGTGTTATAGACGCGCCAGGCCATGGAGCTGAGTGGCGCGTTGGGGGGTGGCTTGATCTGCCTGATCGCCGCGGTGATGGCGCGCTGCGCAGCGCGAGCCGACGGATAGCGGCCGGCCGCCGGTGGCAGCGCAATGTGCCGCTCCAGAAAGGCCAGGTCATATAGCCTTTCCAGCGCTTCACGGGTCCAGGCGATCTGCTCAGGCGTCACCATGAGTGGTCACACGATGGCCTCTGATTGGCCGCCTCAACAAGGCTGTTGACCGTTACACTGATTGTGTCGCACATGGCTGATTTGGGCATTGTAGCCCAGCCATTAGCGCGAGGTAGTTCCGTTTTTGATATCCAGGCAGGAAGGAGAGAGACCATGCAAACGAAACACACAGTCAGCAGGCGCGCGTTCCTCAAGGTCGGCGCCGGGATGCTCGGCGCGGCTGGTCTGGCCGCATGCGCTGCGCCCAGGCCGGCGCCCGCCCCCTCCGGGTCTGAGTCGGCAGCGCCTCAGGCGCCCACTGCCGGCAAGACCAAACTGAGGCTGATGACGTGGTCGGGCGGCGAGGAGCTGGAACTGCACAAGAAGGCGTTCGCCGCATTCACCGACAAGAACGACATCGACCTCGAAGTGACCGCTGTCCCATTCGCTGAGTACTACACCAAGCTGCAAACCGAGGCGGCCGGCGGGGCAGCCGCCGACCTGATCAACATTGGTGAAGCGTACACCGTCCGCTGGGCTGCGTCAAAAGTTGTGCTGGACATGAACCCGCTGATCCAGTCTGATCCGACATTCGACAAGGAGGACTTCTGGCCCAACGTCCTGGAGAACTTCTCCTGGCAAGGCGGTATGTACGTGCTGCCCAAGGACTACGTGACGTGGGCCTTGTTCTACAACAAGACATTGTTCGACGAGGCCGGCCTGAGCTACCCCGACGAAACCTGGGACTGGTCGCCAGAGGGCGCCAACAAATATCTTGAAGCAGCGCAACAGTTGACCAAGAGAGAGGGAGGTCGCGTGACGCAATACGGCACGATGGTGGCGCCGTATTGGGGGTACTGGGTGCCGCGCATCAAAGATGTGGGCGGGCGCTATCTGGACGAGTCACGCACCAAGTGCCTGCTAAACGAACCTCAGAACGTGCAGGTGTTCCAGTGGATGGCCGACCTGATCAATAAAGAGAAAGTGGCGCCCACTGCCGAGGCGGAAGGGGCCGGCTTTGGCTTCAATTCCGGCAAGGTGGCCATGATGCCGCAGGGCAGCTACATGGCGCCGGGGCTGCTGGAGGCTCAATTTGACTGGGCGGTCGCGCCCCATCCACAAGGCCCCAAAGGCCGCAACTCGATCATGTACAGCTCCGGATACGGCATCTACGCGCAGACCAAAGCCCAGGAGGCAGCGTGGAAGCTGGCCGTGCATATGACCCGCGAAGGCTCGGAGATTCTGGCCGTGACCGGCTTCTCCATCCCGTCTCGCCAGTCGATCGCCAACAAGCCCGGCCTGTATCTGAACGAGAAGACCATCCCGCACAATGTGCAGGTGTTCATGGACGCCTCGAAGTACATGAGCTTGCACGAGATCACCCCCACCTGGACACAGGAAGAGCAGATCATCAACGCCGAGGTGTCGCTGATGGTGAACGGCGAGAAGACAGCGCAAGAGGCGCTGGACGCTATCGTGCCACAGATCGACGCGTTGCTGGCTAAATCAAGCTAGACTTCGCCGCATTGTCGACGGCTGTCGCGCCGGCAGTGTTGTGAAGTCATTGGGAACCCGCGTCTCTCGATGAGGCGGGTTCCCGTTTGCCTATCTGGAAGCGCGTCCAGGCTAATATCCATGAACACGATCTTGACTCCCCGCCCCGCGCCGGCTGGCGCGCGCCACAAGGGACGGTTTTCGGGGTGGGAACGGCAGCAGGAAATCTGGTTCTATGCGCTGATCTCGCCCTGGATCATCGGCTTTCTGGTGTTTACCCTTGGCCCGATGATCGCGTCGGCGATCTTCAGCCTGACACAGTGGGATTTGTTGACGCCGGCGCAGTGGGTCGGACTGGCAAACTTCACCGAGATGGCGGCCGATCCGTTGTTCTGGAATGCGCTGCGGGTCACGATCGTCTACGCGCTGGGGAGTGTCAGCCTGACCATTGTGGTCGCCATGCTGGTGGCGCTATTGCTCAACCGCAACATTCGCGGACAGCAATTCTTCCGCGTGATCTACTATCTGCCGTTTGTCGTGTCGGGCGTGGCAGTCGCCTGGATGTGGCGCATCATGTACAACCCGGAGTTCGGCGTGATCAATCTGGCGCTGGAGTTTTTCGGCATCCAGGGGCCGCGCTGGCTGGCCAGCAGCGCCTGGGCGCTGCCGTCTCTGATTATCATGAGCGTGTGGGGATTCGGCGGAAATATGGTGATCTTTCTGGCCGGCCTGCAGGGCATTCCGCAACACCTGTACGAAGCGGCGGACATCGACGGCGCAACCGGCGCGGCCAAGTTCTGGCATATCACCCTGCCTCTGATGACGCCGGCTATCTTCTTCGCTCTCACCACCGGCCTGATCGGCGCGTTGCAGGCGTTTACCACCGTCTACGTCATGACCTCTGGCGGGCCGGGCAATGCCACCATGGTGTATGGACTGTACCTGTACAACAACGCCTTCAAGTTCTTCAAAATGGGCTATGCCTCTGCGCTGGCCTGGGTGCTGTTCGCCATCATTCTGATCGTGACATTGTTGCAGTTCAAGCTGGCCCGGCAATGGGTGTTCTACGAGACGGAGGCCTGACGTGACGCGCGACATCGTGCGTGACTCGGTCACAATGCGCGCCGGCTCCATCGCGCGCGCCAGACTCATCGGCGACCTGATCGCTTATGCGCTTATTGTCCTGGGCGCTGCTATCGTCACGCTGCCGCTGGTGTGGATGGTGACCACGGCGCTGAAGCAGAACTACGAGGTGTTCCTGTTTCCGCCGCGCTGGGTGCCCGAAACGCCCATGTGGAGCAACTTCAGCTATGTTTTCGAGATCATGCCGTTTGGCCGCTTCATGCTCAACACGGCGATCATCACCCAGCTCAACATCATCGGCGATCTGCTCTCATGCTCCATCGTGGCGTTCGCCTTCGCCCGGCTGAAGGCGCGCGGCAAAAACCTCATGTTCCTGCTCGTGCTCAGCACGATGATGCTGCCATTCCAGGTGACAATGATTCCGCAATTCGTGTTGTTCCGGCAGCTCAACTGGGTGGACACGTTCCTGCCGCTGGTCGTGCCGCACTTTTTCGCCAACGCCTACCAGGTCTTTCTCATGCGCCAGTTCTTCCTCACCATTCCCAAAGACCTGGATGAAGCGGCCATCATCGATGGCAGCAACGTTCTCGGCGTGTACTGGCGGATCGTCATGCCGCTGTCCGGCCCGATCATCGTGACGGTGGTGATTTTCTCGTTCCTGTACCACTGGAACGATTTTCTTGCGCCGCTGATTTATCTCAACTCGGAGCAGAACAAAACGCTGGCGCTGGGGCTGGCGAGCATCCTGGCTTATCCCGCCGGCGGCCAGGGGCGCTGGGAAATCCTGATGGCTGCGTCGACCATCGCGCTGGCGCCGTGCATCGTGCTGTTCTTCATCGGGCAGAAATTCTTCGTCCAGGGCATCGCATTGACCGGCCTGAAGGGATAATCCCTGTCCGGCGCAACGATGTGGTCGCCGGCTCAAGGCGCCTGAAGTCTCGAAACTGGCGAGCGGCCCCGGCGCGATTCTGTTGCCAGCCTCAGGCAACAGCGCGCAGCTTCGGCTTACAATATGCCCAATCATGGCCGACCTGCCTGACAGTGCGCTTGCCGCCCGCGCGCGATCCATGATCGAGACGCCCCGCACGCGCGCCGATCGCCTGTTGTCTTTGATCTATGACGAGCATTACAAAGGCCGGCCTGTTTACGACACACTGATCCAGGACTTCAAATCAGCCTATGGCACGCCGGATGCGCAAGCCCTGATCGACACGACCGTCGGCCTGGCGCTTCAGGATGCCGGGCGCAGCGCCGGGCGCAGCGCATCCTCTGCGACACCGGCCCATCCAATCACTGCGCCCCCAGCGTCGCCGGGCGCCGCACGCGCGCGTTCGAGCGCGCTGATTGGCGGGCTGGCCTTGCTGGCATTGTTGCTGGCGGCCGGCTGCGTGATTGCTGTAGTGGCATCGGGCGCCGCCAACAGTTGGTTGAATCAGGTGTGGCCGGCGGCCGCGCCAACTGCCAGCGCCACCGCCGTGATTGCCGCGCAAGCGACTGCCCCCGTCCCAACACGCAGCGCGCCCACACAAACACCATCGCCTGCGCCGCTCCCCTCACCCACGCCTGAAGCGACGCCCATGCCACAGCCTTCTGCAACGCCCCTGGCAAAACCATCGCCGGCCGCGCCGCAACCCGCCATCGCAGCCACACGCTCCCCGGCGCCCGCCCTCTCGCCGGAACAACAAGCCGCCCTGGACCTGCTGCGCGCAGTGGACGCCGAGCTAAACGGGCTGTTTGCCCGCGCGCGCGCCTTGCTGGCGCAATCGCAGGCCAACCCGGCGCTTGCTTCTGACCCCGACTGGCAGCGCCAGATGAGCGATACCCAGGCTGCCATTCAGGCGCAGTATCAGCGCCTGCAGGCGCTCCAGGCGGCTGCCGGCCAACCCGCGCCAACAGAACCCCCTGTTGTTGCAGCAGCCGTTGCCGCGCCCCCCGCCGGCGGATCGGCGTTGGGCAGCATTCGCGGGTCCGCCTACGAAGATCGCAATCAGAACGGCCAGCGCGACCCCGGCGAGCGCGAGTTGTACGGCATGTGGTACAAGATCACCGCCGGCGGCGATTGGCACGTGTGCGGCTATGTGGGCGACGACGGCACATTCGGCGTGCCGGTGAGCGCCGGCTACTACGAAATCCTGCCGGTGGCGCCGCCGGGCTACCGCGCAACACAATCGCGGCTGAAAGTGATTGTGCACTCCGGCCAGGCTTCTCTGGAGAACAACATCGGCTTTGTCGTGGACCCTTCTGCGCCGGGCGATGTGTGCACCCAGTTTGAGCCGGTTCGCCCATGAAGTCGCGCAAGCATGGCTGGGGTGACAGAACAGATGCGCACAGAACGCCGGGAATCAAGGGGAAAAATGGGGCAGGGGCTTCAAGTAACCTTCAAGCTTGTCTCATAACGCTGCGCCCCTCATCAGGTTGTCTTTGTTTCTTTCTGACTTGCCGGTTTCGGAACCGGTCTTCGACCGACTCACCTTAAAAGAAACGCCGACTTCCTCTTCGGTTGTTCTCTTTGGCTGTCTTTCAGGCTGTCTTCCAAGCTCTAGGTTAGAGCGTGCCTGACTGCTTGATCGTGCTCAGCCTCGAGTTCGCTTTGCCTTTGCTCCAGTGAAAATGCGCTCACAAACCCAGTTATGCCACCGGTTGCGGCATTTTCATCCGCTGTGGTGAACCACCGATTCATGGGCAACTCTTTTCTGATTGCCTAAAGATGATCGCTCATCTTGTGCAGGCTAATCAAATTGAAGCATTGGCTTTCGCTGTTATGAGGTCGCTTTCCAACTCCTTGGAGCTCCCTGCTTGCACTCATTGTATGAAGCGCCGACGGCGCTGTCAAGCCTTTTATGTTTCCGCAACAGAGGAAATCCGGATTTTGCTTGAAGCGCGTCTCAGCCTTCTGCTTTGCGCGCCAGGATAAAAATGCGCTCTTCGCGCTCCGGCTGCTCGACAGGCGTGTTCAAATCCTGCCCGCGCGCAAAATGCGCCGCTTGAAAGCCGGTGTCGAGCAGCGCCGCCTTGACCTGCGCCAGGTCGAAGATCGAGTTGTACGCGAATTGCTCGAAGCGTTCGTAAAGCCCGTCGGCGTTGCGCAGGAAGCCGGTCATCAGCGTATAAGCGCGGTCGCTTTGCCCATCGCAGATGCCGCGATCGATCACGACCATATCCTCCATTTCGATGATGCGGATGTTGTTCCAACGGCGCAATCCGCTGCGCGTGTTCAGGTCAAAGATGAACCAGCCGCCGGGCGTCAGGACGCGAAACACCGACTGAAAACAGCCGGCCAGGGCGTCGAAGCCGGGCAGATGGTTGAGCGCGTCATACGTGGACACGACCAGCCCGAACGTCGCATCGAGGATAAAGTTGGAGGCGTAGGCCTGAATGAATCGGGCCTGGCCGGCTGCCACATGCGGCGCGCAGTTCTCGCGCGCCATCGCCAGCATCGCCTCGGACAAGTCGATGCCGGTCACCTGATACCCACGGGCGAGAAAATAAGCCGCCAACTGACCCGTGCCGCAACACACATCCAGCACAGACCGGTTCGTCCGGCTGATCTGTGCGCGCTCATAAAAGTCCAGGATGCGCGGCGCGTGCTCGTTGGCGAAGGCCGACCAGAACCGGTTGTACGCGCGCGGGAAAGTGCGATTGTAGGCTTGTGACATGTGAACTCCGAATCCGATCGTGAAGGGACAGCGCCATCCCCTGGCTCAAGGATGCGCTGGAATGCGTTGTCCAGTCTGCGCGTCAAAAAAGCACAGGGCGTCCGATGGTGGGAGCGCCACTTCCACCTGGTCGCCCACGCTGACCGCGCCGTCGAGCGAACCAGTGGCGGCGAAGAAAAGCTCGCCGTTGCGCGCGTAGATCGTCTGGGTGCGATAGGCCATATCCGGCTCGACCGTTTCGACCATCCCGCGCAAGACACCTGGAGTGGCCGGCCCCTCTGCCGGGATGCGCCAGCGCATGGCCTCGGGCCGCGCGCCCAGAGTGACGGGCTGGCCGGCCCGCACCTGCGCTTTCACGCCTTCAGGCAGCGGCACAGTTACGTCTCCCATCTTCAACGACCCGCCATCGACCACACCGGCCAGCAGATTCATCGGTGGGCGGCCCAGGAAGCCGGCCACAAACGCAGTGCGCGGGTCGTCGCGCAGCGACTGGTAAGGCCCCATCTGTTCGATCTTGCCATCGCGCATGACCGCCACCAGATCCCCCAGCGCGATCGCCTCCACCTGATCGTGCGTGACGTAGATGGATGTGATTCTGAACCGGCTGATCAGACGCTTGATCTCGACACGTGTCTGCGCGCGCAGTTTGGCGTCGAGGTTGGAGAGCGGTTCGTCGAACAGAAACAGGCGCGGGTTGCGCACGATGGCGCGCGCGATCGCCACGCGCTGCTGCTGCCCGCCAGACAGGGCGCCGGGCTTGCGGTCGAGCAACACTTTGAAGTCGATGCCCATCATCTCCGCAGTGACGCGGATACGCTCTTCGGCTTCGAAGTCGGGCTTGTGCCGGACCTTAAAGAAGAAGCCCAGATTGCCCTTGCCTTCGAAATGCGGGTACAGCGCGTAGTTCTGGAACACCATGCCGATGTAGCGATCCTTGACATGCACATCGCGCACATCCTGGCCGTCGTACAACACGTCGCCGGTGTAATCGGTGTCCAGGCCGGCCACCACGCGCAACAGGGTGCTCTTGCCGCAACCCGATGGTCCGACCACAGCCACGCACTGGCCGTCTGGAAAACGCGCGCTGACGTGATCGAGCGCGAGGATCCTGCCGTCGTGTCCCAACGCAGACTCGCGCACCGACCGCGCGTGGGCGTTGGCGCGCTCGGCAAACGCCCGATCGGCCTGAGTCCCGACCACGCCCTTGCTGAGGCCAGGCCCTGCGCCAAAGCCAGGCTTGTCAAAGATGCGGGTGACATCGCGCAGTTCAATCGTGGACATGCAACCTCATCCAACCAGACGGGAGCGAAGCGGGCAAGTGGCGCGTCACAGACTCGTCTCTGCCATTCTCAAAGGCGGGTCACAACACCCAGGAACAGAATTGCGCCGGTCTCGCCGTCCTCGATGGCAAAGCAGAACGGCCGGTCGGCGACGAAGCGGAACGGGGCCGGCGCAAGCGACAGGGTTTTGGCCATGACCACTGCCGTGGCGGCAGCCGCTTCGGCGCCTTCCTCATTCACCTCGACGAACGCCTTGTGCTGGACGGCGCTGATGCATGCGCTATCCCTGGCAAACATGGCGCTGAAGTCAGCCTGATCGCCGAACGCGATTGCCATGCCCAGCGCGCTGAGCGCGTCGTTGAGTCGCAGAGAGCACTCCACCTTGAAGCGGGGGAGAACAATGCTGCCTTCGCGCATCAACAGGGGGCGGGTCAGCTTTGTCCAGCCGGCGGCATCCAGCCCGCGCGCGAATGCCCCAATGTCGATTTCCGGCCGGGGCAGCGCGATGATCATGCTGGCGCGCCCGGCGCCATAGGGCAACCGCGCGACCTGCGCCCGGTCATCGCTGAAGTAGGCGAATTTGCCGGACTGGCGCATGAGCATGGCCGGCTGTTGCGCGCCGTCAACGCAGGTGAAGACGCCCTCGCGCGTCAGATGGCTTTCGAAAGCATGGGTCCAGGCGCCTTTAAAGTAGATCGCGTTGAGCAAAGCCATGAGCGTCGCCGGCGTCAGATCGCCCGGCGCAAGCAATTGCCGGATGCGGCGATGGGTCTTCTCTTCCACCCACTCGTTGACGGCCTTCACCGCCGCGCCGTCGAAGGGGATGTTGCGGATTTCGGCGCGATACATCGCGCGGCCGATTTCAAGGAAGGCCGGCTTGATCTTCACACCCGCAATCACCCACAACGAGTTGGCCAGGCTGATCTCGACGCGCGGGTCGAGCGTCGCCAGGGTATCGAGCAGGCCGGCGCAGCCCTGATTCGCTTTTTTGAGGCCGAGCCGGTCGATGCCCAGCGTCTGCGCCATGGCCTGTTGTGTCTCGCCGGCGGCGCCGTTGCAGGCCAGCGTCAACGCCAGGGCGATGCTGGCCGGCGAGATCAATGTGTTGGCCGGCTTTCCCTTCGCCAGTTCGGCCAGCAGGCGAAAGCCGAAGCCATTGACGGCCTCAGCCAGCGATGACACAGAGGATGCGCTCATAGATACTCACTCAAACACCACCATCTGGTGCCCTTCGACAACCGGCACAGTCACGCTGGCCCGGCCATCGGCGAACACGAAGTCCAGCGCCTCGCCCGATGGCGCGAGGTAGACCCGCCGGGGCGCGCGCGGCATTTTGAGCGACAGCGGCACGTTGTAGAGCGGAACGATGTCTTCGACCAGGTCGAGTGCGTCGGTGCGCCGGTCGGCGACGAACTGCAACAAGTGTACAACGGCGCGCTTGTTCTGCTGCGCAAGGGTGACTTCCATCGTGCTCGGCGCGCTTACGGTCAGGGCTGGTTCGATCAACAGCCGGATGCAGTTGCCCACCAGCCAGCGATAGGCCAGATTGGCGTGCGCGCCATAGGCTTTGAAGATGGGGTATGGGATGGTGATGACATTGCCCTTGCGGATGGCGGCGGCGTAGCCGGTGGGCGCGGGGTTGGGCGGCGTCTGCGCGTGCGAGCAGAAATGCTGATAGTTGCGGTCGAAGTACGGCTCGATCACCTCGGCCAGGCATTGCGCGCCGCGCGCCGGCTTCATGCGAATACCGCGCTCGTACATCACATGATCGGTGGCCGGCACGCCGTCCGCGACCGCCGGCCCGAAGCGAATGTAGGTGGTCTGGTAGGGGCTTTGACCCTCAACGCGCGCGCCCATCTCCGGCAACAGCGGTTGCAGCGCGTCGTCCAGTCCGCTGGTTCCGGTGAATATGACGTTGCCACCCCGGGCGAGATAGGTCTGCAAGCGCCGGGCCAGTCTGGCGTCGACCCGCACTGCGTCGGGCAGGATGACCAGTTCATACTTCTCGAACTTCATATCGGAATCGAGGAAATCGAACTGGTGTTTGAGGTGGCTGAGCAGGCGCGTGACACCATCGTTTGTGCCGCCCGGCTCCTCGCGGTACACGCCGGCGTCTGCGCCGCTGCGCAACACAGCAATCTGTGAGACGGGGGTCGCGCCGGCCGTCCACGGCTCGCACGCCTCGGCATATTCATACACGCGCCCGATCAGATCGTAGACAACCGGGTCAAGCCGGCCGCGCGGGTGGAGCTGGTCGCCCACCGAGCATTGCGCGCCATGGGCCAGCATCTGGCACACCTCATATTTCAGCGCGGCGAATGGCTTCAACCCGCCGAAGTCAGCCCAGCTCTTGTGGAAGCGGCCGGTCATGCCCATGTAGGGCTTGCCAAAGTTGCGCGCATAGCGCACGTTCTTCGGGAAGTACATGTAGCCCCAGCCGCCGGTGGGAAGCGCCTCGATCTCGACATGGGTCATCAACGGCGCGTCGTATGGCAGGCCGCTGAGCGGACGTGAGTTGAAATACACCGCCGCATCCGGCGCGCTGGCCGTTACCATGTCGCCGAAGCGTCGCATGTAGGCCAGCGTGATCTCGTGGGCAAATCGCGCGCGATCCGATTCCTGCGTTGGATCGTAGCCCTGCTCCAGCATGGCCGCGATGGTCCACTTGCTGGCGCCGGGCACATCGAAGCAGATGTCGAAGAAGACGCCGTCCACCGGCCTGAACGTATCCAGAATCTCCTGAACCTGCTCGGCGAGATATTCCTGGTAGGGGCTGGTCATGTCCATGATCTGCCAGCCGGCTTGCAGCGGCTTGCGGCCGATATTCGCCCCGTCCGGCCCTTTGGCCACCCACTCCGGGTAGGTGTTGGCCGCGTATTCATCGAACAGCACCGAGATGTAGATGGGCGCGCGAATGCCCTCAGCGTGAAGGGCGTCCACTTGTTCGCGGGTCAGATCGAGGCCGGCCTTCAGATGCGGATGGCGGGCCGGGTGTTGTGTGGCGTAATACAGATGGCCGTGATGGCACTTGGCAAAAACGGTCACCGAGTTGACGTGGGCGCGCTTCATCGTCTGCGCGAACTGCTTTGCGTCGAAGTCGGCGCCAACGTCGGGGATGGCCGGGCCGGTGTGAAAGTCCAGGTGTATCTGTCGCTGACGCCATCGCTCTCAAATTAAGCATCTTCGTAGCCTGTCAAGGGCTGAGCGCGACTTTTCGGCTTGACAGGCTTCTTGCGTTTGACTAACCCAAGCAGCTTGTGCTCGGCCACCAGAAAGGCGATCAG
>Ga0272446_1000846_pt1 | contig 46638 bp, 44 predicted proteins | sample YNPCB0061_FD_194587 | JGI IMG/M metagenome (GOLD analysis project Ga0272446, IMG submission 194587) | Hot spring microbial mat communities from Yellowstone National Park, WY, United States - YNP-CB-006-1 | ecosystem: Environmental > Aquatic > Thermal springs > Hot (42-90C) > Sediment | place...
CTCGACCGCCTCGCCACCGCCGCCCTCCGCCTCGCCGCCCGCCGCAAGAAGAAGCTCGTCGAGCGTGATCTCGTCGCTCACGTCATCGACGCCGATTCCCGCGCCAACGACTGACCGCCTCCCGCCGAACGCCGCGATGTCCATCGCGCCGCGCACCACCGCGCGCCGATGATGGCCATCCCCGACGCTCCCCTCCGACCATCGACGATGGCCATCGCCAACTGCTCGCGGCGTCGCGAACGCGATGACCATCACCCAGCCGGATCACGTCGCCATCAACCAGCTCGACTCACAACACCAGCGCATGATCGGGATCTTCGAGCCGAGCGCCACGGGTCGCCCGGCGCGCTCGGGATGCGCGGCGAGCTGGGACTCGGTGATCGACAGGACGACGGTCGTCATCGGCCCACACTGTACACCGCGGGCTCAGGCGAAGCGGCAGAGGTCGGCGGCACGCGCGAGCGGCGCGACGTCGAGGTCGAGGGCGCCGTCGTCGTCGAGGAAGGCGCCCTCGAAGGCCGCCGCCGTGGCGGGATCGCGCGCGAAGGCCCGCACCGCCGGCCGGTCGAAGTTGTCAATCACGAATTCGGCGCAGGCGACCAGCGCCGCGACGTCGTCGCCGTCGCGCCAGGCGGCGAGGCGCGCCGCGACGTCGAGGCCGAGCGTCTCGAGCGGCGTGAGCCAGCCCCGCTCGAGGCGCGCGTGCTCGTCGAGGAAGCGTGCGACCGCGGCGCGCTCGTCCGCGGGCCAGTCGCGCCACCCGGCGTCGATCATCTTGCGCGCGACGAGGTCGGGGTCGAGCCCCGGCCAGGCCGCGCCCTCGTCGCTGCAGGCGAGCTCGAGGATGCGCGGGAGGAAGTGGCGATAGTCGTCCGCCTCGCCCCAGGTGGTCATCGCCTTGAACGCGTAGCGGTCGAGCTGCTCGGCGCTCAGGCGGTGGAGCGGCACGGCGCGGAGGCGCGCCTGATCCTCGTCGGAGACGCAGTGCGGACAGCCCTCCACGACGCGCCGGAGCGGGTGGCGCGAGAACGCGCCGTAGAGGGCGTCGCGCGCGTTCACTTCGGCTTGCCGCAGTCCGTCCCGCAGCTCACGTCGGTGGCCGTCCCGGCGAGGAGCGCGCGGAACCAGTCGGCGAACACGGTGCCGCCGCCCGAGCCGTTGCTCGCGAAGGTCTTGTAGTCGTCGTTCACGATCACGCAGTGCTGGCTGCCGGGGCCGGTGTACGAGCGGAACGAGGGCAGCCCGGCGGTGATCGCCGCAACCGACGCCTTCATCTTCATCGACCACTCGTACGCGTCGCCGCCGCCCATCGCTTTGTAGAAATAGGACTGCGTCTCGTCGAAGGTCGTATTGAATTGGGCCATCAACATCTCGGGATAAAACGACCCGACGCGGATGTAGAGGTCCGACAGCGCCAGCTTGGTCCAGTCGTTGGTCGCCGGATCCAGCGACGGGATGAAGGCCGGCGCCGCCGCCTTCGCGTTCCACCGCGGGAAGCTCTGCTCGAAGAACGTCGTCGTGATGATCCCCGCGCCCGAGTCGCCGAGCTGCGTCACCTTCGCCTTCGGGAAGGCCCGCTTCACGTAGGGCGACCACATGACCGAGCCGTAGGCGCCCGCCGAGCAGCCCGTCACCAGGATCTCGTCGGGGCCGCCGAACTCCTTGGTCACCCAGTCGAGCACCGCGCGCGCGTTGACCGCGCCCTTGTGGTTGATGACCACGTCGTTGCCGTAGTCGACGACGGCGTCGCCCCAGTGCACGTCGCCGGTGCAGTAGGGCACGAGCACGTGCCAGGCATCGCCGACGGGGTTCGTCGGGTCGTTGCGGTCGTAGATCCCGCTAGACAACATATCGCCCACATCGACCTTCTCGGCGAAGAGCGCCGTCGCCACCGCGCAGGTCTCCTTGGTCCAGCAGGCGCCGCCGCCCTGGAAGTCGACGACCAGTTTGTTGGTCGTCCCCGGCGCGACGAAAAACGAATAGGGCCGCCCGCGCGCGAGCAGACCGCCGGCGACGGCAACTCGATCTCGTTCCAGCCCGGCATGAGGCCGCTCGGCGTCCGCGTCCCCGACGACGACGACGAGCAGCCGGCCCACAGAATCACCGCAAAGAGGGTCAAGCGAGTCGACATGCGGCGAATCATGCGTGTGCCCGCTCGCGCTGTCTCGAATTTCTGAGGGGCCGTGGATCTCCGTCGGACCGGCGCTCCGTAACCTCGCGAGATCGCAACGCCCGACCGATGGCACAATGCCTGCTGAAGCGCCGGAAGCCATCATGCGCGGAGGGATGTTGTGAGACGACAAAACCGTTGGCTTGTAGGATTGACCGGCGCCTTCGCCGCCGCCGCCGTCGCCGTCGGCGGCCCGACGCTGAGCGCGCGACGCGCCGAGGCGTGCGGCTGCTTCACCCCGCCCGACCCGTCGGTGCCGGTGGTGCAGGCCGGCGAGCGGATCCTCTTCGCGATGGACAACGGGCAGGTCACCGCCCACATCCAGATTCAGTACAAGGGCGCCGCCGCCGAGTTCGGCTGGCTCCTGCCGCTCCCGTCGGTGCCGACGCTCGAGCTGGGCACCGACGAGCTCTTCAACCAGCTCACCAACCAGACCCAGCCGAAGTACCGCCTCAACCGCGTCTACGAGGGCAACTGCTCGTTCGACCCGTCGCGCTTCGGCGGCGGCTTCGGCACCGCCGCGCCGTCGGCGGGCGGCGCCAACGAGGGCGACTCCGCGACGGGCGGCTCGCCGCTCGTCATCCGCGACTCGATCGGCCCCTACGACTACGCCGTCCTCCGCGCCGACTCGAAGGACGCGATGCTGAAGTGGCTCGGCGACAACCGCTTCTTCGTCCCCGCCGGCACCGACTCGGCCGTCGGGCCCTACATCCGCCCGAACGCCTACTTCCTCGCGCTCAAGCTCCGCTCGGGCAACGACGTCGGCGATCTCCAGCCGGTCGTCGTCCGCTACGCCTCGGACCTGCCGATGATCCCGATCGTCCTCACGTCGGTGGCGGCGAACCCCGACATGGGGATCCAGGTCTGGATGCTCGGCCGCGGCCGCGCCATCCCGCGGAACTACTTCCACACCGTCATCAACGACGCGCTCATCGACTGGTTCACCGCCGGCGCGAACTACAACGACGTCATCATCAAGGCGACCAAGGAGGCCGAGGGGCGCCACACCTTCGTCACCGAGTACGCCGGCTCCTCGTCGGTGATGCGCAACATCCTGAACGGCCCGGGGCGCTTCGGCACCGCCGACGAGCTGGCCGCGCAGGCCGACGCGATCGCCTTCGTCGAGTACCTGGTGAGCCACAACTACGGCACGTTCAACAACCAGTCGGGCGGCGGCCCCGTCGGCCCCGGCTTCGGCGGGCTCGTCTTCACCAGCCAGCTCCTGTCGATCCTCGGCCGCTACATCCCGGTGCCGACGGCGCTCACCCAGCAGCAGGGCATCAGCGCGTCGCAGTTCTACCAGAACATCCGCTACTACCTGAGCCCGTCGTTCCAGCAGCAGTACCCGCAATACTTCACCAATTATTCGATTGACTATAAACCCGCCGAGATGGCGTCGCTGATCTTCGAGCGCGTGGTGAAGCCGGCGCTCGACGCGGGCGCGCTCTTCGACGCGGCCCCCTACCTGACGCGCCTCTACACCACGCTCTCGCCGGAGAACATGGATCGCGACCCGGTGTTCTCGTACAACCCGTCGCTGCCCGACTGGGCGAACGTCCACGAGGCGACGCTCACCTATCACTGCGGCTACTTCGGGCGCTCGAACCAGTCGCAGACGCCGGCGACGCTGAAGACCGCGTCGGGCTACGTCCTCCAGTTCCCGTACGGCACCGGCAACGGCTTCACGCCGCCCGCGCTGCCCGGGTCGGAGCGCATCGAGACCCTCGCCGAGGAGGGCGCCCCGTCGGTGGTGACCGACAACCGCGCCTACATCCTCGACAGCCTCGGGCGCACCAACGCCAGCGGTTGCGCGGTCTCGCTCGGCAGCCGCGCGTCGGAGACGGCGGGCGGCCTCACGCTGCTCGCGCTCGTCGGCTTCGGCGCGATCCTGATCACGCGCCGCCGCCGCCCGACGGCGTAGGATCGCCCCGATGCGCCCCCTCGCAGCCGCCGCCACGATCGTCACCCTCCTCGCCGCGGCCGGCGGCTGCACCGCCCCTCCCCCGCCGTCGTCGATCCAGCTCACCCTCGGGACGACCGCCACCACCGACGGGAGCGGCTTCACTCCGCTCACCGGCGCGCAGCCGCTCGTCCCCGGCGCGCAGGGCGGCTTCCACATCTGGCTCAAGCTGCGCGTCGCGGGCATGGCGCCGCGCGCGGTGAAGGTCGAGCGCACCGCCCGCCGCGTCTCCGACAACCGCCTGCTCCTCACGACCGAGCAGGTGCTCGACGTGGGCGCGGCCGGCCCCGACGGCTACTGGGAGCTCCCGACGGCCATCCCGTCGTTCATGTGCCCGTCGCCGATCGGCGTGAGCGTCGTCGACACGCCGGCGCGCTTCACCGTGCGCTTCGTCGACGACGATCTGAAGACCATCCTCGTCGAGGAGAGCGCCGAGGCCACGCCCGAGTGCCCGCCCGAGGGCGACCCGCAGCGCGAGTTCTGCTACCGCATCTGCACCGGCTAACCGGGCCGTGCTTACATGGGGGACGTGATCCCCCACGTCGTCATCATCGGAGCCGGCTTCGGCGGCATCAAGGCGGCGCAGGCGTTCAAGGACGCGCCGGTGCGCGTGACGGTCGTCGACCGTCGCAACCACCACCTGTTCCAGCCGCTCCTCTATCAGGTGGCGACCGCGACGCTGAACCCGAGCGACATCGCCTATCCAATCCGGTCGATCCTGCGCTCGCAGCGCAACGCCGACGTGCTGCTGGCGGAGGTGGCGCGCGTCGATCCGGCGCGGCGCGTGGTGATCTTCGACGACGGGGAGGAGCTGGCCTACGACTACCTCATCGTCGCCACCGGCGCGACGCACAGCTACTTCGGGCACGACGAGTGGGAGAGGCTCGCGCCCGGGCTGAAGACGATCGAGGACGCGACGCAGATCCGGCGGCGCATGCTCTTCGCCTTCGAGGCGGCGGAGCGCGAGGACGAAGACCCGGTGGCGCGCCGCGAGTGGCTCACCTTCGTCGTCGTCGGCGCGGGCGCGACCGGCGTGGAGATCGCGGGCGCGCTCATCGAGGTCGCCAAGAAGACGCTGGCCGCCGACTTCCGCCACATCGATCCGCAGAACGCGCGCGTCATCGTCGTCGAGGGCGGGCCGCGCGTGCTGTCGGCCTACCCCGAGGTGCTGTCGACGAAGGCGCGGCAGCAGCTCGAGGATCTCGGCGTCGAGGTGCGCACCGGCGCGGTGGTCACGAAGATCGACGAGCACGGCGTGGTGGTGAAGGTCTCGGACGGGACGCCGCACGAGGAGCGCATCAACGCGCGCACCGTCCTGTGGGGCGCGGGGGTGAAGGCGTCGCCGCTCGGCGCGTCGCTGGCGGCGCCGCTCGATCGCGCCGGGCGCGTAAAGGTGACGCCCAACCTGAGCGTGCCGGGACACCCCGAGATCTTCGTCGTCGGGGACCTCGCCGCCGTCGAGAACGACGGCAAGCCGGTGCCGGGCGTGGCGCCGGCGGCGATGCAGATGGGGCGCTACGCGGCGGGGATCGTCCTCCGGCGCGTCGACGGGCGGCCGCCCGAGGAGGACGACCCCTTCGAGTACCTCGACAAGGGATCGCTGGCGACGATCGGGCGGCGCAAGGCGGTGGCCGATCTGCCGGGCGGGATCCGGCTGTCGGGGTTCATCGCCTGGGCGGCGTGGCTCGCCATCCACATCTTCTTCCTGATCGGGTTCCGCAACCGCGTGCTGGTGATGATCAACTGGGCGTGGAGCTACTTCACGTTCCAGCGCGGCGCGCGCCTGATCACCGGCGGCCACATGCCCGCGCTCGACGGAAAATCCGACGGCAAGGCGGCGATCCCGCCCACCACGGAGGCGGCGCAGAAGTTACTGTCTAGCGGGAATTCAGGTCGCGCCGGAGCCACGTCTCCACCAGGCGGTGGAGGGGCGAGCTAGCGCCGCCCGCGCGCAGCGAGGCGAGCTCGGCGATCTCGCCGATCGGCGCCATGGTGTCGACGCGCCCGCGCGCGATGTGGCAGAGGTGCGTCGCCCAGCGGTCGAGCCCGTCGAAGATGTGGGTCGCGTAGACGATGGTCATGCCGCGCGCCTCGCACTCCTCGCGCAGGAACTCGAGCAGATCGGCGCGCGCGATGACGTCGAGGTCGGTGGTCACCTCGTCGAGGAGCAGCACCTCGACCGGCCTGAGGAGCCCGAGGAGGATCTGCACGCGCCGCCGCTGTCCGTCGGAGACGCGGTGCATGCGCCAGCGCGTGTCGACGTCGAGCACGCCGATCAGCCGATCGCGCCGCGCCGGATCGACGTCGGTCGCGCGCGCCAGGATCTCGTCGACGCCGATGTCGATGTCGAGCGGAAACAGCCCGCCGAGGAAGGCGCGGTCGCGCGTCAGCGTCGTGTCGTGGAACGCCGCGCGCCCGAGCACGCGCACGCTCTCCGGCGCCAGCATGTACTTCCCCGCGAGGATCTGCAGCAGCGTCGTCTTCCCCGCGCCGTTCGCCCCGATGAGCAGGCAGCGCGCCCCGCGCGGCACCTCCAGCTCAACGCCCTCGAGCACCACCCGCTCGTCGCTGGGATACCGAAACGTCAGCCCCCGAACCTCGATCGCCGTCTCCACCACGGGGTCACTCTCCTAGGTCAGAACCACTCGAAAGCAAAGATGTTTCAGACGGCGATTTGGTTTCGCGTGTTTCCTCAGCGATAGGGCGAAGCGACCTGCGGCGTGCCGACGAGCAGCCGCCCGAGCCGCGCCATCGTCCCGACGAGCGGCAGCACCGCGCGCGGGTCGAGCACCACCTGGGGCAGCACCAGCTCGATCGTGGCCGGCCCCACGCGCAGCTCGTCGCCCGCCGCCGCCAGCTCGGCCACCAGCTTCTGGCCGGTCGCCCGCAACCGCCCCTCGCCCGCGCCCGCGCGATCGAGCCGCACCGCCTCGCGCAGCGCCGTCGCCAGCCGCAGCACGACGCGCGTCCCGTGCGCCAGGTCGCGCCCCTGCCACTCCAGCCCCACGTCGACGCTCTCCCCGTCGACCTTCGCCCCGTGCGCGTAGAGCCGCCCCGTCTCGAGGCGCGCCCCGTGCGCGTCGCAGAACGCGCGCCACGCCGCCAGCGCGCGCCACACCACCTCCGGCGCCGGCACGCGACCCAGACCGGCGTCGACGGCGGCCGCGATCGGCAGCACGTACCCGGTCACGAAGTCGACCAGCGCCCGCTCCGTCTGCGGCACGTTCTCGATCTCGATCGAGGCGCCCTCGTCGTCGAGCTCGGCCCACACCCCGAACGCCGGCGCGTTCTCGAGGACGCGCTGCAGCTGCTCCGACAGCAGCGCCTCGATCTGCCGCGCGTCGCGCACCTCGACGGTGTACCAGCCCTTGAACGCCTCCGACCAGGTCGGCCCGTCGGGGACGCCGCGCTTCCAGCTGCCGACGATCCCGCGCCGCGGCTTCACCCGCAGCCCGAGCCCGAGCGGCGCCCAGCGCAAGGTCGCCGCGCAGCGCCCCTTGCCGTCGACGCCGACCTCGACGGCGACGTGGCCGACCGTCCCGGTCATGCGCTCCTCGTCGGGGTCGGCGGCGAGCCCCGCGCGCTTCGCCACCTCGGCCCACACCGCCGCGCGCCGCGCGCGCCCGACGAGCGGCGCGTACTCGTGTTTCGCCCCCGCGTCGACGCGCCCCACCACCTTGCGCGCCGGCTCGACGAGGAGCGGCATCGTCACCGACTTGTCGATGGCGAACGCCAGGTCGGCCACCGCCTCGACGCTCCACTCGACGCTCCCGCGCGCGCCGCGAAACGACGGCGGTGCATCCGCCGGCAGCCGCTCCTCGAAGGGGATGGTCACCCCCGACGGCGGCTTCTCGCCGGCGATCTTGGCCTCCCAGCGCTTCACCTCGCCCTCGTTCAGGCCGTGCTCCACGACGGCGCGCTCGCGCGCGACCAGCGCCACCTTCACCGCGCGCACCCGCGCCGCCTCGACGTGATCGAGCGACACGCTCCCCACCACCGCCTCGCCGGGCGCCACCTCCGTCGAGGCCAGCGTCGCCTCGAGGTAGAGCTTGCCCGGCGTCGGCCCGCCCGCCTGCGAGCAGGCGACGACGACCGGCGGCCGCGGCAGCGTCCCCGGCGCGCGCGCCACCTCGAGCGGATAGGTCGAGCGCAGATCGGGCCACCACGGGATGATCGCGTGCACCCACACCGACCAGTCGATGCGCAGCTCCCGCCCGTCGTACGACGGCGGCGCCTCGCGCGGCAGCGGCAAGGAGACGTCGATGGCGTGCGCCTGCCCCGCCTCGAGCGTGAGCCCGTCGAAGGTGAGCAGCTCGTCGACGAGCGCCGTCCGGTAGCGCCGCCGCCCCTTGCCGTGCCCGTAGAAGGCGGTCTCGACGCAGCGGAGCGCGATCTCGATGGCGTCGATCGGCGTCCGCGACCTCCCCGTCAGCTCGACGTGGAGGGCCAGCGGCTCCCCGGCGACGGGCGGCGTGTGCTGGACCCGAATGAGTGGCCGGCTGCGCACCCGTGGCAGTATATCCAGACCCTCATGTCGCGCGTCGTCACCGGCATCGTGTTCTTCTCGTTGATGATGGCGCTGACCGGCGGCCTGCACGTCTGGATGTGGGCCCGCCTCGTGCGCGACACCCGCCTGCCGTCGCCGTGGGGGCGCGTCCTCACCGTCGCCATCATCGCGCTCGGGCTGTCGATGCCGCTCAGCTTCCTGGTCTTCCGCGTGCTCGGGCGGCGCACGCTCTCGATCATCGCCTGGCCGGCCTACGTCTGGATGGGGATGCTGCTGTTCCTCTTCCTCGGGCTCGTCGCCAGCGAGGTGATCCGCCTGTTCGCCGCCCTCGGCGGCAAGGTCGGCGATCCGGCGCGCCGCCTGTTCCTCTCCCGCCTCCTCGGCGGCGGCGTGGCCGCTGCGGCGACGGGGATGGGCGTGCTCGCCGCGACCGAGGGGCTGCGCCAGCCGCGCCTGAAGGAGGTCACCGTCGAGCTCCCGCGCCTGCCGCCCGAGCTCGACGGCACCACCATCGTCCAGCTCACCGACGTGCACGTCGGCCCGACGATCGGCCGCGACTTCATCGAGGAGCTCGTCGCCCGCGTGAACGCGCTCAAGCCCGACGTCGTCGCCATCACCGGCGATCTCGTCGACGGCAGCGTGGCCCGCCTGCGCGACGCCGTCGCTCCGCTCGGCACCATCGCGGCGCGCTTCGGCACCTACTTCGTGACGGGGAACCACGAGTACTACTCCGGCGTCGACGAGTGGCTGGCCGAGATCACCCGCCTCGGGATCCGCGTCCTCCGCAACGAGCGCGTGTCGATCGGGGGTGCCGCCGCGAGCTTCGACCTCGCCGGCATCGACGACCACAGCTCCCGCCGCATGGCCGACGGCCACGGCCCCGACGTCGGCCGCGCCGTCGCGGGCCGCGATCCCGCGCGCGCGCTCGTCCTCCTCGCGCACCAGCCGAAGAGCGTCCACGAGGCGGTCCGCCACGGCGTCGGCCTCCAGCTCTCGGGGCACACCCACGGCGGACAGATCTGGCCCTGGGCCTTCCTCGTGCGCCTCCAGCAGGGCTTCGTCCGCGGCCTCACCCGCGTCGGCGACACGCTCCTCTACGTGAGCTGCGGCACGGGCTACTGGGGCCCGCCGATGCGCCTCGGTGCGCCGTCGGAGCTGACGCGCATCACCCTGCGCACACCGAAGCACACCGTCTAGCGAAATAGCGCCGCTTTTCCTGTCACCTCCGCCCGCGCCGCTCGTATTCGGCGAGAGGAGGTGTGACCGAATGCAGCGCTCATCGCTCATCCTGTCGCTCGTCGCGAGCGCGGCCATCGTCGCTGCGGCGGGCGCACAGCCCGGCTGCAGCTGCAACGACGCGTCGATGATGAATGGCGAGGATCTCTCCGGCATCGTCGGCGACGGCGGCCAGACCGGCGATCTCTCGGGCCCCGATCTCACCGCGCCGACCATCGACGGCGGCGTGCTCATCTCGGACGACGGCGGCACCTTCGTCTGCGTGCAGACGCGCTGCAACGGCAAGCTCCTCGCGTGCGGCGACTGCATCGACAACGACGGCGACGGGCGCATCGACTTCCGCGACCCCGAGTGCCTCGGCCCCTGCGACAACACCGAGGGCCCGGTGCTCGCGGCCGGCGTCGGCGGCGAGACCGGCGGCCCGTGCAAGAACGACTGCTACTTCGACTTCGGCAACGGCTCCGGCGTCGACGACTGCACCTGGGATCACCGCTGCGACCCGCTCGAGGTCGGGCCCAACTACTACCCCGAGGGCCAGTCCTGCAGCTACGAGCAGAGCCGCGTCGGTGGCCGCGACTGCCCGGCCACGCAGTCGACGACCTGCCAGAATTTCTGTAAACCGCTCACGCCGAACGGCTGCGACTGCTTCGGCTGCTGCACCTTCCCGCAGCTCCCGCAGGGGCAGTACGTCTGGCTGCAGTCGAAGGACAGCACGGGGAACTTCAGCTGCACGCTCGCCGACGTGACCAACCCGGCGAAGTGCAAGCCCTGCACCCCCGTCCCGAGCTGCTTCAACGACTGCGGGCGCTGCGAGCTCTGCATCGGCAAGACGTCGCTGCCGCCCGACTGCGTGGCCTCGATGCCCGACGGCGGCACCACGGGGAGCACGGACATGGCGGAGCAGCTGCGCTGCGATCCGGGCGTGCAGCCGTGCGGCCTGCCGACGGATCCCGAGTGCCCGTCGGGGAGCTACTGCATCACGGGGTGCTGCATCAACAGCCCGATCTTTTAGCGTCTAGCGAAAACCCGAGCCCGAGCCCGTGCCCGAGTCCCTCTGTCCGTTTCGGGCACGGGCACGGGCTCGGGCTCGGGCTCGGGTCGTTCAATTCAGCGAATAGGGCAACGCCAACGGGAACGGCGCGATCTGCGCGTCGAACTGCTCGCCGCTCTCGGTGTGCATCTGGTACGTCCCGCGCATCGACCCGTGCGGCGTCTCGAGCATGCACCAGCTCGAGTACTCGAACGCCTGCCCCGGCTTGAGCGTCGGCTGCGCCCCCACGACGCCCTCGCCCCGCACCTCCTGCACCTTGCCCTCGCCGTCGGTGATGATCCAGTGGCGCGACTTGAGCTGCGCGGTCGCGACCCCCTCGTTCGAGATGCGCACGGTGTACTTGAAGGCGTACTGCTGCGACGACGGTGACGACCGCTCCGGCAGGTAGCTCGACTCGACCTCGACCCGAATTCCGCGCGTGACCGCGACCGACATGGGGCCGCACCGTGTCACGCGTCCCACATCCTCGTCAACGGGTGCTCGGCTCCCCCTTGACTGGGCGCCAAACAGTTGAAATAGCTTTGCCCCGCCATGATCAGCGGAGCGGTGCGACACCGCGCGACCGAAGCGGTTCGGACTGGCACGGAGTGGGCGCGCGGGGTCGCACGACGCGGAGCGAGACAACGATGATCGAAGTCGACGGACTCACGAAGTACTACGGATCGCACGCCGCGGTCCGGGACCTGAAATTCCGCATCGACAGAGGCGAGGTCATCGGCTTCCTGGGCCTGAACGGCGCCGGGAAATCGACGACCCTCCGCATCCTCGGGTGCGTGCTCCTCCCGACGGCGGGACGGGTGACGATCGACGGGTTCGACGTCGTGCGCGACCCGCACGAGATCCGGAAGCGCATCGGCTTCCTGCCCGATCGCCCGCCGCTCTACGACGAGATGACCGTCGAGGCCTACCTCTCGTTCGTCGCCGAGCTGCGCGGCGTCGACCGCTCGCAGGTGAAGAAGCGGGTCGCCGACGCCGCCGAGAAGACCGGCTGCACCGAGGTCCTCCGCGACGTCATCTCCAGCCTCTCGCACGGCTACCGCCAGCGCGTGGGGCTCGCCCAGTCGATCGTGCACAACCCGGCGCTCCTGATCCTCGACGAGCCGACCTCGGGGCTCGACCCGGTGCAGATCGTCGAGATGCGCGAGCTCATCCGCAACCTGCGCGGCGACCACACCATTTTGTTGTCTAGCCACAATCTCCCCGAGATCAGCCAGACCTGCGATCGGCTGCTGGTCATCAACAAGGGCGAGATCACCGGCCAGGGCACCGAGGCCGAGCTCGCGGACAAGTTCGGCGGCAGCGCCCCCACCATCGAGATCGAGATCATCGGCGCCTCGCGCCCCAACACCGACGCGGCCCTCGCGGCGCTGCGCGGCGTCTCGGGCGTGAAGTCGGCCACCGTCGCGCGCGAGTCGGGCGGTCAGGCGCTCCTCGCCGTCTCGGCGCCGCTCGAGCTGCGCCCCGCGCTGGTGCGCGCGCTCGTCGCCGCCAACGTCGACGTGCTGCGCCTCGACCGCTCGGAGGCGCGCCTCGAGACGACCTTCCTCAAGCTGACGCAGGGCAAGGAGTCCAACTGATGCGACCGACGCTGCTCATCGCCCGGCGCGAGCTGTCGGCGTACCTCCGGTCGTGGACCGGGTACATCGTCATCGCGCTCGCCTGGTTCGCCGACGGCCTCTTCTTCAACGCCTTCGTCCTCGGCGGCGCCGAGAAGCGCTCGGCCGAGGTGCTGTCGAACTTCTTCTACCTCTCCTTCGGCATGACGGTGATCGCGTCGATCTTCATCTCGATGCGGCTCCTCGCCGAGGAGCGGCAGCAGGGGACCATCAACCTCCTCTTCTCGTCGCCGGTGCGCGACACCGACATCGTCCTCGGCAAGTTCCTCGCCGCCCTCGCCTTCCTCGGGATCATGGTCGTCGGCACGCTCTACATGCCGCTCATGATTTTCGTCCACGGAAAAGTCAGCTGGGGCCACATCGCCGGCGGCTACTTCGGCCTCATGCTCGTCGGCGCCGCGACGCTGGCGATCGGGACGCTGGGCTCGGCGCTGGCCCGCAACCAGGTGCTGGCGGTCATCCTCACGGCGGCGATGGTGCTGTCGATGCTCGTCGCCTGGATGCTCGGGCGCGTCACCGACCGCCCGCTCTCCGAGATCTTCATGGCGCTCGCGCTCTTCAACCAGCACTTCATCCCGTTCCAGTCGGGGCTGGTCCACCTGCGCGACGTCGTCTACTACCTCGCGGTGACCTACGTGTTCCTCTTCCTCGCGACGCGCGTCGTCGAGGCGCGGAGGTGGAGGTAACCATGCCCGGCTCGGCTCCCCTCTCGTGGATGTACTTCGGCGGGCTCGTCCTCGCCTTCATCGGTGAGCGCCTCATCGGCGCCGGCAGCACCCGCGGCATCCTCACCGCCCTCGGCGCGCTGATGGTCGTCGCGGCGCTGGGCCTGCGCTTCGGCCGCAGCCGCCCGCGCGCCGGCGCCACCGCCACCGACGGCGAGCGCCGCACCATCGAGAGCGCCATCTTCTGGCTCTACGCCGCCGGCGCCCTCGCATTTTTGCTATACGTGATCTCGAGCGACCTCGGCGCCTCGTTCCTGTTCGGCGGCACCGGCCTCGACAAGAGCTCGCCCCGCCTGCACGTCACGCTGACGGCGCTCTGGCCGGCGCTCGTGACGGCGTCGCTCCTGCCGCTGCTCTTCGTCGAGCTGGCCTACGCGTCGATGACCAACGCGCCGGTGTTCGAGGCGCTGCGGGTGAAGGACGCGATGTACTCGGGCCTCGGCATCGCCGGCGCGCTGGTGTTCGCCTTCGCCATCACCTACGTGGCGACGGAGCGCGACAAGAAGCTCGACCTCAGCTACTTCCGGACGGCCAAGCCCGGCGAGGCGACGCGCAAGATCGTGGCCGCGCTCGACGCGCCGCTCGGGATCTCGCTCTTCTTCCCGCCGTCGAGCGAGGTGCGCGAGGAGGCGCTCGGCTACCTCGACGACCTCAAGAAGGAGGGCAAGCTCCTCACGGTCAACAGCTACGACTACTTCGTCGATCCGGCGAAGGCCAAGGAGCTGGGCGTCTCGGGCAACGGCATCATCGTCGTGCACCGCGACCAGAAGCGGGAATTGTTGTCGATCGGCACCGAGCTCGAGGCGGCGCGCTCGCAGCTCCGCAACCTCGACAAGGAGATCCAGAAGCGCATCCTGCTCGTCGCCAAGGCGCAGCGCACGGTCTATCTGACCAGCGGCCACGGCGAGCGGACGTCGTTCCCGACGGGCGACACCGACAAGCGGCTCACCATCCGCGAGGTGAAGGAGATGCTGTCGCAGCAGGGGTACACGGTGAAGGACCTCGGCGCCGCCGAGGGGCTCGCCGCGGACATCCCCAACGACGCGGCGGCGGTGATGGTGATCGGCCCGCAGCGCCTCTTCGCCAAGGAGGAGATCGACTCCATCGCGCGCTACCTCGATCGCGGCGGGCGCGTGTTCGCGGCGCTCGACCCCGAGGTGGGCGTCGACTGGGATCCGCTCCTCGCCCCCTTCGGCCTGACGTCCGGCAAGGCGGTCCTGGCGAACGACCAGATGTTCGCGCGCTCGTCGTTCCAGGCCAGCGACAAGGCCAACATCGCCACCGGGTCGTTCTCGTCGCACCCGTCGGTGACGACGCTCGGCAAGCTGGGGATGCGCGCGCCGATGGTGCTCGTGCAGGCCAGCGCGCTCATCGAGAAGAAGGACAAGCCGCAGGGCGTGTCGATCGACTTCCCGGTGCGCGCGCACCCGGCGACGTGGAACGACGCCAACGGGAACTTCACCTTCGACGCGCCGGCCGAGCAGCGCAAGGGCTGGGAGCTGGCGGCGGCGGTGGTGAAGAAGAAGGCGGCGTCGAAGCCGAACGAGGATGGCCGGGCGCTGGTGCTCGGCGACTCGGACGCGATCGCCGACGGCATCGTCACGGCGCGCCCGGGCAACGCCTATTTCGTGCTTGACGGAATGAAGTGGCTGCTCGGCGACGAGGCGATCGCCGGCGAGGTCTCCAGCGAGGCCGACGTGCCGATCGCCCACACCAAGAAGCAGGACGTCGCCTGGTTCTACTCGACGATCTTCCTCGCGCCGGGCCTGGTGGTCGGCGTCGGGTTCCTGATGAACCGCCGCCGTCGGTCGGGCGGCGCTGCCAACGCGAAGCAGAAGAAGCAGAAGGAGGTTGCCTGATGCGCGCGCGCGGCGCAGCGATTCAGGGTGGGCTGGCGCTCGTCGGGCTGACGCTGGCCTGGACGACGTGGCAGCGCGAGCCGGAGAAGTCGGCCGGTGAGGCGATCGTCGTCGAGGCGGCGAAGAGCGACATCGTGAAGGTCCGCTACGAGGACAACACGAAGGACGACGCCAAGAAGTGGGTCGAGCTCGACCTGCGCAAGGACGCCGACGGCGCCAGCGTGGTGTGGCTGAAGCTGGCGGCGAACGCGACGGCCAAGACGCCCGAGCGGGAGGTGCGCGGCAACGACGGCGCCGACAAGCTGTGGGCGAAGTTCGCGCCGCTGCGCGCGACGCGCGCGCTCGGGCAGCTGCCGGCGGAGAAGCTGAAGGAGCTGGGCCTGGCCGATCCGAAGAAGCGGCTCGAGGTGACGACGCGCTCGGGGAAGAAGACCTTCGCCGTCGGGTCGTCGCCCTTCAACGTGAGCGACCCCTACGTGATGGACGACGCCGACAAGCGCGTCTACGTGCTCGGCGGCGGGGTGCTGTCGGATCTCGACTCGGCGTCGGTGCGCCTCGTCGACCGCACGCTGCACGCCTTCAAGCAGACCGAGTGGGATCAGCTGAACGTGACGGCGAACGGGAAGACGCGCGAGCTCGTCCAGCAGGGCCTCGAGACGCCGGCGACGGCGAAGCTGGCCGGCAAGAAGAGCGGCAAGCCCGACGAGATGGCCAAGAACTGGCACGACAAGATCCAGCGGACCTTCGTCACCGACGTGCTCGGCAAGGACGAGAAGCCCGAGGGCGGCGACCCGGCGGCGGCAATTGTTGTCAAGCTGGAATACCTCTACAAGGGCAAGTCGAAGGGCTTCCTCGAGATCGGGCGCGTGACGCCGCCCGCCCCGGCGGCGCCGCCGGCGGGCGCGACCTCGTCGCAGCCGCCGCAGCCGGTCCTCTACGGCCGCAGCGAGCACACCGCCGGCTGGGTCAAGCTCCCCGGCACCCTCGAGGAGACCCTCAAAGAGGCCGACAAGATCGCCGCCTCCGCCGAGTAGGGAGCGTCGTTTCGGCTCGGCGGTGGCGGGACACGTCGCTTCCTTTTGCAGGGAGGAGGGGAGGATGGGAGGCCTGAGGGAGGAGCTGTTTCCGTCCTGAGCGGAAAGGCTGATGGGTGAGGTTTCAGAGAGGGCTGATGGGTGATGGTTTGTTGAAGTTAGCCTCAGCCTCAGTGAAGCCCTTATCACGCTCGTCGTAGTAGCCCAAGTTCAGGCTCGCGAACGTGCTCAGCCAGCGACCATTGTCGACCTCGCGGATGCCGACGCGCTGACCGACGAGTGCGTGAGTCAGGTAGCAAAGTACTCCGTCGGGCATCTTGATCACGGCGCGAGCATCGACCCTCCGCACGTCGTCGTGTAACGGATACTCGAGTTCTGGCAGACCTTCGTAGCGACGGGGCGAAGGGCGATACACCGTCGCTGGGCACTGCATGCCGATGGCCTCGTGTGGCCGCTTCTGGTTGAAGTCCTCGATGAACTGACTGGCTGTTACCGAGACGGAACTGCCCCTTGAAGTCCGTCGCCCACACATCGTTCGGCTGCTTCGGCTGAGTCAGCCCCGTCGGTGTGAGCACGGCGCGTCGACGCGCACGACGTGGAGTGATCAGGCCTTCCTTTTTCAGCCAGCCATTGATCGTAAACGTCGACGGCGTTTGCACCCCGGGATGCGTGACCGCGAGTCGCTGTTTCAGCTTCCGCGCGCCCCACGTCGGATGCTCTCGACGGGTCGCCACCAGGAGCTCGACGACCTCACGCGACGTCTTGTGCGGGATGCGCTCGACGGCGTGAGAACGATCCTCGAGTCCCTCTACCCCTTCGGCCTTCCAGCGGTTCCAGAACTTATGCGCGGTCTTCGTCGAAATCCCGAATTCTCGCGCGACGGCCGTGATGTTTTCGCCTTCCTCGAGCCGGACAACGAATCGGAGTCGTTCGCTCATGGGTGTTCTCGCTTTCCAAGGCACCGCACCCTCCAGTGCGGCGAGCCTCGCAGGCCTCACCCATCAGCCCTCTCTCATCCGTTACCCATCAGCCCTCTCCGAACCCCATCAAAATCACCTCCCTCAGAACTCCCATCCTCCCCTCCTCCCCGTGAAGGAAGCGCGGCGAGCCTCCGCCGCCGCCTCTAGACGGCGCCGCGGGCGGCCGCTTGGGCGACGGTCTCGGGGACGATCTCCGGATAGCGCCCGTTCTCCGACGGGCCGAGCAGCGCCTGCCCACCGAACATGCCGCGGTTGTACATGAGCGGCAGCCACGCGAACATGTTGTGCGGCTCGGCCGCGAGGCGGCGCTGGATCTCGGCCTCGAGGTCGGCCAGTGAGCCGAGGCGCTCGACGGTGAGCGTCTCGCCGCGCGCGGCCTCCCAGCTCTTGGCGAAGGTGAGGATGTCCATGCGATCGCCCGAGACGAAGAGCTGCGCCGGGACCGGCCGCTCGTCGACGGCGGCCGCGGCGGTGTAGCGGGCGGTGTCCTCCCAGGTGGTCCAGTCGATCGGCGTCGTCCCGTCGCCCCAGTAGCGCACGACGCGCCGCTCGCGGTCGAAGGCGCCGAGGAAGCCGAGGACGTACGCGTCGGTGAAGATGCCCTGGAGGACGTGCACGACCTCGAACGACGGCGTCACCTCGGCGCGCGCGCGCTCGGCGAGGGTGCGCCGCCAGTCGCTGTTCGGGTTGATGCCGGCGGGCAGCGTGAAGACGTTGTAGCTGTAGTCCGACGGGATGAAGCGCCGCGCGCCCGCCGCCTTCGCGGCGCGGAGGAGCGCGAGCTGGCCGTCGATGATGACGTCGGGGCCGCCCTGCAGCGTGGAGACGACGGCGAAGGCGCCGCGGACCGCCTCGGCGCGCGCGGCGTCGGTCGCGGTGGCGACGTCGACGGCGACGAGCTCGGCGCCGCGCGCGGCGAGCGCCGCGGCCTCGGGCTTCTTCGGATCGCGGACGAGCGCCCGCACGCGGACGCCGGAGTGGGTGAGGAGCGACTCGACCACGAGCCGCCCGAGCTTGCCGGCCGCGCCGGCGACGACGATGAGCTTCGAGCTGTTCGACATGCCCGCCAGCGTGGGCCCAGAACCGCCTCGGGACAATCCCGGCCTTTTCGGAATCAGTGTCCCGCTCTTGGGACACTACCACCGACACAGCGCTGGACACAGCCTGACACCAGGTGTGTCAGCGCCACCGACGCGACGCCCGCACGTGGCGCCACCATCGGTGGGCCGCGGCCATGGCACGTCACTTGCGACGGTGCGGGTCTCCATGGACGACGTCATCGCCTTCGTGACCCGCGCGCTCGCCGACGAGCACAGCGCCCGCCTCGCGTCCGATGAGGCCAGCGCCCCCGTCGAGCTCGCCGAGACGCGCGCGCCGCGCCCGCTCTTGCAGCTCGATCGCTACCGCCGCCCCGACGGCGCCGAGCTCTGGCACGCCCAGGTGGGCGCACCGTTGCGCCGCGCCGCCCACGGCGGCGCAGATCGTGCGCTCTTCCTCGCGCGCACCGACGGCGGCGACCTCGCCGTCGTCGCCGTCTACTCCGCCTGCCGCGAGTGCGCCGGCGGCATCGGCGCGCACGCCTCGATCGTCGTCGGCGCGCGCTGCCCGGAGTGCGGCGGCCGCCGCTGGCTCCTCGAGTCGGGGCACGACGTCGGCCCGCTCGGGACGCTCGGTCCTCCCGTCGAGACCCGCCGCCTCGTCCCACCCGACGGCGTCAGGGGAGCTGCTGCAGGAGGTCGGTACAGACCTTCTGGCCCGTGACGAACGGCTTTTTATCGGGCTTCTGCACACGCGTCGTCGCCAGCACGTCGCCCGACTGCGCCGAGACCAACCGCGCCGAGAGCTTCTTGCGATTGTTCTTCTCGCGCGTGAAGCCACCGTCGATGATGAGATCCGCTTGGACCGCTTTGCCGAGGCGCTTGTAGCTGGTCGTGTCGGGGTTCTCGAGAGCCGCGTCGATGGCCTTCTGCCCGACGACGCGGAAGCCGCCGTCGAGGAGCGCCATCACGCAGCCCTTCTCGGCGTCGCGGTCGCCGAGGTCGATCACCGCGAACGCGATCGGCGCCTTCTCGGTGGGCGCGGGCGCGTGGGCACACGCCGCCCAGGCCACCATCGCCGCCGCCACCCACACGCGTCGCAGCTTTTCAGGATGAAGAAGGTTCGAGCTGCAATCAACTCGCACGCGCATGCCGCTCGCTGACCTCGCCGAGAAGTACCGCCGCATGCTGGCGCTCCGCGCGCGCCTCCTCGACGAGGGGCACGCCGCCGTTCGCGACGAGCTGCGCGCCCTGGCGGCGGCCTGGCCGGGGGCGCTGCGCGAGCTCGACACCCTGCCCACCGACGAGCTCACGGCCCGCCTCGCCGCGCTCGACGCCGTCGCCGCCGGGGGCGCGCCACCGCCGTCGTGGGCGCTGTGGATGGACGGCTATCACGCGCTCGTGCGCCTGGCGCTCGCGCTCCGCGCGCACGACGCCGTCGACGCCGAGCGCCTCGCCCGCGACGCCGGCCTCTCCGACGACGAGCGCGCCCTCCTCGCCCGCCCGCCGCACGGCCGCGTGATGGCCGCGGTCTTCACCCTCCTCGGCGCCCGCCACGGCGTCGACGCGCGCACGCTCTGGGACACGCTCTTCCCGCCGCGCGGCGCCCGCCCGCGCCCCTACCGCGACGGCTGATACATGCCCACCGACGACGTTCTCACCCCCGCCGCCTTCGCGCGCATCGCCGCACCTGCTGCAACGTGTTCAAACAGAATCCGCACGTCAGCCTCCACCCCGACGTCGGCCAGCGCGACATCGACTGACGACGTCGACGCGCGCCTCGTCGAGGATCGGCTGGAGCTCGCCTTTGTTTGCGCCGCGCCGCTCCGTCGCGATCTGACGGCGCTCCTCGCCGCCGCCGGGCTGTAACCCGCTACCCCGACGGCCGAGGCCCGCGGTACGATTCCGGCGATGAGATCTCGGGGGATCCTCGCCGCCATCGCCGTCGCTGCGACCGCCACGGCCGTCGCCTCTCTCACGGGGTGCAGGCGGCAGAGCTGCTTCGGCGGCGAGGCCGACTGCCGCGTGTCGACGCCCTGCACCGCGCTCGCCTTCAGCTGCGACAACGGCGCGCTCGAGCTGCGCCGGATCGGCTCCCCGACCGAGCTCCGCCCGAGCGGCCGCCGCGCCCTCGCCGGCGTCGGCGACGTGGTCATCGGCAACGCCCAGATGGTCGCGGTCATCTCCGGCCTCGGCAACCAGAACTACCTCGACGTCGGCGGCGGCTCGATCCTCGACCTCGCCGCCCGCGGCCCCGACGTCGCCTCGCGCGACGTGATCGGCGAGATCTTCCAGGCGACCGGCATCCTCCCCGAGGACGAGGTGCGCTACGACCGCATGGAGCTCATCGACGAGCGGCCCACCCGCGTCGCCGTCCAGCTCCGCGGCACGCTCTACAAGCGCGGCGACCGCCCGGTCTCGACGCTGTACGAGGTCCGCCCCTGCGAGCCGGGCGTCCGCGTGCGCACCGAGATCGTCAACGACAGCCCCGAGACGCAGCTCTTCGCGCTGGCCGACGCCTTCTACTGGTCGACGCGCTCGACCCAGCCCTTCCTCCCCGTCGACGGGCGCGGCTTCGTGCACCCCTCGTTCGATTTGTTGTCCATCGACAATGCCTTCGTCGGCGCGCCCTTCCTCGCCGCCGCCGCGCACGACGACGGCCCCACCAGCTACGCGGCGGTCGCCTGCAACGCCAGCCAGCTCACCGGCTTCCACTCCAGCGTGGTCTCGTCGGGCGGGCTGCCGAAGACGGTGGTCCGCCCACGCGACGCGCAGGTCTTCGAGCGCTTCATCGCCGTCTCCGGTCGCGGCGACGTGGCCGGCGCCGCCGACGTGGCGCTCGAGGTGCGGCGCCAGCTCTTCGGCGAGCAGCACGTCGAGCTGCGCGGGCGCGTCATCGGCAACGGCGGCCCCATCGCCGACGAGCGCGACGTGAGCATCATCGTCGTCGAGAAGCGGCCCGGGGGCGCGCGCCGCCCGTGGACGCAGATCGAGCCCGACGCCGACGGGAGCTTCGCCGCGCGCGTCCCGGCGAACGGCGAGCTGGTGCTCGAGCTCCACCGCCTCGGGCGCCTCCTCGGCGAGGCGCCGGTCCCGGCGGCGGCGGGCGGCGTGCGCGACGCGGGCGACGTCTCGATCGCCCCGCGCACCCAGCTCACGGTGGCCGTCGTCGACGAGACGAGCGCGCCGCTCGACGCCGAGCTCTACGTGGTCCCCGCCGACGACGCCACCGAGGCGGCCACGCGCGGCACGCTCTACGGCGCGCTCGACCCCTGCGCGCCCTGGCTGGGGCCGCCGCAGGGCGCCGCGCCCGCCTGCAACCGCGTGCTGGTCTCGCGCGCCGCCGGCCCGACGACCTTCTCGGTCCCCGCCGGGCGATTTTTTGTCTACGCCTATCACGGCCCCTTCTTCACCATCGCCCGCGCCACCGTCGACGTCGTCGAGGGCGCGACCCCGGCGCCGATCACGCTGGCGCTCTCGTCGCTGCCGGGGCTGGCGCCGCCCGGGACGCTCTCCACCGACCTCCACGTCCACGGCGCGGCCAGCTTCGACAGCTCGATCCCCGACGCCGACCGCGTGCTGTCGTTCGCGGCGGCGGCGGTCGACGTGATCGTCGCCAGCGACCACGACGTCGTCGGAAACTACGACGCCACGCTCGACGCGCTGGGCCTCGCCGACCGCATCACCGCCATCTCCGCCGTCGAGACCACCGGCCACGTCCCCTGGATGCGCGTCCCCGGCGACTCCTTCCCGCGCGTCATCGGCCACTACAACTTCTGGCCGCTCGCCTACCAGCCGGGCACGCCGCGCAACGGTGCGCCCTTCGACGAATTCGTCGAGCCGGGCGAGCTCTTCGCGCGCGTCGATCCGCTCTTCACCGCGCCCGGCATCCGCCAGCTCAACCACCCCTGGGCGGCCGCCGAGTTCGGGCGCGACCTCGGCTTCCCGCGCGCGCTCAAGCTCGATCTGCGGCGGCCGCTCCCCGTGGACGACGACGGCAGCGCGGCCGGCCTCTACGTGCGCCGCCACGGCGCCTTCGGCAACGGCGACCACGACACGCAGGAGGTGATGAACGGGTCGCAGAACGACCTCTTCCTCGCCTACCGCGCCTTCTGGTGGTGGCTGCTCGATCAGGGGATCGTGAAGGCCGGGACGGCGAACAGCGACTCGCACTCGCTCACCGACAACACCGTCGGGGCGCCGCGCACGCTGGTGTGGGCGGCGACGAGCGCTGGGCGCGGCTTCGACGTGGCGACGATGAACGCGGCGCTCAAGGCGGGGCGGGCCATCGGCACCAACGGCCCGATCATCGAGGCCGAGCTGGTCGACGCCGCCGGGACGCACGAGTTCGGGACGCAGCCGATCGCGCCGGGGGCCAACGCCGCGCTGTCGATCCGCGTGGCGGCGGCGCCGTGGGTGATCGTCGACGAGATCCGGGTGGTGGTGAACGGGCAGGTGGCGAAGGTGATCGACGGCGCTGCGATCGCGCAGCCGGCCGACCCCTTCGGCGCCGCGGGGACTTTGCGCTATACAGGAATGATCGCGCTCGACCAGCTGCCGCTGGGGGCGGGGGACGCCTGGATCGTCGTCGAGGCGGGGGCCAAGCTGCCGCTCGCCGCCGACCTCGGGGGCGGGGTCGGCAACGCGCCGGACGGCGTGCCCGACACCACCGACAACAACGGCGACGGCGTGATGGACGCGCGCGACGTCGCCGCCGGCGAGGACGTCGGGCCGCTCGCCAACGCCACCTCGCCGCCGCCCGACGACCCGCGGGTGCACTTCTTCCGCGTGGTGCCGGGCGGCTATCCGCTGGCCTTCACCAATCCATTCTTGCTCGACAGAAATGGCGACGGGCGCTTCAGCGGGCCGGGGGTGCGTCGATGAGCCGGGCCGTCCTCATCGCGGTCGTCGTCGCGGCGCTCCTCCCCGTCGCCCCCGCGCGCGCCGACGTCGAGGTGGCGAAGGAGCCCTTCGTCCCCTCGTGCGTGAACCGCCCCGGCGACCCCGGCCTCTTCGAGGGGCCGGTGGCCATCGGGCTCCTCGCTGGTGATCTCGGCGCCGGCCGGCGGGCCTGCCCGCGCAGCGAGCTCACGCTCGGCGCGCGCGCGCTCGCCACCATCGACACGCCCGGCTTCTACGGCAACCTCGCCGTCGGCGCGCGCCTCGAGGGGAGCTGGTCGATCCGCGGGCGCGGAGAGCTCTTCGCCTCGTTCACCTTCGTCGACTGGCAGTTCGTGCAGAACGCGACGCTGAAGGCGAGCAACCTCACCGCCGGTCCGCTCACCGTCGGGGGGAGCGTCCTCGCCTACGACACGCGCGGGCTGGCGATCTCGCCCTACGCGCGCGTGCTGCTCCCCACCGACGGGCGCACCATCGGCCTCGAGTACGGCGTGTCGCTGGCCGGGATCTTCGCGCGGCGGTTCGGGGCGCACCTCCTCGCGGCCGGCGATCTGTCGGCGGGCATCGGCCCAGGGCCGACGTCGGCGCGCGGCGGGGCGCTGATCCTCGTCGGGCTGGCGTGGACGCCGGCGCGCTGGTTCTCGTTCACCTTCGACGCGCAGCTGCACTTCGGGGCGCTCGCGCCGCTCGACTGGTTCGCGCCCGTGGCGGCGCTGCGCTTCCGGCTGTGGCGCGGGCTCGGGGCCGAGCTCTCGGCGCTGGTCCCGGTCGTCGGCGGCGATCGGCACGACACGGCGCTGCTCCTGCGCATCGGCTGGCGCTTCGACCGCACGCGATGAGCGACGCGCCCGTCGAGGCGGCGCTCGCGCAGGCGCGCGATCACGCGCGGGCGGGGCGGCGCGACGACACGCTCCGGTCGCTCCTCGAGGCGTGGCGCCAGCAGCCCGTGGCGGAGCTGAGCGCGCTCGTCGAGGAGCTGGGGGCCGCGTGGCGCACGCCCGAGTCGCCGATCACCCGCCGCGGCGGCCGCTCGGCGATCGACGCCTTCCGGGCGGCGGCGGAGACGGCGGGGCCGACGGCGCTCCCCTGGCTGCTCGAGGAGCTGGCGGAAGCGACCTCGCCGTCGCTGCTGGAGGCGCGCGTGGTCAGCCTCGGCGTGGAGCGCCGCGACCCGCGTGTCTCGACGGCGTTGGTGGCGCTGGTCGACGCGCTACCGCACCACGGGCGGATGTCGCGCCGCCTGTGGATTTGTGTCTTTCAAGAAATCGAGCGCATCGGCGACCCGCGCGGGCGCGAGGCGCTGATCCGCCTTCTCGACGAGGTCCGCGCCCACCGGCGCGAGGCGCTGCGCCACACCGGGCGCGTCGTCGTCGAGGAGCTGGCGACGATCGTGGAGCGGGTGCGCGATCTTCCCGCGCCGCCGCCGCTGTCGCCCCAGGCGCGCGCGCTCGTCGACGAGCTGCGCGAGGCGGGAGCGGCGCGCGCGCGATCGTCGTCGCCGTCGCCGGTCACCGAGGAGTCGCTGCTCGCGGCGGTGTGGGCGGCGCCCGACGACGACGGCCCGCGCCTGGTCTACGCCGACTGGCTCACCGAGCGCAGCGACCCGCGCGGCGAGCTGATCACGCTGCAGTGCGCGCGGGCGGCGAGCGGCTCCGGCGAGGCGCCCTCCCGTCGAGAGCGGGCGCTCTTGAAGGATCTCGAGCGCGCGCTCGTCGGGCCGCTGGCGCCCGTCGCGCTGCGCGCCGGCCTGCGCTTCGCGCGCGGCTTCCTCGCGGCCTTTCGCTTCAAGGCGCAGTACGTCGACTGCGACAAGCTCATCGGCCACCCCGCGTGGGCCACCATCGAGGAGGTCGACGCCAACCCGCACGTCTTCGTCTCGCGGCCGACCGACTGGCTCCTGCACCCGGCGGCGTCGTCGCTGCGCGTGGTCTACGGCCTGCGCAGGGACGCCCTCGACGCGATCGCCGAGGCGGGCCCGGTCCGCTGGCACACCATCGGGACGCGCGCCTACGAGCGCATCGACGAGGTCCTCGCGACGCTGCGCCGCGCGCGCGACGCTGGAGCGCTCCCGTCGCTGCAGACGTTCGATCTGAGCGAGCTCAACAGCCCCACGCCGCGCGCGCTCGAGCCGCTCCTCGCGCACCCGGCGCTGGCCGGGCTCGGCACCGTCGCCCTGCTCACCCCGCTCGACGCCGTCGCCGACGCCGCCCGCCTCGTCGCCACCCGCCCCGAGCTCCCCGCGCGCCTCATCCTCCGCCACACGAGCTGGTCGCGCGAGCCGCCGACCGGCGTCGAGCTCGTCATCGAGCGCGGCCCCCCGCTCACCGTCGCCGCCTGGTACCGCGGCGCCACCACCGCCCCGCTCGTCGACCCGCTCGTCGACGCCCTGGCCCAGATCGATCCCGCCCTCTCCCCCCGCCTCACCGTCGACCTCGCCCCCACCGTCCGCAAGCTCCCCGAAGTCCAATCCGCCCTCGCCCGCCTGGGGTCACTCTCCTAGGTCGTAACCGCAGGAGAACGCATTCGTATTCGACGGCGTTTTGGTTTCTCGTGTTTCCTATCGAGCAAACATCCCAGGAAACACAGGAAACCAAAACGCCGTCGAGAAAACGAACGAATTCAAAGCGTTCTGACCTAGGAGCGTGACCCCGTGGCGATGAGGGCGGCGAGGCGGTCGATGACGTCGGCGCGATCGACGCCGAGCGCGGCGGCCTCACCGTCGGCGGCGGCGTCGGCCCAGCGCTCGATCACCAAAAGGCCGAGGGCGTCGTCGACGGGGCGCAGCGGCCCGCCGCGCAGCTGCGCGAGCGTCTCGAGCTGCCGCACCCGCGCGCGCCGGTGGTGGCGCCGCACGATCGGATCGAGCGCGACGAGCGCGCGCAGGCTGGCGCGAAAGATCCGCCACCGCTCGTGGTGCGCGACGACCGCCTCGGCCAGCGCGCGCGGCCCGGCGGCGGCCAGCGCCTCGACGGTGGCCCACTCGGCGCGTACCCACTCGTCGTAGACCGCGAGGAAGATGGCCCGCTTGTCCTCGAAGTGCCGGTAGAACATCGCCGGCGCGTACCCGGCCGCGCGCGCGATGCGGTTGGTGTCGGTCCCGTGGAAGCCGTGCGTGTTCAGCTCGACGGCGGCCGCCTCGACGAGCCGCCGCCGCGTCTCCGTCGAGTCGCGCGCACGCGCGCGCTCTCGATCCCGCTCGCGCGGAGCGGCGGGCGCGGTGCGGCGGCGGCCGGGCGTGCTCACCCCGCGACCGTACCGTAGGCGACGTCGGCGAGCGACTGGATCGCGCGCGGCGTCCCCAGCACGTCGTCGAGGAACGGCTCGACCGCCGCCAGGAACTCCTCCGGCAGCTCGGCGAAGGGCGAGTGCCCTGCGTCGAAGCGGACCAGGCGCGCGTGCGGGAGCGCCGCCTGCGCCGCGCGCCCCTCGCGGTCGAGGCGCACGATCGGATCGTGCTCGCCCCAGGCGAGCAGCGTCGGCGCGACGATGGCCCGAGCGCGCTCGCGGAGGTCGTGCGCCGGATCGAGGAAGCTGCGCCAGAGCGCGGCGTCGATCGCCACGCGCGTCGGGTCGCGCCGCTCGGCGACGGCGCGCCCGATCATCGCCTCGGTGATGGCGTTGCGGCGGCGCAGCGACCAGCGGGCGAGCGGCGCGGCGAGGAGGCGCGTCATCCACTCGCGCCCCTTCAGGCGACAGAAGAGGCGCACGGCCGGCGTCATCGGCGTGAAGCCGCCCGGGCTGACGAGGACCAGCGCCGCCACCCGCGCCGGCTGGTCGATCGCCAGGCGGGCGGCCACGTATCCACCGACGGAGTTGCCGATGAAGGCGGCGCGCGTGACGCCGAGCGCGTCGAGCACCTCGACGAGTGCGTCGGCGTACTGCATGGCGCTGGCCCGCCGCGGCTCCGGCGGCGCGACCGACAGGCCGCACCCCGGCCAGTCGAGCGCGATCACCCGTCGCCGCAGCGCTAGGCGCCCGACGACGCCGTCGTAGTCGCGCCGGTCGCCGGCGTTGGCGGGCAGCAGCACGAGCGGCGACCCGCTCCCCACCCCCTGAATCGCGCAGGCGACGTCGCCCGCGCACGTCCTCACCGAGGTCGTCCGCATCATGGTGATAGATCTATCACGACAAAGTGATAAGTCCATCACAAAGAACAGCGACGGGCACTTGGAGGAGCGCGCCGGATCGAGTATGAAGGCTGACCGTGTCCACGCCCCCGTCGAAGAAGGAGGTCATGCTGGCGCTGCTCGAGCGCGCCGAGGCCCGCGTGCACCTCGACGCGCGCCGCCCCGGCGTGGTCCTGCCGCCGCGCCTCCTCGGCGACGGGCACGTCCGCCTCGACTACGCCTACGGCTTCACGCCGCCGATCCCCGACCTCGTCATCGACGACGCGGGCGTCCACGCCACCCTCTCGTTCAACCGCCAGGCGACCAAGACCTTCATCCCCTGGACGGCCATCTACCTCATCGCCGACTACGACGGGCACGGCGCGGTGTGGCCGGAGGACATCCCCCCCGACCTCCTCGAGCCGGGCTCCGCGCCCGCCGGCGCCGCGACGCTGAAGGCGCCGCCGCCCGTCGAGGTGACCGAGACCTCGCTCACGCCGATGGCCGCGCCGCCGCCCGCGCGCCCGCGCCTCTCGGCCGTCCCCGACGACGCGCGACCGACCGGCGACGAGCCGCCGCCGCCCGCGCCGCCGCCGGCCGCCGCCGAGCCCGCCGCGACCGACCGCCCCGACGGCAGCAGCGATGGCACCGACGGCGAAGAGCCACCCCGCCCGCGCCGCCCGTCGCACCTCAAGCTCGTGAAGTAGCGCGCGCCGTCGACCGCGCGCTACTCGAGCGCGATCCGCACGACGCGCGCGCCGTTCGCCCCGGCGTCGAGCGCGTAGAGCGCTCCGTCGAGGGTGACGACGCGCACCGTCGCGCTCGCCGGGAGCTGCCACGCCCAGCCGGCGCGGCGCACGCCCCCCCGAGGGCTCGACGAGCGTGTAGTCCATCGCCGGGCTCACCACGAGGAGGCCGCGCGCCGTCGCCACCGCAGCGACGGGCGCGCGCTGCGCCGCCGGGCCGCCGTCGCGCAGCCGGCGCCAGCCCCCGACGGGACGCAGCCGCCCGTCGAGCACCAGCAGCTCTTCATCCCAGCCGCCGTCGCGGATCCCGCTCGCCACGAGCGCGAGCCCGCCGTCGGCGCGCGCCGCCAGCGCGAGCGGCGACCACCCCGGCGTCAGCCGCGCGACCACGCGCCCCGGCCGCCCGAGCTCGGTCACGCCCCCGCCTCCGTCGACGACGAGCGCGCGCCCGTTCGCGGCGACCACCCCGAGGACGTTCGCCGCCCTCGCGCGCCCCGCCGCAAGCGCCCCCGGCTCGACGGTCATCATCATCGCTCCGCTGCCGCTCGACCAGGTCGCGATCACCCTGCCGCCGACCGCGACGAGCGTCGGCTGCCACGCGCCGCGTACCATCCGGCGATCGACGACGGCCGCGCGACCGGCGCCATCGACGGCGACCGCGACCAGCTCGACGCCGCCCGCCTCCTCGACGGCGACGAGCCATCCACCCGCGCGCGGCGCCGCGCAGCCCCTCGACGGAGGTCGCCAGCGTCACGTTCGCGCCGCCCCGCACCGGCGGCCCCGGCGGCGGGCAGGGCGCGAGCGCGCCGTCGGCCCCGAGCCGCGCGAGGCTCCCCCGCTCACAGCGCGGCGCCGCCGGCAGCGACGGCGGCGGCAGCGTCACGCGTGCCACGCGCAGCGCGCCCGCGGCGTCGAGCAGCGCGACGACGACCTCGGCGCCCTCGTCGCGCCCTCGCCGCGGCGCGGTGATCGCGAGCGCCTCGGCACGGTCGGCGGCGACCGCGCGCACCACGTTCCGCGCCCCCTGACGCGCGCGCTCGACGAGCACGAGCGCGCTCGGCGCCGGGTCGATCGCCGCCGCGACCAGGTCCTCTCCGACGACGTCGACGGTCGCCTCGCGCGAGGGCGCCCCGACATCGATCGGCGTCCGCTGCGGCGCCCCCGACGGCACGCCGTCGTCTTCGAACAGCCAGCGCTCGTCGTTGGTGAGCACCGCCACGCCTCGTCCCACCCGCCGCGCGCGCACGGGCCCCACCCCGAGCTCCGGCACCGACGCGCGCGCCACGAGGGTCCCGTCGAGCGCGAGGGCGCCCGAGGTCCACGACGACGGCCCCGTCGCCGGGCCGAACAGCAGCCACCCGCCGTCGACCGGCGCCGCCGCCGACACCGCCACCACCGCCGCCGAGGGTGCCGCCCGCTCGCGCCCGTCGCTGCTCACGATCGTCGTCGTGTCGACGACCGCCCCCGGCGCGCGCTCGACCAGCAGCGCCGCGTCGCCGAGCCCGTCGAAGAGCAGCGCGCGCCCGACGAGCGGCCGCAGGACCCGCAGCGCGCGATCGGCGTCGCGCACGACGGCGAGGTGCCCCGCGCCGGCCACCAACCACGCCTGGCCGACGCGCGCGAGCGCCACCTCGGGCGGCGGCGACTGCTGCGGCGCCGTCGACGCCGCGACCGGCAGCGTCGCGCTCCGCGCCGTCCAGCGCGCCGCCCCGTCGTCGCCGAGCCCCGCGACCGCGAGCCGCGCGCCCCCGTCGACGGCCTCGCTCCAGGCGATCACCGCCCCCTCTGGCCCGCTCGCAGCCACGACCGCCGTCGCCCCGCGCTCGACGACGAGCCGCGTCGCCACCGGCGCCTCGCGCGGCATCACCACGAACGACGCCTGCGCCCCGAGGAGATACCGCCCGGGCGTCAGCGCCGCCTCGAGCTGCCACACCGCCCGCCCGTCGCAGCGCGCCTCCGAGACGCCCGCGCGCACGGGAACCGTCGACCGATGCCCGCCGCGCACCTCCGTCAGCGCCAGCGACTCGAGCGGCACCGCCGCCGACGCGCCGCCCCCCGAGCAGCGCACCGGCGGCCCGCCCGCCGCGCAGCAGACCTCCGTCGTCGACGTGGCGGTGAAGCGCACCGGCTCGCCCTCGACGAAGCGCGCCGCCGGCCGGCAGCTCCCGTCGAAGAGCCGCACGTCGGTCCGCGGCTGGTGCCAGCAGGTGGCCCCCGCCGGCGCTGCGACACCGACGGCGATACTGATTGACAGAAATGTCGCCGCGAGGCGCGCCCCCATGCGTCGATTGACGCACGAGGGGCGAAGGGAATTCTACTTCTCGGCGAGCAGGTTGCGCGCGATGACCATGCGCTGGATCTGCGAGGTCCCCTCGTAGATCTGCAGCAGCTTCGCGTCGCGCATCAGCTTCTCGACGGGGTACTCCTTCGTGTAGCCGTACCCGCCGAAGACCTGCACCGCGTCCGTCGCCACGCGCATCGCCGCGTCGGCGCCGTAGGCCTTGGCGTACGACGACACGATCGAGTCGAGCTTGCCCTGATCGACGAACCACGACGCCTTCTGGTAGAGGAGCCGCGTCGTCTCGTAAGCGATGGCCATCTCGGCCAGCATGAACTGCACCGCCTGGTGCTGCGCGATCGGCACGCCAAAGGTCTTGCGCTCGAGCGAATAGGCGCGGCTCTCGTCGAGCGCGCGCTTGATGATCCCCGCGGCGCCGGCCGCGATCCAGGGGCGCGAGCGATCGAACGTCTTCATCGCGATCTTGAAGCCGCCACCCTCCTCACCGATGAGCGCCGACTTCGGCAGGCGCACGTCCTCGAAGATGATGTCGTTGGTCAGCGACGCGCGCTGACCCATCTTGTTCTCCTTCTTCCCGATCTTCACGCCCGGCGCCTTCATGTCGACGACGAAGGCGGTGATGCCCTTGTGCTTGAGCTTGGGATCGAAGGTCGCGAACGTGGTGCACCAGTCGGCGACGCCGCCGTTGGTGATCCAGCGCTTCTGGCCGTTGAGGACGTACTCGTCGCCCCTCTTCTCGACGCGCGTGCGCATCCCGGCGACGTCCGAGCCGGCGTCGGGCTCGCTGCAGGCGTAGCAGGCGAAGCCCACCTTGCCGTCGGTGCCCTCGGCAAGCCGGCGCAGGTAGGTGTTCTTCTGCTCGTCGCTGCCGGCGATGATGAGCGGCATCGCGCCGAGCATGTTGGCGGCCAGCGTCGTCCCGACGCCAGCGCAGGCCCAGTTCAGCTCCTCGAGGATCATCGTGTGCGTGAGGCAGCTGAGGCCGAGGCCGCCGTAGGCCTCCGGGACCTCGAGGTTCATGAGGCCGGTCTCGAAGGCCTTCTGACAGATCTCGTGGGGGAACTTGCCCTCCTCGTCGAGATGGCCGGCGACCGGCGCGATCTCCTTCTTGGCGAAGTCACGCGCGGTCTGGATGAGCGCTTGCTGCTCCTCGGTGAGGCTGAAGTCGATCATGGACTGAACCATGGTTCATTCCGCCCGACCGCGTCAAGGCGCTCGCAGCCGAAGTCGCGTGTGGTACGATGCGGGCGCGACGAGGTGCCGACCCTCTTTGGCAAATACACCCTCACGCGGAAGATCGCGGAGGGCGGCATGGCCGAGCTCTTCCTCGCCCGCCAGGGCGGCATGGAGGGATTCGAGAAGCTCGTCGTGTTGAAGCGGATCCTCCCGATGCTGTCGAAGGATCCCGCCTTCATCACGATGTTCCTCAACGAGGCGCGCATCGCGGCGCGCCTCAACCACACGAACATCGCGCAGATCTTCGACCTCGGGAAGGCCGACGACCTCTACTACATCGCGATGGAGTACGTGCACGGCGAGGACCTGCGCGAGCTCATCCGCGTCGCCGACGAGGGGCGCCTCCGCCCGCCGCTCGGCCTCGTCTGCCGCGTCATCGCCGACACCCTGGCCGGCCTCCACTACGCGCACACGCGCGCGACGCCCGACGGCAAGCCGCTCGGCCTCGTGCACCGCGACGTCTCGCCCCAGAACGTGCTCGTCACCTACGAGGGCGGCGTCAAGCTCGTCGACTTCGGCATCGCGAAGGCGACGCAGGCGACCAACCAGCAGACGCAGGCGGGCCTCTTCAAGGGCAAGTTCGCCTATATGTCGCCGGAGCAGTCGACGGGGAAGCCGCTCGACGCGCGCTCCGACGTGTTCGCCGTCGGGATCTTGCTGTGGGAGCTCTGCACCTGGCACCGGCTCTTCAAGCGGCCCACGGACATGGCGACCCTCATCGCCGTCGCCGAGGATCCCATCCCGCCGGCGTCGCAGCTCGACCCGTCGGTGCCCCCGGAGCTCGATCGCATCATCGCGCGCTCGCTCGCGCGGCCGCTCAACGAGCGCTACCAGACGGCCCAGGACATGCGCGCCGATCTCGAGGCGCTCATCCGCCACCAGCGCTGGGAGGGCGACGCGCTGGCGATGGCCGGCTACATGCGCCAGCTCTTCTCGGCGAAGCTGCGGCAGCAGGACGCCGACATCCGTGCCGCCGGGCTGGCGTCGCTCGACGACTTCCTCCTCCGCGTCGAGGAGTCGACGCGCATCACCTGGATGGAGACGAAGTCGCCGAACGAGCGGCGCACGCCGTCGATCGGGCTGCCGGCGGCGCCGTCGTCGTCGCCGCCGGTCGCGCCGTTCAACGAGGCGCCGACCGAAGCGCTCGCGCTCACCTCGCCGGCTGCGGCGGCGGCGGCGGCGAAGGCGGCGCGCGCGACGCCGCCCCCGCCGACGGGGCGCGCGCCCGATCTCTTCGCGATGCGCGCGCCCGCGGTGACCGGCAAGGAGTCGCCGACGCTGCGGCCGACCGGTGTGCCCGCGCCGACGGCGCCGCTCGCGGCGGAGAGCACGATGATGCTCGGCAGCGCCGACGTGAAGATGCCGCCGACCTACGGCGGCACGCCCGCCGATCGTGTCGCCGCGGCCAGCGCCTACGCCGACGCGCCGACGGTGACCACCGCGTCGGCGACGACCGCCGATCCCGACGACGAGACCTTCATGATGCCGGCGGGGCATCCGCTGGCCGTACCGCCGCCGGCGGTGACCGCGCCGCCGGTCGTGCCATCGCCGCCGACGTCGCAGCCGACGCTGATCTCGCACCACGAGATGCCGACGCTGCCGCCGGTGGGCGTGTTCGCGCCGGCGGCGTCGGGGAAGTCGACCGATGTCTCGACGGCGAAGCGGACCTCGTTCGATCCCGAGCCGAACGATCGGCGGCGGCGCATCATCGTGATCGCCATCGCGGCGGCGGTGGTGCTGGCGATCGGGCTCACCATCGTGCTGTGGCCGTCGTCGACGCCGTCGGCGACGGGGAAGACGGTGATCCTGCCGGTCGAGCCGAGCGCCGCGGTGACCGTGCCCGCACCGACGGCGGCCCCGACGCCCGCGACGACCGCGCCAGCCGCGACGACGAAGCCCGCGATGGTGATGGCCACGCTGGTCATCACGCTCGACGCACCGGCGCAGATCTCCGTCGACGGCGCGGCCGAGCCGGTGGGCCGCGCCGCCACCGTCCACGTGCAGCCCGGCGTCGAGCACACCGTCACCGTCAAGCGCACCGGCAAGCGCGGCAAGGTGAAGACGGTGCGCGTCGCCGCGCTCGAGAACGGCGAGAGCCGCGCCGTCCGCCTGACGCTGCGCTAGCGAATCGCCAGCAGCGTGTCGGCGTCGGGATCGCGCGGGTCGCTCGGGTAGAGCCGCACCTCGGCCCCCGAGGCCAGCGCGATCCGCAACTCGGGGATCACGACGCGCGGCAGATCGTCGTCGGTGATCTCGACGACGCCGACGACGGCGCCCGCCAGGCCGCGCAGCTCTTCGAGCTCGCCGGCGAGCTCCTCGAGCTCGCGCTCGGTGTCGGCGTCCGACTGCTCCTCCCAGACCGCCCAGCCGTCGTCGAGGAAGAAGCGCTGCCAGCAGCCGCCGCGCAGCCGCAGCCAGAGGAGCCCGCAGCTGGCGCGATCGTCGCGGCTCGAGCGCCATGCGACGGCGCGCTCGATCACCGCGCCCTCGAGCTCGCGCGTGCGCAGCCGCTCGTGCTGGTAGAGGCGTCCGCGCGGCGGCGGGCCGCGCCGGAACACGCGCACCGTCGGGTCCTCGGCCAGCGCGTCGAGCGTCGCGCCCTCGCCGCGCGCGTCGATCGCCGCAACGTTGTGGCGCTCGATGAGGGGCGCGCCCGCGTGGCGCGCCTCGGCGACGAGCGCGGTGGCCTCGGCGGCGCTGGCCACGCGCGAGCAGTCGATCGCCACCACGCGCACGGCGGCGCTCACTCGGCGGGGGGCGGCGACTCGCTCTTCTGGCGACGGGCGGCGCGGCGCTCCTCGCGCTCACGCTTGCGCGCCTCCTCGAGCGTCGCCGCTTCGCGCTGGGCGCGGCCACCGAGGATCCAGCCGATCACGATGCCGACGAGCAGCACGAACGGGATGTAGATGAAGTGCGCCGCCGTCGGGACACCCATGCCTACTTGCCTCCGCCGCCCGCCCGCTCGACGCGCGACTTGAGGTCGGCGAGCTCGTTCTCGACGCGCTGGGTGCGGCGCGCGACGCCGAAGGCGTAGATGGCGACGGCGGCGAAGATGACGCCGTAGGCGATCGACACCAGGGGCGCGGCCGGGATCGACTCGCCCTTCATCATCGAGCCGTCGACCTTCTCGAAGCCCTGCTCGTCCTTCGCGGGCGCGGGCGCCGGCGTCGGCGACGGCGGCGGTCCGGGCGGGACGTCGGCGGCGCGCGCGGCGGCGATCGGGCCGCCGAGGGCGAGCGCGAGGATCATGCTAGACAACAATGTACGGAGGAGGGATCGCATCGGTTACTCCAGATGATCCTCGACGGCGAGGTGGGCCTCGTCGAGCCGCGCGCGGGCGCGCTCGAGCGCGAGCCGCAGCTCGAGGAGGAGCAGGAACAGCGCGGTGATGGTGAGCATCGACGCCCAGAACGGCGCCCGCATCCCGGCGCCGAGCGTCTTCACGACGGTGGTCTTGGGGTGGATGGTGCGCCAGATGCTGACCGAGATGTAGATGAGCGGCACGTCGGCGGCGCCGAAGAGCGCCAGCCCGGCGGCGAGCTTGCGCGCGCCCGGCCCGCCGTAGCGACGGGCGAAGAGGTAGGCGACGAACACCAGCCAGAGGAGCAGCGACGTCGTCAGGCGCACGTCCCACTGCCACCAGGCGCCCCAGGCCTTGCGCGCCCAGATCGGCCCGGTGATGAGCACGCAGACGCCGAACAGCACCGTCAGCTCGGCCGAGGCGACCGCCAGCCGATCGCCGCGCTCCGAGCCGCGGAAGAGGTAGGCGATCGATCCCCCGGCGCAGAGGAACGCGCCCAGGAACATCACCCACGCCGACGGCACGTGGAAATAGAAGATCTTCTGGATGAAGCCCATCTGCGCCTCGAGCGGCGCGCCGGAGATGAGCAGCGGCGAGCCCACGAGGCCGACGGCGGCGATCACCGCCATCGAAGCCAGATACACGTTTCTCACGATTCACCTCGCGTCACCGGCTCGAACATCCAGAAGCCGAGGAGCAGGAAGATCAGGTCGAACACCAGGAGGAAGCGCAGCCAGAAGTCGGAGACCGCCGCCTCGTCGCCGCGCCAGAGCGCGACGGTGCCGCGCGTCCCGGCGATGAGGATCGGCACCACCAGCGGATAGGTGAGCAGCGGCAGGAGCACGTCGCGCGAGCGCGCCCGCCCGAGCGACGCGCCGAAGAGCGCGGCGACGGCGCCGAAGCCGAGCGTCCCGAGGAGGAGCAGCGCCGCGAGCCGCGGCAGCCCGGCGGTGAGGTCGAGCTGGAACAGCAGCGAGACCAGCGCCGCGGCGACGATCTCGACGATGGTCATGAGGATGGTGATGGCGACGAGCTTGGAGAGGTAGATCGCCACGCGCGGCGCCGGCGAGAGCATCATCGCGCGCAGCGTGTCGCCCTCGCGCTCGCGCTCGAACGCGCGCGAGATGCCGACGGTGCCGGCGAGCGTCACCGTCACCCAGAGCACGCCGGCGATGACGTCGACGGGCGGGCGCTCGCCTCCCCAGAAGGCGAAGGCGAACACCAGGATCACCACGGTCGCGAAGAAGACCGTCGCGTAGACGAGCTCCTTGGCGCGTAGCTCGACACGCACGTCCTTCCCGACGAGGAGCAGCGTCGTCGCGAGGAGCCGCATCGCGAGGAGTATACCGCCTTACCCGATCAGAACACGTCGAACGGGCCGAAGGCCGCGCTCGGGGGCGTGTCGCGCTGGCTGAGGCCGACGCCGAGACCGACGCCGAGGCCGACGACCACCACGCCACCGACGATGGTCCACAGCCACCACTTCTTGTATAGCGGCTTCTTCTCCGACGGCGTGGCGGTCACCGCGAGGCTCGACGACGACGAGGTGGTCGACGAGGTGCTGGTCGTCGCCGGCTCGGTCGTGGCGGGCTCGGTCGCGGTCGTCGTCGTCGTCGCGCGCGGCTCGCCATTTTCGCCCATGCCCGTCGGGCGCACCGGCGTGTTCGGCGGCTCGGTCGTCACCTGCCGCTGCAGCGCGAGCTGCGCCTCGAGCTTGCGGACGCGCTCCTCGACCTCACGGCGGTTCGGGGCGCTCGGCGCGTTGCGCAGGTAGGAGCGATAGAAGAACACCGCCTGCGCGGTGTCGTTCGCCATGCGGTAGCTCTGCGCGATGTTGTAGAGGAACACCGGGTCGGGCTTGGCGTTGTAGGCGGCCTTGTACTCCTCGATGGCCTTCTTGAACTCGCCGAGGTTGAACGCCTTGGTCCCCTCGTCGAAGTGGTTCTTCGCGGCCTCGTAGTCGACCGGCTTGGCCTGCGCGGCGCCGGGGACGACGACGACGAGCGCGGCGGCGCAGAGCGCGGCGGCGACGGCAAACGAGCGAGCGGTCATCGTCATCCCCCTACTTCTCGAAGCAGTAGACGTTCGCCCCCGACGTGCAGGCGAGCGAGTTGTTGTACTGGAAGTTCCAACTCCACCCGAGCTCGGCCTGACCGCCGTCGGGGCTGCCGCTGAGGCTCGTCCAGTTGCTGCACGTGTCGGCGGCGCTGCCGATCGCGCTCGCCGAGGTCTGGCCGGTCATCACGTAGGTCGAGGTCACGTAGGCGCCCTGCGCGGTCACGTTGAGCGGCGAGTAGAGCGTCTGGAGGTTGAGGTCGGAGGTCGCGGCCGTGATGAAGACGCCGTCGGGGCGCTGCCAGTTCGCGCCGCCGAGGTTGAGGCGCGAGATCGCCGACGCCGACGTGGTGGCGAGGAAGGCCACGTAGTTGGTCGCGGCGTTCGGGAAGCCGGCCGCGGTCGCTTCGTTCTTGCAAACGGTGTCCGCGCCGCCGATCCCCGTCGACGTGTCGAACGACGCGCCCGAGACCCAGGCGCGGCGGCCGGTGATCGGCGGGTTGGCGATGGTGACGTTGCGCCCCGTCTCGAAGCAGTAGAGGTGGAACGGCCCGGCGCACGACACCGTCGAGCGCTCGATCCACTTGCCGCCCGCGTCGATCGCCGAGCCCACGGTGCCGGTCCCCGAGGTCACGGTCCAGTCGGTGCAGCGGTTGGCGGAGATGGCCAGCGCCGCCGTCGTCCCCGTCGCCGGCGACGGGAAGGTGCTGGCGCGATCGACGCCGGCCTCGTCCAGGCGCGGCAGGTAGAGCAGCTTGTTGTCGGCGGCGAGCGCATCGAGGATCGGCTTGCCGTCGGTGCGCACCCAGCCGCGCGACGACCCGAGCTTGGACTGCGCGGTCACGCCCGTCGTCGAGAGGAAGGCCACGTAGCTCGTCGAGTTGGGCAGGTTGGCGGCGGCGGCGAGGGTGCGGCAGTGCGTGTCGGCGGCGGTCTGCGACGCGGTCGCGCTCGCGCCGAACGGCATGTTCAGCTTCGTCGACGAGAGGAAGGCAATGTTCGCGCGCGGGCGGAACGTCACCGTGATGTTCGTCGCCCCGGTCACGTTCACCATGCAGGGCGAGGCGTTGCAGGTCGTGCCCCCGACGGGAACCAGGAACTCGTTGCCCCCCGACGGGTTGATCGAGAAGCTGAAGTTGCCTGCGGCCTGCACGGTGCAGGTGCCCGGGCAGTTGAGGCCGCCGCCGGTGACGGTGCCGGTCGCGCCGGCGACGTTGCGAATGGTGATGCTGACCGGGAAGGTGGCGGGCGGCGTGAGGTCGACGCCGATCAGGTCGAGGCCGAGGAGGTCGGGCGGCGGCGGCGGCGTGAGGTCGTCGTTCGACGAGAGATCGACGCCGGTGAGGTCGAGCCCGCTGAGATCCATCACGACGGCGGGGCCGCCGAGCGTGACGACGATGTCGGTGGTGTTGTCGCGGGTGACGATCCCCGACGAGACGCCGCGGGCGAGCTCGACGCCGGCGTCGTCGCGGGCGATGGCGGTGATGGTGAGCGGCCCGTCGCCGGAGTTGATCCGCAGCGTCGCCGTCGTCGGCAGCGTGACCCCGCCCGCCTGCTGCAGCGTCGAGGTGGCGGTGCGCGCGCCGAGCGTGAGCTGCAGATCGATGCGGGCGGCACTGCTCGGCGCGCCGATCCCGGCGCGGACGGTGAGCGCGACGTAGGTCCCCTTGGCGCAGCTCGTCAGCGTGGTGGCCGCGGCGACGGTGGCCAGCGCCGCGACGAGCGCGAAGCGCCGCGCAGGAGAACGACTCGTTCGGCTGAGAGACGTCATCTTGACGTACTGTAAACGAAAAATCAGGCGGCGCGGACGCCGCGGCGGTAGGCGTCGAGCAGGAGCGCGCCCCCGCGCGGGTCGCCGCCGGCGGCGCCGACGCGTTCGTCGACGGTGACGCGGCCGCGATCGAGGACCAGCACGCGATCGACGAGATCGGCGGCGGCGTCGAAGTCGTGGGTGACGACGACCAGCATCGCCGCGCGCGCGCGCTCCTCGGCGAGGAGGCGGCGCAGGAGCTCAATCCCCTGGCGATCGAGGCCGGTGAAGGGCTCGTCGAGGAGCAGGAGCTGCGGGCGGTGGATGAGCGCGCGCGCCAGCGCCAGCCGCTGCAGCATGCCGCGCGAGTAGGTGCGCGCCGCGCGATCGGCCGCCTGCTCGTCGAGCGCGACCCGGCGCAGCGCCTCGTCGGCCGCGGCGCGCGCGTCCGCGACGCCGTAGAGCGCGGCGAAGAAGCGCAGGTTCTCGCGCCCGGTCAGATCGCCGTAGGTGAGGCTCTCGTGGGCGACGACGCCGATGGCGCGGCGCACCTCCTCGTCGGCGGCGCGCCCGCCGTAGCGCACCGTCCCCGTCGACGGGACGGTCATCGTCGCCAGGATGCCGACCAGCGTCGACTTCCCGGCGCCGTTCGGCCCGAGGAGCGCGATCGACTCGCCCGCGCCGATGCGCAGCTCGACGGAGTGGAGCGCGCGCTTGTGGCCGTAGACGCGGCTGACCTTCGACACCTCGATCGCGTCGAACGCCGCCACTAGCCCTCGAGGTCGAGCTCGCGGTAGACGCGCGTCAGCTCGGCGACGAGCTCGGCCCGCTTGCGCGCCTGCTTGCTCGCGCCCTTGCCGCCCTTGTCGCCGCCCGCCGCCGCCGCGTCGAGCGCCACCAGCTCGTCGAGGAGCCGCTCGCGCTCCTTCTCGAGCCCCTCGCGCGTCGACGCCGAGCGCTTGCCGGCGAGCCCGTAGCCGATGAAGCCGACGAACAGCGCGAGCGCCACCGCCGCCGCCAGCAGCCGCCAGGTCGTATCGGCGTGCGGCAGCCCGACGAGGCGGAAGCGGATCGTCCCGCCCGCCGTCACGCCGTTGCCGCGGAAGAGCTGGATGGCGCGCCCCTGCACGTCCTGCGGCTCGGGCGCGCTGAAGCGCACCGTGGTGCTCTCGACGGAGAGCCCGGGGATGCGCTCGGTGATCACGTTGACCTCGGTGAACTCGATCGGCGCCGGCTGCTCGACGTCGAGGCGCGGCCCCTGATAGGCCAGCGCGAACATCAGCTGGACCTCGGTGTCACCGACGGGGAGCGGCCCCTTCCAGACGATGTCGTGGCCGGCCACCGAGAGGTTCGGCGGCGCGTTCGGCGCGAGCTGGATCTGCACCGCCTTCGACGGGAGCGGGATGTGGATGCCGCCCGGCGCGTCGACGGGCGCGGTGCCGAGGTTCGACAGCCGCCACACCTCCATCACCTGCACCGCGTCGTCGACGACCTCGAACACGAAGTGCGAGCCGCGGCCGATCTGCAGCGCGCGGACGTCCTGCGACACGGCGCGCGCCTCGAGGATCACGCGCGAGCCCATGTTCTCGACGAGACGGAAGGGCTTGGAGGCGAAGCGCGCGCCCGTCTCGCCGATGGCCTCGGCGAGGTAGCCGCTGTTCGGCTTGGCGTCGAGCCCCTCGAACTTCGCGTCGCCCTTGGCGTCGGTCTTCGCCTTGAGCTCGCGCACCGTCTCCTCGCCCTGGCGCGCGTGGCCGAGCGCGACGTCGACGCCCGCCTTGGGCGCGCCGCCCTCGTCCTGCACGTGGACGATCAGCGTCCCCGACGGGATGGCCTTGTCGGGGCGGGCCACGCCGTCGGCGGCCGGCGCTCCGTCGGCGGCGGCGCCGCCCTTCGGGAAGACCAGCATCACGCGCACGCCCACCTCGGGCGGGAGCGCGATCTCCTGGGACTTCTCCTCGACGTCGCCCTCTTTGGTGCGCGCGCGGAACGGCCCGTCGCTGGGCTGGAGGCCGCTGAAGGTCGCGCGCCCCTCGCCGTCGGTCTTCGCCTCCTTCGTCTTGCCGGAGGCGTCGGTGAGCTCGACCGGGTGGTTGGTGACGCGGTTCGAGAGCTCGCCGCGGATGACCCGCACCGTGATGGTGCCGGCCGGGACCTGCGGATCCGGGCGCGGGATCCCCGACATCTTCGAGGGATCCATCATCATCGGCTGCGCCAATACAGGCGCAGCGACGAAGAGAGCGACGATGGCGATCGCGACGCGGGTCATGAGTGGGCCTCGCCCGCGGCCTGCGCGCCGTCGACGCGCGCGCTGCACTTTTTACAGAACACCGCGTCGGGGTCGTTCTCCGTCGAGCAGGCCGCGCAGGCGCGACGCGACGGCGCCGCAGCCTTCGGCTTCTCGATCTCCTCGACGGGCTCGATGCCGCCGGACGCCGTCGCCGACGGCGCCGGCTCCTTCACCCCGGCCGCCTCGCGACGGTGCTTCACGTCGCGCTCGATCAGCTCCTTGTACTCGACCGACTCGAGGTCGAGCGCGCGCAGCACGCCGATCGCGCGCTGGCGATACGCCCCGCCGATCTCGCGATAATCCGCCTCGGAGATCTTGCCCATCTGGAAATCGAGCTCGAGCTCCTTCAGCGCCTTCAACAGCGCCTGCTTCTCGCGCTCGAGCTCCTTGCGCCGCCGCCCCGTCGCCTTGACCTCCTCGTCGCGGGCCGGCTCGCGCACCAGCGTCACCGCCGCGCGCCCGAGCACCAGCACCACCCACGCCAGCGACAACGCGCCGAACCCGAGGAACACCGCCGACCCGGTCAGCCCGCCCGCCGCCGCCGACGCCCAGGCGACGACCGCCAGCGACACGCCCACCGCCGCCGCCCAGAACAGGAGCGCGCCGCTGCGCCGCTTCTTCTTCTTCGGAGCCTCGTCGCTCATCAGCTCAGCTTGTCGAGCTCGTCATCGAGGCGGTCCTCGTACTTCTCGTCGTCGGCCTGCGGCTTCACCGCCTCGGCCACCGTCGACGACGCGCCCTTCGCCGCGGGCTCCGCCCTCTTTTTTGTCAAGCGCCGCGCGAACACCACCAGCAGCCCCGCCGCCCCGACGAACGCCGCGTACGGCAGCACCCACGCCAGCCGGTTGAACCCCTTGTCGACGGGGACGCGCAGCACCTCCTGCCCGTAGCGCGTCAGCGACCAGTCGAGGATCTCCTGATCGCTCTTGCCCTGATCGATCAGCTTCTGCACCTCGACGCGCCGCTTGACGCCCGGGTTGCACTCGCCGCCGCACTCGTTGAGCGAGTGCATGCACTGGCACAGGCACTTCAGCTGGTGGAAGAGCGCCCGCTCGCGATCACTCCGCGCGGTGTGGAGGTCGCCGTTGCCCGCCTCCTCCATCTGCGCGTACGCGAGCCGCCCGCCGCCGCCGAGCAGCAGCACCAGCAGCATCGCCGCCGTCGCCGCCTTCTTCCCACCCTGGCCACCATCCTTCTTCGCCTGCTCCGCCGCCAGCTGATAGGCGCGGTCGGGCAGGTACGCGACGACGGTGCCGATGGCGAGGAGGATGAACCCCAGCCAGATCCAGTTCACCAGCGGGTTCACCACCACCTTCAGGTTCACCAGCTGCCCGCCCTTGTCGATGCCGTTGAGGACGATGTAGAGGTCCTCGCGCAGCGAGCGCTTGATGGCCACCTCCGTCGTCGGGGGCTCGTCCTGGTGGCGGTGATAGGCCCACTTCGCCGGGTCCATCGTGTACGTCTTCGCGCCCTCGGTGACGGTGCAGAGCGCCGTCATCGTGTCCTTCTGCGTGTCGGCGCCGAGCTCGAGCCGGTCGTAGCGCACCGTGTAGCGCCCGACGGAGAGCGTCTGCCCCGGCGACACCGTGCCCTCGGTCTCGCGCTTGTAGCCGTCGCCGGCGAAGCCGACGAACATCATCACCACCGCGAGGTGCACGAGGTAGCCGCCGTAGCGCCGCTTGTTGCGCGCCACGAGGCCGATGAGCGACGTCGCGAAGTCGAGCTTGGTGTGCTTCTGGCGAATCCGCGCCCCGCGCCAGAACTCCTGCACGATCGTCGCGAGGCTGAAGGCGCACAGCGCGAAGCAGAGCACCGGCATCGTGACCGGCAGCGAGAAGCCGTGCTTGCCGAACGAGAAGCGCGTCCAGCCGCGCAGCGGCTCGAACGCCTGGAGCCCGCCCGCCATCACGACGAACGAGACCAGCGGCCAGGTGAACTGCTGCCGCAGATTTTCGATAGACGCTTTTCGCCACGCGATGAGCGGCCCCACGCCCATTAGGAAGAGCAGCGTGAGGCCGATCGGCGTCATCCACTTCGTGAAGAAGGGCGGCCCGACGGTGATGCGCTCGCCGGTCACCCACTCCGACAGCGTCGGGAAGAGCGTGGCGAACAGCACGAAGAAGGCCGCCGACAGCAGGATCCAGTTGTTGAGGAGGAAGGCGAACTCGCGCGAGACCCACGACTCGAGCGCGTTGCGGCTGCGCAATACGGGTAGACGATAAATCACCCAGCCGAACGAGAAGATCGCCGAGAAGCTGATGAACGACAGGAAGATGATCGCCAGCTCGGTGTCCTGACCGAAGGCGTGCACCGACTGGACGACGCCCGATCGGGTCATGAAGGTCCCGATCATCGTCAGGAGGAACGTGAAGATGACCAGGCTCACGTTCCAGACCTTCAGCATCCCGCGGCGCTCCTGGATCATGATGGAGTGCAGGAACGCCGTCGACGTGAGCCACGGCAGGAAGCCGGCGTTCTCGACGGGATCCCAGCCCCAGTAGCCGCCCCAGCCGAGCTCTTCGTAGGCCCAGAGCGACCCGAGGATGAGGCCCTGCGAGAGGAAGTACCAGCTGATGAGCGTCCAGCGCCGCATCGACGCCAGCCACGAGTCGTCGAGGTTGCCGGTGATGAGCGCCGCCAGGCCGAACGCGAAGGGCACCGTCGCCGAGACGAACCCGAGGTAGAGCGACGGCGGGTGCGTCGCCATGTAGGGGTTCTGCAGGAGCGGGTTCATGTCCTTCCCGACGCGCGGCGCCTCGGTGAAGAAGATGTCGAACGGCCGCTTCTCGTAGACGATCAGCATCACGAAGAAGGCGACGACGGTGAACAGGATCGCCGTCGCCCACGGGATGAGCGCGCGGTGGCGCTCGCGGTTCACGTGAATTGCGATAGACGAAAAAATCGCCAGCAGGAGGACCCACCACATGATGGATCCGTCGAGGCCGCCCCAGAACGCGGTCAGCTTGTAGATCCAGGGCATGCTCGCGTCGGAGTGCCGCTGGACGTACTTCACCGCGTAGTCGTTCGAGAGCAGCAGGAACCACATCACCACCGACGAGAGCGTGACCAGCGCGGTGGTGGCGTGCGCGGCCAGGATCGCCGAGCGCACGAGCTTGGGGGAGTTGCGCCGCGCGCCGGCGACCGAGGCGCCGATGGCGTAGGCGGCGACGACCAGCGACAGGAGGAGCCCGGCCTCTCCGAGGGCCGCGACTGGATGCGAATTCATGTCAGTTCGCCGCTGTCTTCTGCGTGCCGTCGACGTTCTTGTCGCCGCGCGTGCACATCGTCATCGCGGGACCATCGACGGCCTGCTGGTACTTCGACGGGCACTTGGCGCTGATCTCCGTCGCCGCGAAGTAGCCGTCCTTGAGCTGCCCCTTCACGACAACCTCCGCGCGATCCTTGAAGGTGTCGGGGACGATGCCGGCGTAGCGGACCTCGAGCTCCTTGCCGCAGTTGATCGCGCGGAACTTGTACTCGAGCTGCGCCTTCGACTTGTCCATGCGCTTCATGATCGAGTCGGGGACGACGAACCCGTGGACCTGGATCCGCTTGTTCTCCCACTTGCCCGGCTCGTTCAGGACCTCGTCGACGTGTTTGTAGTACTCGAACGCCTCTCCCGCCGACGACATGAACAGGAAGACGAGGCCGCCCAGGATCGCCGCCAGCGTGGCGAGGCCGGGAAGGACCCGTCGGAGCGTGCTCTTCGGTTTGCTGCTGGAATCCGCCATATGGGACGTCCTCCTCCGTACTGGCTGCGAGGCGGGGTCAGTATACCCCACTAGCCTCCGATGGCCACCATGTGCTTGCGGGGCGCACCGCCGCCGCAGCTCGTAAAGCCGTGCCCAACCCACTTTCGCTGGAGCACGGCGCGCACCCGCGCGAGGAGCGCCTCGTCGGTCGCGCCGGCGCGGAGCGGCGCCCGCAGATCCTCGGCCGCGCCCGCCGCGTCGTCGGGGTCGGAGGCGAGGCACGCGTGGAGCCGCCCCGTCGCCGACAGCCGCATGCGGTTGCACGTGTCGCAGAAGGGCTCGCTCACCGCCGAGATGATCCCGGCGATGCGGCCGGCGAAGGGGCCGCGCTCGACGACGAGCGAGCGCGCCGGCCCGACGCCGGGGACGCCAGTCGTCGACGACGGCGCGAGGGGCCCGAAGGCCGCGGTCAGATTGGCGCGGATGCGCGCCGCCGGGTAGACGCCGCCGCGCATCGCGAAGAGCGCCCCGTCGGAGAGCGGCATCTCCTCGATGAAGCGCGGCACGAGGTCGCGCTCCCAGGCCCAGCGCGCCAGGGCGGCGATCTCGTCGCTGTTCACCCCGGCCATGACCACCATGTTGATTTTTGTCTGCGCGAAACCCGCGGAACGTGCGGCGTCGACGCCGGCGATGACGGTGGCGAGATCGCCGCGGCGGGTGATGGCGCGGAAGCGCGCGGGGTCGAGCGAGTCGATCGACACATTCAGCCGATCGAGCCCGGCGCGGCGGAGCGGCGCGGCCAGCTCGGGCAGGAGGTGGCCGTTGGTGGTCATCGCCAGATCGTCGAGGCCGAGCGCGCCGAGCCGCTCGACGAGGGCGATGAGATCCTTGCGCACCGTCGGCTCGCCGCCGGTGAGGCGCACGCGGCGCACGCCCACCGTCGCCAGCGCGCGCACGATGCGCTCGATCTCCTCGAAGGTGAGGACGTCCTCGCGCGGGACGAGGTCGACGCCCTCCTCCGGCATGCAGTAGGTGCAGCGGTAGTTGCAGCGATCGGTGAGCGAGATGCGCACGTAGCGCACCACGCGCGCGTGCGCGTCGACGAGCGGCAGGCGGGTGGTGGTCACCGATGGACCTCACCGACGAGGTGGCCGAGCTCGGGGAGGATCAGCTTCTCGAGCGCGAGGCGCACGGCGTTCGACGAGCCGGGGGTGGCGAAGACGATCACGCCGCTATGCAGGCCGGCGACGGCGCGAGAGAGCATCGCCGCCGGGCCGATCTCGGCGTACGACAGCATGCGGAAGAGCTCGCCGAAGCCGTCGAGCCGCTTGTCGAGGAGCGACGCGATCGCCTCGTAGGTCGAGTCGCGCGACGAGACGCCGGTGCCGCCGCTGGTGATCACCGCGTCGGCCGTCCCCTCGTCGGCGATTTTTCGCACCAGCGCGGCGACCTCGGCCGGCTCATCGCGCAGGATCGTGTAGCCGGCGACGGTGTGGCCGGCGGCCGCGAGCAGCTCCTTGGCCAGCTTCCCCGACGTGTCGGTCTCGACGGTGCGTGTGTCGGAGATCGTCACCACGTGCACCCGCGCGCTCGTCGGCGCGCGCCGCTTGTGCTCCTGGGTGCTGGGTGACGCTGACATGAGGGGACGTTCGGTGTGTAACACCGTCGGGCCGCGTCAGCAACGGCCGCGGCGCGCTCAGCGCTTGTAGACCTCGGACTGCACCTGCCGCAGGCTCTGCTCGAGGACGCGGATGGTCTGCTTGAGCTCGCCCACCTCGTCGCGGGTGGCCAGCCGCAGCCGCCGCGCGATCGCCTTGAGCTGCCCGTCGACCGCGGCCTGCGCCTGCCCGCGGAGCTGGAACCCCTTCATGACGACGTTCATCACCTTCGGGTTCGACAGGAGCTTGGTCACGCGCGGGTCCGACATCAGCTTCATCCCGCGCTCCATCAGCGTCTGCTTGAGGCTCACTGGTGTACCTCCCATGCCTGAGGGGCTGCGATGCTCCGCACCGCGGTGCCCTCTCTTCCGTGTGCCTCCCACGACAGCCAGCGTCGCTCGCCGCTCGACGGCCCGCATGAGACCCGCTGC
>Ga0272446_1000847_pt1 | contig 46635 bp, 44 predicted proteins | sample YNPCB0061_FD_194587 | JGI IMG/M metagenome (GOLD analysis project Ga0272446, IMG submission 194587) | Hot spring microbial mat communities from Yellowstone National Park, WY, United States - YNP-CB-006-1 | ecosystem: Environmental > Aquatic > Thermal springs > Hot (42-90C) > Sediment | place...
CCTCATGAAACTCTGGATATGAGACCGCCGATTGCTGTATATTTCAATTTGTTCTACAAACCCCGCTTCGACAAGGGGGTGCACTTGAAACTATGGAACCGAACACTAACTTGATTTTTTCTTGCTTATCAGCTATAATAATGGTGTTATGCTGAAGAAGCTCGCTATTGTCTTTTTAGTATCGCTTATCGCTTTCACCAGTGTTGTTTTTGATGCAGACGCGGCGGTTAGAGTGAGGGGCTACTACCGAAAAGACGGCATTTATGTTCAGCCGCATTATCGCTCAAATCCAGACGGTAATCCTTACAATAATTTGAGTTTTCCCGGCAATGTGAATCCCTATACCGGAAAAGTTGCGCCGGGCAATCCCGATACTTACCTAAAGAATTATTACGGGGGTTCCAGTGGAAGTTCTTACTCTCCCTCATATACCCCCCCCCCGTCCCCAAACTATAATTCTCTCCCGAGCGTTGGCAGTGCAGCTGGGGTAGCTGTAGTAGGCGGTAAAATAGTGAATGGTGTTTTGAGTTGTAAAAAGGGGTACAAGAAAAATTATCTGATAAACCAATGCGATCCGGTATATATTCCGCCCAACGCCTCTTTAAGCTATTGGGGGGATGACTTCGTTTGTAATAAAGGATTTAAGAGAAATTACTCAACTAACCAATGCGATCCCGTAACTATTCCCGCCAACGCTAGCTTGAGTTATTGGGGTGACGATTTTGTATGTAATAAGGGCTACAAACGTAATTACACTAACAACCAGTGTGATAAAGTTTATATTCCGGCAAACGCTAGCTTAAGCTACTGGGGCGATGATTTTGTGTGCAATAGAGGATTCAAGCGCAATTATACCACTAACCAGTGTGACCAAGTTGTGATACCGGCTAATGCAAGATTAGATTATTGGGGAAGTGATTTCGTTTGTAATGAGGGATATTCTCGTAATTATCTTTACAATACTTGCGAGCCATCTAGATAAACGTACATGAGTAGAAATCGCAGAAACGCGGCAGTTTTGATTTTAATAGTAGGCGCAATTGCCGCCTTTTTCTTTTTTACTAATCATAATGATGATTCAGGTTACGATGGTGGCGGTAAGTATTTTTTCCAGAGTAGTGATTATCACGAGGAAAATAAAACAATTGACCGGTATGATGCTATTTATGAACATTGGGATGAAATCAAGGATTATGTTAGCGGGACCGAAACAATTGATGCATGTTCTTTTGAAAGCGGCAATTGTTATGGCTTGGACGCAGAAATATCAAATGGACAAGTCGAAATGATATATTTCCCAAATGGCGGTTATCTATATTTTTCGGCAGACATAAACGAGAACGGAAATGCTTCTGATTTCGACCAAAACGGCAATAGCTGGGATTTTACAATAGATATGGGCTCCTCAATAGTTGATGATGCAATTTACGATTGGGCAAGCGATAACAGCTATATAATAGAGTAAGTTTTCTCAAATCGCCTTTTCTCGGCGAGCAGGCAAAAAATGGAGGGGTTTAAGGGGAGGAAATTTTTTGCCCGCGGGTTATTTCAAGTTCCGTTTCTTGGATTTGTGTATCAGATTTGGTAAAATAAGTTCAAAAGTTTGTTGATGTTTTAATTCCGCAGCCAATTAGGACAAGACAAGGAACGCGCCTGCGGCGCGGCATTAGTCCAGATTCTTTTGGTACAAAGTTTGGGTTTCATTCAGGAGACTGAGCCATTCAGGAAGTTGCGCTTTTTGTGTCCGAAATTTTCCACGGTTTTTTTGGTTAAAAGTCAATTTTTGCCGCCCGAGTGGAAATTGTCATAAATTAGTGTTCTGATTTTTTTAAAAAAGGCGATTTTTTTAATAAAGCTATAAAGCAGGCTCAAATATGTTGTCGTGTTATGGGTCAGTTTTTTGTGTTGGCGTAGTATGAGTACAAGTAACACTTGATTTTGCCGTTGAATAGTTTGCGGTTCTTGCGCGCGGGGCGGCCAAAAAGGGTTGGAAAGTTTTGATTGGGCGTGATCAGAAAGAGCGAGCAGTTTTTGGTTTCTTTAAATTTTTTTCCAAAGTCGCGATACATCTTGGCGACTTTGGCTTTCTCGTCCAGACGTTCGCCGTAGGGAGGATTGACTATGAAGGAGCAATCTTTGAATTTGCCAAAATCAAGGGCGCGGAAGTCTGAGCGCGTAAAGTTAAGATCTTCAAATCCAGCGCGGCGCGCGTTTTGTTTAGCTATTTCAATAGTAGCGGCATCAATATCAAAACTGAAAATCGGCAATTTTTTGATTGGTTTGATGGCGTTTTGAGTTTCCGCAAAGATTTTCGCGATTAGTTGCTTGTTTAGCCAAGGCCATTGCTGGAAGGCAAAGCGGCGCATGAGGCCCGGGGCGATGTTGTTGGCGATCATGCTTGCTTCAATGCCAATTGTCCCACTGCCGCAGAATGTGTCCACGAGCGGGCGTGCTGGATACCAGTCGGAAAGTTTTATTATTGCGGCCGCCAGCGTTTCTTTGATTGGGGCTATGTTGCTGTTGGCGCGGTAGCCGCGTTTATGGAGGCTGTCGCCGGAGGTGTTGATGCTGATGATGAATTCATTATTGTTTGCTTTGACGAAGATTTGGTAGATGATTCCCGAATTTTCTGGCAGTAGTTTTGTGTTGTGTTTTTGCTGAAGTCTTGCCGCTATTGCTTTTTTGACGATGCTTTGAATGGCTGGTTCGGAGTGGAGGATAGATTTGACGGATGTCGCGGTGTTTGAAAAAACGTCGTTCTTGCCAATGTATTTTTCCCATTCAAGCGCGTTAATATTGTCAAAAAGCTCGTCAAAAGTGACGGCCGTGAACTGTGCCATTTTGATTTGGACTCTTTCAGCGCATCTGAGCCAAAGATTGCTCTTGATTATTGCTGTCTCATCGCCGCTAAAGGTTATGCGGCCGTTTTCGGTTTTGATGATCCAAAGTCCTAGTTGTTTAAGTTCATCTTTGACTAGTTTTTCTAGCCCGAAGGCGCATGTGGCGATGAGTTCCATGGTGTTAAAATATCATGCCGACAGCAGTTAGCCCACGTAACATTTTGTTTTAGGATAAATCTGATTTAAAATAAGAGTCAAAGTTTAGATAGTTACAACAAAAAAATCACATGAGAAAAAACGAAGGAACATTGGACAGAATCATCAGGGCTATCTTGGGACTAGCGATGGGTGCGGCTGGTTATTTTTATTTAAGTGGAGCATGGGCGATTGTGGCCTATGTGTTGGCCGCGATTTTGCTCTTCACGGCTTTGACCGGATTTTGCGCTTTATATTTGCTTTTGAAAATTGATACGTTGAAAAAAGGTCATCAATAGGTCTTTTTAAAGGATAGAGATGCGGCTGATGATTGGTTTGTTATTCTCTAAAACTATTTTCCATGGCGGAACTGTCTTTCCAGCTTCCGTCCATTTCGCGGTATTTGACGCTTAATTTATAGGTGAATTCGTTTGGATTGCGGCTGTAATGATCAATTTGTCTACCGTTTTTTTGGGTGGTTACTTTGTTTAGGCGATGTTCCTTGTCCAAAATAATCATGAAGTCCATGTTGTTCTTGGTGAAGGTGTATTTTTCTCTGGTGCCGATTTCTTGCTGTTCATTTGTCTTATGATTGAAATATACCAGAGGTTCTTCACTGAAATCATAATCTATCTTGCTAAGAAAAGCGCTTTTCATGTCATCCCACTTGTCTTCATTGATAATGATCATGCGAAATGGTTAAAGATGTGTTTATTTTAATTTACCACAATAACGGGTTAATTTACCACAATAACGGGCGATTGATTATTGTTTTTGCCGATACGCGCAAAGAAGATGGTTTGGCGATTAAGTTACGGGGAAAAGGGCAAGGTTTTATGACCATTAACGCTGAGTTGAGTGTAGTTAAAGCAGTTCATCGGTTTTGAGGAAGGATGCGACTTTGGTCGCAAATATAGTATTTGCGGTAGTTTGTGGATTTTAGGGGGTGGATTTTTTACCGTTCACGCTGGGTAGAGTTGTTGGGGGTGGTTTTAATTGTTGGCTTAAAGTATTATATGTGCTGTTAGTATTTGTTGGTGATTAAAATTTTGTACCCGTAGCTCAGTTGGAAGAGCGCAGCCCTCCGGAGGCTGAGGTCGCGCGTTCGAGCCGCGCCGGGTACACCATTTTTGAGAGTAATAAGCTCTTTGCGATTGAAAGTCTTGCAATAATTATGGTAGTCTCTGAATTGGCGGGATAAATATAATAATCATCTTTGCGATTGAAAGTCTTGCAATAATTATGGTAGAGTTTAGAAGGCTTATTTATCTAATTTTTATTTATGATTGGCAATAAAATTATATCTTTTTTGGCTGTGGCTGTTTTGGTGACTACGTTGGCTGGTTGCCAGAGTGTTGAGGATCAGGTGGCTAAAAATATTGGAGAGAAAATTGCTCAGACGGCTGTTAATCAGGTTTCTGGGGGGAAAGTAAAACTTGATACAAGTAGCGGTAAAATGAATATTCAGACTCCGGAAGGTACGATGCAGATTTCAGCAGATAACAATGCCGTAAAAATAACTGGCGCTGACGGCCAGTCTACTTTTGAGGGCGGTGAGACAAGGCCGCTTTCCGCTGATCAGGATTTGCCTAGTCTTGATGGCGCGAGTGGGTTTAGCTGGGCTGGGTCACAAGACGGCGGGATGTTGTCATTTTCAATGAGCGGTACTGATTATAAGGATATTTGCGCTAAAGAATTGGCCTTGTTGGCCAATAGCGGCTGGACTTTAAAAGAAGATTATGTGATGGATTTTGAAGGGATGGTTTCTAGGACCATGGAAAAGAATGGTTTTGCTTTGTCTGTGGGGTGTTCGGCTGAGAAAAGCGATAATAAAGTATCGGTCATTTTGATTAAAAGTAAGAAATCAAATTAGTATGAACATGAAGAACAGCAGGTATGTGCGTGCGGTGGCTGAAGTTTTTTGCCATAAAAGTAATTGTCTTAGTGACATCATTCTTGGAGGGCAGGATGGTTTGGTGAATGTTTTGGGTGTACTGCTTGGTGTTGCCGCGGCCGCTCAGGAAACAAGAATCGTGATCGCGGCGGGATTGGCGGCGACTTTTGCTGAATCAATCTCAATGGCGGCGGTTGCCTATACTTCCAAATTGGCCGAATATGAATATTATTTAAGCGAATTGCGGCGCGAACGCAAAGATATCAATGTAAAACCAGAAGAGGAACGGGAGGAAATCAGGGAGATTTATCGGAAGAAAGGTTTTGAAGGACAGTTGTTGGATGAGATTGTTAAGGTAATTACCGCTAGTGAAAAGATATGGTTGGAAACGATGATGTCTGATGAATTGCGGCTCGTTGAAATAAACCGTTTTCGGCCACTGCAATCAGCAGTATTGGTTGGCTTGTCTGCTTTGCTGGGATCTTTTATACCGCTGGTTCCGTTCTTTTTTGTATCCATTCAGGCGTCTGTCTTTATATCAATACTAGTATCTGCTTTGGCCTTATTCATTATTGGGGCAGTGAAGGCATCCATGACTGTTGGTAGACAGGTTCGTAGCGGTTTGCAAATGGCAATTATTGGGATTGTATCTGCTTTGGCTGGGTACGGCGTTGGTTTGCTTTTTCAGTAAATTTAAATATAATTGACACATGAGCACGCAAAAGGTTTTGAAGAGGAAAAAAGGTGATGGTGTCATTATAAAAAATTTCCCCGGTTATTTTTTGATTTTTTGTATCGCCGTGTCGGGGTGGTTTTTGATTAATGTTTTTCGTCCATTTTTTACGATTCTGATTCTTGCGGCGATTCTTGCGACCGCGTTTTATCCTTTGTACAGGAAGTTATTGAAGATATTTAAAGTCCGCGCGAGGTTTGCTTCTATTACAATGTGTTTTTTGGTGATTGTGCTGATTGTGGTGCCTTTGGTGCTTTTTATTTTGTTGCTTGGAAGACAGGCTTTTGACACATATTCGTTTATTCAGGAGCAGGTGCATAATGGAGTTCTTGATCCTTATATTCAGTGGCAGTCCGGAGGCATGATTTATGATTCTTTGGCTGTGTTAAGAAATGATCTTGGTTTGGCAGTTGATTTAAACAGTCTTGATATTAAAGCAGGCATTATAGAAACGGCGCAAATTGTTTCTTCATGGTTGGCTGGGCAAAGCGCCGCTATTTTGAAAGGATTTGGCGGTTTGCTGTTGAGTTTTTTTATCCTTATTTTTGCTTTATATTATTTTTTCAAGGATGGGGTACTGATCGTAAAAAAGATTATGATATTGAGCCCTTTGCCAAAGGAATATGAGTTTGAGCTTTTCAAAAAATTTAAGGAAATTAGTCTCGCGACGTTGTATGGTATTTTTCTAACTTCAATTGTGCAGGGTATTATTGGAGGTATTGGTTTTGTTATAGCTGGTATTCCAAACGCGCTTTTTTGGGGGACGGCTATTGCCGCGTTTTCTTTGGTGCCGGTGGTGGGGACTTCTTTAGTTTGGCTGCCAGCGTCCGTGCTGATGATAGTTACTGGCCATCTTCAGAGCGGTATTTTTCTTTTTTTGTGGGGATTGCTGATTGTGAGCACGGTTGACAATTTTTTGCGAGCTTTTCTTATTGGTGGAAAAACTAAAACTAACCAGCTTTTGACTTTTTTGGCTGTATTTGGAGGCATCGGGATGTTTGGGCTGGTGGGCGTGATTTTTGGTCCGTTGATTCTGACGCTGTTTTTTACTTTTCTTCATATTTACGAACTGGAGTACGATAGTGTCCTTCATCGTGATAATTAGGCCATGGTTTTAATTTAGCGTTGTTGTGGCGGTCTAAAGTTAGTTTTTGGCGTGGGGGAAAGCTTAATATACGCTCATTTTTGTGTTATAATTTAAAGATATTTTTTTAAATGGAATATGCGCGCGGGCGGTTTAAATTGCGGTGGAGTTGAGGGGCGGCGCTTGCGAAGGTTCTCTTTATTCTTGAAGGTTTTTCTTATCTCGCTTTTGTTATCAGAGGGTGTTTTTTGCTACTTTTTGGGAGGAGCGGCTTGGTTAGAGTTTTTATTGCCGGAGCGGGAAGTTAAGTCAGTTCATTTGTCCGCGCCGGAAAATGTTTTTAGGGATGTTTTACCTAACGGCGTTGAGGCGGGTGCTGTGGAAATGTTAACAAAAGGTGGTATAATAAGCGGTTTTAGTGACGGTACTTTTCGTCCCAATGACAAAATTAAGCGGGAGGAATTTATCAAGATGGTGGTGAAGGCTTTAAAAGTGAATCCTCATCCGTTAAGCAATAGCAATTGTTTTTCTGATGTTGGAAGCGAGTGGTTCGCGCCTTTTGCCTGTTTTGCCAAGAAAAGAAACTATATTACTGGATACGAGGATGGAAGTTTTGGCGTTGGCAAAAATATTACTGTTCAAGAAGCAGTCTCCTTATTAAGCAAAGTTTTCGGGTCAGACGCAAAGCTTATTACAGCACAGGCGGATGATGATTTATCACGCGGGCAGGCCGCGACCTTGTTGGCAAAGGCGATGGGCCGAATGCGGTGAAGTTGTTACAAGCATTTGCAGGTGGAGCGTGTTGGCAAAGGCGATGGGCCGAATGCGGTGAAGTTGTTACTATTAGTTTGTTTGTTTTTTGTTTTTGGCGGCTGCTTTGGCCAGTTCTGAATCAATTGTTGTTTTAAACAGGTCATAGCTTTGGGCTCCAACTATCTTGCTGTTGTTGATGAAGATTGTGGGAGTGGACAGGACAGTGTATTTTTCAGCGTCCGCGATGTCTTTTGCTATTTCTGACTCATATTTGCCCGAATCAAGGCATGCATTGAACTTGTTTGCTTCAAGGCCAAGTTTTGTTCCGTATGTTTTGAAAGTTGAGAGAGCGTTGCTCTGATAGCTCCATTTGTTCTGTTCGGTAAATAGTTGATCATGCATTTCAAAATATTTTCCTTGTTCACCCGCGCATTGCGCGGCGTTGGCGGCGAGCAGTGCTTGAGGGTGCTCATCCAAAGGAAAGTCTCTAATGACGTATCTGATTTTTCCGGTATTGATGTATTCTGATTTTATCTTGCTGAAGACATTGTCAAAATATTTTTTGCAGAAGGGACATTGATAGTCGGTGAATTCAATGATGGTTAATGGGGCGTCAGTGCGTCCTAGCACGTAATCATCATCAATTGAGACTCCGTCAACTTGATCGAGAGTTTTTGGCGTTATCGCGGCTATGGTTGGTGGTTGCGGTTGGTTTGTGGCCGATTTTTCAACGCTAAGCACTGTTTGATCACTACTGGCTTGAGGTGTGGTCGTAATTTGTTCTTTAATACTGATTCTGCCAATTAGAAAGCCAATAATAATGCCCATGACAAGGATCAGAGTTGTGGTCCAGATGTGATTTTTTTTCATTGTGCCGTGCTTTTAATTGTTTGACGACAATATACTACGATTTTATCTTCAAAAGAAGCTTCCAAGGGATTTTTTTGCGTAACAAATAAATTGATGAACCGGCGGCTGTTAGCAAGCTTCCAATGATTTTTGGTATAAGTAATTTGTCGCTGTTTTTAGCAGCAGGTAAGGATTTGACTTCATATTTAATCAGTTGGTAATTGTCTTTTGATCCAGTTACGGTCATTTTCACGATGGTTCCTTTTAGTAATGTTGCCTTAGCGAGTGGGGCTTGGATGGTTTTTTCGTCAAAAAAAATGGTTAATTCTTGATTGTCGGTGGTTTTGACGGAAAACTTGTAATTATCTTCAAAGCTTGGTTCTGCGGTTATTTCTCCACTTATTTCTCGGTATGTTGGGTTGGGTTTGCCTGGCGTGGGATTATCGGTCCAAATCCAGTCTGATGATATTTCTCCGGTTTCGTTGATGGTCTGAATGAGGCTGTATGATTGGTCTGAAGGTGCTTCTTCATAAGAAACTTCTGATATGACTGTGTTTTCAAAGTCGGTTAGTCTGACCGAGTCTTCGTTGTTGCCAAGTGATATTTTTGTTTCGGTTATGGGAAAGATTATGGATGATCCGGCGGCGATATTGACTGTGTCGGGAATAAGGTATGGCTTACTGCCGTTTTCGCCGTCGTCAAGAGTCCAGTTGCCAAGATTAAGATCCGAATTGCCAGTGTTGGTTAATTCAATCCATTCTTTTTTGCTGTCGTTGCCGTTGGGATTGGGCATTATTTCTGTGATGAAGATTTCATTTGAAAGATCGCCATTTTTGTATTTTATAGTTGAACTTGATTTGGTTGCCGACGATTTTTTTTTGCTTGATTTGGTTGTCGTTTTTGATTTGGCGGAAGTGTTTTCTTTTGCTTTTTTTTGGGCGAGTTGTTCAGCTTGCGTGATAGGACTTGGTATAATGATGTTGTCTGTTGATTCGGCTGAATTGCTGTCAATATCGTCAGAATCGTCTGGATTAGTATTGATTAATTCGGCAGGGGGATTAACGAAGGGGTTATTGTCTGATGCGAATGTGGCTGGATGAAGGGTGGCGCTAATTGAGGAAGGCGTTGTTGATGTTGAATTGTTGGGTGAGGGGATTTCGTTTGTGGTTAAAGGAGGCGTGGCTAAGGTGCTTGTGGGGATGTCTTCGGCAGCCCAATTTTCCGCCGCGGGCGTGATGTTTTCGGTTATTTCCCAGTCCGTGGCGGAATTTGTGTCAATGAATTTTTTTCTTGAGATGGATTGGTTGTTTTTGACCGATTCGCTTTTGATGCATTTGGAGATGTCAGGGCTAGTCCATCCATTTGCTTCATACAATTCAATCATGTCTTTAATTTCGTCCGCGGTTGGGGATGAACTTGTCCAGCAGACCGCGTCTATGATGGATCCGTTTGGGGCTTTAATGATTAATTGTTCTGTTGTGCCAGTTAATCCGCTTTTGGAGCTGAATAGGTAAGGAAAAGAGTCTTGATGGTTGTTTTTGAAGGTTAAAAGCATATATTGGCCTGATTTTGCTTCAAAATCACCCATAGTCTTGAATGTTTTGTCGTCAATGAAAGACATTCCTTTTAGGTTTAGGCTTTTTCCGGTTGGTGATTCATAGTAAAGTTCAGCCCAGTCAGCTTCACTGTTTTTGAAGTTTACTTCGGTGATGAGCAAGATAGATTCTGGTTCCAAAAATGTTTCGGGCGTGGATGGCAACTCTTCAATTGGTTGCGCGGACAATGCGTGATTGGTAAAACCGAAGAAGATAAGCAAAATAATTAGTATTTTGTTTTTCATGTTTGTGTTTTTTATGGAAGCTGACGGTTATTTTAGTGTTGGAACATTATGTTTTTTTAAATAAACAATTAATTATCTATAAAATCATATTTACTTATGTCAATAAATTTTTGTCTATTAAAAACGGGTTAAGTATTGAAAGAAGCAGGAAGATTTTTTTGGTTTGTTGACTATTGGAGTGCGATTAATTAAGCTTTAAGTGTAAAAGTTCCGGTTATGTGAAACAAAGACTAGAAATGTTATTAAATTGCGCTAGAACCATATTAAGCTCATTCATGATAAGACCAATACGCGTGAGGTGCGTGAAGCGTTTTTTGTTTGCTGTTTAAGTGGTCCATTTCTTGATTGTTTCCATCCGGAGGTTGTAGAATCTCTAATTTTTAAAATATGTATTATTTATTAGTTTTGGCGGCACTAGCAGGTGGTATTGCGGTGGGTTACTTTTATAGGAAAAGACAGGTTGAAACAAAGAATAGGGATTTGCAGGAACGTGGAGAGCTTTTGATCCAGCAGGCTAACACAAAATCACAAGAGATTATTTTCAAGGCCAAGAATGATGCTTTGAAAATTATGGAGGAAGCCAAGAATGAGGAAGAGAAAAAAATGGATCAGTTGAGGAAAATGGAGGAGAGGCTTGTCAATAAAGAAGAAGTGTTGGAGAAAAAACTGCAAGAGTCGGAAAATGTTAGAAATGAATTAGAAAATAAAGTCGCGTCGGTGCGGCAACTTCGTGAAGATGTTCAAAAATTGCATGATCTGCAATTGGAGGAGTTGCGCAAGATTAGCGGTATGAGCAAAGAAGAAGCAAGGGCGTTGCTTTTGAAGCAAGTTGAGGAAGAGTCCAAGGAGGATATAGTCAGGGCAATTCAGAAGTCGGAAAAGGAATTAAGAGATCAGTCTAGAGAGAGGGCTAAATTTATATTGGCCGACGCAATTCAAAAATATGCCGCCGAAACAGCAACGGAGTCTACTGCCACTATCGTAAGTCTTCCCAGTGATGATCTAAAGGGGCGTATTATTGGGCGTGAGGGCAGAAATATAAATACATTTGAGCAGGCTACGGGCATTGATGTGATTGTTGATGATACTCCGGGTTCAATTGTTATTTCTGGTTTTGATCTTGTCAGGCGCTATATAGCTAAGGTGGCGCTTGAGAAATTGATCGCGGACGGGAGGATTCATCCTGCGCGGATTGAAGAAACGGTTGAAAAGACTAAAGAAGAAGTAAATGTTATGATCAAGGAATTGGGTGAAAAAGCTGTTTTTGAAACAAATGTGACTGGTTTGCATCCAAATCTTATTAAGCTGTTGGGCAGACTTAAGTTTCGCACTAGTTACGGACAGAATGTACTGAAACACTCCATGGAGGTCGCGGCTTTGGCAGCGAATCTTGCTTCGGAATTGGGCGCGGATATTAATGTTTGCAGGAAAGCGGGGTTGTTGCATGATATAGGTAAGGCTGTGGATCATGAGATTCAAGGGCATCATGCGGCGATTGGGCGTGATATCGCCAAAAAGTTTGGGTTGCAGGAGGCGGTGATTCACGCGATTGAGGCTCATCATGGTGATCCTGAACCGCGGACGGTGGAGGCGATGATTATTCAAGCGGCTAATGCTATTTCTAACGCAAGGCCAGGTGCAACGCGCGATGACCTTGACGCTTTTATTAAGCGTCTTGAGGAACTTGAAAATGTGGCTAACTCGTTTCAAGGAGTTAAAAAGTCATTTGCCGTCCAAGCTGGGAGTGAAGTGAGAATTTTTGTCACGCCTGAGCTTGTTGATGATTTATCCGCAATTAAGTTGTCGCATGAAATTGCTAGGAAGATTGAAAGGGATTTGCAGTATCCCGGGCAGGTCAAAGTTAGCGTTATTCGTGAAACTAGGGCCGAGGAATTTGCGACTTGAAAGTAGCAATTGAAATAATTATGACAGTAACCAATAAGTCTGGGCTTGGTAACATTAAGGTTGAGGGTGAGAAACTGCTTGTAATTAAGGACAGTTTAGGCTGGGAAATTGTTCGCGAAAACGCTTACAAGCATAAAGTGAAGGCTTTTGGTTTGGTTTCAAATTTTCTGTTTAAACCAAAGGCTGAAGAAATAGAAATTATTTATGAGGAAAAAAGGTATGAGGCTTTTTGGCATATCATAGGCAATTCCTATTTTGAGTATAAAAGGAAGGTTAATTATAAGGTGCCTGTTGAGACAGTGGTTGAAGATGTCGCATTGGAGGGCAAAAATTTTAAAGTCAGCAAGTCCGATCACACCTTTGAATTGTCGGGAGTTGAGCATTGCAAGGAAAATTATCGTGAGGAGGTTATGGTAGATGCGCAGACGGATCAGCCGGGCGAGTTTACTGTTTATCTTAAATATCCATCTCAAGTTATTATGAGCACGGATGAGTTGACGGCAGACGGAACGCTGGTTGCTAGTATAGAGACAAAGGCGTCTTTTTTGGTTAGAAAGGTGTTAAATTCTTTGGTTAAGCCAATAAAAGCTGATGAGGTTTTGGATGAGAAGATTGCCATTGAAGAATGCAGTTTGTATTTTTATCCGGTCTATACTTTTGAATACTTTTGGAAAAAGAAGGACAAGCGGGTAATGGTTGAGTTTGATGGTGTTACAGGCGCGATTAGGAAAGGGCATCGGTTGACTGATAAATTAAGAAATTCTTTTACAGCGGATGAATTGTTTGATTTTGCCATAGAGGCCGCGAATTTTTTCCCTGGGGTTGGGTTGGCGATGATGGCGGGGAGAAAAGCTTATCAGATTGTGAAAAAGAAATAGCTTTGAGTGTAAGGCGACAATTTGTTATTTAGCACTTGACTGTTGAGTTTGCTAAAATTATTATTGTCTTGGCAGTCTCTTTTGTAGAGTGCTAATTATGGCTAGTAATCATATCTTTATATCTTAACCCAATTAAAATGACAGAAAAGAAACATTCCAAAATCCGGCCTTTGGCGGACAGGCTGGTTGTAGAAGCTATGGATGAAATGGAAAAACATTCGTCCGGCATTATTATTCCCGATACTGTTTCCAGGGAAAAGCCTCAAAAAGGCAAAGTGATTGAGGTTGGGCCAGGTAGGTTTGAAGACGGTAAGAGGGTACCTATGGATATTAAGGTTGGTGACACGGTGCTTTTCACTAAATATGGTCCTACTGAAGTGAAGGTTGATGATAAGGAACTATTGATTTTAAGTCAGTCGGATGTTTTGGCGGTGCTAGAATGACGCATTTATAAATTATTTATTTATTATTTAATTTTTTACAGTTATGGCAAAACAAATTCATTTCGGGAGTGAAGCCCGACAGAAGATAATTGCTGGGGTTAACGCCCTAGCTGACGCGGTCAGGATTACTCTTGGTCCTAAAGGTAGAAATGTAGTCATTGATAAAAAATACGGAGCGCCGATGATTACCAATGATGGCGTTACGATCGCTAAAGAGATTGATCTAAAAGATCCTTTTGAGAACATGGGAGCTCAATTGGTCAAAGAAGTCGCAACTAAGACCAACGATGTCGCGGGTGATGGAACTACCACGGCAACGGTGTTGGCGGCGGCGATGATTGCCGAGGGATACAGGAATGTTACGGCTGGAGCTAATCCGATGCAGTTAAAGAAGGGGATTGACTATGCTGTAGAAAAAATTTGCGCTGAATTGGACAGGGTCAAGCTGGAAATTGGTGATTCAAAGGAAAAGGTAGCGCAGGTGGCGACAATTTCGGCGCAGGATGAAAACGTAGGTAAGTTGATTGCTGATATCATGGAAATGGTTGGTCACGATGGCGTGATCACTGTTGAGGAGTCTCAAACAATGGGTTTGGATAAAGAAGTTGTTAAAGGCATGCATTTTGACAATGGGTATATTTCTCCTTACATGGTTACTGATCCAGCAAGGATGGAGGCAGTCTATGAGGACGTGAAGATTCTCATAACCGATAAAAAGCTTTCATCAATACAGGAGCTTCTTCCTTTAATTGAAAAGTTGGTGCAGGCTGGCAGGAAAGAGTTGGTCGTGATCGCGGAGGATGTTGAAGGTGAGGCTTTGGCGACTTTTGTTTTGAATAAACTGAGGGGAATTTTCAATGTGCTGGCTATTAAAGCGCCTGCTTATGGTGATAGGAGAAAAGAGATGCTGAAGGATATTGCCGCGTTGACTGGAGGGCGGGTAATTACGGAAGAGCTTGGATTAAAGCTGGAAAATGTGGAATTGAGCGATCTAGGTGAGGCGCGCAAGGTAATTGCTGAAAAGGAACGGACAGTAATCGTTGAAGGTAAAGGTAAAAAGAAAGATGTTGATGCTCGGTTAGCTGAAATAGATGTTCTTTTGGCAAAGAGCACTTCAGATTTTGACAAGGAAAAACTGATTGAGAGAAGGGCGAAGCTTGCGGGAGGGGTTGGCGTTATAAAAGTTGGAGCCGCTACTGAAGTTGAATTGAAAGAGAAGAAGCACAGAATTGAAGATGCCGTTTCTGCTACAAAAGCCGCGGTGCAGGAGGGCATTGTTCCCGGTGGAGGCGTGGCTTTAATTCAGGCTGGTCATGTGCTTGAAGATTTTAAGGGTTCACAGGATGAAGTTACGGGTGTGCAGATAGTCAAGAGGGCGCTTTCTTATCCTCTATATCAGATTGCTGAAAATGCGGGTAAAGATGGCGCCGTGATCGTGCATAAGGTTAATGAGCAAAAACCCGGTTTTGGTTATGATGCCGCTAAGGATCAGTTTGTTGATATGGTCAAGGCAGGTATCATAGATCCAAAGATGGTCACTCGTTCAGCGTTGCAGAACGCGGCTTCAATTGCTGGCATTTTCCTGACGACTGAAGCGGCTATTACTGATATCCCTGAGGAAAAACCACATGCCAATCCTGATTTAGGACATGGGGGCATGGGTGGAATGATGTAAGTTTGTGTCGTTTGAGATGCTAAAAGAAGGCTCCTACCGTGGGGCCTTCTTTTTTATTTTGGTTGTTGCCGTTGGCAAACGTGTGTTATATTTGGTCTTAGCAATTTATTAAGAGAAGCAACTGTTAATGGCGTCAAAGACTAATATAATCAAATCAAAAGCTCCATTGAGGGATTTGTCGCCAAATAAGTCTCCCAAGGAAGTGTTTACTATTCAACAGTTTAAAGATAATGAAAGTATTGCGATGGAGCCGTTGATGGAAGATGATAACGCGGTTCGTGTTCATCATCTTGATCAAGATTCGCAGTATGAACCGCCAAGTCCTCCTAAGATTAGCGTTACTCCGGTTGAAAATGCTCACGCTGGGGTCAGATCCGCGTCTTATGATGATTTAACCCCTAAGGAAATTATTAAGGTGAAGTTTGGGAAATTTGTTCAGCTTGTGGCGAACAGGGATTTTTTAGATGTGCTTGATGCTCATGCTGATGATGAGCTGATTATGTCTTCCAATCTTTTGACAGAGCTTGCTGGAGCTCATGATAAGCGAGAAGAGAAAAAAATTCCGCTAGTTTTTTTGGTTGGAATTGTGATTGGCGTGGTTTTAACTTATATATTTTTTTCTCAATAAGATGGCTGGTAAGTTAGTATATAAACGGATCATGTTAAAAATATCCGGTGAAGTTTTGGAAGGCCATTTGGGTCATGGCATAGATTTTGGGGTTTTGGATGATTTATGTGGTGAAATTGCCGAGATTAGCAAAATGGGCGTGGCGGTAGCGATTGTGATCGGAGGAGGAAATTTTTGGCGATATAGGGATTTTAAGGATTCAGGACTGGATCGTGTGCACAGCGATTATATGGGGATGTTGGCAACGGTCATGAATTCTATTGCCATTCAGCATTCATTAAAGAAAGCTGGTGTTGACTCTAGGGCTCTTTCTGCCATACCCATGCAACAGGTGCTTGGCACTTATTTGAGGGATAAAGCTTTGGATGATATCGCGAAAGGCAAAATTGTTATCTGCGGGGGAGGTACTGGCAATCCTTTTTTTACCACAGATTCCGCTGCCGCGTTGCGGGCGCTTGAGTTAGGTTGTGAAGTTTTGCTTAAAGCGACGAAGGTTGATTATGTTTATGATAAGGATCCTGAAAAACATGCTGACGCGCGGATGTTTCGTGAAATATCTTATGAAGAGGTTTGCGGGAGGGGGCTTGAGGTGATGGATTTGAGCGCTATTGACCTGTGCGCCAAGGCAAAAATGCCTGTGATTGTTTTTAACGTGAAGAAAAAAGGTAATATAGCGCGAGTTGTAATGGGTGAAAAAATAGGTACAATGATAAGCTGATCATAAGATTAACAATAAATCATTATGGATGATTTGATTTTACAGGCTCAGGGAGAGTTCGCGAAAATTCTTGAGCACCTTAAAGGAGAATATGCTCGTTTGCAGATTGGGCGCGCTTCCGCGAGTTTGGTTGAAGGTGTCATGGTTGAAGCTTATGGCGCGAAACAGGCTCTGAAGGGTTTGGCAAATATATCTATCCCTGACGCGAGAACAATCCAGATCCAGCCGTGGGATAAGAGTTTGCTCTCTGCGATTGAGAAGGCGGTGCAAGCTTCTGATCTCAACCTTAATCCAGTGAATGATGGGGTTGTTGTGAGGTTGAATTTGCCGGCGTTGACGGAGGAAAGGCGTAAGGAGTTAGTCAAAGTTGTTAGTCGTATGGCTGAGGAAGCGCGGATCAGTGTTAGAAATATTAGACAGAAAGCGCACGATAAAGGTAAAGAGCGTGAGAAAAGCAAGCAAGCCACGGAAGATCAGTTCAAATCTTTCCAAAAGAAGTTGCAAGAAAAAGTTGATGCAGTAAATCTGGAAATAGAAAAAATTTCCAAGAACAAGGAAAATGATGTGTTAACTATCTAAGGAATTTACCTTGATTGATTTTATTCTAACAGCGGTTGTTTTTGTACTGATATTTTCAGCGCTGGTTTTGATTCATGAATTTGGGCATTTTTTTGTGGCGCGCAAAGCTGGCATTAAAGTTGAGGAATTTGGTTTTGGTCTCCCGCCAAGGATATGGGGTAAAAAACGCGGTGAAACTTTGTATTCAATCAATGCTATTCCTTTTGGCGGTTTTGTGAGGCTGTTGGGGGAAGATGGTGATTTAGCGAAGAAAGTTAGGAATAAGCGCAGTTTTGCCTCAAAGCCGTTGCGCGCGCGAGCGCTGGTGATTGTGGCAGGTGTTTTAATGAATTATGTGTTGGCTTGGTTGTTGTTGACGATTGGTTTTGCGGTTGGCATGCAACCGTTACTTTTGAATGGCGATGATGTTTTTGCTGGTATTGAGAGTGGGGTGGTTCAAATAAGGCCGGGGATTATTATTAAAAGTGTTGCCGAAGGCGGACCAGCGGCCATGGCTGGTTTGAAAGAAGGTGACAGGATTTTGGCGTTTAATGGTATTGAGCCTTCAGATAGTGAAGAAATAAAAGGTTTTTTGAATTCTGGAAAACCGGTCACTTTAAATATTCAGCGCAATGGAGTTGTTTATAATGCGAACATCACTCCAAATCAGGATAAATCTTTAGGGTTGACTTTTTATGATGTTATTTATCTTCCAAGGGTGGCGGTTCATGCGGTTAAAGATGGTTCAAATGCGGCAAAGGCTGGGATCAAGCAAGGTGATGTTATTTTGGCTATCAACGGTGATCCTGTTTATTATGTTGATGATTTCAGTTCGCGGCTGGGAGAGCGTGCTGATTTGGAATTGACGATTGATACCGGATTATCTTTGGAAACAGTTAAGTACACCTTGCCTAATAGAGAATTGGTGTTAGTAAGTTATGTTTTTGCAAATACTCCAGCGGCAAAGGCTGGATTGCAAAAAGGTGATATTATTAAGAGTTTGGATGGATTAAATCTTTTGACTCCCGAGGATATTGTGGTCTATACAAAACAACACGCGGGGCAGGCAATTAAATATGAACTGGAAAGAGGAGGAAAAAGCATAAGTGTTGATGTTACTCCTGACAAGTTTGGGCTGATTGGGGTCAGTCTTTCGCGGATTTACGCTTACGATAATGCAGAATTGAGTGTTTATGGCACTGATGCGGCAACTTCAGTTAAGAAGATCAATGATGTGCGCTTTCCTTTTTGGGTAGCGCCTATGAAGGCTTTTGAAGAATCTGGTAGGCTTGGTGTTTTGACAGTGCAAATGTTTGGTGATGTTATTAAATCTATTTTTACAAAATTCGCGGTTCCGGAAGGGGTAGCGGGCGTGGTTGGCATAGCTCAGATGACTCATGTTTTTGTACAGGAAGGAGTTATGTCTTTATTGCGTTTTGTGGCTCTTTTGTCTTTAAGTCTGGCGATGATTAATATCTTGCCTATACCAGCGTTGGATGGGGGCAAGATGTTATTTATTTTGATTGAAGCTTTAAGTGGCAGAAGGGTAAATCAGAAATTTGAATCTATTGTGCATTTGATAGGCTTTGTCTTGTTAATGGTTTTGATTGCTGTTGTAACATATTCGGATATTGCGCGGATTCTTGCCGGCTAAAAGCTTTGTTTTTTAAAGTTCGTCAATCGTTGTAAATAATTTCTACAGCTATTTAATGTTGAAACCGATTGGAATATGAATCGTTGTATTATTGCGCGGCAAAGTTTATTGTTTTTTCATTTATTTTTCATTCAACTGGTTGTGTGGTTGGTAGGGTGTTGATGCCATTAATTGTGTTTATTAAATGGTGTACGGCGCTCTTGTGGCGGAGTTAAAAAATCTTTAATATGCGTGATGCTTTTTGGATTTTTTTTGATTTTGTTATGGACAAGAAAAGCCTTTGGGAAGCCATATTGTTGGATTTGTCACATGTGATAGGGAAGCCGCAGTTATTTTCGCTATTCAAGGATTCGGTGATTTTATCTGTTGAAAATGGGATAATTACGGTTGGGGTTCCTTCTCCGATTGCTTTGACCTTTATTCGGCAAAAGTTTGAAGCGCGTATTTTTGAGTCCGCAAAAAAGATTTTGCCGGAGACCAGGGAAGTTGTTTATGAAGTTCGTGGCTCTTTGGTGGAAGAGAAAAATCCTAATAAGATTGATTTGAAGTTGTTTTCTGGAGTTTCCGACAGAACCCTTGTTAGAAAGGTGCCTAACAAGCAGGAGGTTGTGATGGAAAATGGCATTCGCAGTAAAATGTTTAATCCTAAATACACTCTGCAAAATTTTATTCCTGGTAATGAAAATCGGCTTGCCCACGCGGCTTGCATGGCGGTCGCTGCTAAGCCCGGGGATATTTATAATCCACTCTATTTGTATGGAGGTGTTGGTTTAGGCAAGACGCATCTTCTTCAAGCTACCGGCATAGAGATCAACAGAAATTTTCCGCATAAGAAAGTTGTTTACATGACTTCGGAAAAATTCACGAATGAAGTGGTGGAAGCGATTGGCAGCAGGCATACGAAATCTTTTAAGGAACGTTATCGCAACGTAGATTGTCTGATTGTTGACGATATTCAGTTTTTGAGCAACAAGACGTCAACCATGCAGGAGTTTTTTCATACTTTTAATGAACTTTATGACGCAGGAAAACAAATCATATTATCAAGTGATAGGTCACCGGCTGAGCTGGATGGTTTGGATAGGCGATTGACGACGAGATTTTCAATGGGGATGGTGATTGAAGTGTTGCTTCCTGATTTTGAAACAAGGCTGGCGATTTTGAATGCCAAATGTCGTGAATTGGAAGTATTGATTGATCGTGAAGTACTGGAATTTATTGCCTTTAATGTCACTACCAGTATTAGGGAGATGGAAGGTATCTTGGTTAAGGCGGTCGCTGAATCACAATTGACCAAAACTAATCCGACTATCAGAACAGTTGCTGAAGCGATTAGGCGTATAAATAGTAATTTTAATGTCAGTTCCGCTGGTGGAGATCTCTCAAGAAGAATTACTGTTCGCACGCCGGAAGATGTAATAGATGTTGTTGCCAATTATTTTAAATTGCCTAAGAGCGAGTTGATCAGCGATTTAAGAAAAAAGGAAGTTATGATTCCTAGGCAGATTTGTATGTATCTTATAAGGGAGGCTTTGTCGCAATCTTATGAGACGATTGGGGAACGGTTTAGCGGCAGGAATCATACGACGGTTCTGCATGCTTGTAATAAAATTGTCACTGAGATGCGGGAAAACGCTAAGTTGATGCGTGATATCAACGCGCTGAAACGAGAAATTGGTATGTAAGTAATAATTTACTTTGCCTGAATAGCAAAATTGTTATATTTTGCTTTCAGTTTTTAAGTAAAATTTTTATGCGAAGAGTCAATAGAAAAAGACCAATTGATTTTATTCTGCCGTTTTTGGTTATTCTTGGCTTGGGGGTTATTGGTATTTTGGGATTTCAAATTTGGCAAAATTTTGTTAAACAGGGCAAGGCGGATGTGTATTTTTACATTGCCGAAGGGAAGGCAAAAGTTTTGCCTTATGGCAATACGGAGTGGGATAACGCTTTTAGCGGTACAAAGCTGTTGATTGGCGATTCTCTTAAAACCGCAAAGTCTGGCAAAGCGATATTACAGTTTTTTAATGGTTCTATTATAAGGTTGGCTGAAGACACCGCGGTAACATTGACGGATATTACAAAAAGTTCCGATCTGGAAAAGATTGTTGTCAACATGGATAACGGGATGATTTGGGTTCATGGCAGGAAAAGCCCTGGGGTTAGAGATGCTTCTTATGAGATCAGGACAACTAACATGGTGGTGAAAGCAAAAGGGACTGTTTTTGAAGTTGAAAGCAAAACAGCCCAAACAGTAAGGGTTTTGGAAGGTGAGGTGAAAGTTGATGTTTTAGTGACTGCCAGTGGAAACTCACGAGTTGCCGATACGATTACTGTTGGTGTTGGACAGGAAATTACTCTTGATGATGCCACCTTAAAAGCTTTTGCGGAAAACAAGACGCCTTCGGTGTTGATGGCGATTAGTGATCAGTTTAAGGCGGGGGATTGGTATTCATGGAATATTGAGCAGGATAGAAATCCTTTGTCTTACGCGAAGGGAGGTGCCGAATTAAATGCGCAAGGCCAGATTGCGGTTATGAATGAAACACAGTCTTCCGGAGATGCTCAAAGTCAGGGAACTCAGTCGGAAGCGAAAATGGTTGAAAAGATTGGTGATCAGACACAGGTTGGGAGTGGATCTATGCCGCTGGGCGAGCTTGGCCTTGTTGGCGCTCCAGAAATTTTGAAGCCGGGTATGACTGAGAGGACGGTAAGTGGAGGGATTGTTACGATTAGCGGCGTGGCGTCAATGGGAACGGCAAAAATTGTTGTGGAGCAGTTGATTAACGGGGAGTATGATTCGTACACATTATCAAAATTTAAGCCTGGGGATAAGACTTGGAGTTATAATGTGGCTGAAAAATATGGCAATCTAGCAGAAGGAGCTAACACCTATAGTTTTTACGCTTATGACGAAAAAGGCAATAAAAGTGCTCCGTCCCAGATTACGATTACTTATGATAAGAAAAAAGTTAGTATCAATGATGTTTTGACGGCCCCGAAAGCGCTTAAGTTTAATGGAGCTGATTCATCAAAGGTGACGACGGGTGAAGTTTTGGTTGAGGGTAGCGTGCGGGGAGCGCAAAGTGTTGTTGTCAACGGGTACAAGTTAAGTAAGTTTGAGCCAGGTAGTGCGACTTGGTTGTATTGGGCAAAGGAATCGCTTGGAAATCTTAGGCCAGGGGTAAATGTTTTTGAGGTTTACGCTGTTGATGCCGCGGGCAATAAATCTGACACGGTTAAATTCACAATCACTTACGATAAAGCTGTGACTGCCACTGCTACGCCAAGTGTTGGCGCCAATGTTTCTACTCAGCAATCTTCTAATCTCCAGTCAACAGTGTCACAACAATCTGGCGCGACCACGACAACCTCGCGGGAAGAGCCATCAGCGGCTGGGAGTGAAGTGCCTCCATATTCTTTTTAAAGGTATTTGAGTTTGTTGGCATTGTGTTGATCGTTAGTCACGGCGTAAATGACTTGGCCGTTTTCGGGGTTAGTGAGGTAATAGAAATATGGGCTTTCTTCGGGATTGATGGCGGCAAGGATGCTTTTGAGACCAGGATTACAGATTGGTCCCGGGGGTAGTCCGGCGCGATTGCGCGTGTTATATGGTGAATCTGATTTGAGGTCGGTTTGGTTTAGATTGCGGTCGTTTTTTTTAAGATAAAGAAGTGTCGCGTCTGCTCCAAGCATCCAGTTGTTATCAAGTCTTTTCCACAATATGCCGGCGACAATCGGTCTGTCTTTGTCTGTCTTAATCTCTTTTTCAACTATTGACGCCATAATGATTATGTCAAAAAGACTGTGGTGATGTTGTGTTGTAAGATTGTAGTCAAGTTTTTTCGCAAAATTATTTAGCATTAATTGAATCAGGTTTTCACTGTGAAAATTCTGCGGATCAATAAAATAGGTATCGGGGAAAAGGTATCCTTCAAGCGGATATTCAAGGTTTTGAGTTTTAACTTTGTCTAGGAAAGGATATTTGTCAAAATCGCTGAACTCTTTAACCGCTTTGATGAAATCACCGCTACTAATGACGTCCATTGCCGCCAGTTTGTTGTCAATGTCTCTTACGGTTGATCCTTCTGGAATGGTTAGGATGTATTCTGCGTTTTTGCTTTCGGTGATGGTTTTGGCGATATCAGGGATGGTTTGAGTTTTTTGCAACATAAAGCGTCCCGCGACGATTTTGTGATCCAGCCCGCTATTGCGCATGTACTCGCGAAACGCATTTTCATCCAGGATCAGATTTTTGTTTTTTAGGGTTTTGGCCAGATTATTTATGCTATCTCCTTTTTTAATGGCAATGGAGATTTTGCTGTCATCATATGGATCAACTGGGGTGGAGATAAGATAATTGTATCTGCTGGCGTGATGCCAAAAAAGCAAGCTTCCTACTATAATAATTACTACTATTAATAAAACCCAATTTTTTTTTGCGTTTTTGTGCGTGGAACGCCAGGGTTTTTTGTGGTAATAATACATATCCGTATTGGCGCTAGTTGGCTCCCGGGATGTTCATGTTGTTCATGAGTGGTTTCATTTTTTCTGCCGCAATTTGTTGTGATTTTTTAATGCCTTTATTGATTGCTTTTACGAGGTTATCCGCTAGTTTTTTTGGGTTTTGGATCTGTTCTTCCGAAAAATTTATGCTGATCAGTTCTTGTTCGCCGTCCACGATTGCCGTAACACCATCTACTTCCGCTTCAATGTGGGTGTTTTTAAGTTCTTTTTTTAGTTGCCTGGCCATTTTTTGCCATCCGTATAAATCTTTGAATTTATCAAACATTTTAGAAAAAAGTTAAGAAGTCTTTGTTGATTTTAAGAGCTTAAAATCGGGGCGTCAATACGCTGAGGAGCTAATTTGGAGCAAGTCTCCCGCGATTGGGCTGTTTGTAAGGCAAGGGGAGCTAGTTATTTTTGCTTGCGCGGAAAGGTGGTTTTAAGTAAACTCATACTGCTTTTTGTCATGAAAGCGTCAAGTAATCTTGAAATTAATAAGGCAAATATATGGAGACATTACAACTTGCAGCTCAATCTAGGGATATGGCGGTCGCGGTAAAGCGTTTAAGAAAAGAACGTTTAATTCCAGCGATTTTTTATGGGAAAGGAGTTAAGAATGTTCCTTTACAGGTCAAGTATGGTGATTTTAGGAGGGTGTATCTTAAAGCGGGCGAGAACAAGATCATTGATCTTGATATTGATGGCAAGAAAAAGGTTAAGGTACTAGTGCATGATGTGCAGTTTTATCCGCTTACGGGCGCTATAAATCATGTTGATTTTATTAACGTGAATCTTAATGAGGAAGTTACGACGCATGTGCCGATTGTTGTGGAAGGTGTTTCGCTAGCGGTTAAGGATTTGCAAGGTGTTTTGACAATGGTCAAACATGAAATTAATGTTCGTTGTTTGCCCAATGATATTCCAGAAGCAATTAAAGTTGATATTTCTAGTCTTGTAGATTTTTCAAAGTCGATTCATGTTAGTGATTTGGTTTTGCCAAAAGGAGTGAAGGTTTTGGATAATTTGAAGGATGTGGTTGTGACTGTGACGGCTCCAAGGAAAGAAGAAGAGACTCCGGTTTTGTCAGCCACTGGCATTGAAGGTACGGCTGCTGAAGCGGCGGCTAAGGAAGATGCGGCCAAAGCCGCTGAAGCGGCGGCTGATGAGACAAAGGCCAAAAAAGAGTAAGGGAAGTAAGGGTGAAGAAGTTTAATTGCCTGATTGGTTCAATGGGGTTTTGTTTTTTGTAGTGAGGAAACACAAAGAGTTTTAATTTAAAGCGACAGCTTTAAAATTTGGGCTTGATGTGTGAGTTTGATGGGTTATGGTTGAAATTGAGCGCGGCTAGTTTAAATGGTGTGGGTTGTTGCCGGTCAGATTCAATGTGCGTAAGTTTACGCTGTTGTCTGAAGCTGAATAGTAAAATGTCGTCAGACTGGGATAAAGCTTAGGTTATTGGTTGCGCTAATCAGTCTGCGCCGCTTGGTCAATAATTAACTCTAATTTAGTTTACTAGTTCTTCAAGCAGTTTACGCATTGCATCTGAATCAAGTGTTTTTTTGTTGTTTTGGGATGCAATTTTGGTTTGCTTGTTAGTTTTGATTGGTTTTTCAATGGTTGTAAGATGGTCAATTGGCGAACAACTTGAAGATAAGTCTGTCTTTGCTAAGGTTAATTTTAATTTACTCCCGATTTCAAGTGGCCGCGGGATTTTGTGGAGCGGCCACTTGAAATGGATCTTGTTTTCTTCTATTGACTCTAAAACTATATATCCGTCGTCTATGGCGGCAATTGTAACATCTATGCTGTTGTCTGTGTTTGAGTCCATAAGGAGCGCGGTTCGGATTTTTTACTTTGTGATGAGCATTGCTAAGATTGGCGCAATGATCAATGCGATGGTGTTGATGACTTTGATTAGAGAGTTAATCGCGGGGCCAGCTGTGTCCTTGAAGGGGTCTCCGATTGTATCGCCGACGACCGCGGCTTTGTGAGTATCTGATCCTTTGCCTCCAAAATGGCCGTCTTCAATGTATTTTTTGGCATTGTCCCAGGCTCCGCCTCCTGTGCACATCTGCAACGCGAGCAGGAATCCTGAAATTATCACTCCTCCTAGCATGCCTCCAAGCGCTATTGGTCCAAGCAGGAAGCCTAAGATAATTGGCGCTAGCACCGCCAGCAGTCCCGGGAAGACCATTTCTTGAAGGGCTGATTTTGTCACGATGTCAACGCAACGGCTGTAATCTGGCTTTTCGGTGCCGGTCATGATGCCTTTTTTTGTTTTAAACTGATGCCTGACTTCTTCTACAATTTTGAAGGCCGCTTTGCCAACTGATTCCATGCAAGATGATGAGAACAAGAAGGGCAAGACTGCGCCAAGCAATAATCCGATCAGTACGCGGTAATCTGTCAGGTTAAAGGTGAAATTGTATGAAGGGGCGTTCGTGGTGAGTTCTTCGGTGTAAGATTGAAAAAGCACAAGAGCGGCCAAAGCGGCTGAGGCGATGGCGTATCCTTTTGTTACTGCTTTGGTTGTGTTGCCAACCGCGTCAAGCGCGTCGGTGTTTTTTCTGACATTTTCGGGAAGATTTGCCATTTCGGCAATGCCTCCTGCGTTGTCCGTGATTGGACCATATGAATCTGTCGCGATTACCATGCCTGTTGTTGAGAGCATCGCAACGGCCGCGATGGCGATACCGTAAATGCCGTTATGGAGCGAGGAGCTTAATCCTAGATGATAGGCAAGGAAAATTGCTGTTACAACAAGTAAAACGGGTAGAATTGTGCTTTCCATGCCAACCGCTAATCCTGTGATGATGTTTGTGGCGGCTCCAGTTTGTGAAGATTTAGCTATTCTTTGTACTGGATTGTATTCTTTTGCCGTGTAATATTCGGTGATAAGGTTGATGAAAAGGGTTACACCTAGTCCAACCAGAGTAGCAAAGAAAATGTTGAGGTCGCGGATGTAATATTGCGTGGCAAAATAGAATCCGATTGCCGATACTAATCCTGTGACTAGCATTCCTTTGTAAAGCGCTTTCATGATTTTGCGGCTTTTGTCTAGTTTGATAAAGAAGGTGCCGATGATGGTGGCAACAACAGCGATGGAACCAAGAAGCAGGGGATATTCTATGCCAGCGTTGCCAATAATTGACCCTAGCGATGAGGCGGCCAGGATCATCGCGGCGATTAAGGTTACGGCGTAAGTTTCAAATAAATCCGCGCCCATGCCCGCGCAATCTCCAACATTGTCTCCGACATTGTCAGCTATTACGGCTGGGTTTCTTGGATCATCTTCTGGAATACCCTGTTCAATTTTGCCTACAAGATCTGCTCCCACATCGGCTGCTTTAGTAAAAATACCGCCACCGACACGAGCGAATAGTGAGACGAGCGAAGCTCCAAAACCAAAGCCGATCAGCAGTTTGGGGGCTTCCGTAACCGGAATATGTAGCGGCCCGGTAAAAACAAAATAAAAACCGCTTACTCCCAACAGGGCTAAACCTACGACTGAAAGACCTGTTACTGAACCTCCCTTGAAGGCGACATCAAGCGCGGCTTGCAAACTGTTCTTGGCTGCTTCCGTGGTTCTGACATTGGCTCTAACGGAAACGTTCATGCCAATGTACCCGGCCAAAGCTGAGAAAATCGCGCCAACAATAAATCCAATTGCCGTAAGCCAGTTATTGTTATAAGTTCCTGTCGGTAACGCAAAAGCGAGGAGCAAGAATAGTATTGCCGCAAAGGTGGCGACCGTTGTGAATTGTCTGTTCAAATAGGCCATTGCTCCTTCTTGAATTGCTTTGGAGATCGCGACCATTTTTTCGTTGCCAGTACTTTTTTTTAGTATGGTCGCGCTTAAAAATACCGCGTATAGTAGCGCTAATAGGCTAACAATAATGGCAATGGTCGTTACATTCATATAGGTAGGGTAAATTAAGAATAAAAAATATTCCAAATTATGGTTTGTCGGAGTTTTCCGGAAAGTAATTTTAGTTTATATTTTATCCTAAATGAAAGTGATTTGTGTAATTTGATTTGATTTACGACTGAATTTGTGGTTTTAGCAGGTTTTGTTCTGATTTTTGTAAGTAAAATCTTTGAGGTTGGCTTTTTATGTTTGTTCTAATATAATTGAATCCGGCTATTATCTTATAATTGCAATATTAATATGACAGAAGAAAATAAACATTCTATTCACTCGTCGCATTCGCATCAGGATCAGCATGGACATAAGGAGAATCTGGGTTTGCCTAAGATTCCGCCAGTTAATTTTAAGGATGTGACTCCAGATAAGGTTAGGAATGGTTTTATGGATGTGTTGGAGATTCTTAAATTAAATAAGAAGAAGATTGATGAAGTTGGCGCTAGGGATAGTGAAGGTATCACTTTGGCTTTGATATATATGGCACTTGGAGCGATTGCTACTTCGCTGGGTGGGGCGATCTTTGGCTATACTTTTATGGGCATCACTGTCCGGACGCCGATTCTTAATGCTTTGTTGGGTGGATTAGTGGCGATTTTGGTGGCTTTTGTTGGATTTTATATTACGAATATTGTCGCGCAAAAGCTCTTTAAGGGACAAGGTACTTTTCCGCAATATTTTAGGGTGATGGGATACGCTTCGTTGGTGAATGTTCTTGGAGTATTGACTATTTTATCAATACTTGGGTCGCTAGCGGGTTTGTGGGTTGGATTGGTGATAAACTATTTTGCGCTTAAGCAAATCCACAAGTTGGATAACACCAACGCGATCTTGGCAATGATAGTATCTTTTGTTATTACATTGATTCTTGCCTTTATTGTTGCTTCAATTGGGATTTCCGCGGTGATGGGTGGTGGAATGATGGGTGGTTTCTCTTCAATTAGTTATTAGTTTTTTTAAAAAAAGTTTGACTCCTTTGATTTGGCGGCATTTGTCCGTTAAAAGCAGGGGAGTCATTTTTTGTGGACTTAATAAGTAGTTTCAGTTGTTATAAGGCGCCTTTCTGTATTTTTGGCAAATATTTTTGGTAAAAAATTGCGGCGCATGGTTGTTTATGGTTGTTATGGCTTACCAAAAGCCTTTATCTTTGCTATAATGATAAGAATGATTATGACTTGATATGGCTGATAATAACTTTGCCGGGAATAGTCCGGCTGAGGATAAAAAAAAGGTGAACAGTGAAAATGCTGGCGCGGTCAAGAATGGCAGTGAGTTTGATTCTGGAGCAGATAAGCGTAAGATTGCTCGTTTGAAAGCACGGCGTGTACTGCGGAGAAAACGGTTGGCCGCGAAACTTGAGAAAAACAAAATAAGCGGGAAGGTGGTAAAGGAAAATGCTGGAGCTGTTCGTAAGAAGGAGCAAAAGCAAGATTCAACAAAGTTGTTGGGTCAAGCTGAAGCTAAAATTAGGCAAGATATCAATCCTCGCCCAACGATTAAGGATGTTTCTTCCGCGGAGACGCTTACAAAGCAGGTTGTTGAAAATGATGCTAAACCCACTGCCAGCGATCAATCTAGTATTACTTATTTTTCGCACGATTTTTTGCCGGCTGGTGGTGAAGGTTACGAGAAAGCGGTGGTTAAAGATTCATCTGCTGGCGAAGGCGCGGGAGCTGAAAGTTCCCCCTTAATTCGCGAGGATGCTGAATTTAAGGCGGAAGAAAAGTCGTCTTTGCTGAAAAATGAAAATACTAGCGAAAAGGGTGGCGGCGCGGGTGAAGAGTCTCGCGCTGAGGATGAAACTAATATCAAAGAAAAAACGCGGTTTGTTGAAGAAAAAGGCGCGCAAGAAGAGATTGAACTGAAGGACAAGGGTGTGGAACCTGCCAAGGAAGTTTTCTTGCCGCAAGAAGGGAAGCATGGTCAGGAAAATTCATCGGGCGAGGTGTCGTCAATTTTGCCTGAATCAAACGCGGAGCCGGTCGGCGCGGAAGAAGATCTTGTCATTGGAAACACTGAACAGACTCCTCGTATTCCTATTGGGCGTATTTCAGAGTTTGAACCGCCTCCTTCTTTTGTCAATGCTGAGATTAAGCAAGATGTCGCGGAGGATGTTCAAGATAAAGGCAAGGTTGCTGTTGTGGATCAGAGCAGTGAAGTTGGGAGCGGGCATGAATTAAAAAAATCTGGATTGGAGCAGGCAAAGATTGAACCGCTGACAGAAAAAGAATCTTTTGGGAAGGCGCTTAAATCATGGATATTGAATTGGCCGAAAATTGCCGTTTGGACAAGAGGATTTTTTGTCACAATTGGCAGTAAGATGAAAGGTTTGTTTAAGGGGCTAAATTTTACGAGGGTCTTTTCCTGTTTATTGTTAATTTTAGTGTTGGGTGGCGGTTATTACGCTTATACTAACAAATTACATCAAAGGGCATATTCATATTTAGTGGGATTTTTCCAGCAAAAGCCCGCTGAAAAAGTTGTTAAGTTCAGCCTGGTGGATCAGAGGATGTATGGAATTAGTACCGCCGCAATTTTCGGTTCCAATTTAGGTTCCGTAAGTGACCTGATTCCGGTTCAAATCAGCATGGCGGTGTTTTTTGGTAAGCTGATGGAGCCAAAGGTGCAAGGAGAAACTGGGATTACGGCTTTGACTTTTTATGGTGAATTAAAGGATGGAGCGGCCGTGGTCAATGAGTTTGTTGCATATATGCAAAATTTAGCGGATGTTCAAAATCTTTATAAGACAGATGTTTACGCGATGTTGGACAGGTCAACGGCGCGCGACGAGGTTTTACTTGATTATCAAAATAAATTAAAAGAAGCGAGGGATAAAAGTCAAGTTTTTCATGATCGGATCGTGGTGAATATGGACGATTTTACTAAATCTTACAATAGTCTTTCCGCCGATAAGGCAAGGTATGAGCGGGATTTTTTTGCCGCGATGGAAAATTTAGAACCAGAGAAGAGTGATTTGCTGATCAAAGGTTTTATAGATATTTCACAAAAACAGCTTGCTCTTAAAGCTAGAATTAGAGCTCTTGCCAAGTTGGAAGGTTATTATAAATCCGCTTTGCAGAAGTTGGATTTAAGGATCAAGGCGGTTGAGCAGAATCGTGACGCTTTGATACAAGGTATTAGGGTTGTTGATATTCCAGGAGCGGACTTGAATATTATTATCAAGTCTAGTTAGAATAGGCATATTTAAGGCATTATTCGCGGTTTATTTAAAAGGTCTTTGCTTGCAAATGTTGTCAAAAAGTATTATTTTAAAATGCCATGAAATGATTTTTTATGCCAAATCTTGAAAATATTCTTGATAAGGTGATGAGTTTAGGCTCTTCTCTGAACAGGGAAAAGATAAAAAAGGCCTATGAGTACGCGGAGAGCGCGTACAGGGGGCGGTTTCATGTTTCCGGTGATAGGTTTATTGATCACTGTCTTTATGTGGTTGAAACGATGATTGATTTTCATCCTAGAGAATTGTCAATCATTGCCGCTATTTTGCAAGGTTTGCCCGAAAGTCCTAATTTTGACCTTGCTGATGTGGAAAAGCAATTTGGTCCTGATGTGGCTGGTTTAGTTTCTGCTTTGGGGATTTTAAGCAAAGTCAAAATTGTGCCGCAAAAAGCAGATGTTGATAGTTTGCGCAAGATGTTTTTGGCGATGGCGCAGGATTTGCGAGTGGTAATGATCAAACTTGCTGATCGCTTGCTGGATTTGCGGCAGGTGGAAAAGTTGCCGGCTGGAATGCGCAAGAGTATGGCAAGAGAAACGATGGATATTTATGTGCCAATAGCGTCACGCATGGGTATATACAAAGTTAAAGTTGAGTTGGAAGATTTGTGTTTTAAGTTGCTTTTTCCTAAACCGTATGAGGTTTTGATGAGTCAGTTATATGATTATAAATTAAAAAGGGGGCGTGATATTGAGGAGATCAAAAAGGATTTAAAGTCTTATTTGCGGGCGCAAGGTGTGGACGCGATCGTGGAGGGGCGTATTAAAAATCTTTACAGCATATACAGGAAATTGAAGCTAAAAAGTCACACCACGCTGGAAGATATTTTTGACGTATTCGCGATGAGAGTGATTTTGCCCACAAAGATTGAGGCAGACGGTAAAGAACAGTTTGATCATCTTTATGCGACTTTGGGTCTTATTCATAATAAGTGGAAACCGCTGGTTAACCGTTTTAAGGACTATGTGGCTGTTCCAAAAGCTAATGGTTATCAGAGTTTGCATACCGCAGTGGTCGGTTTGGCGCCATTGTCAAGTCAGGCGACGGAAATTCAGATTAGGTCACAAAAGATGCATGATGAAGCCGAGTTTGGTGTTGCGTCTCATTGGATTTATGAGGATTTGAAGAAAGTGCTTGGCAAGGTTAATAGAGAGCACCTTGAAGAAGTAATGCGCGATCCTAAAAACACTGTTTTTGGTAAATATGTCAGTTGGATTGATGCTTTGTCAAAAATGCAGAGAGATGTCAGGAATGGGTCGGAATTTATGGAAGTTTTAAAGCTGGATGTTTTTAATGACCGCATCTTTGTGTTGACACCGGGGGGTGAAGTGAAAGATTTGCCGTTTGGAGCAACGCCGGTTGATTTTGCTTACGCTGTGCATACGGATATTGGTCATCGTTGTATCTTGGCCAAAGTGAATGGCACGGTGGCGCCTTTGAATTATAAGCTTAAAAGCGGCGATGTTGTTGAAATTATTACAGACAATAAATCTCATCCAAACCTGCACTGGCTTTCGTTTGTTACGACCGCGGCGGCAAAGGCAAAAATAAAAGCGTATTTTCGCGGTTTGGATCAGGAACGTAGTTTTCGCGAGGGGAAGGAAATTATCAACAAATACATGGCCATGATGAAGAAACCTCTGCTTGATGATGAACTGTCAATTTTCAGGGAATATGATGGGAAAAGATTGTCATTCAAAGAAAGACAGCAGTTGGTGGAGGAGATTGGGAGTGGTTCAGTGCTGGTGAAGACTGTTTTGCGCAAACTCTTTGGCAGGGTGTCAACGTCGCCCGTTTCTGCGATTGAAAATCCGCTATTAAGCAGAACGATTTTGCCCAAATCAGTTAAAGTCAAGGCAAGCGAGAATGATGGTGTTTTTATCGCGGGAGAGAAAGGAGTGCCGTATAAATTCGCGCAGTGTTGCAGGCCTGTCAAAGGTCAGCCCATTGTCGCGTATGTTACGAGAGGCAATTCGGTGACGATTCATCTCGCGACATGCAAAGTCTTGAGGGATGTGGATCAGCAAAGGATAATCGCGGCTTCATGGGATATTGAAAGGGATTTGCGTCGTTTTCCGGTGAAGGTGATGTTGAGAATGAGGGATAGGAATGGGCTGATTCGTGACATTGTGGAATCAATTTCCGCTTTTGGCGTGAATATTATTGAGTTTGGAATTGAGCAGGTTCAAGGAGCCGAGATTGTTCGTGAACTTACGATTGAGGTTTCTGATAATGATCAGTTTCAGAATATGCTGGAAAAATTGCGACGCGTGCGCGATATTTATGATGTTTCGCGGGTTGCTTAAATTAAGCTTGAGGCGCCTGCTAGCTGGGGAGAGGTCCAGAGATCAAGCAAGATTCTTTCCGACATGATCGCGCGGTCTAAGTATAGGTGTAAGAAAGTGTTCGCGATTGTTTTAAAACATTGTTTTTCGGCTGGGGTTGCCTTGATTCTGCGTATTTCCCGATAATGGCTGTTGCACGCGTAGCTGGCTAGTTTAATTACATTGAAGGCAATTTTCATCTTGGGTCGCTGGTTGCCAAGACAGCGTTGGCATATTAGTCTGTTATCATTGGTCAGTAATATTTGGCTTTCTTTCTGCCATCTGGCACGGCACGCGGCGCATCTTTCCATTTCGGGCATGATGCCGATGATTCTCATGAATTTAATCTTAAAGCTTTCAAGTATTAGATCGTTATTGTTGCTGTGGCAGATCATGTCCAGAGTTTCAATAATGAGTGTGAAGAGTTCTTCGCTTTGCTCATGATGCTGGGTTGTCGCCTGGAAAATTTCCAGTACCAGCATGGCTTGAATTGATTTATTTAAATTTTCGCGGATGAGTCTGAAAGTTTTGGATGCTTGGCTTTGGATAATGGTGTGGCCGCGGGAGCTGTGGTGGAGTAGTAACGTGCAAACGTTTAGCGGTTCAAGATGTCCGGCCAATTTGCTGTTTGGTTTGCGGACGCCTTTGGCTGTAGCTCTGATTTTGCCGAGCTGTGGTGAAAATATCGTGATGACACTGTCATGCTCACCAAGGTCCTGTTTGCTTAGTATGATCCCTTCCGTACTGACACTGCGCATCTGTGTTTATTGGTTTATGTTCAATTTTCCTTTGAGATATTTTTGTACCGCGGCAAGACTGCTGATAACGGCTAGAAACGTGGTGATGATGAGTTCTGCGGTGAAGACACTGTCTAGATGGATAGTTTTGTAAGTGTCCCAAAGACTGTTGTCCTCAAGTTTTATGCCGTATCCGAGTCCTGTCAAAATGATGAAGCTCAAGATTACGGCCAGAATGCCATCCAGTATTCCTTCAATGATGAAAGGCAATCTAATGAAGTTTGGCGTTGCTCCCACTAGCCGCATGATGTGGATCTCGTTTTTTCTTGTGAAGATTGTGAGCTGAATGGCGTTGACCATCACTAGCGTTCCGCCAATGACAAAAACTAGCACCATCCAAAAGATGATTTGTCTGACAAAATGGCTAATGTTGTTGAGGTTTTTTGCCACTTCCGAGATGACAATATTTTCTCCGCCAAGGCCTTCCGCGATGTAGTTGTCCATCAGGCTTTTGTTTTCAGGTTGTTCAAGGAATTGCTGGATTTTTGGGTAGATATCGGGAGAGGACGTTACGATGCTTAAGCTTGGTGGCAAAGGGTTGTTGAGGTTGAATTTGCTTAGAAATTCAGCTGTTTTTGGGTGTGTTTTGGAGACGATTTGCAAAGCTTCTTCTTTTGAGGTGTATTTGATTTTAGTTACGCCTTCTATCATTTCTAATCCTTCTTTGAGCCGCATGGCGTCGTAATAACCAATGTCATCATGCAGATATACGACGATATCCACTCTTTCGCTCAATGTTTGCAGGGCTTGGTTGCTGATAATTTGGATTGCAAGAATTACGTTGAAGATAAAGATTATCACTGCCATGACGAGAATGGTGGCAATGGAAAGAAATTTATTTCTGCGAAAATTAGCAAGTGCTAACTTAAAAGCTCGCCAGCCGGAGAGGAAAATGTTTTCACTTGCGTCGTGGAATTTAATTTTGCTTTTTTTTTCAGGCATGTTGTTTGGTAAGTGTTTGTTTGGTTTGGAGATTATTCAGTTGATGCGCTTCGGTTGAATCTAAAAGTTGATGTTTAAGAAGCGATGATTTGTAGACTTGTGGGAAAAAAGCGTCTATGCGTCTGATGTCGGCGTCAAGTTTTAAGTCTATCAGTGTTTTTTTTAGTGTTTGAGTAAAAACAAACTGGTCGTATCCTAAGGCGATGACCGCCGGTTTGTATTTGCGCAGGACTTTGTGTTTATCGTGAAGATCGCCTAGGATCACTTTGTTCGCGATGCCGCTATTTCTTACGTTAGCGGCGCGGGTTTTTTCTGGGTTCGCGGGCTTTTGCCCTTTAATTTGTCTTACCGTTTTGTCTCTGGCAATGACGACGATTAGATATTCGCCAAGTTGTTTGGCTTGCTTAAGGTAGTGTTCGTGGCCGGCGTGGAAATAGTCAAACGTCCCGAAGGCCATAACTATTTTTTTGGTTGTTTGTTTGAACATAAGCTTTTCTTTGCTTTGATTCAATCAGCTGACTATTATTTTGTCAGGGATTAAGAAGTTAATGTAGATTAAAATCAAGAAAATTAAAATGGAAAATGTGATCATGATAATATTTAAGTTTTTGCGTTTCTTTTCATCAATGTCGCAGTAAATCGTTGCAAGGCCGTAGATTACAGCGGACATCGCGAATGGAATGTCTAGGACGCGGTTGATGATGATGGTGATGGGAGTTAGATAGTTATTGCTCAACATCAGTCCTGAAAGTATGTGCGCAAGTCCTAGTCCGATAAAAAAAACAAGAGCGACTTTCTTGATGTTTTCGGCGGTTTTCATTTTTTTTTCTTGAGGGATAATCCCATCAAACAGGCAAAATTCAGTATAATGCCGTACAGATTGCATAGCAAATCATTTTCCATTGGCCGGTTTTATATTACAATAGGGGTGTTTTAATGTTTGATATGTTGAACGCGAGTCAAGTTGCTCATATTGCCAAGCTGGCTAGATTGGGACTTAAAGATGGGGAAGAAGATAAGTTTGCCCATCAGTTAAGTGATATTCTTGGTCATATGGAAATGTTGAACGAGGTTGATACTGCTAATGTGGAGCCTACTTCGCAGGTTACTGGACTTACAAATGTGTCGCGTGAAGACAAAGAAGAAAGATTTTGCCAAAAGGAAGAGTTGCTTAATTGTACGCCATTGCCGCTGGAGAAAGAGCAGATTAGAGTCAAACCAGTAATAACACAATGATGTTGCATTCACTAACTTTGGCGGAAGCCTCTGAAGGTCTTAAATCAAAGAAGTTTTCTTCGTTGGAATTGACGGAGGCGATTTTGGCGAGGATCAATAAGTTAAATCCTGTTTTGAACGCTTATGTTACCGTGACGGGTGATTTGGCTAAGGAAAGCGCGAAAGCGGCGGATGAAAAATTGGCAAAAGCAGAGCGGGTGTCTCCGCTTTGTGGCGTGCCGGCTGGGTTAAAGGACATTTTTAATACCGCGGGGGTTAGGACGACCTGTTGTTCTAACATTATCAAGGATTTTGTTCCTCCATATGATGCGACGGTGGTGGAAAAACTTAAAAACGCCGGACTTGTTCTGACGGGCAAATTGAATATGGATGAGTTTGCTTGCGGGGCATCTACTGAACATTCATGTTTTGGGGTGACAGCTAATCCATGGGATACTGAAAGAGTTTCTGGAGGATCTTCCGGCGGATCGGCGGCGGCGGTGGCGGCTGACATCTCTTTTTATTCTTTGGGGACGGATACGGGCGGATCTATCCGTCAACCCGCTTCATTTTGTGGTTGTGTTGGGCTTAAGGTGACTTATGGAAGAGTTTCAAGGAGTGGCGTTACGGCGATGGCTTCATCTTGGGATACAGTTGGTCCTTTTGCCAAGACTGTCCGCGACGCGGCAATGGTTATGAACGTGATCGCTGGAGCCGATAAGCGTGATTCCACTACTCCGCCAGTCGCTGTTCCTGATTACACGAAAAATCTGGGTGAATCCGTGAAGGGTTTGAAGATAGGTGTGCCGAAAGAATACTTTGGTGAAGGCATTGATCATCAGGTTTCGGCAGCGGTTAGGGCGGCAATAAAGGAATATGAAAAGATGGGTGCGATTGTTAAGGAAGTTAGTTTATCTTACACTAAGTATGCTCTGGCCGTTTATTACATAGCGATGCCAGCGGAGCTTTCCGCGAATCTTGCTCGTTTTGATGGGATTAGGTTTGGTTCTGGGCCAAAAAGAAAAACAGCAAGTCTGGTGGATTATTATTTCGCGACGCGCAGTGAAGGTTTTGGAGATGAGATTAAGCGCAGGATTATGATTGGTACTTATGTTCTTTCCGCGGGATATTATGACGCGTATTATCGTAAGGCTCAGAAAGTGCGCACTTTGATTATAGAGGATTTTCGCAAGGCTTTCCAAGAGGTGGATATTCTGATTACGCCAGTTTCACCATTTCCAGCGTTTAAGATCGGCGAAAAAAAAGATGATCCCTTGGCGATGTATCGCGCGGATATTCTGACTATACCGGTTAGTTGCGCTGGAGTTCCGGCAATTAGCATACCGTGCGGGTTTACTGAGCAAGTTACTAGCGGGGGAGTGAATATTGAAAAGCGGCTTCCGATAGGCATGCAACTGATTGGGCCGCAATTTAGTGAGGAAATGCTGCTGAAAACCGCGGCCGCTTATGAACAGGTGACGGAATGGCATAAGATGAAGCCTGTTCTTTAAGGTGGCTTGCGCTCTTTAAGGAGGCTTGAGCGGGAAGTTTTTTTGTGAAGTGGTTTTTTTAAAAGAAGGTGGTTCAGGAAAAACGGCAAGATCAAATTCAACTATATTGAAGCTTTTTTTAATTTAAAAAAGTTGAATCTGATTTTGTTGTTGGTCGTTGTTTTCCTCGTTTTTGTCGGTGTTTTTTCTGGCGTGGGCGATTTTTCTAACCATCATTTGTGGTTGCGGTTGCGGAGTGGTTTTGTTTGGGTCGCAGAATTCCCAGACCATTTTGAAGATCGCGCGCTGGGTGTTAGCAATTTCCGGGCTTTCAATGATCATGCCGATCAGTTCATCTTTGAAAGAAATTATGGCAAGTTTGTCATCGTAGATGTTGATTTCGTTGGTGAAGTTAAATTGTTCTTTGGAAATTAGCCTGATTTCGCGCAGGTTTTGGGCATCGTTATCTTTGACCCATCTGCCGAATTCATCGTCAATGGCGATGCCGCGGAGATGTATGCCAGCCGCGGCGCGTTTTTTGACATAGTCTTCATCATAAGTTGGCCATTGAGAACGGATTTCTTTGGAGTTGCCGTAATTTAATATTTCGGTTTTGCTGGTTAGGGTATCCGCGTAGATGCTTTTGATGCCTTCAATGCCTTCAAAAAAACGAACACGCGGATGGATTGTGTCGCCGTGCAGGCGTTTTAGGTCTGGTAAAACTTTGGCAAGATCGGATGCGCGTTTTTGGTATTCATTAACTAGGATTTCTGGATCAGTGGCGGTAAAGTACTTGATCTTGTTTTTTGTGAAAAAGTTGATTAAGCCTTTTTTAACGAGTTTATCCAAGATGTCGTAAGCCGTGACGCGGTTTAATTTTGCTTTTGAGGCAATTTTGGAAACTGGGCTTGTGCCTATTTCCAATGCGGCAAGGTAAGTTCTTGATTCTTTCGCCGTGAGTCCGATATTTTCAAGAATATTTTGGAGCATGGCGGGTTTGATCTTACCAAAATTTAAAAAATATTGCCACGATTATTGGCTTGATTTGTCAATCTAAATATTGTTGTAGAAAACTTCTACACTATATTTTGTTCATGGCAGGTTAGATGTTTGTACGATGAGTTAATTGTTTTGTAGGCGATGTCAACACTGGTAAAAGGTTAAGATTTCAATCTTGTGGCATTTGTTTAGCGTTATTAAGGTTGATTTTGTTTTATTTTTTAATTTTGTGTCTATGTACAAAAAACTTTCGGACAACCCGAACAAGGAGGAGATCCTTGACTTGGTAAAAAAGGAACAGGTGGACTTTGTTAATATCCAGTTTACGGATCTATATGGGGTGATTAAAGCGGTGACTATTCCCGCGGAAAAGCTTGGCGCGGTTATTGATGATAATGTTTGGTTTGATGGATCATCTATCCTAGGTTTTTCACGGATCTGTGAAAGTGATATGTTCCTAAAGCCTGATTTAAAGACTTTTGCGATTTTGCCTTGGAGCAGAAGTGATAAGGCGGTGACGGCGCGGATTATTGGTGATGTTTATATGCCCGATGGCAAGCCTTTTGAAGGTGATCCCAGATATGTTTTGAAAAGGGCTGTGGCGGAGGCAGATAAGCTTGGTTATAAATATTTTATTGGTCCGGAATTTGAGTTTTTTCTTTTTGCGCGCGATGAAAGAGGTAAATTAAAACCTCTTCCTCATGATGAAGGAGGATATTTTGACCAGACGACTGATATGGCTGCTGGGATAAGGCAAGCGATGGCGCAAAATATGAAGGAGGTTGGTTTGGAAGTAGAGGCTTTGCATCATGAGGTTGCGCCGGGTCAGCATGAGATTGGAATAAGATTTCAGGAAGTTTTGGAGATGGCGGATTGCGCTATAACTCTTCGGTTGGTTATCAAGGAAACAGCGGCAAGAATGGGCTTGCATGCAACCTTTATGCCAAAACCTGTTTTTGGAATAAACGGGTCGGGTATGCATGTGCATCAAAGTCTATTTAAAGATGGAAAAAACGCCTTTTTTGATGAAAAAGATCAGCAATATCATCTTTCTGAGGTCGCAAGGCAGTTTATGGCTGGTCAATTGCGCCATGTCAGAGAAATGAACGCGGTCATTAATCCGACAGTCAATTCCTATAAGCGACTTGTGCCTGGTTATGAAGCGCCTGTTTATATCGCTTGGGGTTCACGCAATCGCTCGGCGTTGATAAGAATTCCAAGGTATACCGAAGGCAAGACGCAGGCTGCGCGTTGTGAACTCCGCTGCCCCGATCCTTCGTGTAATCCTTATTTGGCTTACGCGGTGATGTTGGCGACTGGACTTGAAGGTATTAAAGGTCAGTATAAGATTACGGCGCCGGTGGAAGAAAACATCTATCATTATTCTGAACATGAACTTGATGAAAAAGGTATAGGCAAGTTGGTCGGTTCTCTTGGTGAGGCATTGGACGAATTTAAGCGGAGTGAGTTAATGAGGAGGGTTTTTGGTGAGCATACATTCCGGGAATATCTTGCGGCAAAAAGCGCGGAATGGGACGCATTCAGGCTGTCGGTTTCGCCGTGGGAAAAAGAAAGGTATATGGAGTTGTTTTAGGTGATTTGGGCGATTTGTGAATGGGGTGCTCCGTGCTTTAGGTTATTTAGGTGTCCCGTGATTTAGGTGATTTAGGTGATTTGGGTGACTTGGGTGCCCTGGTTTATGTGTCCGGTGTTGATGTTTAGGTGGAGTTTTAACATCAGATGCGGGGGAGGTCAACATCCGATGTTGATAAGTGGGGGAGGCTCAACATCCGATGTTGACAGGTGGTGCATTAGGTGTTAAAAAGCAACATTTCTTGGTGTTCTGTGAGCTAGCTTTTTAGGCAAAGCTCTACAATAAGTTTTTCAAGTGATAATCTCAGTTCCGTCTGGTCTGCGGCTGTTATCTTGATGCGGTTGCTTTTGCTGTCTGTTTCTATTTGTAGAAGAGCGCGGTAGATACGCGCGAGCTGGTTTTCGGTTAGCGCGCGCGCTTGAGGCACGCTCTTTTTTACCACAAATGGATGCAGTCCAGTGCGGGAGGTTATGTTCAATTGGTTCATTTTCTTGTTTAAGCAGGCTTTGATTTTAATCAAGACGCGGAAGTGTCTTACGATCATGTGAAAAATTTGCATTAGGGGTGTTCCGCTCATGGTTAAGTCATTAAGCGTCTTGAGTGACATTCTACTGTTTTTTTGGTTGATGTAATCGGTGAGTTTGAAGATGTTAGCCTGTATGTTCTGACTGGTGAGTCTTTCAATTGCCTTTTCGTCAATAGGGTTGCTGATTGCGTAAAGAGCTAATTTTTCAAGTTCATGGTTCATTTGCCAGAGGTTTGGGCCGACGTGGTTGGCAAGCGTTGTCGCTTCTTGATGGTTGATGCGCAGCCCTTTTTTGGCTGATTCTGATTTGATCCAGTTAATTAGTTCGGGGAGATCCCGTTCTTCAAAAGGGGTTTGGTGGCCGAGTTTTGATAATCTCTTGAATAGGGTGGTGTTGGCTTTAGCTCTTTCACGCTCAATGAATACAATGACGCAGTGATCTGGTGTCGCGTCCAAGCTGTCGGCAACGCGTTTTTGTTCCTCTTCGTTCCCGTCACGAAGGAAATCTTCTATAATGACTAGTCTTTTGTCTCCTAAAAAAGGCAGAGTGGAGACTGCTTCGTTAAAAATTGAGGCTGTAATTTCTTTTCCAGTAAAGATTTGGATGTTGATATTGCTGTATTTTTTTTCAAATTCGTTTTTCCAGTGCTGAAGTTTTTGTGTGGCGCTGAAGCTGTCTGTGCCGTGAAAAAGGTAGATGTTCTTTTTTGTCGCCGGTTTTTGATTGGTTGTGGGCATGAAGTTGGTGTTGGTTGTGGGCAAGGTTGGCGCAAGAGGTTTAGTTTGGGGTGATGGTTTGTTTATTTGTGTTCTACTGGTTGTTGTTTTGCTGTTTTGTATCGTTTTTTGAGCAAGAAGATGAATTTAATTGGGGAAGTCTTTATGTCTATTGCCTTACGGTATTCATATTTTTTGGACAGTCGTATTTTTATTGATTTTTTATTGGAGATCAAAATCTAACATAAAAATTTCTCCGGCGTAAGGGGAGGGATGGGTCGCTCGGTGTTGTAAAAACACCGGGAATTATTGTTGTCAACATCGGGCACCGTACTCAACCACGCCGCGCCACCGAAGTCACCTCCTGTCAACATCGGGCACCAACTGCGGAAACCCATCGGGCACTGTATTTGCACATCGGGCACCGTACTCAACCACGCTGCGCCACCGAAGTCACCTCCTGTCAACATCGGGCACCGTATTTGCATCGGGCGCTATCTGGCGACGTTGGTGGAACTGTAGTTAATGACTTCGCGCAGGCCAGGAGGAGTGTTAAGGATGATCCGTTCATCAAATCTGACCACGATACCGGCTTCATCTATCGCTGGATCTCCGGCAAAGAGGCGGTTTAAAAATAACGGTTGGATATCTCCATAGACCGATCCGTAAATCACAAGCTGGTTATAAGAAGGTTTGTTGTTGAGCGAGTACAGCCTGCCGCTGTTTTGTCTGTAGCCGGGCTTGGTCTTGTCTCCTTCTTGCACAAAGTACACTCCGGACATCTCCGTCACCGACGGGTCAACATAAACACTGCCGTTTAATACGATGAAGGCTAGGGAAGCGATGTCTTTGACGGTGCAGGGCTGTTTTTCGGTTGCGCAGGCGCCGTAGGAAATGTTGTGCTTGATGTAAAGGTCTCCGTTTTCCACAATAAAGGTCTTGGCTCCTTCTCCGTCGGACAGGGTGTAAGGCTGGTCGATGGTTAGGTTGCCGTCCTTAATATGGTAAACCTGCTTATCGCCATATTGGGGATCCAGTTTTACGCTGGACATGTTAACGTCACTCTGGCTGTAGTCTGGTTCCCAACGTGAGATGCGGGTCTTGTTTTCGGCGATGTCGTTGGTGATGGTCTTTTGTTGCCAAGATGCGCCGGGTTGAAGTTTTACTTCGCAGATTTGGCTGGACAGGTTTTTGACGACTGTTTGACCGTAGAAAGGCTTTAAGGCGTCTGGAATTGATCCCGACTGTCCTTCCGTGCAGATCTCGTGTGTAAGGCTCATTATTTCCGATTGCCCCGTTGAAACAAGGTTTGGCGTGGATGGTTGCCCGGGCACAACTAGTACTCCCGTGGTGGAAGTGTATTTGGAACACATCCTAATGTCCACTCCCGCGTTAAGGTCTGATTCAAGGTAGATGTCGCCGGCGGCGCGGGTGAGGATGTACTGGCAGAAAATTTGGACTAATGTTTGGTTGCTGGTGAGCGTGCCGCTATCTATAACCTCGTCATTGTCATTGAAAGTTTCATAATCTATACGCGCGGAGTTGACATATTTTTCTTGGCAGACTTGGCCTTCTTTACAGATTTCAGGCGTGATGGCGGAGTCGTTAATTTGTCCTTTATAAGTGATGGTGACGGCGCCGGTCACCTTAGTAAGCTTTACGCCACCGTTGCCGATTTCTCCGCTGTAGCAGTTTTCTTTGATGTTGTCATCGCAGGCTGGCCTGTTGATGCTTTGACTGCCGGGAACGTAACTAATATGGCCGTTGCCGGTGTCAATTGGGTTGGTCTTTCCGTCAATTTTGCCGTCGCTGATGTCATCTGTTACAAAGGCAGTGGTTGGGTTGTTGGTGTTTGTGTTGAACTGGATTTGGTATTCCACCTGTTGTTGGTTGGAGGGGATGCTGATGACTTGTGTGTAACTGCCGCCTTTATAGGTGGCGCGGACTCCTTTGCTGACTTGTGGCGGGCGGGTTACCGTACGGCCGGAATCTTGGCAGTTCGTGTTGTTTGGTTCGTCTGTGGCATAGACGCGCCAGCTTGTGTCAGCGGGGATTGTAACGCATCCAAAGGTGGAAGTTACTTTTCCGTTAATAATCCAAGTGAATGGGCCATTGTAATTCCCTGTGACATTGACACAGTTTTGACCGGCATTGTTCTTGTATACATTGATTTTTTCACATTTGTTTTGGTTTGGCGGTGTGAAGATAGTTTTGCCATTGCTACAGTTAGGCCCGTTGTCGGCGTTTGGATCTGGAATATCTATCACTGCTACTGACGCGCTGGCAGGTTTGTTTTCATCGGTAATGGTAAAGGTGTTTTTGAATGGGTTACTACTATTGTTTGTTTGTTGCGTAGGGTACTGGTATGCGCCGTTTGCGCCATTCCATTGGACGGTGGTGTCGTAGGTTTTGCCGTCGCTAAAGATGGCTTTGGCGGAAAGGTTTGTTGAGCCTGTTGAATTTAGCGAGTCTGGCTTAACAATAAGGTCAATACAATATGGTTTATTGCCTCCCTGACTGATGGTCGCGCCTTTTTGGCATTCGGGGGAATTGTCTATATTTGCTTCAAGAATTTTGGTGACTTTCGCGCTTACGGTTCCGTAATTATTGTTGGTTGTGTAGTTATTTTTGAATGGCTGTGAACTTTGGTGTTGCTGGATGGGCGCGTCCGAAAGCGTGCCTTCTGTTTGGCTCCATGTCAGTTCCGTATTGTGACTCTTTCCGTCCGTATAGGTAACGGTTGCTGTTAGTGGTGTTGTGCCAGGGGCTGTTAAGGAAGTTGGCGACAGCTCAACTTTTAAGCAGGCTGGTTTTGATGGTTTCGCGTTGATTGTGATGCCTTGCTGACAGCTTTGGGAGTTATTTGCTCCATCAATACTGGTTACTTTGGCGGTGACGCTCGCGGTTGTGGAAGAAGTATTGAAGGTATTAGTATAATGATATGGGTTTGAACTTAGGCCGCTTTGATGTTGTTCGTCGGCGTTTTTGCTGAAAGTGCCGTTTGTGCCGTCCCAGTGGACGGTAGTGAGGTAAGACTTGCCGTCATCAAAGCTGACTGTGGCCGTGTAGTCGGTTTGCCCCGGGGCGGTCATGTAATTTGGTGTTAACTTGATTTGCTGACATGTTGCTTTTGGAGGCGGTTGTTTTGTGATTGTGAATTCTTGATGGCAAAGGTCGGCCTTGGTGTTATCGGCATAGTAAGCGTCAACAGCAACAATTGTGCCAGTTGCTCCGCCAGTGTAATAGACTGTGGGATCGTCGTCATACGCCCATGGATTTGTTTGATCAATGTCGTTAACTGAATTGTCTTTAAATGTGCCTTTTGGATAAAATTGCCATAACCAGGTGTTGCCCGCGCTCCATTTGTACTTGAGTGGGATGTTTTTATTTGAAGGATTAAAAGTTGGGGTCACTGTAATTGTCATTGGGGTATCCGCGACTACATCATTTGGCTGAACCAATTTACCGTTTTGGTTGATTTGCAGGGTTAGGTCGGCACAGGTAGTCTGCTGGATGGGAGGGTGTTTCCAGACATTACTTACCGAGCCGATTGGAAACCAGTAATAAGTTCTGTTGACTCCATTACTGGATACTGTTTCTGTTGGATAGCCGGTTGGCGTCAGGTAACACCATCCGCTGTCAGGATTATTGACATCGTTGTTAGTACAGCCTTTGTTGAAATTTTTGGGATAATTTGCTTTGTTTAAGGCAAGGTCGCCGATTAGGACGCGTGAAGTGGTTGTGGTGCTCCAAATTGTTCCCTTATCTTTGGTCGGGAGGTTGACGCCGAATGCCAGTAACCTGTTATAGGGATCAGTAAGGTTGATTGTGGATTTTATGGTTCCGTCTTGGTTATATGTGTTAAAAGCTTGGCCGTTATTCGCGTAAATTTGTGGTCTGCCTGTGTTTGGGGCAACAGTGGCAAAATCCCATGTTATTTTGATGACTTGCTTACCGTTTTTTGTTGTCGTGGACTTTGAAACGGTTGTTCCTCCCCATAACTTGGTGTCAGATACTGAACCTTGGCAGTCAAACAGGTCGGAGCTGTCACCGTTATATCCAGAGGGAGCCGGGGTGTTACAGGTGATATGTTCAGTGTCTAGGTTTGTATAGCCATCGTTTTCAATTGTAATTTCAAATTTGTCCACGAATGATTTGTAATAATAATTGCCGGGTGGATCCTCATGGTTTTTGTCATTGAAGTATCCATGCTCATGGAGCGCGATTGGCCCACGGACTGCTTCGGAACCCGGTTTGAGCGGATTATCTTGGTCTAGCGGCGGTTGTGGGCTATAGGCGTTGGGATAATTGAGATGCGCTTGACATTGGTCATTTGAAAGGTAATTGATGTATGGATTTAGGGTATCTCCAACAGTGTCAGATGAGGCCTGTGGATTGTAAGGGAAAACCCCAAGTTGACATGTTTGGCCATAAGTGGGTCTTGCTAGAGCTAGTGATAGGCTTGTGAATGTTGATCCTATGAATATAGCGACCGTTAAGCTGATTTTTAGTTTTTGTTTTAGCATTGGTTTCAGTTGTTAATTATTCACCCGCATTGCCGTCAAGGACCACGCTTGTGGCTTCAATCATCTTGCCTGGTTCATAAGGCGCGGAGCGGGTGCTCCGCGCGTAAAGATAACCAAAGATAATGAGCATAAGTATGGCGACTGCCGCGATGAGATATTTTAAATTGTTAGTTATTGTTTTTTTCATTTTTTTTCTTAGTTAATGCATTATTCACTCGCTCCTCCACTTTCTACTGCTGGATTTGCTGGTGTCGCGTGGCCAGTGGTATCGCCTCCACTAAGGTTTGTACCCGGCGCTGGTTGTGGTTGAGGCTGTGTTTTTGTCGGGGGTGGGGCGCTATTTTGCTCCGGCGCGCTTGGCCCGACTGGGCCAACCACTCCCGCTCCTATGGCAATGTCCCTGACGGCGAACGAGCTAACCAATGAGTTGGCTGTCTTGGCGTCGTACGCGCGGAAGTTGCTTTCCATCGTATATGATTCGTTTTTGTCTAACGCGATAATTTCTTCGTCATAAAGTTCGGCGGCGTTTAAGCACCTTTCATATACACCAGATTTATGGCTTGTGGTGCGGATACCTATGATTAAGTCTTTCACTGTGATGGAGTAGTATTCTTGATTATTGCCGTTTTTGTCTTTAACCAGGATCTTGGTGCCTTGTCCTGTCTGGGCATCTGAAAGCTTAATGGCAAGATAATACAACTCATTGATTGCTGTTTTCGTATTAATAATATCGGCATTTTTAGGTATTGTTGGCGGTTTGGTCTTGTAACATTCTGCTATCAACTTGTAGTTCTCTTCTCCCAGCGCTTTGATCAAAATTGGGTTGCCTTTTTCAGTGCCGAGCAGCATCAGTTTAATTGCCATTGGAGACGCAAGAAACTGGTTCGGCTCGACCATCTCCAGCGGTCTCTGGCTTTCCCTGAAACAGAGCGCAATGGTGTAGTCAATTGGCGGATAATGGGTGACAAGAGCTTCACTGTAGTCATGTGCTGCAAATAGCTTATGGTTGGCAATCTGGTCCGGTCTTCCGGCCGTTATACCTCTACGGCCTACAATGGATTCCGTCCCGACCGCGACATCAAGATGCGCGCCCACGGGGATGTCTTCGGCATTGTCAAAATTCCCGTTGATGGCCATCTGTCTTAAAGGGGCGATGAAAGCTTCCGCAAGCTGTTCCGGGGTGTAATGATTG
>Ga0272446_1000848_pt1 | contig 46634 bp, 38 predicted proteins | sample YNPCB0061_FD_194587 | JGI IMG/M metagenome (GOLD analysis project Ga0272446, IMG submission 194587) | Hot spring microbial mat communities from Yellowstone National Park, WY, United States - YNP-CB-006-1 | ecosystem: Environmental > Aquatic > Thermal springs > Hot (42-90C) > Sediment | place...
ATCCTCTAAGACTTGATTAATGATTTCATTAAGATTATTAAAGCGATTTGATTTTATGAATTCAGAAATATTTTTTTTGAAATCTCTTTGGTTAGTTGAACTAAAAAATTTTTCAATAGCTTCTGCAATTAATTCAGCTTTTGGCTCTTCTACAATCAAACCGGTTGACTCGTTGATAACAAACTCCGATAGTCCACCAACTTTTGTAACAATTACAGGTTTTCTGAATCCATAAGCAAGATTCAGAATTCCACTTTGCGTTGCGCTTCGGTAGGGAAGTATTACAACATCTGAAACGAGAAAATATTCTTTAACTTTTTCGTTTGGAATATATTCATCACGAAGAATTATTTTTTCCTGCAAATTAAGTTTATCAATTAAATCAGTATAAAATTTTTTATCATCATAAAATTCTCCGGCAACGAGAAGTTTTAAATTCTCATATTTATTCTTCAGCAATGAAAGAGCTTCAATTAAAATATCAAGTCCTTTATATTTTCTTACATAACCAAAAAACAAAATAACTTTATCATCATCTTTTAAGGAAAAATTTTTCTTCAGAACTTTTATATCGTCTGTATTATCTGTCAGATGGTCGTAAATAGGAAGTTCTGAACGGAATATTTTCTTTTCAGGAAAATTCTTTTTTAATTCATCTTCAACTTTTTGAGAAAGAGCTATAAAGAACTTAGCATGATGAAGTCCAATTCTGGTTAAAGTTCTTTCTAAAAAATGTCCTTCATGAGAAATATAATTTTCAGTAATGAATAAAATTTTTCGTTTAAGTTTTTTATTAACAAATGAGCTTATAAAAAAATGACAGAAAGCAAAGTACGGATGCCACCAATCGAAAATAATCAAGTCAGGTTTTTCGGAATTAATTTTTGAAGCGACTTTAATCCAATTAAAAGGATTTAACGAATTAACAATTCTTTCAGATGGGATTTGTTTTACTTTATTGCTCGTATCGAATTGTGTTTTCCCGGGGAAAAGAAAAGAAGGGTAGAGAAGACTATAATTATAAATTTTAACTTCGAATTCTTTTGAAAGAGTTTCGTAAACAAAAGATACATAAAGTGAATTACCACCGCGATAAGGATATGTGGGACCAATGATAATTATTTTCTTTTTGTCTGAATTCAATATTAAACCGAAGAAATTTCTTCAGCAAAGATAAAAAGATTATTTGAAGAAATCAGAGTCTTCATCTTCCTGAAAATCATCATCTGAGTTTATATTGAACATAGAGCTAAGCATATCCTTAAACTGTATTCCATTTTCTAATCTGAATTTGCTGAGCAAAGAAAATTCTGACAAACCAAAGATTATAAATTCCATAAAAAGCAAAGTCATATTTTCATCTGCATCAGGCTGAAACTCATCAACAACTTTTTGCAATCCTGGAATTGAACGGAGTATGTTTGAATATTCTTTATCAGACATAGAACTAAGTAAGTCAACACTGTTGCCTTTGCCGAACCAGTTTATTATTGCAGAATAAGGGTTTTGTGCTTGCTTCTTTTTTATTTGTTCGGGATTTGGAAAGTATTGCTCAAAAACCGAACGAATAGCTTTCCCAATTAATATTTGCGCAACCTTTGCTGGACCCTCTTGTTCACCTTCATAAACAAGTTCAATTTTTCCGGTAATTGCCGGAATCACTCCAACTAAATCATTAACACGAGCAGTAGTTTTAATTTCGTTATTCAAAATTCTTCTTCTCTCAGCGTAACTGACAAGATTTTCAAAGGCAGAAATAGTTAGTCTTGCCGACACTCCACTTTTTTCATCAACATATTCACTCTCACGAGCTTCAAATGCTATTTGCTCAATTATTTGTTTGAGTAAATCCGGAACAATAATATTTTCTCTTTGCTCTTTGGTTAACTGAGCTTCCTGCTCTGTAATTTTTTGTGATACAAAAGTTGATTTCGGATAATGAGTTAATATCTGGCTGTCAATTCTGTCTTTAAGCGGTGTAACGATTGAGCCACGATTTGTGTAATCTTCAGGATTAGCAGTGAATACGAATTGGATATCAAGAGGCAATCGTATTTTAAAGCCGCGTATCTGAATATCACTTTCCTGAAGTATATTAAAAAGTGCGACCTGAATTCTTGCCTGAAGATCAGGCAATTCGTTAATTACAAAAATGCCTCGATGTGATCTTGGAATAAGACCAAAATGAATTACTCTTTCATCGGAATAAGGAAGTTTTAATGAAGCAGCTTTGATAGGATCAACATCTCCAATCAAATCAGCTACGGTTACATCAGGTGTTGCAAGTTTTTCCGTATATCTTTCAGAACGATGAACCCAGGATATTTTTGTTTCATCACCGAATTCTTTGATTGTATCTTTAGCAAATTTTGAAATAGGATTGAAAGGATCATCATTAATTTCAGAACCTTCAACAATAGGAATATACTCATCCAGCAGATTTATGAACAGTCGTGCAACTCGTGTTTTTGCTTGTCCTCTTAAACCGAGCAAGATTATATTATGTCTTGATAAAATTGCTGTTTGAAGTTCCGGAATAACAGTTTCATCATAACCGATAATTCCTTCAAAAGGATTTTTACCTTTTTTCAGGAATTCAATCATGTTTTTTCTAAGCTCTTCTTTAACAGGAAGAGATTTATATCCTGATTTCTTCAGATCACCGATAGTTTTGATTTTTATTATATCCATAAAATTTATCTGACTCTCTTTCTTCTGTTTCTTATGTAGTCTTCAAAAATAAAATCGCCAAGTCCAGTAAGTGAACTGTAAAAAGCGCGACCATTATTAATTTTTGTAAATTCTCTAACAAATTCCTGAAGGTATGCATCACGAGCAATCATATAAGTTGTGATTGTAATACCAAGTTTTCTGCATACAGCTGCCTGATCCAAAGTTTTGTTCAGAATTTTTCTGTCTAATCCAAAACTATTTTTATAATATTTTAATCCTTCTTTAAGACAAGTTGGTTTACCATCGGTAATCATAAAAATTTGTTTGTTATTTGTTTTTCTTCGGCGAAGAATATCAGTTGCGAGTTGCAATCCTGCAACTGTGTTAGTATGATAAGGACCAACCTGAAGATAGGGGATATCTTTCACATCAATTTGCCAAGCATCATTTCCAAATACAATAACATCAAGTGTATCTTTAGGATATTTAGTAGAAATTAATTCTGATAAAGCTATCGCAACTTTTTTAGCAGGAGTAATTCTATCTTCACCATAAAGAATCATTGAGTGAGAAATATCAATCATTAAAACTGTTGAAGTTAAAGATTTGAAATCTCTTTCTTCAACTTCAAGATCGTTTTCAGTTAGTCTGAATTCATCAATTCCATGATTTATCTGAGCATTTCTGATAGAACCTGTAATATCAATCTGTTCTATCATATCACCAAAAAGATACTCTCTTCTCTCAGATGTTGGTTCGTCACCAATTCCTGGAGAGAATGTCTGATGATTTCCTTTCATTGATTTCTTGATCTTGCTGAAAATTTCTTCCAGAGATTTTTTTCTGATTGTTCTGTCAGTCTTTGCAGTTGGAATGAGCTGAATACCATTCTCATCTTCTTTAATGTACCCATTTTTTTTCAGGTCTTCGATAAAATCGCCCATTCCATAATCATCAGAAGTTAATTTGTATTGCCGGTCAATCTGATTCATCCAGTCAAGAGCTTCTGAAATATTACCGGAAGTAATGAGCAGTAAGTCGAGAAAAATCTTCAATAAATTTTCAAAAGCAGAATTTGCTTTGTCCTGTGTAGGAATGTATTTAGTAAATCTATAACCTATCATACTGATTAAAACAAAATGATTATTTAAAAGTTCAAAAGATAAATTAGAAAAGAAATATTTAACTGATTTCCAAAGGTAAGCTATTATTTTTTAGTGAGCTTGTCAATCATATTTTTTACATACGAATCATCGGGCTTAAGAAGTAGCGCTTCTCTGTAATATCTTAATGCAAGACCATCATTATTATCTTTTGTATAAACGTCTCCAAGTGTTTTTAAAACAAGAAAGTTATTCGGAATTCTTCTGTTAAGAATGCGAAGATATCTGATTGCATCAGTAATTCTGTTAATATCAGTTAAAGCATTACCTACGAAAACACATTCATCAACACTTAAATTAAATTCAGGATTTTGTGTATCATACAATCGATTAAATTCAACAATAAGACTATCAATGCCAAAAGAGTTGTATTTATCAAATAGATAATCAGCTAAAGTTTTTGTTACCAGTATGTTTTGTCCTTTAGTAATACTTATTAGATCTCTTGCAGGATTACCCAAGTTTCTATCTCTGATATTAATCAGATAAACCGCAGCTAAATCTTCATTAGGAATAATCATCAAGCCAGAAGAGAATCCTGTTCCCCTGCCTTCGTGTCCAAACCATTTTAATGAATCTGACGGATCAGCTAATGAAAAACCGAAACCATAGTTAATTCTCTGAGAAGTTTTTAGTATAGTCGGGCTGATCATCATTTGCAAAGTAGATTTGGAAATTAGTTTTTCTTCGAGTAAAGCTTTCACAAAAAGTAAAAGATCTTCGGAAGTTGAGATCAATCCACCTCCGGCAACTTTAAGACTTAAATCTGCTAAAGGAGAATTTATGAATCTTCTGTCAGGAGATTTTTCATATCCACGAACCCGCTCATAAATAATACTCCTTTGTCTATCAACTCTTGTAGCCCTCATTCCTGCAGGTTCAAATATATTTCTGCGAAGATAATTTTCGAAAGAAGTTTTTGAAACATTTTCTATAAGAGCCGCAAGTAAAGAGTAACCGAGAGAAGTGTAGTTATGTTTTGTCCCAGGTTCAAATAATAAATCATCATTTGCAAAAGTCAGAACAGCATCCCTTGTTGTTGAGTAGAACATCTTGCTGTTAAATTCTTCTTCGCTTCTGTAAGAGCGAATTCCACCGGTATGATTTAGTATGTGTCTTACAGTTAGTTTCCATTTTTTCTTCGGGAAATAGGGAACATAAGTATTAATCTCTGCATCAAGATCGATGAGTCCTTTTTCATAAAGCTGCATTACAGCCACAGCTGTGATTGATTTTGTAATTGAAGCAATTCTATAAAGTGAAGTGTTCTTTGCAGGAACAAAATTTTCGAGATCAATCAAACCTTTTGCATCAAGCCAGAAGATTTTTCCTTTCTTATAAACTCCTGCTGAAATAGATGGTACTCTTTTATAATCAATATATGTTTGAAGATATTCTGAAAGCTTCTTGAAAGTTTCAATATCATTTTTTTGAGGGAAAACACTTTGGGTGTAAAAAAGAAAGCAAAAGAAAATCAGGATAAAATATTTTATCCTATTTGAGTTAAGGATTTTGTTATCAATTTTATTCATATAAAAAAGCGTTATCCGAAATGATAATCGGCTAACGCTTCGCAATTGTGAAAATAAGTTTATTTCTTAGGTGCTCTTTTTTCTATAATGTCATCAATGAGATTATATTCTTTGGCTTCTTGTGCAGTAAGGAAGTAATCTCTCTCACAATCTTTTGCAATCTGATCGTAAGATTTACCAGTGTGATTTGCCAAAATATTATAAAGAGTCTCACGAGTTTTCAACATTTCTTTAGCATGTATTTCAACATCAGTAACCTGACCACCAATTCCCTGAGTCCAGGGTTGATGAATTAATATTTTTGAATGTGGAAGTGCAAATCTTTTACCTTTAGCTCCGCCAGCTAAAAGAATTGCAGCCATACTTGCAGCCATTCCAACGCATATAGTTGAAACATCTGGTTTTATGAAATTCATTGTGTCATAAATTGCTAAGCCGGCAGTAACACTACCACCTGGCGAGTTAATATAAATGTGAATATCCTTCTCGGGATCTTCCGCTTCAAGAAATATTAATTGTGCAATTGTTAAACTTGCAATATGATCATCTATCGGAGTTCCAATGAAAACAATACGTTCGCGTAATAAACGGGAATAAATATCCATTCCACGTTCACCGCGTCCGGTTTGTTCAATAACATAGGGAACAAGTTGATTAAAAATTTCTATTCTACTGCTCATTCTTTTCCTCTTTCTGTGGATAAAGTGTTTTTGGGTCAACTTTTTTTATTTTATTATTTGCTTTTAGAAAATCAAAAAGCTTCTCATCTAATATTCGTTCTACCTGATTGGAAGCTTTGTAATAATTCATAATCTTATCAACAGGTAAACCGGTTTGTTCAGACTCTTTTTTAGCAAATTCTTTCAGTTCGTCTTCAGTTACCGAAATACCTTCAGCTTTTTGAATCTGTTCTTTTATTAAATACCATTTGACTTCATTCTCTGCATTGGTTCGCAAGCGATTTCTTGCCTCGTCTTTATTAAAAGGTATTCTGTTTTGTTTTGCATATTGCTCTTCACTCTTTATGTATTCTTCGAGTATATTATTCACTAATGTTTGCGGCGGAGTGAAATCATTGTTCTTAATAATTTCTGAAAGTAGTTTACTGCGAGTCAATTCTTCAACTCTCTGATCATAATATTTCTGAATATCTTTCTTAATTTCTTCTTTAAAAGCTTCTACATCGGAAAGTCTTTCTTTCGTTACTTTTTTAACAAGTTCTTCATTCAATTCAGGAAATACAACTTTTTTAACTGATAAGATTTTAGCTGTGTAGTAATAATTATCAGCAATCTCCTCTTCGACACCATCTTTGTTTAATTCTTTTCTTGTATCAGAAAATTGAAATGTAAATGATTCACCAACCTTTTTTCCTCTGGAGTTTTCAACAATTTGAGGATGTATTTGCTCATTGGTTAAATCTATTGTGAGCTTTTCTGGTTTAGTATCTGGCAGAATATTTCCTTGCTCATCAGTACGATGAATTTCAACCTCAACAAGATAATTTCTATCATCGCCAATTTCCTGAGCATCTTCTGTTGTTTTATTAGCTTTGATTATATAATCAATCTCTCTTTCAACTTCTTCATCTGTTACTACAAAATCGGGAATTTCAATTTCAAAGTCTTTATAATTCTGAACAGAAATATTGGGAAGAGTTTCGTATTTAACCTTAAATGTTAAATGTTTTTCAGGTTCGAAATCAAGACTGGTCATAGCAGGTTTTCCGATAGGTCTTAAGTCTTTTTCATCTGCAACTTTCCAGAAAAATTCAGTTGCAACTTTATCTGCTGCTTCATATTCCAATGCATCACCGAACATTTTTTTGAGAATATGTCTTGGTACTTTTCCTTTTCTGAAGCCAGGAACCTGAATGTTTTTTGTTTGTTTCTTTACTTCATTTTCTATGCTTTCCTTAATTTCATCATAAGAAAGCTTTATTTCAACTTCTTTTTCAGAAGCATTTATCTCATTTACATTGTATTCCAAATTATCCTCTCGTATAACTTTAATTGATTTAGTTTTGTGCGAGAACGGGGACTCGAACCCCGACACCTTGCGGTACTAGATCCTAAGTCTAGCGCGTCTACCAAATTCCGCCATTCTCGCAAAGATTGATAAAATTTGAGTGGTAAATATAATTTTAGGGTGCTTGTTTATCAAATAAACTATTGGTCATAAAGCACGCGCTTAGCTGTCTTATCACAATAATTGTTTATTTTTGACCAAGAAAATTCAAATTCTAAAAGTTCAATGATTACATCTATGGAGCAGTATCTGATTACAAAATTTACTTCTAAAGGCAGCAATAAAGCAGCTAACGAAGATGCAGTCGAAACCGTTTTTGTTGATGGTGGTCTGCTTTGCATTTTGTGTGATGGTGTTGGTGCTGATTCTGAACCTGAAGTTGCATCAAGAATTACTGTTACTGCAGTCAAGAATTTATTCGATGCATCTAAACAGCACGATTATCTTGAAAGGATTAAGGAAACATTTATTGATACGAATGATTTTTTAATTAAATACTCTAATCAGAAAAAAGATAAACTACCAATGACAACTACATTGGATTTGTTGTATATTAAAGATAACATTGCATATTGGGGACACATCGGTGATTCAAGAATATATTATTTCAGAGCAAATTCACTGAGACAGTTAACCAAAGATCATACTCTAATTCAGAAATTGATTGATGAAGGATATCTTACACTTAAACAGGCAGCTAATCATCCAAGCGGTCATATTTTAATCAGAGCTCTTGGTAAAGAAAATGTTGAAGCTGACTTTAGTAAGATGCGATTAAGCAATTCAGATTATCACAAATTTTTACTTTGTTCAGATGGCGTAACTGGACTTATCACAGATGCTGAATTGCAAGAAATTCTAAAATGTGATTCTGAAAATATTCAGAGTAAGATTATTTCACTTGTCAGAAGCAGAGGTGCAATTGATGATTATTCTTTCATCTTATTAGAAAAAGTAAATAATAATGATTGGAAAGAGAATACTTAATTATCAGATAATTTCTCTTTTAGGCGAAGGAGGAATGGGGAGTGTTTACAAGGCTTATGATTTACAACTTGAAAGATATGTTGCGATTAAAATTATTAATCCTAAACTTATCAAAGATCCTCACTTTATAGAAAGATTCCGTTTCGAAGCTAAAAATCAAGCTAAACTTAATCATCCAAACATCGTTACAGTTTACGGTTTTATAGAAACAAGAGAAGCAACCGGATTTGTAATGGAATTTGTTGATGGTTCAACAATAAGTCAGCTTATCAACACCTATGGTCGTCTTGATTTAATCTATTCATTGCGCGTGATGCAGCAAGTATTACTTGCAATTGAATATGCTCACACAATGGGCTTTATTCATAGAGATTTAAAACCATCTAATATAATTATCGATAAGAATGGTTCAGTGAAAGTAATGGATTTTGGAATATCAAAATCCCTGAATGAAAATCAAAACATTACCAGAGTTGGTTCTAATATTGGGACGATATACTACATGAGTCCTGAACAAATTAAAGGATTTTCGACAACACCTCGAACAGACATCTATTCCTTAGGAATAACACTTTATGAAATGCTGTCCGGGACAGTGCCTTATAATTTTAAGAATGATTACGATATTTATGATGCACATTTGAAGATGCAACCACAGAAACTCTCATCCGTTTTTCCTGATATACCAAAAGAAATTGATGAATTAATTTTAAGTGCATTAAACAAATCTGATAAGAATAATTTTACTAACGCATCTGAGTTCAGGAACTCAATTGAACATTTAATTTTTAATTTGCCGCTGCTGTTAAACAATCAATCAACAGTTAATGAATACGCAAGAAAAAATCCTGTCAAAAAAAATAAGACGGCTAATTTGATTATTGCATTTGTCTTATTACTTACAATTTTAATTATTGGCACTTCTTATTTGCTTGTAGATAAGTTCATAATAAAAGAAGAATCTAAAACAATTTTAGAAGATAGAACAAAAATAAATTACCTCGAAGAACGAAAATATTTTTCTGCTACATGGGAGAAATTAAAAACAAACATTTCCGGAAACATTAACAATCTCATTTCATTAGACTCAAAGATTTTTGCCAGTAATACAAACGGTGCCTTCCTGATGACTTCAGACTTAGGTCAGAGATGGATTAAAGTCTTAGAAAATTTAAATTACACTTTTAATGACTTTGAAAGATTGAATGATAATATTTTAGCTGTGAATAGTTCCGGACAATTTTTAGTTCTTGATGGGAATGGTAAAATTAGAAGAACCGAAAGAATTTCAAATGAGAACTTAACAGCTTTAAGCATCGGACAAAACTTACTCATCAGTGGAAGTGGTGGATTACTCTTAAAATCAGACAAAAATAAATTCTCTTTCCGGAAAATTAATTTTCCATCAACTACTACAATTTTTGATGTATTTGAATTGGATAATTCAAATATATTTTGTTGCACATTTGATGGTAAAGTTTATAAAACTACTGACGAAGGTAACACCTGGTCTTTTGATAAACTAAATGATACTTATCTTAAAAAATTTTGGTTTGTAAATTCCTTTCGGGGATTTGTTATTGGTTCAAACGGCAGCTTATTCAAAACTACGGATGGCGGGAGTAACTGGACAAAAATTATGCTAAATACAAATGCTACTTTGAACGATATTATCTTTGTAAATCAAAAAAGTGGTTATATCATTACTTCAGATGGCGAAATCTTCATCTCTGAAAATTCTGGTGATGATTGGTTAAGAGAGACTGTCGATGAAAAAGTTTCATTGAATAAAATACTTATTCTAAGCAGTGGAACAGTTTTCATTGCTTCGAACAACGGACTAATTTTAAAAAATAAAATTTAAGGGAGAAAATTTTGGATAAATTTATAATACACGGGGGCAAAAAATTAAAAGGTGCGGTACAAGTTAGTGGTGCTAAAAATGCCTCACTGGCATTAATGCCAGCTACACTATTAACAAACGGAAAAAATAAACTCTTTAACACACCTGAGTTGAATGATGTATATACAATGCTAAAGTTATTATCGCAGATGGGAGTTAAGTCAAATTTTTCGAATCATTTACTGGAATTAGATACTACACAGATTACAAGTTACGAAGCTCCGTATGAGCATGTAAAAAAAATGCGGGCTTCTATTTATGTCTTAGGTCCATTGGTTGCAAAATATGGATATGCAAAAGTTTCAATGCCAGGAGGATGTGCCTGGGGTCCAAGACCAGTTAATTTACATTTAATGGCTATGGAAAAGTTAGGTGCTGAAATTACTTTGGATCAAGGTTACATTATTGCGAAGGCAAAGAAGTTAAAAGGTAATTATATCAATTTTGATATTCCCTCTGTTGGTGCAACGGGCAATACTTTGATGGCTGCTGTATTGGCAAAAGGTCATACGATTATTAATAATGCTGCTTGTGAACCTGAAATAACCAATCTTTGTAATTTCCTGATAAAAATGGGAGCAAAAATTGATGGAGTTGGAACTTCAATTATTGAAGTAGAAGGAGTTGATGAATTATATCCTACAGATATTGAAACTATTCCAGATAGAATTGAAGCTGGTACTCTCTTAATTGCTGGTGCAATTACCAAAAGTAATATTATAGTCAAAGGAGGAATTACTAATCATTTGCATTCAATACTATCAAAACTTGAAGACAGCGGCTGTAAATTATCTTATAGCAAAGAAGTTATAGAAATTAATTCTGAGAATAATGAGATTAAACCAGTTGATGTTACAACTGCAGTCTTCCCGGGTTTTCCTACAGACATGCAAGCACAATGGATTGCATATATGTCTTTAGCTAATGGTACATCAAATGTCACTGATACAATTTATACTGATCGTTTTAATCATGTTCCGGAATTAGTTCGCTTAGGAGCTGACATTTTAGTGAATGAGAATACAGCCCGAGTAGTTGGAGTAAAAAAATTAACTGGAGCAAAGGTAATGTCAACCGATTTAAGAGCAAGTGCTTCATTAGTCCTTGCAGGTTTAGCAGCCGAAGGAGTAACTGAAGTATTGCGCGTTTATCATATCGACCGAGGTTATCAGAAAATTGAAGAAAAACTTAAAGCATTAGGTGCAGATATCGAGAGAGTTGAAGGTAGTGAATATTAGAATTTTCAATAAGAATTTTCTTGGCTTTTATTCTTTTATTATTGTTGTTTTTATTTTCTCATTCTTGCTCATCAATCTTCCATTGGTAGGTTCGTTTGGCTATGAGTTTTCAGCATTTTTCGCTGTACTTTTTTTTCTTTTAGGCGGCTTACTGAATATTTATAGAACGAATAAGAAGATTATTGAGAAGACTTATTTTTTATTTGCATTATCAATCGTAGCGACACCTTTATTTACAGTATTATTAGCTTCATTCTTCAAACCTATCTGTTCTTTTTGGTTTGGATTTACTTTTTATATAACACTTTCAATTATATCATTTATACTTAGCTATTTTCTAAGTGAAATAGTTCAATTCGCATTTCAAAGATTTACAAAAACAATTTTTCTGATTTCTGTTTTCCTTATTTGCTTAATACCAGTTACTGAAATTTATTTTAATCCTCAAATCTATTTCTATTCACCTGTAATTGGTTTTTTCCCTGGAACTATTTATGACGAGGATGTTTCTGTTACAGCAAGTTTACTTTTTTACAGAGGTTTGAATCTTTTATACTTCGGATTACTGTTCTTTGTGATTAAAAGAAAGTTTGTTAAGAATAAAATATTTTTTGCTTTGATTTCGCTTTTAGTTGCTGTGATATTCATTATATTTTCCTCTCAATTTGGATTTTCAACAACACACAATCAACTTGATAAGATTCTTACAGCAAAAGCTGAAACAAAAAATTTTATAATTAAATATGATGAAGCCAAGGTTGATACAAATGAAATAAAAAATTTAATCCTTTCTCACGAATTCTATTTTGAAAAATTAAAATCTGTTTTAAAGTTTAATCCAAGTAGGAAAATCATCTCATATATTTTTAATGATAAAAACCAGAAGAAAAAATATTTTGGCTCTGAACAGGCTGATGTGGCCAAACCCTGGCTTTATGAAATTTATCTAAGTCGAGATTCTTGGAACAATTCTTTGAAACACGAGATGCTTCATATTTTTTCAGCTGAAATTGGAAATGGAATATTTAAACTGGCAGCATCTTTTAATCCGGCTTTGATAGAAGGTTTTTCGGAAGCGATTGATAATAATTTTGATGATATCGAATTACATACACTTGCCGCTTCAGCTTTTCATTTTGGATATAAAATTAATATTGAAGAGCTATTCTCTGGTTTAAACTTTTTCAAATCATTTTCCGGATTGTCTTACCTTTATGCAGGATCATTTTCTAGGTTTCTTATTGATAATTATGGTTTGGAAGCTTTTACAATTTTTTACAAAACGAATGATGCTGAAACTGCATTTGGAAAAAGTCTGAATAAACTTTCTGAGGATTACTATGAATTTCTTATAAATTATAAAATTACTTTATCTAAAGAAAAAGTTGAATATTATTTCGGAAGAGCTTCAATTTTTCAAAAATTGTGTCCACGACAAATTGCTAATGAATTGAAAAAAGCAGAAAAGTTTTTGAGTGTTGAAAATTATTCTGAAGCAGAAAAAATCTATAAGGGAATTCTTGATGCCACAACAAATTATTCAGCAGTTTCCGGATTATCACATATTTATTTTGAGAGCAAACAATATAAGAAAGCATTGGATCTGCTCAATAAATACTTAAATGATTTCAGAGGAACTCCATATTTTTACAATTTAAAACTTGCTGTTGGTGATTTCTATTCATTAGTTGGCGATACTAATTCTGCTTTTATTAATTATAATCAATTGATTGAAATGAATCCCCACATCATCTTAAAAGCTTTAGCATCACTTCGACTTGAATTATATAAAATTGATTATTTGAAAAATTATCTGGAGTCAACAGATTCAGTTAAGTTTCAGATTCTGGTGAAACTCAACAAACAAAAACCGGTTTTATCATCTTTAATACCTATGATTAATCTTGCGGAACGATTGAATATTCATTTGGATATAATACTTGATTCATTTTATTCTCCTTTAAATCCAACTGATGATGAAGAAGCTTATTTCGTTTACCAACTCTCGAAGTATTTACTGAATAAATTTGATATCACGAATGCAAGAAAATTGGCTTCACTTTCACTAAGAAAATCATTCAATTCGATTTATTATATTTCAATTAAAGAACATTTTGAAAAATGTAATTGGTTTATAAAAAATTATGAGACTTTTTTAATCAAACAGTAAGCAGATAATGAACTTTTCGAATGAAATAAAAAATATTCCAATTGTCAGCACTATTACAGAAGCAGCTAAAGAAAACGGTATCGAAGTTTTTATGGTTGGCGGAGTTGTCAGAGATTTAATTCTTAAAAGAGAGCGGAGTGATCTTGATTTTCTTGTCATTGGTGATAGTTTGAAATTTGCTGAAAAGGTTGCGAACAAACTTGGGATACAAAAAGTAACTAAATTCAGAAATTTTGGTACAGCTCATTTCATATATCAGAATTATGATATTGAATTTGTTGGAGCGCGCAAAGAATCATACAATCGCGATTCAAGAAAACCAATTGTTGAAGATGGAACTTTTGAAGATGATATTAAACGAAGGGATTTTACTATCAATGCAATGGCAATTTCACTAAATGAAAAAAACTTTGGTGAATTGATTGATATTTTTAATGGTTATAACGATCTTCAAAACAAATTAATTAAAACTCCACTCGATCCATTTCAGACTTTTGATGATGATCCGCTGAGAATTATGAGAGCTTTCAGATTTGCGGCTCAACTTGAATTTCAAGTTGATGAATCAATAATGAAAGCTGCTAAAGAGATGAAAGAAAGATTAAGAATAGTTTCTCAGGAACGAATTACAGATGAATTCTTAAAAATACTTTCAGCACCTAAGCCATCTATTGGTCTGAAACTTTTATATGATTCTGAAGTTTTACAAGTCATTTTTCCTGAGATTCATAATCTTGCCGGAGTTGATCAAAGACAGGATTATCATCATAAAGATGTTTTTCTTCACACATTAATTGTTGTTGATAATATTTCTCAAGCCACTGAAAATCTCTGGTTACGATTTGCTGCACTTGTTCACGATATAGCCAAACCACAAACTAAAAAATTTGTTGAAGGAATTGGCTGGACTTTTCACGGACACGAAGAACTTGGTGCAAGAATGATGAAAAATATTTTTCACCGAATGAAACTTCCGATGAACAAACTTGAATATGTTGAAAAACTTGTACGGCTGCATTTAAGACCAATTGCTTTAGCAAAGGAAGAGGTAACCGATTCTGCGATCAGAAGATTGATTGTTCAGGCAGGTGATGATCTTCAGGATTTGATTACTTTGTGTCGTGCCGATATAACAAGCAAAAATCCACAAAAGGTTGAAAAGTATCTTGCAAATTATGAAGCAGTTATGCAAAAAGTTCTTGAAGTTCAGGAAAAAGACAGACTGAGAGCATTTCAATCTCCAGTTCGTGGTGATGAGATTATGAAAATTTGTAATCTCAAACCATCGAAGAAAGTTGGTGAAATAAAGAAAGCAATCGAGGAAGCAATACTTGACGGAGTAATAGAAAATTCACACGAAGCAGCGCTTGAATATCTAATGAAGATAAAAGATGATTTTCTTAAAGAAAATAATTCCTGATTTTTTATCGAACTATCCTTAATATTTTTTCGTTACTACAACTAATACCGATAGTGTAATTATTTTACCGTTCGTATATAATCACGCTAAAAGATAATTTATTAAACTATTTTTGAGCAGTTAAATATTAAAATCTCAATCAAAAATCTTTCAACGGAGTATCAATGGTTAAAAAGTTAAATTTGTTTCTGCTGATGATTCTACTTAGTGGATTTTCATTAGCACAAACCAAAATTACTCTTAAAGATGCAATTCAAATCGCACTTCAAAAGAATACGACATTAAATCAGGTAGAAAATAATATTTCATCTCAGGAATCTGGAGTTACATCAGCTTATGGAAATTTTCTTCCATCGCTTGGAGCTTTTGCCTCCTGGGGCTGGGATAGAAATGAACAGGCGGGTTCAATTCGTTATATAAACGGAGTTCCTTTCAATATTCCCAAAATTACGAGTGAAACCAGAAGTTATATAGCATCTGTTAATTCAGATATCACCTTATTTGATGGACTTTCAAACTTCGCAAATCTATCTTATGCAAAAAACAATCTGAGTTCGGCAAAGTTTTTTGCTGAGTTTATCAAACAGCAAACTGTGTTCAACACTATTACCAGATATTATAATCTGATGACTCAGATTGAATTATTGAAAGTGCGTGAAGAAAATGTTAAAAAGCAGGAAATAAATTTTAAGACCATCGAAGAAAAAAACAGACTTGGTGCTGCAACTTTAGCTGATTTATACCAGCAACAGGTTGAGCTCGGCAATGCTGAACTTCAGGTAATTAACCAAAATCTTGAAGTACAAAAAGCTAAAAATAATCTTCTGATATTTCTTGGTCTTGATGTTACAGGCGATTATACTTTCGAGACTGAATTAACTATGCGCGAAGAAAATATTTTAACCACTGATTTGGAAGAAGATTATAAAAATATTCAGGAAAGAATCAGTGATGCTTACAACAATCGGTTGGATTATAAAAGCAAACTGTATGAATTAGAAGGTTCATTAAATCAAATTAGTATTGCAAGATCAGGTCATTTTCCGAGATTAACAGGTTCACTGGGATTTTCTTCTTACTCAAATAAGTACGAAGATTTATTCAAGTCAAGAACATACTCTGTAGGATTAAATCTGAACATTCCAATATTTTCAGGTTTCTCAGTAAACAATCGTGTGCAGATTGCAGAAGTTCAGGCAATGAACAAGGAACTTGAAGTTAGAGAACTTGAGAGGAAAATTAAACAGGAAATAAATGAATCATATCTGTCGCTGGTTGCAGCTAAAAAATCTTTATCAGTAAGTGAAAAAAATGTTAAAGCCGCTGAAGAGAGATTGAAGATTGAACAGGAAAGATATAATCTCGGCTCAAGTAAATTGCTTGACCTGGTAATTGCTAATTCATCTTATATCACCGCAAAAACAGATTTTGTGAATGCACAATATTCATACATAATTATAAGTGATCAGATAAAATATTATCTGGGAATTCTTGACATAACTAAATACGAATAAATTTTAATCATAGGAGAATCTTAAATGGCAAACGGTAAAACTAAATCGAAAAAGAAACTTTTTATTTTCGGTGGATTAGGTTTGTTGCTTGTAATACTTCTTGTTGTGGTATTTGCTGCCGGAAGTAAAGAAGAAATAATTCTGGTAACAACTGAAAAAGTAGAAAAGCGGACAATTACTCAAACTGTTGCCGCAACCGGAACAATTGAGCCGGAGTTTAAAGTTGTAATTACACCCGAAGTTACTGGTGAGATAATCGAGCTGCCGGTTAAAGAAGGTGACCATGTTAAAAAAGGTCAGTTACTTATTCGGATTAAAGGTGATCAGTATAAAGCTCAGAAGGAACAAATTGAAGCCGGACTTCAATCAGCAAGAGCTTCTTTAAAAATTCGTGAAGCTGAACTTCAAAAAATTACTGCCGACTTTAACAGAATTAAAGAACTTCACGCAAAAAAATTAGCAAGTGATGCTGAACGCGAAGCTGCCGAAGCAAATTATCTTACAGCAAAAGCGTCGTACGATGTTGCTGTTGCTAATGTTTTGCAGAATGAAGCAAGACTTAAAGAAATTCTTGAATCGCTTTATAAAACTACAATATACTCACCAATGGAAGGTGTTATCACATCATTAAAAGTAGAACTTGGTGAGAGAGTACTTGGAAGTAATTTTACTCAAGGCACAGAGTTAATGACAGTTTCTGATTTGAAAAATATTGAGGCAGTTGTTGAAGTTGATGAAAATGATGTCGTGCTTATTTCCAAAGGAGATACAGCTATTGTTAAGGTTGATGCTTTCAAAGATAAAGAATTCAAAGGTGTCGTTACGCAAATTGGCAATAGTGCAAAAACAAAAGGACTTGGAACTCAGGAACAGGTTGTAAACTTTGAAGTAAGAATTAAACTACTCAATCCGGATGATAAACTAAGACCGGGAATGTCCTGTACAGCTGATATTCAGACTGAAACTGTTACAGATGTTTTAGCTGTTCCTATTCAGAGTGTAACGATAAGAAGTAAAACAGCTGAAAAGAAAACTGAAGAAGGTGAAGAAGAAGCTGTGGTTGAAAGAAAGAATTCCGATAGGAATGGTAAACCAAAGGAAATAGTATTTATAGTTGAAAACGGTAAAGCAAAGTCAGTCGAAGTAACAACAGGAATAAGCGATGCTGATTATATTGAAATCAAATCAGGATTAAAAGGCGGTGAAGAAGTTGTATCAGGAAGTTATCGTGCAATATCAAGAGAACTTCAGGATGGCTCTAAAGTTCGTGTCGAAGAAAAGAGAAAAACAGCAGTCACAAAAAAATAATATGAGTTTGAAATGAACATAATTAACATAGAACATATTGCAAAAATTTATAAAGTTGGTCTGGAAGAAGTTCATGCACTTAGAGATGTTTCTGTTAGAATTGATCAGAATGAATATGTTGCGATAATGGGACCATCCGGTTCAGGTAAATCAACTTTGATGAATATGCTTGGATGTCTTGATACACCAACTTCAGGCAAATATGAATTTAAAGGCGTTAGTGTAAGTGAAATGAGTGACAATGAACTTGCAAAAATTCGTAATAAAGAAATCGGATTTGTTTTCCAGACATTTAATCTTCTTGCTCGTTCTGATGCTGTTCATAATGTTGAACTTCCACTTATTTATGCAGGAGTTCCTACAGCCGAAAGAAGAGAGCGTGCTATTCAGGCTTTGATTGATGTTGGATTAAAAGACAGACTTCATCATAAACCTAATGAACTTTCCGGCGGACAGCGACAAAGAGTTGCTATTGCACGAGCACTAGTTACTAATCCTTCTATTATTCTTGCTGATGAGCCGACCGGAAATCTTGATTCTAAAACAGGCGAAGAAATTATGGCTCTGTTTCATGAAATTCATGAAAAAGGAAACACAATAATTCTTGTTACTCACGAAGAATATATTGCTGAACATGCTGCCAGAATTGTAAGACTTAAAGATGGTTTAATTGAAAGTGATGAACGGGTTGATAAAAGATATATTCCAAAAATAAAATCTACTTTAGCACAATGAGAACTATATTATTTGAATTTAAAGAAGGATTGATGATTGCGCTTCGGGCAATTGCTTCGAATAAAATTCGTGCAATGTTAACAATGCTTGGAATTTTTATCGGTGTTACAGTAGTTGTTACAATGTCAACTGCAATAAAAGGAATTGACAATTCTTTTCAGCAAGGCATTAGTTCGCTTGGCTCTGATGTTTTATACATTGATAAATGGGCTTGGTTCTCGAATGTTGAGTGGTGGAAAATGAGAAATCGTAAAAACATCACGATGGAAGAGTTTGAAAGATTTAAAAATCTTGCAAAACTTCCGGCAGCAGTTGCACCTGTAACAAACACTGTGCAAACAGTAAAATTTCAGGAACGAAGAGTTGAAAATGTTTTTATAAATGGTTCTAATGCTGACTATGTTAAAACAACTAACTTTACTTTTTCAGAAGGAAGATTTTATTCTGAAATTGAAAGCAATGCATCAAGACAAGTTGCAGTAATCGGAAGTGAAATCGCTAAGAAGCTTTTTCCAAATATGTCGCCTTTGGATAGAACAATTAAAATTGGCGGAGAAAATTATCGCGTTGTTGGTGTTCTTGCCGAACAAGGAAGTTTTATTCTTGGTCCGTGGAATCCGGATAATCAGGTTTATGTTCCGATTGGAACTATATTCAAAAATTTTGCAAGTAACAGATTCAGATCAATTACTATAAATGTAAGAGCTGCTGGACCGGCATTAGTTGAAGAAACAAAAGCAGAAGCTGAAGGAGTAATGCGCAAAGTTCGTGGTCTTGCTTATGATCAGGAAAATGATTTCTCAATTAATCAACAGGAAGGTTTACAGGAAAATTATAATTCAGTAGTTGGCGTAATTCAGATTGCTGGTTTGTTTATTACCGGTTTGTCATTGTTTGTTGGTGCAATTGGTATTATGAATATCATGTTTGTTTCTGTGAAAGAAAGAACAAAGGAAATTGGTTTAAGAAAAGCTATTGGCGCAAAACGCAGAACAATTCTTGCTCAGTTTTTACTTGAATCATCAGTTATTTGTCTTGTTGGTGGTTTAGCTGGTTTAGTTGCAGCAGTTTTGCTTAGTATGCTGATAAATCAGTTTATTCCGACTTCAATTCAGATTGGGTCAGTGATTTTAGGAATTGGAATTTCATTACTTACAGGAATTATTTCCGGTCTTGCGCCAGCTTATACAGCAGCTAAAATGGATCCTGTTGAAGCATTACGATATGAATAGTAATCTTTTAATCAAAAAAATTTTATAGTTGAATTAATATGAACTTAAGTCAAACATTTGCAATTTCTGTTCAGTCATTAAGAAATAATAAACTGAGAACCGGTTTAACTATTCTTGGTGTTGTGGTTGGAATTTTTTCTATCATTGTTATTATGACAATTATAACAATGCTTCAGAAAAGTATTGAAGAAGGTTTATCACAATTAAGTAAATATACTTTTCAGATTCAGAAGAATGATCCAACATTTGGCGGTGGACCAAGATTCAGAGAAACCAGACCAGATATAAAAATTGAAGAAGCATACAGATTAAAAGAGTTATTAACTAACGCTCGTTATGTTGGTGCTGAGCAATGGCAATTTGGAGTTGTTGTGAAATACGGCAATAAAGAAACTAATCCGAACATTCAGGTTGCAGGAATTACAGTTGATGCCATGCGGACAAATAACTGGACTGTTGAAACGGGAAGAGAAATCAGAGAAACTGATGTTCAGTATTCTGCTAATGTTTGTTTAATAGGAAAAGATATTGTTGACAAATTATTCCCAAATATTGATCCGATAGGACAAACAATAAGAGTTGATGGAAGACCATTGCAGGTAATTGGAGTTATTGAAGCACAACCGGCTTTATTTGGTCAAAGCCGTGATAATTATATAGTTCTTCCAATAACAACCTGGCAATCTATGTATGGCAAATACGGGAGAAGTGTAAACATTACAGTTATGGCTTATGGTAAAGAAGATTATAACGAAGTTATTGAAGCAGCAACCGGTTATATGAGAAAGATCAGAAAACTTTCTCCCGGCGAACCTGATAATTTTTATATCTACAGTAACGAATCTATGATTAGTCAGGTTAATGATATTACTGGGCCAATTAAAATCGGAGCGCTTGCAGTTTCAATTATTGCTTTAATTGCTGCTGGTGTCGGCATTATGAATATTATGCTTGTTTCAGTAACTGAAAGAACAAGAGAAATCGGAATACGAAAAGCTTTAGGTGCACGTAAAACCTGGATACTTACTCAATTTCTCATTGAAGCGGTTGTTCTATGTTTCATCGGTGGAGTTATAGGAATTTTACTCGGTGTCGGAATAGGAAATTTTGCCGGAAGTTTTCTAAATGCTCAAACTGCTATTCCTGTTGATTGGGTGATTATCGGAATAACTCTTTGTGTTCTTATCGGTGTTATTTTCGGAACATATCCTGCTTATAAAGCAGCTAACCTCGATCCGATTGAAGCTCTTAGGTATGAATAGCTCAATAAGCGATATCGATCTGGAAACTTATTCTGTTATCAAGATTATTTTTTATAAGATTATTTCCTGAGCTTAAACTTATTTCATTTGGTTTATAAGTTTCGGAATATTTCAGAGATAGAGTTGCAAACTCGAAAGGTCTGTATCTTATCATCAAATACCATCTTAGACCTTTTCCATACATTGCAAGATTTGTTAAGACTCCTGTCAAATCATTTTCAAATTCATAAACTGCTGAGTTGAAAGAATCAGTTTCAAAAAAAATAATTCTGCTATATAATAAAAGGGTTTTGGTTACTGCATATCTTATATCCTGAAAAACTAAAAATCCTTTTTCATTAATTTCTGCATCTTTTATGTCGTATGTGTTGAATTCAAATCTTGATTTCATTCTTAACTTATTCGATACATCATAAACAATTTCTGTCCGATATGAATTTCTTATTCTTTGCACGACTGTTTTTAAGTCATTTAATTTTTCTGTTACTTCTTTTCGTTCGGATTTAAATCTTAGGTTAAGCTGAGTCTTGCTGAAAATATTTTTGGAATAACTCAAATAAAATTCATCGCCTGATGTTGGAACTGGATTTTCAAAAGTAACAAACGGGAATTTGAATTGATCGTAATAAAAATTGAACAGACCCAAATTGCTCCGCCATTTAATTCCATAATAAATTCCGAATTCATTGCTTGTTTTTCCGGATTGTTCACCAAAAGCAAATCCGTGTAGATTAAAAAAGTTTCTTGGATAACTTCTTAAACTCGCTGTAATATTGAAATTCTTAATTGGAGTTATGATAATACCATTTAATGACGCTACAGAAGTTTCATTATAAACAATTTCTCCAAAAAGATTTACTGGATTCAAATTAAAATCGTAATCAAATGAATGATATCTGAAAGTTTTTCCGCTGATATCATAAATTGATTTCGGCTCAAATTCATTACTGAATTTAGACTGGTAAGATGATAAAGCGATGTTAAAAATATTCTGATGTTTGTAAGAAATTCTTCCTCCAAAAATTTTTTCCGATGCCTGATCTCTTTTATTCAAATCATTTTCTGTTAAATGTAATCCGGTTTTAGGAGTTGATGTAATTTTGCTTGTTGCAGAATCAACATTTGCATCAATTTTTCGTGATGAATAAAATGCAGTAAAAGAAAAGTCAGAATAATTTATTGTTGAAGCAGCACCTCGCATAAAATCATATTCAGTTGCACTTGTATAAGCTTTAAGAATTTTACCTTTCCGTTTAACCGGAAAAATTGCATCTGCACCTTTTGAAAAACCATAAGGACCCCAAAGCATAAGTCCTTGTCCGAATTCCAATATATAATCTCCGATAACAACATTATTAAGTAAACCAAAATCTTTCAGATTTAAATGAAATGATTTGAAATCATCAAAATCTTTTTCGCCAGCATCTTTATCGAATAAAATTCCTGCCTGAATTTGTTTGGAATATTTTATTAATAATCTGTTGTAAGCTCTTAATTTATTCCCGACATAAATACCTTCTTCAAATCCTTTTCGTGTTTGTAAATCGTTCCCAAAACGACTTCGAAGATTTAACTTCAAATTTGAAGGAATAATTCTTCTCTCTGTAAAAGCTTCATCAATGAATGTTGAATCAATAGCTGCCGAAAATTTTTCTACTTTAAGAAAGGGAATGATTCTATTAATTAATTCGCGGTCTAATTCTCTCATCGCATATAATTCATTCACAGAATAGAAAGGACCAAATTTGTTTCTGTATGAAAGAATTATCTCAGCAATATTAGCTTCAACTCCGGGTATTTTCTGAAGTTCAAACACATCGGCAGTATTAAGATCAATTGGATTTAATATGAGTTCTTCAATTGAATTATATAAATCAGAGTTATCTTCTTCAACGAAAGATTCATCCAAAATTTCATCGAGTGTCTCTTCAGTTTGAATTTCAGTTGAATCAATTATCTGGGATTCGATTGAAATGAAGGGAAGTAAAGTGATTAATAAGATTTTAAGAATTAATCTCATCACTTTATTCCAAGATGATTCCTGATTTGTTCTTTTCGATTCAATACTTTATCAAAACTTACTATTAAGCCAACCTGATGAGTTAAACCTAAATCATTGTGCGTAAACATTGCGTAATCAAGACTGACGAAGGAATAATTTATTCCAATGCCAGCAGAAAATCTTGAAGGCTCATTTGAAAATCCGGAACGAAGTGAAAGATATTCGATTATATCGTAATCAACTCCAAACATAAGAGAAGTTTTGTAGCTGATATCTTTTTCCAGTGCAACATTGATTGAGAATGATTTAAGAATATCATAACTAAATCCTGAATTAAGCACCACAGGAATTTGATCATCATTATTTCCGAATGAAGCCCGATTGATGTTATGAAATGAAAATCCGAACCTGAAATCATCCGAAAGATAAACTAATCCACCAAGGTTAAAATAGAATGCGTTATCATTACCATAATTTTGAATCGAAATGGTATGGAAATTTAATGCGGCTCCGGCAAAAAATTTATTTTGATAATTGTAAGAATAGCCCATAATAATTTTTGATTCGCGATATAATTCAAATCCGTAAGTCATTCCTCCAAGAGCCACCGAACCAAAACTGAATGGCTCATTGAAAGCAACATAAGCATTTGCTAATTCTGAAAGTCCGAATGGAGCAGGCGAGTAATAGATTCCAATTTCTCTCCAGTTCAGTTGAGATAAACCTGCAGGATTGTTAAACAAAGAAAACACATCATTACTGAGTGCGACATCAGCATTAGACAAAGATATTTGCTTAGCACCGGGATTAAATTGTGCTAAAGCAATGGAGCTTGACAAAATTAATATGCAAAGATATTTCATCAATTATTTAATTGATTGTCAGATATATGCTAAATATATATATTAAACTTGTAAAAAATAGCTGGTTCAAATATGAAAAAAAATCTTGTAATTATCTTTTTAATATTGCTGTCAATTAAAATTTCTGCACAGGAATTAAATTGCCGGGTTACTGTTAATTATGAAAAACTACCAATTAACAATCGCGAATTGCTTGCGAACTTCGCAAATGAAATTGAAACTTATATGAATAAAACACAGTTTACAGGTGAGCCATTCGACGGTGAAAAAATAAACTGTGCGTTAAATATTTTCTTTACTTCAGCTTCAAGCGATATTGAATATACCGCTCAGGTTGTAGTTACAAGTACAAGACCAGTTTTCAAATCTGACAGACAATCACCAATGTTAACGATCAATGATGCTAACTGGAATTTTAAATATGAAAAAGGCCAGCCGCTTTATTCCAATCAGAGTATTTATGATCCGATAACCAGTTTTCTTGATTTTTATGCAAACTTAATAATTGGTTTTGATTATGAGACCTGGGAAGAATTTTTAGGAACTCAGTATTTTCAGAAAGCATTCAACATCGCCAATCTTGGCATGAATAGTAATTACAAAAAAGGCTGGGAAAGAACCAGCGATGCTTACAACAGAACAAGACTTTGTGAAGATTTACTAAACGATAAATTCAGACCTTTCCGAGAAGCATTTTATGAATATCACTATGGTGTTGATCTTTATCAGGTGAACAAAGAAGAAGCTCAGGAACATATCGCAAATCTTGTTAATGTGCTTAATGATTTAAAAAATAAAACTGATATTAACAGCGTTTTAATAAGAACTTTTTTTGATGCTAAGAATGGTGAAATAACAGATTTGCTTAAAGATTATAAGGATATGAATATCTTTAATAAATTAAAAAGAATAGATCCTTCACACATTTCAAAATATAATGAAGTGCTCAAATAATTATTTGATTAGTTGAACTGATATAATTTTATCGTCTTCAGAAATTTTCATAACAACTTCAATTCCATTTGTTACTTCTGCGAATAAAGAGTAACGACCATTCAAATGTGGATAATACCCTTGCATAATAAAGAACTGAGAGCCTTCAGTGTCTTTTCCTGCGCTTGCAATTCCAACAGCTCCCGTATAAAATTCTTCAGGTGAAAATTCAGAAATGATCTCATAGCCAGGACCGCCCCAGCCAGTGCCAGTTGGATCACCTGCCTGAATTACAAATCCCGGCACAACTCTGTGAAAAATTATTCCATCATAAAAATTTTTTTCAGCGAGATATATAAAATTGCCAACAGTTACCGGAGCTAAATCAGCTCTGAATTTAATTTCAATATTACCTTTGCTAGTTCCGATTATGGCTTTCGAATATTGGAATGACTTATTTAATAAAGTATCGAGATTTGGAAATTCTTTCTTTACTGATTTGTCAATTACTTTTTCTTCATTAAGAATTTTTCTGAGTGAATATATTTTTGTATCAGTTAAACTATTCAAAACCTCTTTGTAAAAATCTTCGGATATTTTCTTTGACAGATTGATTAAAGAAATTTCTGCTTCAATGAAATCAGTATCGTGTTTGAATCTTTGAGATTGATTAAGAATAATACTTCTTAATTTATCTGAATTATTACTGATAAAAGCTGAATCAATTCCATCTGCCGTAATTGAAATGATTGCTGCATTGTCTGATAAAAGAGATTTGAAAATAAAGTTAGTAAATTCAGAATCGTTCGCATAAATTTTACTTTCGCTCAGAATAAATTCTAATGCAGAGAGTTTCTCTTTCAAATTCTTAGTATCAAAATAAATTTTTACAACATCATCGAACTTTAATTTATCTTTTCTTTCGTCAAAAAGAAGTTGCAACCGATTTTTCGGGGTCAAATTGAATTGTAAAGAAACACTATTCAGAAAATCATTTATTCCAAATAAATATTTATAGGCATTAAAAGCTTCTTCTGTAATTACTTTCTTTGATGATTCCTCAATTATTTTCTTTAAAGAGTTTTTGATTTTGTAATTATTAAGTAAAGCTTCGTCCCACTTTTTTAATTGCAATGCCTTTAAGCTTTCGATCTTTAGATTCTCATTTTCATCTGATGATGATAAAAATGAATTGATTGTACTAATGATAAATGGTTGGTTTTCGGAATAGGGAAGAGCTTTAACAAATTCAATTCTTACTGCATCACTTTTCAGATTTAATTCAAACAAAAGTTTCTGATCTGCAGGAAAATATTTTTGAACGCGGAAATTCATCAGTGATAATTGTAACATTTCATCGTCATTTGAGGTTGATATAATTTCAGTCAAATAAGAATTGATGGTGTTATCGCTTCCTGATCTCGCAAGTGTGAATAAAGCTTTCTTTTTTCTGTCCAGCGAAGTTGAAGTATCAACTATCGTTTCAACCACTATTTTTTTACTTTGCTCTGAAGTTATATTTCTTATTCTGAATTGCAGTATTGCATTTTCGATACCATTGAAAAATGAGCTTTGTTGATTAAGACTCAGATAAAGCTCATTTAATCTTTGCAAATCATTTTCATTACCGATTTTGCCAAGAGAATAAAAAATAAATTCTGAACAATCGCATTTATTTTCAAACAGTTTTTCCAATAAAAAAATTTTAGAAATTTCTGATTCACCGATTTGACCTAATGCGAAAGAAATCCATTTGCCGTATTTGTTAAAATCAAGTTCAATAATTTTTTTTACAAATGAAGTATCTTCGGAATGCGAGATGGATAACAAAGCTGCTATTACATCGTTTGAATCAGAAGAGGAGAGATATTTTCCGATAATTATTTTGTCGAATTCTCTTTTTGCAGTTGTTTCAATTAAATCGCGATGAGAGACGCCATATTGTGGGAAAAGAAAATTGTTACATAAAATTACAAGTATGAGAAACTTCAACAATATTAAATTGGAATTTCCCATACACGATATTTCTTATAGATTTCTGCATTAAGTGCCTGCGCTCCACGATTCATCATATCATTATCTTCTAATATCCAACTTGCTTCTCCTTTATAAATTCCTACCTTTGCTGCACGATTAACAATTTCCCAATAGAACACAGCATCTAATCCTTTTTTCTGATATTCAGGTATAATTCCGAGAATAATAATTCTTGCCCAGGTAATATTTTTCTTTTTAGTATAAAGTTTTATGAAGTTGAATGGAAACAGATGTCCGTTCATCTCTTTGAAGATTTGATTATAATCGAGCATTACCAGAGCAAAACCAACTAATTGATTATTTATTTCACCGAACAAAACAAGAGAAGGTTCAGCAAGCGGTTTTAAATCTTTTGCTGCGGCATCAATTTCTTCATCAGTCATTGGTACGAAACCCCAATTAGGTGCCCAGGCTTTGTTGTAAACATACTTTACTTTTAGTAACTCATTTTTAAAGTCTTTCATGTTCAAAGAGGTTATTTTAATACCGGTTCTCTTTTGAGCAATTTCAGCTACTCTTCGAACTTTGTCCGATGAAACTACCTTATCGTGTTCAAGACTATAAGCATAAAGATCTTTTGCTTTTTTGAATCCGTAATTCTCACAAAGATTTATATAGTAAGGTGGATTATAAGTCATTAAAATTCTGGGTGAATCATTAAAACCTTCAATAAGCATAGCATACTCATCATTACTTGAAGGATTTACCGGACCACGCATAGCATTAAAACCTCTTTCTTTAAGCCAGTTCTTTGCTGCATCAAACAGAGCGTTTGCAACCTGCTGATCATTAATGCATTCGAAGAAACCAAAGAAACCAACTTTATCGTGATGATATTTGTTGTGAAGATCATTCCTTATCGCTGCAATTCTTCCAACGAGTTCACCATTTCTTTCAGCAAGAAAATATTCTGCATCTCCGTGTTTGAAAAAAGGATTTTTCTCTTTACTTAAAAGTTTTTTTCTATCCATAATAAGTGGCGGCACCCAATATGGATCATCTTTGTAAATTTTCCATTGAAATTTTATAAATCTCATTAAGTCAGATTTTGTTTTAACGGTTGAGATTTTAATTTCATTCATAGTAAATCCTTTTTAATAAAAAAAGTATACTCACTAGAGTATGCTGGTTTAGTAATTATTAAGATTAAATTAAACCTAATTTTTTTCCGGCCGATTCAAACACATTCAGAATCTCATCGAGATGTTGTTTCTCGTGCGTTGCCATATAACTGGTTCTCATCATTTGTCTGCCTTGAGGAACGCCCGGAGAAATGAAAACATTAACAAAAACTCCGTTGTCATAAAGCATTCGCCACATTTGGAAAGCTAAAGCATCATCACCAACAATAACCGGAACAATAGCTGTTCTTCCATCAAGAACATTAAAGCCGAGGGAACGCAAATTATTTCTCATATAATTTGCATTATCAATAAGCTTGTTCACTAACTCAGGATGCGCCTCAAGAATATCAAGAGCAGCAAGAGCTGCTGCGACTGAAGCTGGTGTTGGTGAAGCACTGAAAATTAAAGCTGAAGAAAAATGTTTCAAGTAGTTAATAACTCTTTCAGCACCTGCAACAAATCCACCTAATGATGCAAAAGTTTTACTGAAAGTTCCCATTGTTAAATCAACTTCTTTTTCGAGATTAAACTCACTGGCAGTTCCTCTTCCACCTTTTCCAATAACACCAACTGCGTGAGCATCATCAATCAAAATTCTTGCATTATATTTTTTAGCAAGTTCATTCAACTTCGGTAAATCAACGATTTCGCCGCCAGTAGAAAAAACGCCATCGCTTACAATAAGTTTTCCGGCATCAATAGGAATTTTTGAAAGTACTCTTTCAAGATCTTCCATATCATTATGTTTATAACGAACAAGTTCACCGAGTGAACCTTTGGTCATTAATGTTCCTGCAACAATGCAGGCGTGATTATCTTTATCGGAAACTACATATTCATTTCTCTGAACAAGAGTTGGAATAATTCCCTGAGCAGTCTGATAACCAGTGCTGTATAAAAGAACAGCTTCTGTATTGAAGAATTTAGCTAGTCTTGTTTCTAATTCGATATGAAGATCCAATGTTCCTGTAAGATAACGAGAACCAGAACAACCTGTTCCGTATTTTTCAACTGCTTTGATAGCGGCTTCTTTAACCTTAGGATGTCCTGTTAAGCCAAGATAATTATTAGAACCTGCCATTATGATTCTTTTTCCTTCAATCTTTACAACAGGTCCTTCATTTTCTTCTATTGGTCTGAAATACGGATAAACCCCCATTGCTTTAACTTCATCAGCTCTTGTGAACTCGTAACACTTTTTGAATAAGTCCAAAATTCCTCCTGTATAATTAACAAGTTAATAGGATAAGTATTCTTTTTAGTAATTTTGTCGACGAAAATTAAAATATAAGTTTGTAAAATCAAATAAAGATACATTATGAGTAATAAACAAATTGCTGTAGTTACCGGAGGAACCGGTTTCGTTGGAAGTCATCTCGTTGATCATTTGCTTGACAAAGGATATGAAGTAAGATGTATTACCAGAAAATCTTCTGATCTCAAATGGTTAAAAGATAAAGATGTTAAAATTTTTGATTGTGGTCTTTATAATAAAGAAGCTCTAAGAGAAATTATACGGGATGCTGATTATGTATATCATGTTGCAGGTGTAGTTAAATCAAAAACAAAGGAAGGATATTTTAGAGGAAATGTTGATACTACCCGAACTTTAATTGAAGCAACTTTAGAAAGTAACTCTAATCTGAAAAGATTTTTAGTCGTTAGCAGTCAAACTGTTACTGGTCCTTCTTTAGATGGAAAACCAGTAAATGAAGAAACTGATTGTCGACCTATTACAACTTATGGAAAGAGTAAACTGGAGGAAGAAAAATTAGTCTTATCGTTTAAAGATAAATTGCCAATTACTATTTGTCGTGCGCCGGCAGTTTATGGTGAGAGAGATACAGAGATTTTTATTTACTTTAAAACATTCAGCAAGGGTTTAACAACAACAATTGGTTTTAATGAAAAGAAATTAAGTTTAATTCATGTTCTTGATTTAGTAAATGGATTTTATCTTGCTGCTACAAATGAAAAATCCAAAAGTCAGATTTATTTTATCAGTTCAGAGGAATTTTATACATGGCCGCAGATAAATAATATTACTTCAAAAATTATTGGCAAGAAACCTATTGTAATAAAAGTTCCTCACTTTCTGGTTTATGCAATTGCAGCAGTCGCTCAGTTCGCTGCAATGTTTAGTCCAAAGCCAGCGACATTAAACATTGAAAAAGCGAAAGATATAACGCAGCAATACTGGATATGCGATACCTCTAAAGCCGTTCGTGAACTTGGATACCGTCAGAACATTTCGATTGAGGAAGGTATTAAAAGAACTATTGAATGGTATAAAAAGATGAATTGGATTTAATTATCCAATGCACCTTCAGCAATCCAGATTTTAATTCCTTGAATCTGATTGCGAGTGAGCTGAGGCATAAACTCTGGCGGCATCGGATTGAAACCAGCTCTTGGTGGTCTGTCAATTCTCCAAACTAAAATGCTTGTTAAAGTATCACCAGGAACAACAATTCTTCCATCAACAAATCTGGAGCGAAGCGTCAAATCTAATCCTGCCTCATATATTCCGTTTCCGTGACAAGCAAAACATTTAACCTGAAACACAGGATAAATGTGTTGTGAAAAACTAACATTAGAAGCGGGGATTGTGCGATTATCAACATCCTGATTTGTGATTGTATCATCACAAGCAGTTAGAAGAATAATTGTAGCAAATATTAAAACGATATAAAGATTATTTTTCATAACGTTTGTAAACCTATCTAATAACAAATAAGAAAAAAAGGTAAAAGAAAAGTGAATCCTGAAATTGTAAAAAGAAAATGTATAACATAAATTTGTTGTGCAAAAATAAATCATTTGGGGCTATAGCTCAGTTGGGAGAGCGCTTGAATGGCATTCAAGAGGTCAGGGGTTCGACTCCCCTTAGCTCCACAAAAAAATAATTGAGATCTCTGAGTTAACGGAAACAAGGGTGATTTAATAGGATTCAAGAGGTCAGGGGTTCTGCAAAGCATCCTTTGGAGACTCCCCTTAGCTCCACAAAAAAATAATTGAGATCTCTGAGTTAACGGAAACAAGGGTGATTTAATAGGATTCAAGAGGTCAGGGGTTCTGCAAAGCATCCTTTGGAGACTCCCCTTAGCTCCACAAAAATTTTGAAATTATAATTTGATTGTCAGTCTTTGTTATTATCCAGACTGACAATTTTTTTTTAATTAAGTGACTCTAATAATAAATGAAAAGCTTACTACCGATAAATAACTTTTATAAAAAAATTCTTCATATAGCTTTACCTGCAATTGCTGGTCTTTCAACACAGATGATTGTTTCTCTGGTTGATACTGCTATGGTTGGCAGACTTACTGAAGCAACTTATGCTTTAGCTGCAATGGGAATTGGTGTTTTAGCTACCTGGGCTTTGATAAGTTTTTTCTCGAGCTTAGCAACCGGCACTCATGTGATTGTTGCCCGAAGATTTGGACAAAAAGATTTTATTGAATGCGGCAATACATTAAATAACTCACTTCTTATTTCACTCTCAATCGGTATAATCGTCGCTGCTATTGGGGCATTCTTTGCTAAACCAATTTCTGATTTATTTGCAAGTGACGATCAGGTTGCATACTACGCTTCAGAATATATCTTTTACAGATTTCTCGGAATACCATTTTTTCTGATATCAGTTTCATATCGTGGTTTCTATTTCGGAATAAGCAAAACAAAAATTTTTATGATTTCCGGGATCGTTACTAATCTTTTAAATATTGTTTTCAATTACATTTTTATATTCGGAAATTTTGGTATGCCTAGAATGGGTTTAGCTGGTGCAGGACTTGGTTCAACACTGGCTTCTTCATTTGACTTTTTCTTTTATACAGCAATAATGTTGTTACCATCTTACAGACACAAATTCCAAAACTTTAAGAGGATTAAAATTGATTGGGAAATTATTAAAGCAATTTGGAAAATCTCTATTCCCGTTTCCCTTCAAAATGTTTTTATACTTATTGGATTTTTAATCTTTGTTGCAATAACCGGTATAATTGGTACGCAGGAGCAAGCAGCAACACAAGCTACAATCAGCACTTTGTTTATTTCGTTCCTGCCTTGTTTTGGATTTGGAATTGCAGTTCAGACTTTAGTTGGGAATAATCTTGGCGCAAAGAAATTTAATTTAGCCAAAATATATGGAATTGAAACTGCTAAAGTTGCAACAATCTATACATTAGTTCTAGGAATGTTTTTTATTTTTTTACCCCAATATGTATTGCTTATTATAACCAACGATAATTCAATTATTGAAACTGCTAAACCTGTTTTGAGAATTGCTGGTTTTGCACAAATATTTTATGCTATTGGTGTTGTTTTAGCTAATGCTCTTCAGGCTGCAGGAAAAATGTTATTTGTGATGAAGGCAGAAGTAATAACTAATTTATTTATTCTTGTGCCGTTATCTTATCTTTTTGGTGTTGTTTTAGGATATGGATTAAAAGGTGCATGGTTTGCAATGCCGATTTATATAATAATTTATTCAGCAATAATTCTTTATAAATATTTATCTAAAGACTGGTTTGAAAAAATTCCTTTGAAAAATCAGTAAATCTGTAAGAAAGTTTCTTAAAGTTTATTTGTAAAAAGTATTGACAATAAGAATTACTTGAAATATATTTTGGGCGTGAAAAATACACTTTCGAAAATATTAGTCTTTTTAATCCTAATTGCTTCTGTTTATGCGGGTGCTTTTATTCAAAGCATAACTGCCAGAAGTGATGGAGAGAATATAATTGTTGAATGGAAAACAGGGGAAGAGTCTTCATCTCTAAATAAATTTGTTGTTGAGAGAAAGACTCCTAATAATGGTTTTGTAGAAATTGGCACTGTAACCCCTAAAGGATCCAACTCATTTTATACTTTCGTTGATAACAATATTTTCAAAGGCAACGACTACATTTTTACCTATCGTTTAAAAATAGTTGATAACAATTCTCAGGTTTCATATTCAACTGAGGTTTCTGTCTCACACAGTATCTCAGGAGTCAAACGAACCTGGGGAAGTATAAAAGCTATGTTCCGGTAAAATAATTTGAAGTTGCTCATCTCAACCAGATCAAATCAAAATATTACATTTCAAAAAATTTTTCTCTTCTTTTTTTTATTTATAATAATCTCAGCTTGCGCTCCATCGAAAAGGTTTACTGAATATAAAGAAACAGAGACTAAAGATTTTACGCGAGAAGTTCGCATTTTGTTAAACGATTCAACCAATGATATTTCATTGGGAACTGATTCATATCTTATTTCATCGAATGAGAAACTTGCCATAATTAAATCTGGAAATAAATTTTCTGCTGAAGCTATCCATAATGAAATTTTCATTAAGCTTGGCGCAAAAAATTTTAACTCAAAGGAATTCTATCTGCAACCAGCCGATGACTCATTGTTAATACTGAATAACAAAAAATTTCGTGGACGAATTAAACTGATAAATATTGATGGTGCAATTAAAATCATAAATCAGATTTCACTTGAAGATTATGTTAAAGGTGTGATGACTAAAGAAATGCCAGTAGGAAAAGGAAACGAGAATTATGAAGCTCTTAAAGCTTTTGCAATTGCTGCAAGAACTTATGCAATTAACAAAGTTTTTAATAGTAAAACTTATTATGATTTATTACCAGATATAAGAGATCAGGTTTATGGTGGCGCTGATGCTGAACATCCACTTTCTAACCGTGCTGTTGACGAAACAGAAGGGTTAATTCTGACTTATGATGATGAACCAGCTACTGTGTTTTACCATTCAACTTGTGGAGGTTTTACCGAAAGCGCAGCTAATGTTTTTACAAAAGATGATATTAGTTATCTCAGAACAATTTCAGATGGAAATAATGCGTATTGCTCAATCTCACCAAATTTTAATTGGACTGAGATGATTCCCGAATCGCTTTTAATTAAAAGATTGTTCGATGCAAAACTCATCAATGATACAAATTGTTCAATCAATAATTTCATTATCAAATCCAGATTTCATTCAGGAAGAATAAATGAACTAGAAATTTCTTTAAAGTATAATGATGGAACTAAATCAATTAGTATTTTTGGCAACCAGATTCGAAGTATTATAAAGAATAAAGCTGGTAATGGCTTATTGAAAAGTAATAACTTTATTATCGAAATTGATGAGAACAGAAATGTTATAATAACAGGTAAAGGTTCCGGTCATGGTGTTGGTTTATGTCAGTGGGGCGCAATCGGACAATCTAGATTAGGAAAAAATTATAAAGAAATTCTAAATCATTATTTCCCGGGAACAGAAATTAAAAAGCTTAATGATTAATACTGATTTACCAATTTATCTGGCTTCAAAATCACCAAGAAGAAGAAAACTACTAAAGCAGCTCAATCTGAAATTCAAATCATTTTCTGTTGAGACTGAAGAAAATGTTTTGCTAAACGAAAAACCAGAGAAAGCTGTTCTTAGAATTGCCGAAGAAAAAATGTATGCTGCAAGAAAAAAAATAAAATCCGGAATTATCATCACGGCTGATACATTAGTATTTCTTAATGGGAAGGTTTTAGGTAAACCTGTAAATCAGAATGATGCATTCCGAATGCTGAAAAATCTTAGTAATAAAACTCATCAGGTTTACTCAGCTTATTGTCTTTACAATACTAAAACTGGCAAAACAATAACTGAATTTGTAAAAACTGATGTTACATTCAGAAAATTAACTGATCAGGAAATTAGGGATTATATTAAAACAGGAAGCCCAATGGACAAAGCAGGTGCTTATGGTATTCAGGATGATTTCGGTGCCGTGTTTGTCGATCATATAAATGGATGTTATTACAATGTTGTCGGACTACCTCTATCAAAATTTTATCACGCTTTATTAAGGATTATCTAATTGTTAGAAAAATTAAAACAACGAACTTTAATATCAATTGCCTTTGCAGGAGTATTATATCTTGCTATAACCATCTACATTGATTTCAATTTACTAATTGAATCCTTCAAAAAATTTAATTTAGTTTTATTACCTGTTTTATTGCTCCTTTCATTGATGAATTATTTTGCAAGATTTTATAAATGGGATTACTACCTGAGCATTCTGAAAATTAATCTTTCAAAAAAGGATTCACTACTTATTTTTATGTCTGGTTTACTTATGAGTGTAACACCGGGCAAAATCGGTGAATTATTAAAAGCATATCTTGTTAAAACTGTAAATAAAACTCCGGCTTCTGTTACTGCTCCAATAATTTTTGCTGAACGTGCAACGGATTTTCTATCGCTGACTATACTTGCATTAGTTGGAGCATACATTTATGATTATGGAAGAAATGCAGCTTTAATTATCACTATAATTATTCTTATTGGAATTTTTATACTTACAAACCGAAAAGTATTTGATTCTTTGATGATGGTTCTTTCCAAAATAAAATTTGTTCATAAAAGGATTGAATCTATTGAACAACTATATCATTCAACCTATACTTTATTAAAGCTTAAACCATTGTTAATTGCTGTTGGCATTAGCGTATTGTCTTGGGGTTTTGAATGTTTTGGTTATTATCTCGTCATAAATAACTTTGTGAATACAATCGGAGTTAGCTGGTCATTCTTCAGCTACAGTTTTTCCACTATAGTTGGAGCTGTTTCAATGTTGCCAGGTGGACTGGGAGTTACAGAAGGTTCATTTCTTTTAATGCTGACATCGAAAGGTTTATCAGCAAGTGATGCTGCTGCAACAACATTCATAACAAGAGTTGTTACTTTATGGTTTGCTGTTTTAGTTGGAATTGTGGCTGTATTCTTTTTTCAGAAGAAATTCGGAAAAATTAATTTCAGCAATAACGATTTAGAGAGTTAATTACTTTAAATTTAGTATTGAAGTCTTTTACAGATAAAATTTAATTTATAAAAACCAATCTTATTTGGTTCAATTACCTTGATTTTAAGAGACATCACCAATATTTTTTGAGTGTAAAAAACAAAGGAGTTGATATGGCACAGGAGAATAATAATTTAGGTAAAGGTTTCCTAATCGGCTTTCTTGCCGGTGGAGCTGTTGGCGCTGCTATTGCGCTGTTGTTTGCACCCAAAAGTGGTAAAGAGTTGCGTGCTGATATAAGACAGAAAGGCGAAGAATATCTTGATGATGCTGAAAGATATATTTCCGAAGCGCGGGAAAAAGCTCGTGAACTTATCAATGAAGGAAAGAAAAGATCAGAGAAGATTATAAGCGATGCTAAGCAGAAGTCTCAGGAAATAATTAAAGATGCTGAAAAAGTTATACTCGAAGCAAAGGAAAAAACAACTGAAGTTGTTCATACCGGCAAAGAAAAAATAGAAGAAGAAGCTGAGAGACTTAAAAGCTCAGTAAAAGCTGGAATTGATGCTTATAAAGAAGCAAAAAAATCTTAAGTATTATAAATGGATATTATTCAGGTTCTGACTGCAATTTTACTTTTATCAGCGGCTATGCTATGCATAGCCCTGATAATTTATTTCAAAAAAATTGTTGGTTCGATGCTTGAACTGGAAAAAGAAATTAAAGAATTAAATTCCACTTTAAAACCTTTAATCAGTTCAACTCTTGAATTAACAAAAAACCTCAACGAGGTTTCCGAAACTGCGAAAAAACAATTACAAGTCTCTAAATCCATTCTTGATGATATCAGATTTCGTGTAGATAAAGTTCTTGAGCTCGAAGAAAAAGTTCGTGATGGGATTGATTATGCTGTAACACCATTGATTCAGAATTTATCAGCAATAGGAAAAGGTATTGAGACATTTTGGAGGAAATTCAAAGAAAGATAGTTACAATCAATCATTTCTCACCTATTTAACTGATTAGGAGGAACTTCCGTGAAAGAACATGGCCCAGACACAATCCGTAATATTGCATTTATTGGACACGGTGGAACCGGAAAAACATCACTGTCCGAAATAATTTTATTTACTGCTCATGAAATAAACAGAATTGGTTCTGTAACCGAAGGAAATACGGTTTCAGATTATTCACCAAATGAAATTGAAAAACAAATCTCAATTTCAACTTCCTTAATGCATATCGAATGGGAAGGAAGTAAAATCAATATTCTTGATACACCTGGTTACAGCGATTTTGTTGGAGATGTTAAATCTGCAATGCGTGTTGCTGATACAGCAATTATGCTATTAAAATCCGCTGAAGGAATTGAAGTCGGAACAGAATTAACAGGTGGATTTATAAACGAATTTGCTTTGCCTTCAGCAATTGTAATTAATAAAGTTGATAATGAACATTCAACTTTCTTCGAGACTTTTGAAAAAGCTAAGAAAAGATTAACAAGCGGAGCTGCAGTTATAACTTTTCCCGTAAAAGAAGGCGTTGGATTTAATACTGTTGTTGATATTCTTAAGATGAAAGCTTATGAGTATGGTGAAGCAGGAAGCAGGAAAGTAACTGAAAAAGACATTCCATCAGAATTGAAAACAAAAGCAGAAGAACTCAGAACTTATCTTATTGAAAAGATTGCTGAAACCAGTGAAGAATTAATGAACAAATATTTTGAAGAAGGTTCTTTGAGTGAAGAAGAAATTGCTAAAGGCATTAAAACTGCAATTCTAAGCCGGAGTTTGACACCTGTATTTGCGGTTTCAGCTACTGCTGCTGTTGGTATAAATAACTTCCTGGATTTTGCTGCTAAATATCTTCCAACACCACTTGATCGTGGAGGTGAAGAAGCAACGATAGCAGGTAAGAATGAAAAAGTTCTCGTTAAACCCGATCCAAATGGTGAACCTGTATTATTTGTCTTTAAAACCTTATCTGAACAGCATGTAGGTGAATTATCATTATTCAAAGTTTATTCTGGTACTGTAAGAGCCGGAATGGACTTAGTAAATCAAACTAATAATAAAGTTGAGCGATTAAGCCAGCTTTCAATTTTAAATGGAAGAACACGAAAGGAAGTACCACAATTATTAGCTGGTGATATTGGTGCTGTTGTAAAACTAAAAGATACTCACACAAACAATACATTGTCTTCAAAGAACTTTGCTGTTGTGATTAAACCAATTGTTTTTCCTGAACCAGTAATTCATGGTGCTGTTATTCCAAAAGCAAAAGGTGATGAAGATAAAATTTCTGCTGGTCTTCATACTTTGCACGAAGAAGATCCTTCATTCAATGTAAAGTATGATCCTGAAATTGCTCAGACAGTTGTATCAGGACAAGGTGAATTACAATTAGCTCTTGCTGTTAAAAGATTAAAAGAAAGATACGGCGTTGATGTTGATTTAGTTGAACCAAAAATTCCTTATCGGGAAACTATCAAAGCAACAGTTAACGATGTTGAATACAAACATAAAAAGCAATCAGGTGGAAGAGGACAGTATGGACATGTTCACTTCAAAATGGAGCCATTACCAAGAGGTAAAGGATTTGAATTTGTTGACGCAATTGTTGGTGGAGTTGTTCCTGGCAGATTTATTCCTGCAGTTGAAAAAGGAATTCAGGAAACAATGGCAAAAGGTGTAATTTCAGGAAATAAAGTTGTTGATGTTAAAGTCACTTTGTTCGATGGAACTTATCACACAGTTGATTCAGATGAAATGTCATTCAAGATTGCTGCATCAATGTGTTTTAGAAAAGGATTTATGGAAGCAAAACCATGCTTGCTTGAACCAATTTACGAAATTGAAGTTAAAGTTCCTGAAGAATATATGGGTGATGTAATGGGTGATATTTCAAGTAGAAGAGGAAAAATATTAGGAATGGATTCAGACGGTCAATTTCAGGTAATAAAAGCTTTGGTTCCTTTGGCTGAACTTTATAAATACTCTTCCCAACTTAGAAGTTTAACTCAGGGAAGAGGATTGTTCAAAAGAAAATTCTCGCATTACGAAGAAGTTCCAAAGGAAATTGAACAAAAAGTAATTGAAGAATACAATAAATCAAGAGAAGAAGAAAAGTAATTCATCAGGCGGATGAATAGTCCGCCTTATTTTTTTATGGAAAAACTCTGGTCGCCCTGGCGTTCAAAATATATAGAATCATTTAAGTCTGATGAAGATAAATCAAAATGTATCTTCTGTCAGATGGTTGATCTCAATCCTGATGATAAAGACAATCTGCTTATTCATCAGGGCAAATTAGCATTCATTGTTTTGAATCTTTATCCATACAATAATGGTCATTTGATGATAGTTCCTAAACGTCATACAAATGACTTTCCCGGACTCACAAAAGATGAATTAGCTGAGTGTATGGAACTTTTGCAGAAATCTGAAATTGCACTCAGGAAAGTTATGTCTCCACACGGATTTAATATTGGTGCAAACATCGGAAGAGTAAGCGGAGCCGGAATTGAAGAACATATTCATCTTCACATAGTTCCCAGATGGAATGGTGATACGAACTTTATGCCTGTAATTGGTGAAGTGAAAGTTATTTCTCAGGATTTGCTTGAAACGAAATTAAAATTAATTGAAGTGTTCAAAGAAATATAAAGAAGGAATTTAATGAAAAAGATATTTGGGCTCTTAATTCTGCTTGCGATTGTTTCTATTTCTTTTGTTATTACTTCCTGCGAGCAGAAGAATAAAAATGAATTGGATAAACCTCTTGTAATGAAAGAGGGTTTACTTTATAAAGATAGTACTTCAACCATACCTTACACAGGAAGACATAAATCTAAAGTGCTTGATAAAGTAATTGAGTATGAAGTAAAAGATGGAATTAAAAACGGAGAATTCATACTCTATTTTCCTAATGGAAAAATTGAGATGAAAGGAAATATTGTAAATGATAAGAATCAAGGTGAGTGGAAATATTATCTGCCAGATGGAACACTTCAGACAGTTGGCTTTTTTAAAGATGATGTTCCTGACAGTATTTGGACTTGGTATTATCAAAGTGGAAAAGTTTTCGAAGTCGGAATTTTTGATAAAGGTGTGAGAAAAGGCGAATGGAAAACATTTGATGAGAATGGAACATTAAGAGTAAGCAGGATATTTGAAAATGGAGCAATTAAAGATTCAACAGTATTTAATTAATCGATAACAGGAAAGAAATTCTATGAAAAAGATTTTATCACTATTTATAATTCTAATATTAGTTTCTTGTTCTAAATCTCTCGAAGGTGATTTTAATAATGCCGTAAAACTTCTTAAGGAAAATAAAATTGAAGAAGCCGTTTCAGAATTTGAAAAAATTGCACAGAGCAATGACGAAAAATATTCACCTGAAGCTTTAGCTCAGTTAGCTGCAATTTATCAAGGTAAACTTGATAAAAATCTTTCTGCTGAAGAGTCAGCTAAAAAATCACAATTTTATTTTCGTACTTTGTATGATAAATATCCTAAAAACCCATTAGCTCCAAAAGCACTTTTTATGTCTGCTTTTATTCTTGCTAACGAGCTGAATAAGTATGATGATGCTACAAAAGAGTATAATCTTTTTCTTGAGAAATTTCCTAATCACGAATTAGCAACCTCAGCAAAACAGGAACTTGAATATATTGGTTTATCACCTGAAGAGATTCTGAAGAAGAAAATGGCTAAGCAATAATGGAATTTAAGTTAACAGATTATAAAAGTTATCTTAATCCTTCAATCATTCCCAGAATTAATAATCTTGAATTAAGAGCCAGACTTGTTGTCGAAGGTTTTATGGTTGGGCTTCACAAAAGTCCTTATCACGGCTTCAGTGTTGAATTCAGTGAGCACAGACCTTATATGCAAGGCGATGATTTAAAAAATGTTGATTGGCGTGTTTTCGGAAAAACTGAAAAATATTTTATCAAACAGTTCGAAGAAGAAACTAATCTTAAAGCATACATTATTCTTGATTGCAGTAAGTCAATGTCTTATTCATCAAGAAAAGATTATAATAAACTTGAATATGCTAAAACGCTTGCTGCTGCTTTATCTTATCTGCTTATCAAACAACAGGATGCTGCCGGACTTATTACATATTCTGAAACAATAAAAAAATATCTTCCACCAAAAGCATCACGGACTTATCTTCATCAGATTCTTTATGAATTAAATCAGATAACTTCTTCTGATAAAACAAATACTTCAGAATCACTCTCAAAGGTTGCCGAGAAAATAAAACGACGAGGATTAGTAATAATCATTTCTGATTTTTTTGACGATGTAGATAAAACAATTAAAGCGTTAAAACATTTTTCTTATATGAAAAATGAAGTAATTGTTTTTCAGATACTTGATCCCATGGAAAGAAGTTTTGGTTTTGGCAAAGATGCTATTTTCGTTGATCTTGAAACTGAAGAACAAATGGCAACACAACCTTATCAGATTCAGAAAGCTTATCAACAGGCGATGAATGAATTTACTGATAGAATAAAAAGAGAATGTCTTAACTCAAATTTTGATTATACTCTGATTGATACTTCAATGCCTTTTGATAAAGCTCTCTTCAGTTACATTCAGAAAAGAAAAAGATTATACTAACTCTTCAATTTCTTTCAGATACTTATTTGCAAAATTTTCGGCAAGCTCCTTATTCTTTGCTTCAACAATTATTCTGATTATTGGTTCTGTATTAGATTTTCTCATATGAACCCAATGATCATCAAAATCAATCCGAAGTCCGTCATCTGTATTCAAATGTTGATTCTCGTATTTGAAAATTAAACTGCTTATCACCTCATCCGGACTTACATTCTTTAATTCAATTTTCTTCTTAACAATAAAATATTCCGGCAGTTCTGATTTTAATTCAGTGAGGGTAATATTTCTTTCAGCTAAATGTTGGAGAGTTAACGCAATTCCAACTAATGCATCTCTGCCATAATGTAAAGCCGGATAAATTACTCCGCCGCTTCCTTCACCACCGATTACTGCACCGACTTCTTTCATTTTTTTTACAACATTTGCTTCACCAACCGGTGCTCGAAATACTTTGCAGGAAAATTCTTTCGCAACATCTTCAACTGCTCTTGTTGTTGATAAATTTATTGCAACACTGCCAGGAGTTTTTGATAAAACGAACTTCACAACCTGAGTGATAGTGTTTTCTTCACCAAATGGTTCTCCGTTTCCAGTTATAAGAACTAATCTGTCAACATCAGGATCAACTACAATTCCGAAATCAACTTTATTTTCTTTTACTGCTTTCATCGTATCAATCAGATTTTCAGGAAGTGGTTCCGGTAACCTTGGGAAAATTCCGGACTTATCGCAATTAACTGAAATATATTCGCAGCCAAGTTTATCCAATAATTTTGGAACAGAGTAAACGCCAGCACCATTAACACAATCCAGCAGAACTTTAAATTTTCTGTTTCTGATTTTTTCAGTATCAATCACTTTTAATTTCAGAATAGCATCAATATGATTATCAATTGCCTGATAATATTCTTCACGTTTTCCAAGCTTCTCCCAACTCTCATAAAATGATTCTGAAGCAAGAAATGTTTTCATCTTTTCGTGTTCTTCAAGACTCATAAATTGTCCGGTTGAGTTAAGTAGTTTAAGAGCGTTCCATTCATTTGGATTATGAGAAGCAGTGATTGCAATTCCGCCTTGAGCTTCTAAAGTTTTAACTGTGTATTGAACAGTTGGAGTTGGAACAATTCCGATATCAATTACATCAAGTCCTTTGGCAAGTAAAGTTCCGGTGACAATTTGATTAACCATTTCTCCGGAAATTCTTGCATCTCTTCCAACAACAACTTTACCTTGTTTAATAAAGTCTGCATAAGCAGAAGTATATTTCACAATTACATCAGGTGTTAAACCATCTCCAACAATTCCACGAATTCCGGAAATGCTTACCATTAAAGTTGGCATTTAATCTCCTTAAATTTTTATTCAAAAATAAGCAAAGAATTTGGTTTAGACTAAAGTCTATTTGGGAGGGGGTTTTAATCATTTCTCCCGACCTGAAGGTCGGGGCTATTTTAAAGATTAGTCAGAATTGATTTTTAGAATTAGAAATTAATAGTCCCAATCTTTAGATCGGGGTTAAAAAGAAGACAACCATACCATTTGGGCTTCAGCCCAATTAAATCCAGGTTTAGGCTAAAGCCAAAAGAGGGGAGAGTATATTTTAACTGTTTCCCCCGAGTTAAAACTCGGGGCTATTAATCTGAAATAAAAATTAGTTTAAATATAAATATTTGAATAGCCCCGATCTTCAGATCGGGGAATAGAATGAACCAACCGAAACCGGGCTTTAGCCTAAACCGAAACCTTTATTACAATATTATTCTTTTATATATCAAAACATTTTTGAAACTTTGTATTAAATGAAAAAGAAAATTCAAAACATAAATAAACTTCTTATTGATCATTTCGGAATTCCCGAAAGGTCAAAGAAACTTCCTGATCCACTTGACATTATTATCGGGACAATTCTTTCTCAGAATACGAATGATAAAAATTCCTATAAAGCATTTTTGAATCTCAAGAAAAGTGTTAAAGTCTGGGATGATATATTAAAAATGAAGCCTTCGCAGGTCGAAAAGCTAATTAAGGTTGCTGGTTTAGGTAAACAGAAATCGCAGGCAATTATTAATCTTTTGAAAAATTTAAAGAAAGATAATGGCAGGATTTCTCTAAATCATATTAAAAAGAAAAACGATGAAGAAATAATTGATGAACTAACTTCGCACAAAGGAATAGGAGTTAAAACTGCAAGTTGTGTATTGCTGTTTGCTCTTGATAGAAATATATGTCCGGTTGATACACACGTTCACAGAATATTGAACAGAATTGGATTGGTTAAAACAGCAACACCTGAAAAAACTTTTTATGCAATTAAAAATTTTATTCCGGAAAAATCAGCACACTCAATTCATACAAATTTACTTCGTCTCGGAAGAAAATATTGTACACCTACAAATCCAAAGTGTTATGATTGTCCGATTGGATCGGAGTGTAATTATCCGGACAAAAATTATTCGAACAAGAGAGCAATTAATAAGAACGACTTCTTTTTACTTGACAGCATTAAATAATAGTATCATTCATTTTAATCTGAACTAACTTGCCTCAAATAATACTTTTCTATTAAAGTTATTTTAATATAAATTTGAGCAATAAAATTTTCCCTTCAACTAATCCAAGGAGTTTTAATATGGCAGAAAAAGCTGGAATCATCGGGTATGATTATGTAGAATTTTATGTTGGTTCAGCAAAAATGTGGGCATACTGGCATGCTAAAGCAATGGGACTGAATATAACCGGATATTGCGGACCTGAAACCGGTGTTAAAGATAAAGTTTCATACTTACTTTCATTAAATAACATAAACATTGTTATTTCATCTGCAATTAAACCAACTAATTATGAAATCGCTTCATTTGTTGAAAAGCATGGCGATGGTGTAAAAAGATGGGCTCTGAAAGTTTATGATGTTAAAAAAACTTATGAAGTTTCTGTTAAAAACGGAGGAATACCGATTCGTCCACCGAAAAAATTTGAAGATGAAAATGGATTTGTTGAAGAAGCAGCAATTCGTTTGTATGACGATTGTGAAATCGTATTCATCAATCGTGATAATTATAAAGGAATATTTAAACCCGGATTTAAGCAGCCAATCCAGAATATCAAAATTCAAAGAGAAGAAACCGGATTACAAACTATTGATCATATTGTTGGAAATGTAAGAACCAATGAAATGAATCTTTGGGCAAATTATATCAATACAACACTTAACTTCGAAACATTTATTGAATTTGGTCCTGGCGATATTTCAACACAATATTCAGCTTTACTTTCTAAAGTTGTTCGTTCAAAAGAGGCTGTGGTAAAGAATCCAATTAACGAACCTTATGAAGGTTTGAAGAAATCTCAAATTGAAGAATTCATTGATGAATATCTTGGAAGCGGAATTCAGCATGTTGCAATAACAACTACTGATATTATATCTACCATTCGAGCTATGAGAAATAATGGAGTAGAATTTCTTAGCAATCCTCCTGATACTTACTATCAAATGCTGAAGGAGAAGGGAATTAAAATCAAAGAGGATATTAATGAATTGAAGAAGTACGGTATTCTTTGCGATACAGAAGGTAAAGGATATCTTCTGCAATTATTCACTAAACCAATCAGTGATCGTCCGACATTCTTTTATGAAATAATTCAAAGATGTGAAGGAGCTGAAGGATTTGGTCAGGGAAATTTCCAGGCATTGTTTGAATCAATCGAAAGAGATCAAATGCAAAGAGGAAGCCTTGATAGAGAAGAATAACAGACCTAAACGAAAGTATTCGGTAATCCAGCAATGAACTTTTTATCTGGAAAACGAATTAATAAGTTATGTTACGCACATTTGGTAAAAACCTTCGAGGTTTTCTGAAATAATTAAGAATGTTTCTTTTATTTTAACTACATTTTTAGCAAAACCTCGAAGGTTTCACAGTTTTGCGTAAGGTGAGTTAATAAGTTTAAATAAGAATTTTGAAATAAAAACATCAGGAGGTTATAATGCCTTATTATGTAAGATTAGGTAAAGTTCCACCAAAGCGTCACATAACTTTTTATAAAGATGATGGAACTCTGTATCGTGAAGAACTTTTCAGCACAAAAGGGTTTTCAGGAATTTATTCAAACAAATATCATCTTTATATGCCGCCTGAAGTTGAGAAAATCAGTGAAGTTAATATTGATACTTCTGCAAACGATTGGAATGATGCTCCTTTACAATATTATCATTTCATCACCGGCAAAAAACAAAGTAAAGGAAATATAATTACTGCAAGAAATGAGTTCCTGAAAAACAATCATATCACAATTTCAACTGCAACAATAACTGAGGATTCTGAATTTTTCTACCGCAATGCTCAAATGCACGAAATGATTTTTGTTCATTACGGAAGCGGTCATCTTCTTTCAGAATACGGTGATTTAAAATTTGAACAGTGGGATTATTTAATAATTCCCAAAGGAACTACTTATCAATTAAAACTCGATGATTATAAGAATAATAAACTTTTGATTGTTGAATCAGATACACCATTTGAAATCCCTCGTCATTTCAGAAACGAATATGGACAATTAACAGAAGACGCACCTTATTACGAAAGAGATTTTCGTCCACCAGCTTATATGGAACCGATAGATAAATTAGGTGATTTCAGATTAATGCTTAAAGTTAGAAACAGGATGTTTGAATATCGTTTGCCTCATCATCCGTTTGATGTAGTTGGCTGGGATGGTTTTCTCTATCCTTACGCTTTTAACATTAAAGAGTATGCTCCGAAAGTTGGGAAGATTCATTTACCGCCGCCAATTCATTTAGCATTTGTAACTGAACATTTTGTTGTTTGCAATTTTGTTCCCCGATTATATGATTTTCATCCTCAGGCAATACCAGCACCTTATTACCATTCGAATGTTGATAGCGATGAAGTTTTGTATTATGTGCACGGAGATTTTATGTCGCGAACCGGAGTTCAGGAAGGTTCAATAACATTGCATCCGATGGGAATTCCACACGGACCGCAGCCTGGAAAAACCGAAGCATCAATTGGTAAGAAGGAAACTGAAGAATACGCTGTAATGATTGACACATTTCAACC
>Ga0272446_1000849_pt1 | contig 46634 bp, 42 predicted proteins | sample YNPCB0061_FD_194587 | JGI IMG/M metagenome (GOLD analysis project Ga0272446, IMG submission 194587) | Hot spring microbial mat communities from Yellowstone National Park, WY, United States - YNP-CB-006-1 | ecosystem: Environmental > Aquatic > Thermal springs > Hot (42-90C) > Sediment | place...
TGCTGGGGCGCTCCCTCCCACCGACAGTAGCCGTGCCGTTGGTGGCGCAACCCAGGTGGACAGCGAATTAGAGGAACTGCGTCGCCAAATGGGGCGTTAATTAGGCTCTCCTAACTAAAACTCTTACTCCTTTCCCACTCTCAAATTGGCGGTTTTCCCCTCACCCTGTGGGAGAGGGGCTTCAATCTGGTGTAATCGTTTTGTCTATGCCCACACTGGGAAGGGACTAACTCCTTGAACATTGTGAAGTCTAGTTACCAAAAAATTGGGTTTAAAGCCCTGCCGTTTACGGAGGCTTTTGCTCTACTGAAATTAGAGGTGAGGGTAATCAACCTCTCTAAAAACCCAATAGCCTAACGGCTAAAACACAATCAACCAAGTTTTTTGTGTTCAAAAAAAACAGTAGCTTAGGGCATGAGCGAACTGCCATTGCTTCGCAACACTTCGTGAACGCAAGAGGAAACGCTTGGGGAGATATGTGCCTCTGCTATGGATGGGCAATTTGAAATAGTAAGCATGATCGTTGAACCAAGAAGAAGAATCCCCTGCCTTTAGGCAGGGAGGTATGTCAATTGGCAATGTTTTTTATGGACATTTATAAACAAATTACATCATCTAGATCCCTATAACTGGGCAGGGCGGGCTTAATGAATTTACCTTGACGAATAATCTGTCGATCGAGGTGGGGACGGGAGAACAATTCACTGTAGAAGCGGGCGGGGAAAATGATCAGGTCGGCGTATGCCCCCACTTGAATTTGCGCAGGGTCAGGGAGTTTCATCAGGCGGGCGGGTATTTGATTGACACAGCCAATCCAGTCATCACAGGGTCGATCAAGATGACCAATCTGTACTGCCATAGCCAATACCTGTAACAGGTCGTGGTCGCCAAAATTATAGAAAGGGTCACGGCAATTATCGCTAGCGAGGGCGGTGGGTATGTTTGCCTGTCTGAGGGCGTGTAGATCAGTAATGCCCCGCCATCTGGGGGTGGTGTGGTCATGGCGGTCTTGCAAGTATAAATTACACAGGGGCAGGCTCACTATGCCCATATTTAAGTCAGCTAAAAGGTTAATTGTTGCCTGCACTATTGCTGGGGACTGCACCGATAAACTACAACAATGGCCGCACACTACCGCATTCGGAAAATTATTTTTTATGACACTTTGGGCGGTGTGCCACAGGGTAAGGGAGCGAGGATCACCATTTTCATCCGTGTGTAAATCTAGGTCTAAATGGCGTTCCCGTGCCAAATGAATTAAATGATCTAATTCTGTATCTAGTCGATCGTGCATATAGGCAACTCCCCCCAAAATGCCCCCTATTTCTGCTACTCGATCGGCTAAAATCTGCCCGTAGTCGCCCATATAGGTATCTAAACTCACTAGAGAAACCGCCTGTAAATCAATTTTGCCTGACCATTGTTTTTGCAAGTCTTGAAAGACGGGAATAACTATATCTAATAGTTGGGGTGGACAATCTAAATGGGTGCGCACCGCCTTAGTGCCATGGGCATAACTACATTGCAAACCAAAATCCATGCGGCGATATACATCTTCATAGTGCCAATTTTGATAGTCTTGCCATACGGCGGATAGTGCTCCCTGAAAATCACACCTGAGATTGGGTTGCCTCTGCCACATATGCCCCTTATCTAGGTGGGTGTGCATATCCACAAAACAGGGCAAAACTAGATTGTGATGCAATTCTTTAATCGGTATATCCCCTAATTCGGTGTGACTAGCAGGATAAATTTCCGCAATTAGATTATCTTTAATGAGAATGTGTACCCCAACCAATTTGTCTTGTTGTTGATAGTAATGTAGTCCTTGGGGTGAGGCTTGCCAATGGGCAGGCATTTGTAACAGGGACTGGGGAACCGAGGCATTATGCAACCAGTAGGCAGACATGACTAGGCACGGTTTTTGGTCATGCGGGTAACGGAAATGATGTCGGAAATGCGCTTAATTTGTTGACAGGTGCGCTCAAACTGTTGTCGATCGTGAATATCAATACTGAGATAGATCATCGCCGAACTGCCTTCCCGCGTTTTTACATGGGCTTGGCGCACATTGATCTTACTGTCCGCTAGTTTGGTGAGAATGTCCTTAAATACCCCTACTCGATCGATCGCCTCTACCCGAATATCTACCGTGTGGGCAATGGGTCGGTCTTGGGACTCCGATTCATTTTGGGTATTCCAGCGTACTGGTAACAGGCGCTCCCCCGGGATAGATTCTAAATTGGGACAATCTTGGCGATGAATAGAAATACCCCGATGACTGCCTAAAGTGACCACCCCCACGATCGGTTCATCGGGCAGGGGATTACAACAGCCAGCGATGGTATAAAGCAAACCTTCTACGCCAATGATGGGAGACTTGGAGTGTTTAGCGCGGGCAGGGGCAGATTTAATTTCCGTCGCCTCTGGCTTGAGGTGTGCCTGTTTGATTTCCTTGAGGGCGGGCACATTTTCCCGAATCCGACTCACCACCGTATTCAAAGACATTTCCCCATAGCCAATGGCGGCTACCAAATCCTCCACCGTGTGATAATTACAGCGCTCTGCCACCTTTTGCACCGCGTCGGACTTGAGGAGATTATCTAAACCACTGCGCCCAAACTCTTTTTCTAAGAGGGCGCGCCCATGGAGTAAATTTTCTTCCCGCCGTGCCTTTTTGTACCATTGGCGGATACGATGGCGGGCAGTATTAGTGACTACAAAGTTCATCCAATCCAAACTGGGGTGAGCATGGTTTTGGGTAATGATATTGACCATGTCCCCATTTTTCAGTTGGCGAGATAGGGGCACCATCACCCCATTCACTAGCGCCCCTGCACAGTGATTCCCCACTTCCGTATGTACCCGATAGGCAAAATCCACAGGGGTAGCGCCTCTGGGCAGACAGTACACATCCCCTTTGGGGCTAAAGACATACACTTCATTGTCAAATAAATCTTCCTTAACGCTGTCTAAATACTCCTGGGGGTCTTTGAGTTCCTTCTGCCATTCCACCAACTGGCGTAACCAGGTAAATTTTTCATCCGTGCTAGTCACCGTCACACTCTGGGAATTACTTTCTTTGTACTTCCAATGGGCGGCAATGCCATACTCCGCCACGCGGTGCATTTCCCAAGTGCGAATCTGAATCTCGATCGGTTGCCCCCCACTACTAATTACGGCGGTGTGTAAGGATTGGTAGCGATTAGCTTTGGGTAAGCCAATGTAATCCTTTACCCTACCGGGGATGGGACGGAAACAGTCGTGGGCGATCGCCATTACCAGATAGCACTCTGGTTTGGTATTGACAATCACTCGCACTGCCAACACATCATAGATTTCACTGTACTGCTTGCCCTGCCGTTCCATCTTTTTGTAGATGCCGTACAGGTGTTTGGGTCTGCCCTTGATCTCAAAATTTTGGAATCCGTTCTCTTCTAGCTTGCGGGAGAGGGTATCCACCACTTGGCGAATGTGGTCTTCCCTTTGGGCGCGGGTATCTGCCACAAGGGCTTGGGTGGCGCGGTATGCCTGCGGATCGAGATACTTAAAGGCAAGGTCTTCTAACTCCCATTTAATTTGCCCAATGCCCAAGCGATTGGCTAACGGCGCAAAAATTTCCATCGTTTCCCTAGCGATCGCCTGTTGCTTATGGGGGGGCAGATGCTCCAAGGTGCGCATATTGTGTAATCGATCGGCTAGTTTGACAATGATCACCCGAATATCCTGTGCCATCGCCAAAAACATCCTGCGAAAATTCTCGGCTAGGCGCTCGGTCTTACTATCAAAGTTAAATTTAGACAGTTTGGTTACCCCTTCCACCAAGTCCCGCACTTCTTTGCCAAATCTAGTTTCTAATTCTTCTGGGGTAACCGCCGTATCCTCAATCACATCGTGGAGCAGTCCAGCGGCAATCACTTCGGGCACTGAACCCAAATCTTTGAGAATAGTCGCCACCGCCACTGGATGCAAAATGTAAGGCTCTCCCGATGCCCGCTTCTGGCCTGCATGGAGACGGTGGGCAAAGGTAAAAGCATCACTGATTAAATCTTTTTGGGTTTTGCCCAAGGCAAGGTGATCGGTGAGCCATTGGGGCAGTTGTATAGCTTCAGGAGATTCGGGGGGCAGATCGGCAGGGGCGGTCATGGCATTTAGCAACCTTTAACCTTTGGTTAATTTTAACCCATACCTCCAGATTTTGTGCTGCAAATTACCAACTTACCCAATGCCCAAGATTACTCCCCTCGCCCTTTGGGTGAGGGAAACACTGCCAATTTGAGAGTGGGAGAGGAGTAGGAATTTCCCGCCATAACTGAAATGTGGCCGTGGGAACAAATCGGGATGATAGGATTTGAACCTACGACCTACGCGTCCCGAACGCGCCGCGCTACCAAGCTGCGCTACATCCCGTTTCCCCATTATCTTACCCTAACTTGTGCCTCAGCACTGGGCTGTGGTTCGAGGCTCAATAGTTCTGAAAGAAGAGCTGATCTACCACCAAAGCCAAGGCAGTAGAAAAAGCAGTAATCCCCAGACCAACCAACACATTTTGCCCAAGGCTGACGCTGATCCAAGCCACTGTGCCCGCTCCCATAGCGGCTGTGACCACTGCCACCGCAGGGTCTTTGTAAGATTTGTTATACATAATTTGTTACCTAAAGTGATTGAAAATGGCGATTTTTAATGTGAATTAACCTTAGCAAGTAAATCTGTCTGGAGAGGTAATTTAGTAATAATTCTTTGGAAAGGGGCTGTATATGTTACAAAATTTGTAGTCAGGCTAGGTCGATTGAGGAGAGAGCCAAAAATTTAATCGGCTGAGCCAAGGCGTTAATGGCATAATGGCAGTGCCTATCACTTCCCCATATTTTATTTATGGCTGTTTCTAAATCTAGCGCCAAGTCCACCCCCCCTGAACCTAAACCTATGGCTGGGCTGTCTCCTGAAAAGAAAAAGTCCCTAGAGATGGTAATGCAAAAGATCGAGAAAGACCACGGCAAGGGATCGATCGTGCGGTTGGGGGACAGTCCTACTATGCAAGTGGAACGGGTGCCCAGTGGCGCTCTAACTCTGGATTTGGCGTTGGGGGGCGGTTTGCCCAGGGGGCGGGTGATCGAGGTTTATGGGCCAGAAAGTTCTGGCAAAACTACTTTGGTACTCCATGCCATCGCCGAGGTGCAAAAACGGGGCGGGGTGGCGGCGTTTGTGGATGCAGAACACGCCCTTGATCCCGCCTATGCCGCTAGGCTGGGAGTCGATATTGACAACTTATTAGTATCCCAACCCGACACGGGGGAAATGGCTTTGGATGTGGTGGATGAATTGGTCCGATCGATGGTGGTGGATATTATTGCGGTGGATTCGGTAGCCGCTTTAGTTCCCAGAGCCGAAATTGAGGGGGAGATGGGGGATGCCCATGTGGGTTTACAAGCACGCCTGATGAGCCAAGCCCTGCGCAAAATTACTGCCAATGTCAGCCGTTCCAACTGCATTGTCATTTTCCTGAACCAACTGCGCCAAAAAATTGGCATTTCCTATGGCAATCCAGAGGTGACCACTGGGGGCACAGCCCTGAAATTTTATGCTTCCGTGCGCATGGACATCCGCCGTATCCAGACCCTAAAAAAAGGCACAGAGGAATACGGGAATCGGGTCAAAGTCAAAGTGGCAAAAAACAAGGTGGCACCACCATTTCGGGTGGCAGAATTTGACATCATTTTTGGGAAGGGCATTTCCGTGATGGGCTGTTTACTGGACTTGGCGGAGGAGATGAACATTATCACCAGAAAAGGGGCTTGGTACAGTTACAAGGGGGAAAATGTCGCCCAAGGGCGGGACAACACGGTGAAATTCCTAGAGGAAAATCCAGCGATCGCCCAGGAGGTGGAGGAGCAGGTGCGGGCGAAACTAGCCGAAGGGGTAACGGTGTCTGCCACCACCGCTGTTCCCCCCACCGCCCAGGAGTTGTTAGAAGATGGGGAACCCAGGGGAGAGGATTTTTAGTTCATGGTTTGGGCGGTGATAGCCATTCTCTGGGGGTTGAGCGCTGGACTGGCATGGCTGGCGTGGCAGATGTGGCTACTGCGCCGCGCCTTTATTGCCACTGTGGTCAGTGTGGACGGTTGGAACCGCGCCTGTGAAAATGGCTTGAAAAATGCCCCAGAAGCAATTCTGATGGCACGACGGGGGGCGCAAGGGGCACGGGGGCAAGTGCGGTTACTGGCTCAACAATTGGTAAAAGTTTATGGCATCCTGAAAACTGTCAGGGGAATTTTACAGTTATTACAGCCGAGGACAAGGGGCAATGGCAAACGGTAATGGCACTGGCAAATTTATCGGCGGGCTACTGCTGGGGGGAGCGATCGGGGCGGTGATTGGCATTTTGTTTGCCCCTCGATCGGGTAAAGAAACGCGCCAAATGCTCAAAGAGTCCGCCCAGTCCCTACCAGAGGATTTGGGGGAATTGGCAGAGCGCGCCCAAGAGACAGCTCAACGCACGATCGATGAAGCCGTACAGAGGTTACAGGAGGCAATTGCGGTGGGGCAAGAAGCCAGCCGTCAGTTACTCCAAGAATACGATCGGGAGGAGTGAAATGCCAGAGATTCTGTTACTGTCCCTATCTTTTTTATTGGTGGTAATTTGCCTAACCGCCGTGCTGATCACAGCTATTCCTGCATTTCAGGAGTTGGCGCGGGCGGGGCGCAGTGTGGCCCGTTTGGCAGAGACCCTATCTCGGGAACTGCCACCCACCCTAGAAGCAATTCGGCTGACTGGGCTAGAAATTAGTGAACTCAGCGACGAACTGAATCAAGGGGCAAAGAGTGCCACAGAAGCGGTGCAACAGGTGAATGAAGGCATTAAGAGTGTACGCCGCACCACCAGTTCTGCCGCCAAAGCCACCCGCAGTGCCTTTGCAGGATTAAAGGCAGGGTGGCAGTCCCTGCGCCGTCCCCGCCTGAAACCCAAAAAACCCCCAAAAGATTTACCCCCCAGCTAGGCAAGGAGAGCATCTAGTTTGCCTTGGGCATTGAGGGCATAGAGGGCATCACAACCGCCAATGTGTCGATCGTTGATAAAAATTTGTGGTACAGAGCGCTTGCCGTCGCTACCCCGTTTTACCATATTCTCACGGGCGATTTCATCTCCGTCGATGGCATATTCAATGTAGTTAACGCCTTTTTGTTCCAGTAATCGTTTTGCCCGAATACAAAAAGGACAGGTGCGCCAAGTGTATATTTCTACTTTTGCCATGGGGGAGTTGCTTCCGAATCACAATCAAGGGTTAATATCTTAGCTTAGTATCTTAGCAAAACCAGATTAGGGGCATTGAGATCGATCGTCAAAGAATACTGCCAACCCACCTGTCGCCTGCTGGTAACTGGTTCCCCCTCATCCTTGGCTAGTCATTTAGGAGAGCGGGCAGTGTGCCGCGTCAAATTTTATCTCCAGACAGGGGACTACACCATTTCTGGGGATAGGCAGGAGATGCAACATTTAATGGGCGTGGTGAATACCTATGTGGATCAGTTGTTGGGGCAGGAAACGGTGGAAAACTTCTCCCACCGCCTATCGGTTTCGCCCCAATTACACTTAAATTTAACCACAGTGCAGTTATTTGACCTGTGGGTAATCCTCGACCAACTAGACCAAGAATTTCTCCTACTGCCTGCACCAGCTATTTCCCAATCCTATGGTTGGTGGTGGCTAATTATCTTGGGGGCGTGTATTAGCTTGGCGGGATATTGGTGGCATTCTCGCCAGACCACTCCTAACGAATCTCCCATTAGCATTTCCCAAACTGATTTGCCCCCACCCCAACCCATGCTAGAGAGTAAAAGCGACAGGGTAATGGATGGGGCTGTGTCCCAAGTTACTTTAAGAGTAGTTAATTTTACCGCCCTTGACCCCAAAACTAAACTGTCCCCAAAGCAAAAAGCCTCAGCCATGTTGATTTTGGAAGACCATTGGCAAAGATTACCCATCCCCCCATCCCCTAATCTCACCTTAAATCTCACCATTACTAAAACTGGCTCCAACATCACTCTACAAATGCCCCGTTCACAAAGGCAGTGGCAACAACTATTACTGCAAAATAGCCAGAAATTAAATGTCAAGTTAGAGTTTTTGCCCGCAGGTAAGTATGCCGTTCAGATACTTATCTTGGGAAATAGGAGCAACAAATAGAATCTCACCTATAAGCATTTATGCGCCAAGATTCCTGTCCCTCCCAGTGGTTGAACCTTCTCCCACAGGGCGAGGGGAGCTTAATTCTTTATGGTGGGAGACCTAAACAAGATGATTCCTGCATAAAAATTTCAGAGCCTATTTTTTACCTTTTCTTCCTCATGGACAATGGAACTGTGAGAACCTAAAATAGAATGCCACTGTTCTTGAATTAACAGCAATTGGGGGCATAGATAGACAGCAATAACCTGTGGAAATCTGCCAAAAACTCGGTCAAAAAATCATAAGTGTAGGGAACTTTCCCCCAACTACCCCAGTCTTAACTTCAACTATTTTTGTGGTTACCTACCCCTGCCCGTGAGAGGAGAAAATTCACCCAACCTAGATTAAATAACTTGATGAAAGAGTTAAGTATAAATACTGGAATGGGCACTAATAACGGGGTTTCCCTATTCTCCATGAGTAAATATACTTATGTATTTGCATGGATTAAATGATACTTCTCTACCTTAAGATATTTTGACTTTCGAGAAAGTGTGTAATATGATTTGGTGAATCAATTTTACTGGGAGAGATCAAACCATCATAATCACAAATCTGTACTATTAGGACAAGTTTATTGTCTCTGTTTACAAAAATTTAACATTCCCTGTTAAATTTGCCATGATGGTTGTCCAAGGAGGTTAGTTATATGTCTGAACAAGAACTGGTACAAGAAGTTTCCCTGAGCCTCACTTCTGGGGGACGGGGACGGCAACCCAATAGTTCGGTGGATATGGTCAGAACCTATCTGCACGAGATTGGCAAAGTGCCCCTTTTGTCCACAGAGGAAGAAATTATCTATGGCAAACAGGTGCAACAGATGATGGAACTGACCCACGCCCAAGAAAAATTTACCAAAACCCACGATCGATTACCGACTACAGCGGAATGGGCAGAGTTGTGTAATATGTCCGAGTCCAATCTGCAACAGATCATGCGGTTGGGGACTAGGGCGAAGCGGAAAATGATCGAGGCAAACCTGCGCCTAGTGGTGTCGGTGGCGAAAAAGTACCAAAAACGCAATCTGGAATTGCTGGATTTAATTCAGGAGGGGACTTTGGGACTGGAACGGGCGGTGGATAAATTTGACCCGACTAAAGGTTTCAAGTTTTCTACCTATGCCTATTGGTGGATTCGTCAGGCAATTACGCGGGCGATCGCTCAGCAGGCGCGCACTATCCGTTTACCTGTGCACATAACGGAAAAACTAAATAAAATCAAGAAGGCGCAAAGGCAGTTGTCCCAAGAGTTGGGGCGGTTGGCAACGGTGGCAGAAATTGCCCAAGCTTTGGATATTAAGGTGGATCAGGTGCGGGAGTGTTTGACCTTGGCGCGTCAGCCCGTGTCCCTCGATCTGAAAATTGGTGATAACCAAGATACGGAATTGGCGGAACTGTTGGAAGACCCTGGTAAATCCCCCGAAAGCTATGCGGTGAGTGAGTCCCTGCGCCAGAATATCGCTGATCTGCTCAAGGAACTGCCCGAAAAACAACGGCAGGTGATGGTTTTGCGCTATGGACTGGAGGATGGCAAGGAAATGTCTCTGGCCAGTATCAGCAAGCACATGGACTTGAGTCGTGAGCAGGTGCGCCAGTTGGAGCGGCAGGCGATGGACTTTTTGCGTAAGCGTCGCAAGGGTATCCAAGAGTATTTGGCTTGTTAGTATCCTGTGCCCGCCCCAGCCTACGGTTCCCCCATCTATCAAGTGCGGGGAATCAATTTAAAGAGTGTACCCTTGGGGGAATATGACCGCCTGTTGACCATTCTCACCAGGGAGCGGGGTTTGGTGAAGGCGGTGGCGGTGGGTGCACGCAAACATCAGTCGGGTATGTCTGCCCGATCGATGGCTTTTATGGTCAATGATCTGGTTTTGGCGAAAGGAAAGAGTCTCGATCGAGTGAAACAGTGTGATGTAGTGCAGGGGTTTCGGGGCATTAGCCAAAATTTGCTCAAGTTGACCTGCGCCCAGTATTGGGGGGAAATTACTCTGAAACAAGCCCTCACGGATCAGTCCCAAGAGGAATTATTTTTGGTATTGGTGGAGCATTTGACCAGATTGGACAGGTGTGCCACTGATCGAGTGTGGGCGTATCTGGTGCATGGGGTGTATCATCTGTTGGCGATCGCGGGCTTTGCCCCGTTAATTCATGTCTGTTGTATCACCCAAACGGCGATCGAGGGTGGGCAGGCGGGGTTTAGTGTGGTGGGGGGTGGGTTAGTTGCCCTAGATGGCGACCTGTCATCCCAGAGTACCAGTAGTAAAATAAGTCACTATCTCAATCGTCAAGAGGTGAGGGCTATGCAAGAATTAGGGAAGGTTGATTTGTCCCCAGAGGTAATGGCTCTGCCTATGGAGGTATGGCGCACCCTAGAGCAGGTATTGCGTGCCTATACCCAGTACCATTTTGATCAGCCCATTTATACCGCATCCATGCTCGATAATTTTCCTGTGCTTCCATGACCCATCTGTTTGATCCACCTACGCCTAAATTGCACGCAGACCAGCAGAACGAAAGTTCGGTTTTTGCCAATCCCAATTTTTTATCCCTTTGGTTCAGTCAGATTTTTTGTCAAATCGCCGATAAAATTTTTCTGGTGTTGATCATTGCCATTGTCTCTAACCAGTTCCAATCTGCCAATGAACCCATCAGTGGTTGGGTGTCGGCGGTGATGGTGGCATTTACGCTCCCTGCCATTCTGTTTGGCACGATCGCTGGGGTCTATATCGATCGATGGCTAAAACGCAGGGTATTGATCATTTCTAATCTGGCGCGGGGCGTGCTGGTGTTGGCTATCCCTTTGTGGTTGGAGTTTGCTAAGGGCGACCGCATGGCTTTTTGGGGGCTGTTGACCATTACTTTTTTGGTTTCCACCTTTACCCAGTTTTTTACCCCCGCCGAACAGTCAGCCATCACGATCGTGGTGGACAAGCCCAATTTACTCTCTGCCAATTCCGTTTATACCACTACGGTTATGGCGGCATTGGTGTTGGGCTTTGCCTTGGGGGAACCCCTGTTAGCCTTTGCCGATTTGCTGTTCCCTAGCTACGGGCAGGAGTGGGTAGTGGGGGGATGCTATCTAATTGCTGGCTTGGTCTTATTTTGGTTACGCACGGGGGAGACCCCAGCCAGTTTGCACTGGGAAAAATTCCATCTGGGTAAGGATATTCAAGAGGGATTTAAGTATTTGACCCAAAATCGTCGATCGTTGGCGGCGCTGTTACAGTTGGTGGGCACTTTTTCCATCATTGCCGCTTTGACGGTGTTGGCGGTGCGGTTGGCGGAGGTGATGCCCGAAATTAAATCAGAGCAATTCGGCTTTTTGTTGGCGGTTGCCAGTTTGGGCATGGCGATCGGGGCGGGGATTGTGGCGAGGATCGGGCATTTGTGGAAACGGCAAACTCTAGCTTTGGTGGGGTCGGTGGGCATGGCAATTTTTATGGCGGGCTTGGCTTATTTTTGCGATCGATTTTGGATTGGGCTATTGACCATCGGGGGCACGGGCATTTTTGCGGGGTTGTGTGTGATCCCCATGCAAACCGTATTGCAGGAAGATACCCCCGAAGAGGTGCGGGGCAAGGTATTTGGCTTACAAAATAATGCGGTGAATATCGCCCTCAGTTTACCTTTGGCGGTGGCGGGCATTGCCGAGTCCTATCTGGGCTTACCCACCGTGCTTGCCAGTCTCAGTATCCTCAGTGTGGTGATTGGAGTGGGGGTCTGGTACTTCTCGGACTGAAGATTCCCCATTGAGGGAAGTCAGATCGGGCAGAGGTTCTGGCTCAGGGGTTTCTGGGGGTGGTGTAAATCGATCGAGGCTCAAATTTTCCAGCACGATCGCCAAATGGGCCCAGTGGGTTCCCCCCTGCAAAAATAAAATGTAGGGTTCCCGCAAGGGGGCATCGGCAGAGAGTTCAGCGGTACTACCATCAATAAAAGTGCCCCCCGCCATAATCAACTCACAGTCATAGCCCGGCATGGTGGCGGGTACAGGCTCCACAAAACTATCGATGGGCGAATAATTTTGCAGGTGGCGACAAAAATCCATCAGTAATTCGGGACTGCCCAATTTAATGGCTTGAATCACATCACGGCGGGGCATAAACGGCTGGGGATTGACTGCATAACCCAAACTACTAAACACGCAGGCGGCCAGATGGGAACTTTTTAGGGCAGATGCCACCATTTGCGGCGCTAAGAATAAACCCTGGAGTAATAAACGATTTTGATGAAAGGTAGCCCCCCCCTCTGTGCCAATACCGGGGGCGGTCAGCCGCGTACACGCCAACTCCACCAATTCCTGTTTGCCTGCCACATAGCCCCCCGCTGTTACCACCGTGCCCCCCGGATTTTTGATCAAAGACCCTGCCATTAGATCAGCCCCTACCCCCGTCGGCTCACAGTCTTCCACAAATTCCCCATAACAGTTATCCACAAAACAGATGGTGTCGGGTTTCTGTTGTTTGACCACCGCAATCAGGCGCGCCATATCCCGAATCGATAAACTGGGTCGCCAACTGTAACCACACGATCGTTGGATGAAAACCATTTTGGTTTGGGGCGTAAGGGCTGACTCCAACCCTTCCCAATCAATTTCCCCTTCCCCCGTGAGGGCTAATTCTCGATAGGCAATGCCAAATTCCGTCAAACAGCCCTGTGCTCCCTGAATTACGGTCTGCAGAGTATCGTAGGGTGCACCCGTCACTGATAACAGTTCATCCCCCGGACGCAAAAGCCCAAACAGACAACAGGCGATGGCATGGGTTCCCGACACAAATTGCACCCGCACCGCCGCAGATTCCGCCCCCATCACCTGGGCAAATACCCGATCGATGGTTTCCCTGCCCAAATCATTGTGGCCATACCCAGACACACTGGCAAAATGGTGCGCCCCCACCTTGTGGTCCCGAAATGCCTGTAATACCCGATCGAGGTGGATTTTGGTTTGATGATCAATCTGGGCAAAGGTAGTTTGCAGATTAGCGAGGGCTTCGGTGACGATCGTTTTCATGGGCGGGGGCGGATGTACCTATAAAATTTAACCCTGTCTCAGTTTATCTAAAATGGAGCGGTCTTCTAAAGTAGAAGTATCACTGTTGATTTCTGACCCCACCGCCAAAGCCCTGAGTAAGCGGCGCATAATTTTACCCGATCGAGTTTTGGGCAGAGCCTCCGTAAAGCGAATATCACTGGGACGGGCGATCGCCCCAATTTCCTTGACCACATACTGCTGTAACTCCTTGGTCAGTTCAGGGCTGGGGGTGGCATCGGCGTTCAGAATCACAAAGGCACAAATGTCTTCCCCTTTAATGGGGTCTGGTTTACCTACCACCGCGGCTTCGGCTACGGCTGGATGGGCCACCAGTGCCGATTCAATTTCCATAGTGCCCAGACGATGCCCCGCCACATTGATCACATCATCCACCCGACCCATCACCCAAAAATAGCCATCCTCATCCTTTCTCGCCCCATCCCCCGCAAAATAAAAGTATTGTCCATCCTTGGGGGGAATGTGCTCCCAATAACTACGGCGGTAGCGATCGGCATCCCCATAGATTGTGCGCATCATGCCGGGGTGGGGTTGTTTGATCACCAGATAACCGCCCTCATTCACCCCCAGGGGGTTTCCTTCCAGATCGACCACATCGGGCAGAACCCCAAAGAAAGGTAACGCCGCCGACCCCGGTTTTGTCGCCATTGCCCCCGGTAGCGCCGTAATCATGATTCCGCCCGTTTCCGTTTGCCACCAAGTATCCACGATCGGGCATTTTTCTTTGCCAATGACGCGGTGATACCACATCCACGCTTCAGGGTTGATGGGTTCTCCCACCGTACCCAAAAGTCTCAAAGAAGAGAGATTGCGGGACAGGGGCAAATCATCTCCCATTTTGATAAACGAGCGAATCGCCGTAGGCGCAGTATAAAAAATAGTCACTCCATGTTTGGCGATCACATCCCAAAAACACCCCCAATTAGAAGGACGGGGCGCTCCCTCATACATGACTGTAGTTCCCCCATTGGAGAGAATGCCATAGACCACATAACTATGTCCCGTAATCCAGCCCACATCAGCCGTACACCAATACACATCCGTATCCTTCAGGTCAAAAATGTATTTACTGGTTACATGGGTATAGAGGTTGTAGCCCGCCGTAGTATGCACCACCCCTTTGGGTTTGCCCGTACTGCCCGAAGTGTAAAGGATGAATAGGGGATGCTCACTATCTAAAGGTTCAGGGGGACAATCTGCATTTACTTGTAACTGCAATTCCTGCCACCAGTGGTCTCTACCTGCTTCCATTGGTACAGTCTGCCCCGTTCTTTTTACCACCAAAACGGCAGTCACAGAAGGCACTTGATTATTGGCTAGAGCTAGGTCAACCTGATCTTTGAGGGGCACGATCGAGTCCTTGCGCCAGCCCCCATCCGCCGTGATCACCACTTTGGCGGAAGCTGAGTGTAACCTTTCCCTGAGCGCCTCGGCACTGAATCCCCCAAATACCACTGAATGGGCAGCACCGATACGGGCACAAGCCAGCATGGCGATCGCCGCCTCAGGAATCATCGGTAAATAAATGCCCACTCGATCGCCCTTAGTTACTCCCAACTGTTTCAGCCCATTGGCAAACCGACACACTTCCCGATGCAGTTGGGCATAGGTGAGAGTCACCGTGTCCCCCGGTTCCCCCTCCCAGATAATTGCGGCTTTATTTTTGCGCCAAGTGCGCAGGTGTCGATCGAGACAGTTGTAAGAAAGATTGATTTTGCCCCCCGCAAACCACTTGGCGTGGGGAGCCTGCCCATCCAAGACCGTGTGCCATTGCTCAAACCACTCCAGTTCCGATTCCGCCAATTCTGCCCAAAATGTTTCTGGCTGAGTAATAGATTTTGCATACATTTCCTTATATTGCGCCATAGCGGAAATATGCGCTTGGGCAGAAAATTCAGGATTAGGGGGAAACAGGCGATTTTCGTGGAGAATGGCCTCGATCGTGGGTTGGGACATATAATCGGACGCAATTCAGGACAGGGCAGAACTGATGATACCATCGCCATAAGACCTTGTACCCAAATGCAAATAAAATATAGAAATTGCGCATCGCTTCTCTTCTTTAACAAATTTCATTGGTCTGGGGAGTCTAATACTTCTACTTTTCCCCTGACAAATTGCTTTCACTGTATTAATTCCCCTCGCCCTTTGGGAGAGGGGTTGGGGGTGAGGGGAAAACTGCCAATTTGAGAGTAGGAAAGAAGTAATATATGCACGATCATACTAGCCAAGGGAAAACGCCATTAACGATTTTCTTGCCAATGTTTTTTTTAACATTTTTGGCTGTTAATGTAGTGTCGTGTGCAGATCATGCACCATACACGGTAACTGAAATTAGGGATGGAGATACGATCGTGGTAATTACAGATCGGGCAGAAGCATTAACTATTCGTCTTGCCTGTATTGATGCACCTGAGTTAGATCAATCCTTTTGGGGCAAAAATGCCAAAGAAAGACTGGAACAAATTATTCCTGTAAGTTCTCAAGTGAGTTTGCGAATTGCCGATCGAGACCGCTATGGCAGAACAGTTGCTGAAATTTACAAAGATAATTTCTCGGTTAATTTGCTGATGGTCGCCGAGGGTCAGGCAGTAGTTTATCATCGCTATTTGGACAGAATCTGCAACGAAACCAAAGATAAATATATGGAAGCGGAAAAATTAGCCAAAGAAAGAAGTTTAGGCTATTGGAATCAAAGTAACCCCATCATGCCTTGGGAGTGGCGCAGGGCGCGCTAATTCATCTACCCCCTTTCCCCTCACTCCCAACCCCTAGGAAGGGAGTAATCAATCATGAACACGATGAACTTCTAGTTTAGTGATTCTTATTGACTAGAAGTGCTCTTCCGATCGTTTCTTTCACGCCAGTTGCGCCACCAAGTCAGTAGAATAGTAGCATTAAAAATACTGGAATAGACCCCTGAGATGAATCCGATCAATAGGGCGAGGGCAAATAGTTTCAGGGTTTCTCCCCCAAAAATGAAGATGGCAATCAGCGGCAGAATGGTGGTCAAGGTAGTGTTGATGGAACGGGTCAGGGATTGATTCACCGCATTATTCACTAAATCTGCTAGGGGAGTGGATTCGGGGGCATTTTTGATGTTTTCCCTGATTCGATCGTAGATGACCACCGTATCGTTGACCGAAAATCCACAAATGGTTAAAAGAGCCACAATAAATAAACTGTCCACCTCTACCCCAGCGGTTAAACCAAGTATAGCAAAGCTCCCTACAGTTACCAGAACATCATGGAGTAATGCCACGATGGCAAAGAAGGCGTAATCTAGTTGAAATCTAAAAGTCAAGTACAGGGCTATACCAAGAAAGGAAATGAGCAAAGCCGTGAGACCAGAAGTGAGCAGTTGCGCCCCAATCACGGGTCCAATTTTCTCAATCTGTGAACTCTTGCTATCAACTTCCCCAGAACTTTTTAGGGCAGATTGAATAGCCTCCTGTAGAGCTAACCGTTGGTCTGTATTTAAGTCCCCAGTTTTCACCGATACCCCATAGATGTCTCTGCCCTCAATTACCTGAATTCCACTGTTACCATAACCTTTAGCACTGAGGGCTTGGCGCACCGTGCCAATGTCGATCGGTTTGGCACAGGTTTGGGCATTACAAGTGAGTCCAACGGTGAGTCGTGTCCCCCCCGTAAAATCGATCGCTGGTCGTAGGGGTAGCCCCGTGCTTTGCCAAGAAATAATCATGGCTAGGATTCCCAGCAAAATCACTAGGCTGGAAGCACCGATATACCATCTACCGTATTTAATGACATCTAGTTTCATGTTTCGTGGTAAAAGATTGCAAGGCGAATGTAAACAAGACTCAGGGGCACTAACTTATGATTACCAATGTGGTCTCGGCTGTTACCAGTATTGCATTTTTTGTCCTCATTGCGTTTGCCATTACCTCATGGTTGCATCTGCCAGTCGGTTCCTTCACCGATTGGTTGATTGGGGGCACGATTTTTGTCTGGCTATTGATTGTGGTGATTGTACCTTGGAATATCTATTTTCGCGCCAAACAGGTACTGACAGATGGTGAAATTTCTCAAGAAAAAGGCATCTTTGTCGACTACAAACAAATCAATTTTGCCAAAGTCTGGGCGGGCAGGTCATTGGCCATCGCCTTGGGACTACATTTGATTTCCGCTACGGTTTTATATGTACTGGCTCTGAATGGGGTAGGGGCATGGGGATACTGGGGCGCTCTCGCCGCCTTACTGTTGACCGTCCTCAGACCGATCGTCAGGGCTTATGAATATCTGAACGCCCGCCTGTCCCAAATTGGCGAACAGGTGAAATATCCCCGCGAAGACATTGTGGAACTACGCAATCGATCGACCCGTATGGAACAGACCCTGAACCAGTTATCGGACCGTTTAAATCTGCAATCCTCTAATAGTTGGGCGGCGCAACAACAGGAATTGATGGCAGACCTGCGCCGTCAGATCGCCGTGCTCAATGCCCAGTTAATAGAAATGCAGGCAAAACATGACCAAGATTTAGAGCGGGTCAGCCGCGAGTCGCGCCAAGCCATTGCCCAACTCACTCTGGATAGTCAGTTTGTGGAGCACATTCGGGAGATTATTCGCTTTTTCAAGTCCGCTTAACTCCCTTTCCCGTGCAGGAATGACTGGGGAGAGGGGCAAACCCTAAACGATCGAGCATGTCTCAATCCACCCGCGCTATAACTGGAGAGTAGAAGAGGAGTAGTATCCAATGTTGGAAGTTTTGGGTCATAATGACAATTGACCACAGCGGGAGGGATATATGAAATCATCAGCGGGCGACAAAATCTGGTTGGCTACAGCGATCGTGGCGGCGGTGGCGGGGGGAGTTGTGGCTTTTAGCCTGAAAACTGACACCCCCAACCCTCCTGCCACTCCCAATGTCGTTCCTACAGGAGTGGTGGCAGACACTCAGATACAGGTGTATTGGCTGAATAGCCAAGGGGATCAACTGGTAGCCACCAATCGGCTAATTAAGCAAAAAAATCGTTTGGATACTCTGCGGGCAGGTTTAGAAGCCTTGATTACAGAGCCAGCCCCTGACCCCAACCTGTTTAGTGCCATTCCCAAAAATACGAAAATTCTCGATTTATCGATCGATGGCAGAGACATTCGCGTCAATCTATCGCGGGAATTTCAAGCGGGGGGAGGAGCCTCCAGCATTCAAGGGCGGTTGGCGCAGTTGCTCTATACCTTGACCAGTATTGATCCCAGCGCAGGGGTCTATCTCTCGATCGAGGGTAAACCAGTAGAATATCTGGGGGGCGAGGGTATAGAAGTAAAACAACCCATGTACCGCAAGGACTACGCCGACATTTTAAGGTAGGTCAGCCACAAATTGAGCCAGCCTGGCACAGCCTTGCTCGATCGTCTCACTATCCGTGGCATAGGACAGGCGAATGTTGGTATCTAATCCAAACGCCAAACCGGGGATGACGGCCACTTGTACCGTATCTAGCAGGCGTTGAGCAAATTCCACCGAAGTTAGCCCCGTCCCACTGATATTGGGAAATAGATAAAATGCGCCGTCAGGCTGAGGACAGGATAAACGGGGAATGGCGCTCAATTTAGCGTACATGAGGGCACGGCGCTGTTGAAAAGCACGCCGCATGGTTTCCACACAGGTCTGATCTCCCCGCAGGGCGGCAATGGCTCCATACTGGGCAAAGGTACACACATTAGAAGTGCTGTGCCCTTGAAGTGTAATCACCGCTTGCACGATGTTCACAGGTCCAGCGAGATAGCCCAACCGCCACCCAGTCATGGCATAGGCTTTGGCAAAACCACTCACTAAAATTGTCCGATCGAACAGGGCGGGACTGACAGCCCCAATGCTCAAATGTTGAGCGCCATCGTAGAGAATTTTGGCATAGATTTCATCACTGATGACCAGCAAATTGGGATGATTGACCACCACCTGTGCCAAGGCTCTAATTTCCTCAGGACGATAGACCATGCCCGTGGGGTTAGCGGGGGAGTTGAGAATAAACAACTTGGTACGATCGGTAATGGCAGATGCCAATTGAACTGGGGTAATTTTGTAGCTATTGGCTTCTGTGGTAGGCACAAGCACAGGCTTGGCTCCCGCCAATTTTACCATTTCAGGATAACTGAGCCAGTAGGGAACAGGAATGATGACTTCATCCCCCTCATTCAATAATGCCATCATCAAGTTATACAGGGCGTGTTTGCCCCCATTGGTGACCACCACCTGACTGCCGTCGTAGGGTAAATGATAGTCCGTAGTGAGCATCTGGGCGATGGCTTCCCGCAGTTCCATCACCCCCGCCGATGCCCCATAGCGGGTTTTACCCTCATCCAAAGCGGTCTTGGCCGCCATGCGAATATGCTCTGGAGTATCAAAATCTGGCTCCCCCGCACTAAAACTACAGACATCTACGCCTGCCGCTTTCATGGCTTTGGCTTTGGCATCAATGGCAAGAGTGACAGAGGGAGTAATGGGAGCTAAACGATCGGCTAATTTCATAGAATAGGCAAATGGCATTCTAATAAATATAAAACCTAGACTGAATTTTCGGGTAGTCCCCAATACCAGTTAATAATTTTCCAGCCCATGCCAGATACTGTTCCTTGCATTCCATCGATCGTCAGCAAATAATTTGAAGAATATGCTGAAAGAGAAGTTTATCTGGCTGAAATGACTTACATAAATAAATTGATTCCCGTGAATGCTCAACCCCCTAACTTCTTAATTTTATCCTGAGACCTTGCATACCACTCTGTATTGCCTTGCTGTTCAAACAGTTCTGCCGCTTTGCGCAAGTCCACCAATGCCTCTTGTCTTTCATTTCTTTGTTGTCTGATTACTCCCCGCCTGTAAAAAGCCTCAGCAAAATCAGGTTGTAAACGGATCACTCTGGTGTAGTCCTCGATCGCTCCCTGTTTGTTTCCTAATTCATCTCTCAACGCTCCACGCAACCAGTACAGATAACTATTGTTAGGCTGGAGGCGAATGGCTTGATTGAAATCATCTACTGCTCCTTGTTTGTTCCCTAACTCAGCCCTTGCCCTGCCCCGCTTTTCATAAGCTGCAGCCAAATCAGGATTGAAACGAATAGCTTGATTGAAGTCGGCGATCGCTCCCTCATTGTCCCCTGCCTTATACTTCACATTTCCGCTATGGAAGTAAGCCTCAGCAAAATCAGGTTGGCGGCGAATAGCTTGATTGAAGTCAGCAGATGCTCCCTGTATGTCCCCCAATTCAAACCTCACTCTCCCCCGATTATTGTAAGCTTCGGCAGAGTTAGGCTCAATGCGAATGGCTTGGTTGAAGTCCTCGATCGCCCCCCGATAATCTCTTAGCTGAAATTTGGCAATCCCCCGCTTGTTGTAAGCTTCAGCAGAATCAGGTTTGAGGCGAATAACTTCCGTGTAATCAGCGATCGCACCTTTGTAGTCCTGATTAGTATATTTAGCATTACCACCCTGCAATAATTCTTCAGCAAAACGAGAATTGACAATTGTGCCTACCCAAAAGCTCAGGGCAATAAAACTCAGAAAAAACATCCCACCAGTTACCACAGCAAAGTTACTAGATTTGCTTGCCATTTCATGGATTAGTTTGATGGATAGCATTAGTTTACCAAAAAATTGGGTCTAAAGCCCCGCCGTTTACGGCGGCTTTGTGCTAGACTAAAACTAGAGGCAAGGGTAGTCAACCTCTCTAAAAACCCAATAGCCTAACGGCTAAGACGCAACCTAAGTTTTTTTGGTTGGCAAAACAGTACCTTTGGGCAAAAGGGAACTGCCTCGCAAGAGGGAACGCTTGGGGAGAGAAGCACCTCTGCTTTAGAAGGGCAACCTGATAGAAGTAAGTGCGCTCGTGGAACCAAGAACAAGAATCCTTGCCCTTTAGGGCAGGGAGTATGTCAAACAAGCTCAATTATCATTACCAACGACTCCCAAATTAGGCAAATTCAGAATATGGGAGAGTTGATTCTCCTGTGCAAAAAATTATGACTTTGGCATAAATAAATGCAGAGAAGTCATTTACTCAATCAGAGTATTGCACTTCTCTTCTATACAAAACTATGTCTCTGATAGCGCACAGAACTAAGAAAGTTTACGATAGCCCCTCGCCACCAATTCATTATTGATAAAGGTGGTATTGATGACCATATTCCCAGACTGCCAGCTAATCACGATCGGCTGTTTGCGATAATCTATTGCCTCTCCCCGCTCCAATTTTTGGCGCATTTCTTCCACATTCAAGGAAGCATCACTAAATTGATAATCCACACTCAGGGGCGTACCCTCCCCACCAAAAATACTGGCTACCTGCTCATAGGACATACCCCGATGCAAACAGACATAATTCTCTAGGCTGACTCCGGGTAAACTGCAACGGTAGCGGGGCGCATCCATGGTGCGATCGTAGTGTTGGGGAGGCATTACGGACACATCCAAGGTGGGAGCGGCAAAGAAATTGGCTACCCAGACCACAGCCATCGCCAAAACTAGCAAAATTACGCAGTCCTCAAATAGAGCCTTGGCGAGGTTGCGCTGGTGGCGGCGTTTTTGCCACTGTACCCCACTGTTGAATTTCTCTTCCCAAGGGAAAGTATCCACCCAGTCAATGGCTTGGACAAAACTAGAAACCACCAACACCCTTGCAGAATTGAGGAAACCTTTGGGGTCCCTGACCGCTAAACGCCCTGCGGTGTGCGCCCCTGCCAGATTCTCTGGACTTAACAGCCAATTGCGTAAACGACGCACAAGCCCCTTCGATCGCCGATCGGTGCTTTGCACAGCACCCCCACTCTCAACCGCAGTAGAGAGGGCAGAGGCAGAAATGTACTCAATGTCCATGCCCCTAGTAAAGATGGGTGCCGCTTCCTCTGGGCTGTAAAATTCTAATTCAATGCGCCGTACCCCCAGCAGTCGCAGACGACCTAGCCAACCCTCTAGGTTTTGGGTAAACTGATTGACGGCGACAGGGTTGGCAGAGCCATCCACAAAGGAAAAAGCAATGGTCAATACTTGGTCGTGGAGTCGGACATCTGTCTGCTCAGGCGCGACTAGATCAATATAATCTGAGACAAAACTGGTCAAAATGTGTCGGAATTTTAACCAACCCCTTCTATCTTCTAAGTTCAAGTTAGTGACTCTCATGGCGATTCCCTTGCCTGACAATTAGGTGTGTGTGTCGGCGCAGTCTCTCTACAAGTGTTTATACATAGGTTTTACTGCACAGCATAATAGTACCCACTACCCTTAATTTTTAATCATTTGTCCATGGCTTTTTCTGAAGAATTATCAATTTTATTGCGTGCCCGCTATCCTTTGCTGTGGCTACAGGGACAGGAGGAGGAGCGGATGGAAATGGAAATTCTCCACCTCGCCAAAACCTTGGGGCGCAGTGTCTATAGTTGGGATTTTGTGGAGGGCTATCGGGGGCAAACGGTGGACGCGGGCTTTGGCAAACGCAACCCTTTGCAGGCGCTGGAGTTTGTGGAAAAGGTGAACCAGGGGGCGGTATTTATTCTGTGGGATTTTTACCGCTTTGTGGAAGATGTGGCCATTGTGCGCAAACTGAAAAATCTCGATCGACGCCTGCGCTCTTTACCCCAAAATATCTTGCTGATGGCAGACCAGAGTACTGTCCCAGATGCTTTGCGGGAGGTGCTGACCCCTGTGCAGTTCCCCCTGCCCACCCCTGGGGAAATTAGGAGCGAAATTCAGAAGCTATTGCCCAAGGTGGCTAATTTGGAAGAGTTGGTCATCGCCAGTCAGGGGTTATCCATAGACCGCCTGCGCAGGGTGTTGGGCAGAGCCATCCTCGATCGAGATGCCAGTCCTATGGATTTAATCGTGCAGGAAAAGCAGAAGACCATCAAACAAACCCAGATTTTGGAGTATTACCCCACCCATACCACGATCGCCGACATCGGCGGTTTGGCTAGTCTGAAGGATTGGCTAAAACTGCGGGGCGGGGCATTTTCGGCGAAGGCGCGCAGGTATGGGCTACCCTATCCCAAGGGCTTACTGCTGGTGGGGATTCAGGGTACGGGTAAGTCGTTGACGGCTAAGGCGATCGCCAACAGTTGGCAGTTACCCCTGTTGCGCTTGGATGTGGGACGGCTATTTGCGGGGTTAGTGGGGGAGAGTGAAGCCCGCACTAGGCAGATGATCCGTTTGGCGGAAGCCATGACCCCCTGTGTGCTGTGGATCGATGAAATTGATAAAGCCTTTGCCTTTGGCGAGCGCGGGGATGGGGGCACTACCAATCGGGTATTTGGCACTTTTTTAACTTGGATGGCGGAAAAGGATACGGGGGTGTTTGTGGTGGCAACGGCGAATAATGTGCGGACGCTCCCCCCTGAGCTATTGCGCAAGGGCAGATTTGATGAAATTTTCTTTGTGGGACTGCCCAATCAGCGGGAACGGGCGGAAATTCTGGCGGTGCATTTGCAAAAGTATCGCCCCGATCGTTTACGGGAATACGATTTAGAGAGGTTGGCTTATGAAACCCCTGATTTTTCGGGGGCAGAGCTGGAGCAGGCAATTGTCGAAGCCATGCACTTGGCATTTAGCCAAAATCGGGATTTTACCACTGAGGACATCCTCACCTGTGCCAGTCAGATTATCCCCCTGTGTCGTACTGCCCAAACTGAAGTAGAATTGCTACAGGAATGGGTAAATACGGGGCGCATTCGCTGTGCTTCCCGATCGGACAGGGACAAAATCCATGAGTAAACCTATTTTTTTGATCACCCTTGCCATCATTACGGTGGTGGTACTTGCCAGTATGCTCCCCAATCGCTTTTATGCGGAAAATGACCGTACCTTTATGGTGGCGACGGTGGTGACGGGGCTGGCGACTTTGGTGGCACTGGCTCTATTTTTTGGGGCGGTGTAATATGAAAGCCTCCCTCACTGCTGTTCTGGTTACTTCCTTGACTTTTGGGGCTAACCTTCTGCCCGCTAACGCCCAAGTGCCCCGTCAGATGCTATTTATGGGGGAAAGTCGTGGGGTGCGGGTGTATATCGATCCGCAAAAAATTGTCCGCCGTCTGCCCTTTGTCAGGTTTTGGGTCTATGCGGTGCTCCCCCGCCCCAATAGTCGCCGCGTCTCTTCTTTGGATACCTTGATGGCGATCGATTGCACTGTAGGCAGTGTGCGCATCCATGAAATACTGAGATATGACAGCGCTGGGGAAGTGGTTTCCACTTCTAGTTTTGGCTGGGAACGGGACCCCTTTGATTTGCGGATTTTGGGGGAGTTCGATCGAGCCATTTTTCGCACCGTGTGCAACCAACCCCATTCCTTCCCCCTGTGAATTTGTAAATTTTTGTTAAAATAGGAACAATTTATAGAAATTTTATGAGCTATTATTTTCCGACCGATCCCCCTTACTTTTTATTTGTGGTTGCCCTGTTGGCGGGGATTACCTGCGGGCGTGCCTTTGAGATGAATCTACGGCAGTTGGTGGGGACATGGGCGGACACGAAAACTACGGCGGTGCTGTTGGAGTTACGGGGTGTACAGCTCCAGTTACCCTATCTGGGCATGGGTATTAGTGTGGGTATCTTTTTGGCGTGTGGTTTAGAAATTTTTGGTTTTCCCAGCAGTTTGGCTTACACGGTGGCGATTCCCCTGACTCTGGGCAGTGCCTATTTTGTTTGGCGACAGTTGGGCAAATTATTGGTGGAATTGGAGCGGGGCGGTTCGGCGGCGATGGATTTGGATGCGTTTGAGGAATAGGCGGTCATGGGCTGGCAGGAGGCTTGGGCGGGCGCTCTACCCAATTTGCTGATCACCCTGCGGGAGGGGGTGGAGGCGGCGTTGGTGGTGGGCATTGTCTTGGCTTATCTGACCAAAACTGCCCGTACCCAGTTACGATCGTGGGTGTGGTGGGGCATTGCCTTGGGGTTGGGGTTAAGCGTGCTGGTGGGGGCGCTGGTACAAGGGCTATTGACTTGGGCAGAGTTTACTTCGCCCATCCTTTTAGAAGTTTGGAAAACCAGCTTGGGGCTAGTGGCGATCGTCAGCTTGACAGGAATGTTGGTGTGGATGGCAGAACAGGCTAAGTCCCTCAAGCCAGAACTGGAACGCTCTATAGGGCAGGTAAAGACAGGGTGGGGTATTTTGGCGCTGGTCACAGTGGCGATCGTGCGGGAAGGGTTTGAGATTGTCCTATTTATGTATGGCACTGCCCAGCAGGGGGCTATATCTTTGGCGGGGGCTTTGGTGGGATTGGGGATGGCGGCGGCCATCGGTTACGGGTTATTTGGTTTGGGCATCAGGTTACCCATTGGCAAATTTCTACAGACCCTAGGCATTCTCCTATTATTTTTGGTGGCGGGCTTGATTATGGGTAGCCTAGTCCATCTCGATCGGGCGGTGGGGCTATGGCATCCCGACTGGTGTGGGGGTACTAGCTGTATTTTGGGGGCGCAAATCTGGGATATGCACAAGGTTTTACCCGATGCTCAGTTTCCGGGGGTAATCTTCAAATTACTGTTGGGTTATCGTGACCATTTGTATCTCCTGCAGGGGTTGAGCTATATCACTTTTTTAGTTGTATGTCTGAGACTGTATTTACGATCAATCTGGGGGCTTACCCAGCCGCATTAACCCCCAACCCCTAGTTGGCACACCGTGCCCCAGTAGTCTTGCCAGTGAAAATGATGTAGGCAATAGTCCACCTGTGGCTCTGGGGTGAATAAGCCCGTGCCCACCGCCTTGCCGATGGCTTCTTTAGTTGTCCACAACTGCCAAAATTTCTGGCGACAGTCTGCCCCTGTCCAATCCTGCTCAGGGAAAAACCGAGCACCAATGCGGGCAATGGCACAGGGGCGATGCCCATACTCCACATCTACCCCCACAGGTAGGCTAGACAGGGCAATCACCACCAATTCGTAGGCATGGGACAGGTTGAAATGGTAGTTACCTTGAGGCAAAATCGGCTTACCTGTAGGGCTGTAGGCGATGTCGATCGAGGCAGGGGCAGTACCCAGTTGTTGTGCCAATAGCCAGCGCAGTCCCGCCCTACCCGTCACAAATTGCCTGCGCCGTGCCTCAGAGGTCATCCTGTCCAGTTTAGTTAATTCCGCTGGGGACAGCAGGTGTAGGTAAATTGGGTAATCCCGCAGGACAGGTACAGCCCACAGGGATAGACCCCCTAGGGGTGGGGAGATGTCAAAGCACCGCATTCACCGCACTGGACTGACGGGACTCGATCAGGGCAATCACCGCCTCCACCTTTTCGGGGAATACCGCCACCAAACCGCCTTCGGCTACACTGTCTAGGGCGGCACACAGGGCAGTCATTTCATCCAAAATCACCACGGGTTGCAGGTCTGGGCGCACCGATCGTACCCCTTGGCACAACAGTTCCGCCACCTCGCCACTGGCACGCCCCCGCAGGTTCAGGTCTTCTTTGACATAAATGCGATCGAACATTTGGGCGGCAAGTTGTCCCAGCTCTTCTATGTCTATATTGCGTCGATCGCCAGGGGCACCAATCACCCCTACTTTTTCCCCCTGCCATGACTTGAGAAAATCACTGATTGCCCGAAACCCCGCAGGATTGTGGGCATAGTCCACCAGGGCATGACATCTCCCCAGATTAAATAAATTCATGCGCCCTGGGGTCTTTTTCGCCGATGCCTCAAAGGTGGTCAGGGCCACCCGAATATCCTCAATGCGAATACCTTGACAAAATCCCGCCAAACTAGCCGCCAAAGCATTCTGAATTTGGAAAGTAGCCCGTCCCCCCAAGGTCAGGGGAATGTTCACCGCCTGCTCGATGCGCAAGGTCCAATCGCCCTTGAGGATAGACAGATAGCCGTGTTCATAGACCGCCGCTAGTCCCCCGCTCAGCACATGGGCACGCACGATCGGGCTATCTTCTTGCATGGAGAAATAGGCGACCTGTCCCTTTACCTTGACCGCCATCGCCGACACCAGGGGATCATCCCCATTGAGAATGGCATAGCCACTGGGACACACTGCCTGGGCAACCACACTTTTGACATTGGCCAAATCCTCCACCGTTTCAATATCGCCAATGCCCAAATGGTCTGCCTGCACATTTAAGACCATGCCCACATCACAAAAATCAAAGCCTAGCCCAGAGCGGATGATGCCCCCCCTAGCCGTTTCCAGCACTGCCACCTCGACGGTGGGGTCCCGCAGAATGACTTGGGCGCTGTGGGGACCTGTGGTGTCGCCCTTTTCCAACAACCAATCGCCAATATAAATGCCATCGGTGGTGGTGTAGCCAACCACTTTGCCCGTCTGGCGAAAAATATGGGCAGTGAGGCGGGTGGTGGTAGTTTTGCCATTCGTACCTGTGATGGCAATAATGGGTACGCGACAGGGGGCACCGGGGGGAAAGAGCATATCCAGCACTGGTTCTGCCACATTGCGGGGCATACCAATACTGGGGGAAGTGTGCATTCTAAAACCGGGGGCGGCATTCACTTCCACGATCGCACTGCCCGTCTCCCCAAATGGTACAGCAATATCGGGGGTGACCACATCAATCCCCGCTATGTCCAAGCCCACAATTTTGGCGACCCGTTCCGCAATCCACACATTTTCGGGGTGAATTTCATCGGTACGATCGACGGCAATGCCCCCCGTACTTAGGTTGGCTGTGGCTTTGAGATAGCAAATTTGTCCCGCCTGGGGAATGCTGTCAAGGGTAAAACCCTGTTTTTGTAACACGCTATCAGTGGCTCGATCGACCACAATTTTTGTCAAGACATTATCATGTCCATCCCCCCGCCGGGGATCACGGTTGGTAATGTCGATCAGTTCTTGAATGGTGGATACCCCATCCCCAATCACATGGGCGGGCACCCTTTCCGCCACCGCCACCACCTTGCCATTGATGACCAAAATGCGATGGTCCCTGCCCCGATGAAAAGTTTCGATAATTACATCCCGCGAAATTTCCTGCGCCAACAAAAAAGCATCCTCTGCCTCCTCAATGGACTGTATATCAATGGTGATGCCCCGACCATGATTGCCATTTAGGGGCTTAATTACAATGGGAAACCCGCCGATGTCCGCAATGGCTTCTGGCAGATACTTCAAGCTGGCGATGACCACCCCCTTGGGCACAGGTACCCCCGAATCCCTGAGTATTCTTTTGGTGCCCTCCTTATCCGATGCCAACTCCACCGCCAATACCCCCGTGCGGTCAGTTAAAGTCGCCTGTAGCCGTTTCTGATACACCCCATAACCTAACTGAATCATTGCCCTAGTGTCTAGGGACACCCAAGGGATTTTGCGGGCCTTTGCCTCAGCCACGATCGATTCGGTACTAGGCCCCAACTGGGCCTCTAATTTCAGCTCTGCCAGGTCCGCCAAGTCCTGTTGAATTTCACTATCGGGATAGGTGCCAGTTTCTAAAATGCTGTGACACAGCCGTACCGCCGCCCTAGCACTGTAGCGCCCCGCCTGCTCATAGGCATACTCAAATACCACTTGATAGATACCAGGGGTGATGGTGGGCTTAATGGTGCCAAAAGACACCGCCATCTGGGCTAATCTTTGCAGTTCTAAAGCTACTTCTTGCACAGCATGAGCCAAACTGGTGGGGGGACGCAGAGCCAACTTGGGGAAAATACGACACAACCCTTGTTGCAGTTGGGGGATGTAGGGGGGGTGGGAATCAGTCTCTTGGGTATCCAGTCGTAAAACAATCAGATTTGATCGAGTGATACTCCAAGCATTGGGTCCCCGTAGGGCTTGAATCTTTAAGATTTTCATAAAAAATAGCTGATCTAGCTCAAATTATTGTATGGCAGATGGTTGCCCAGTTTATGGGTATTTTGTCTGGGGCAAGGGGGCTAAGGAATGATAGTAGCGTTCTGCACAGGGGAAAATGTAGTTTTTACTACTGGAAATAAACCATTCCCCCCAGACTGGCTGAATCAACTGTAGGGAGGGATAGCAGTAATTTTAGGAATTTAAGGAGTGCCCCCTTTGCGTTGGCGCAGTTGACGAAACCAGGACTGGAGCATCTCTTGGCATTCAGCCTGACGAATCCCTGCTACCACTTGCACTTTGTGCAGGGCGGCGGGACTGGTGGCTAAATTGATTACCGTACCCATGGCTCCCGTTTTCGGGTCGGGGGTGCCATAGACAAGGGTGGCAATGCGGCTCTGAATAATTGCCCCCCCACACATGGGACAGGGTTCTAAAGTGACATAGAGCAAGCAATCGGTTAAGTGCCAGTTGCCCAATACTTGACAGGCACGATTAATAGCCACAATTTCCGCATGGGCGGTGGGGTTTTGCTGTCTCTCTTTGTAGTTCTGCCCCTCTGCCAGTAACTCCCCCCTAGGGCTAACAATCACCGCCCCCACAGGAATTTCCCCCTGTCGCCCCGCTTCCTGCGCCAGCTCGATCGCTCGATCCATCCAGTATTCGTGGTCTGGCATAGACCAGGTAATAATTTCTTTTCTATCAATTTGTAACAATGGATTAGCTTTATTTTTGACGATCGAGATGCCACCAGCGCCAGTAATTTTCTGCCCATTAAACTCCTGACTAATTATGACATTACTTAAAGTTTTCCGTTTTTCCCTGACCAAATTTATATCTTAACCCTGAACAATCCTTGGCACGATCGACTGGTGATATATCCGCAAATGCATGTCTAAACTGGCTTACTCCCCGTCTTCTAGCATCAACGGCAGTGGCTCAACATTTACTAGATAGTAAGTGGCAAAAAACAACTCTTTACGACTTCTTAATAAACATTAAATAAATTTAGTGTAAAAATAATTTACGCAAAGTCTAGCTTTTTTGCACCAGTTGAGATAAATTCTTGCAGTCAGAAGGGACATCATCGATCGCATCCCTGAATACCGTACCAAGCCTTGGTTTCCGTGGACTGTGGCAGATGGCGGTAGCAGAGATAAAGTCTGTGATGTTTGTAACTGTCCATCGCCAAATCACCCGACCAAACTAGGAGCTAATCGACCATTATGGAAATTTTCAAGAAGATCGGAACTTGGTTCACCGACTCTGACGCTGACCAGTATGAGTACGAAACGGAAGAGGTAGAAACAAAGGAAACGCCCACCGAACCTGAAGAACCCCCTGCCCGCCCTGCCCCAGCCTACAGCGGTCGCAGTCGCTTTTCTGCCCCCGATGCCCCCTCCAGCGCAGGTTTGGGTAATAATGTCGTGAGTTTACCCAGCCCCATCGGTATTTCCCAGATTTATATGATGGATGCCAAGCATTTTGATGAAATGTCGGATGCGGTCAAGGCATTGCACGAACAAAAAACCGTACTGTTGAATTTGTCCATGATGGAGCCAGACCAAGCTCAGCGGGCAGTGGATTTTCTGTCGGGCGCTACCTATGCCCTGCGGGGAGACTTGGAGCGGGTGGGCGATAGCATTTTTATCTTTGCCCCCTCCAGTGTGCAACTAACTACCCCAGCCAGCCAAGGGGACAAAAATCAACCTATGTCCAGAACCCGTCGCAGTGCTCCTTGGGAAGGGGAATCTATGCGTTTTGCCCGTTCCTAGGATGGGTTTAGGCATTATTGGCGGTGGGGTGATGGGGGAGGCAATTCTTGCCCGCCTCATCAGTGGTAATATCTTCCCCCCCCACGAAATTTGGGTCAGCGACCCGCAGACTGAACGGAGACAGTTTTTGTGCCGTACCTACGGGGTGGAGGCGGTGGCTGATAATGGTATCCCCGCCCGTCAGGATATATTGTTATTGGCGGTAAAACCCCAGCATTTTCTGGATTTAGTTCAGCATCTACCCCCGTTAGCCCCTGAACAGGTGGTGATTTCCATCATGGCGGGGGTGACCATTGCCCAACTGGAAACATATTTTGTAGGGCAACCAGTGGCAAGGGTAATGCCCAATACCCCTGCGAGGGTGGGGGCTTCTGCCAGTGCGGTGGCTTTTAATCAGCGCATTACGGAGCAGCACAAAACTCAGGTGTGCACCATTTTACGGGGCATTGGTACAGTGGTAGAAGTCCCCGAAACCCTGATGGATGCGGTCACTGGGCTGGCAGGTTCGGGCCCTGCCTATGTTGCGATCGTGATTGAGGCGTTGGCGGATGGGGGGGTACGCATGGGACTGCCCCGCTCGATCGCTCACCATTTAGCCGTGCAGACGGTCTTGGGGACGGCGCAGTTACTGCAAGAAACGGGTTTACACCCCGCTCAGTTAAAGGATCAGGTGGCTAGTGCGGGGGGAACTACCATCGCTGGCATTGAGGCTTTGGAACATCATGGACTACGCTCAGCCCTAATCAGTGCTGTATCCAGTGCCACTAAGCGATCGATCGAGTTGAAGGAATGCGTATCATAGGGGAAAAGGCTATGGAGAATCCCCTATGCAAACCCTGCCCACCCCAAACCGTAATTCACACTGGATGGGGATCGATCGGTGGCTAATTTTCGGTATAACTGTAGTCGCTGTAATTTGCTGTTTCTTTTCTTTGATCCTACCAGTGCAGGCAAATCCGATTACCACTGCCAATGCGGAAGTTAGTTTGATCAGTGAAGTGCAGAGTATCAGGGCGGGGCAAGGGTTTAGGGTGGCGGTGCGGTGGCGTATGCGTCCCAAGTGGCACATCTATTGGCAAAATCCGGGGGATTCGGGGGCCAAGCCCAACTTGAAATGGCAATTACCTGCTGGCTTCACGGCGGGGGAAATGCAGTTTCCCTATCCTGAGCGCTTTTTGATTCCCCCCATTCCTTTGGCAAATTTTGGCTATGGGGGCGAGGTCTATTTCCCTGTAACTATCCAAGCCCCTGCTACCCTAGACCAGCCCGCAGTGACCTTGACGGTAAAAGCGGATTGGCTCATTTGTGAACAGGAGTGTATCCCCGAAGCGGGGGAATTGTCTTTGACTTTGCCTGTGGGGGATGGCACGATCGCCACAGATAAAGCCCTATTGTTTCAACAAATCCAGCAGAGGATACCCCAAGCCAAATTTACTGTGCCTGTGCAGGTGGACGATCGCCAGTTGCAGTTAGATTTAACTGGGGTGGCGGGCTTGAGGGCGAATGACCTAGTGTTATTTTTCCCGTACCAAGGCGGGCTAATCGAGAATGCGGGCACACAGGTTTTTACCAAGGTAAATGATCGTTTAGTTTTACAGATACCAAGGGGTTTTGCACAGAATATAGCCTCGATCGAGGGGGTGTTGGTCATTAATGGTGAGCGGGCAGTGATTGTGAGCAATGGCAATACCCCAGCGGTAGCTGTGGATCAGACCCCTGAAACAACCACTGGATTTGGGGAGGCGGTATTTTTAGCGGTGGTGGGGGGTATAGTGCTGAATTTAATGCCCTGTGTTTTGCCCATCCTGTCTCTGCGTGCCCTGTCCATTGCCTCTTTGTCCCAACAAAGTCCCAGTTTAGCCCGATGGCAGGGTCTGGCTTTTGGCGCTGGGGTGATGACTTGTTTTACCACGATCGCTCTGGCACTGGTAGGCTTGCGGGCATTGGGACAACAAATTGGCTGGGGGTTTCAATTACAATCCCCTGTGGTAGTTTTGAGCTTGGCTTATCTGCTGTTGGCGGTGGGCTTAAACCTGTCTGGGGTATTTGTGGTGGGCGGTGTGGGCATTGGACAAAAATTAACCGCTCGATCAGGCTTGGCGGGGGAATTTTTTACGGGGGTATTGGCGACCTTGATGGCTACCCCCTGCACTGCTCCCTTTATGGCAACTGCCATTAGTGCCGCCCTGGTTTTACCGCCCCTACAGGGGGTCGTGGTGCTGTTAGCTTTGGGCGTTGGTTTTGCCCTTCCCTATGTGGCGCTGTGCTTTGCCCCCCCCATCCAAAAAATTTTGCCCAAACCGGGGGCATGGCTGGAAATTTTGCCTCAGATGTTGGCATTTCCCATCTACGGTACGGCGGCATGGCTGTTGTGGGTATTTACTTTACAGGCAGGCACGGATGGATTGGCGATCGGTCTGGCGGGGGCGGTACTGGTGGGTTTCAGCGCTTGGCTATATGGCAAGACCCAAGGGGCAAGACAATTTTGGCGCAGGTTTGGCACGATCGGCACTGCCCTGACTTTAGTGGCTGTATTATTCCTTCTGCCCTTGGTGGCTGAACCCCCTGCCCCTACGGTCTGGGAACCCTATTCGGCGGAACGGGTAGAGACCCTGCGTCGATCGAACCAGCCCCTATTTATCAACTTTACCGCCGCGTGGTGTGTCAGTTGTTTAATAAATGAACGCACCACTCTGTCTCGCCCTGAAGTACAACAGGCATTTAGACAACGGCAGGTGGTCATGCTCAAGGGGGATTGGACAAATGGGGACGAAGCCATCACCGCCAAGCTAGAACAATTTGGCAGTGGGGGCGTGCCCCTGTATGTGTTGTATGGCAAGGACCCTCAGCCAGTCATTTTGCCTAAAAATCTCAGCCCAGAGGTCATTTTTGACCATCTCGATCGCTTAGTGCCTGCTTCCTAGCACTTTACTACCCTCGCCCAAAGGGAGAGGGGGTTAACCTAAGCTGGGAATATGCCGCCCAACCAGTGTACTGCCACCTTTAGTTGATGGTTGAGGGTAGGCAAGCGGGTAAGGTAAATAGCACGGCGCAAGAAATTGGCTAATACCCCAGACAGGGCAAAAGGTAACACGGGAACAGCCATACTCGCCTGTCCAATGCCCAAACTGATAAATTCCCCCAAGGGCACATAGGTAAAGGGGGTCAAGGTTTCATCGTGCAACCAAGCCCAGATATTTCTGGCGCAATAAAAAGACTGTTGGAAGGCAACTTGTGCCGTAGCGGGTATCTGCGCCAAACCTTGCAGGCACGCCACATCCCCGATCGCCCACACAGGATAGTTCTGCACCCGCAGATGCCGATCGACCACAATTTTGCCCTGCTGTACCACCAGACCCTGTTTCTGTAAATCAGAGACCAAGGGGTGAGGACTATTGCCCACCGTCCACAGCACCACATCCACAGGCAAGGTCTCGATCGTACCCTGATAGTCTAGGGTAATGCTGTCCTCCCCGATTGCCACTACCGTAGTGTTTAGGTCAATCCACACCCCCCGTTTTTGCAAAGCCATCTCAGCCGACTGGCGATTGGCCACCATAGCTTTGCTCAACAGGTGCTTATGGCGATCGACAATACGCACCCGTCCCCGCTTAGCCAAGCGATCACTCACTTTGGCGGTAATTTCTACCCCACTAGCACCGCCACCACAGACACAGACGCGGATTTTTTCTCGATCACTTGCCTCTAGGTTCTGTAATCTGGCAGTCAATTTTTGCGCATCTGCCAAAGTGCGAAAAGTCAGGGCGTGTTCCCTTGCCCCCGGTATTTGGGTGGCGGGAAAACCACTGCCTACCGCTAACACCAAATAGTCAAAGGGAACTTCTATGGACTCGCTAGTTTCTAGGTGAATAGTTTTGGCGGTTAAATTAATCGACCTTACCTCCGCCTGCTGAAATATGATCCCCGTCCCTTCTAACAATTCGCGGAAGTAGGGGGCAATCTCCCATGTATTGACTTCCCCCGTAATCAATTCGTAGAGCAAAGGACTAAACAGGAAGCGGTCATGTCGATCGAGCAAAATTATTTCAGGAGGCTCAGTCCAAGGCAATTGGGCCAATTGCAGGGCAGTAAATATCCCGCCAAAACCACCCCCCACGATGATCACCCTAGTTTTTGGCATCACTTAGTCCACCCTAGGTCAAAGCAGGCAAAGGCACAGCACAGCCACCCAAACCACAATAGCCATTGGGATTTTTAGCTAGGTATTGTTGGTGATAGCCCTCAGCAAAATAAAACTCTGAGGCAGGGAGAATCTCAGTGGTAATTTTGCCGTACCCTGCTGTGGTCAAACTGGCTTGGTACAGTTCCAGCGACTTGCGTGCCATCTCCTCTTGAGCTGTATCATATACATAAATGCCTGAGCGATACTGGGTGCCCACATCATTACCTTGGCGCATCCCTTGGGTAGGATTATGGTTTTCCCAAAAAATTTTCAACAACTGATCGTAGCTGACCAAGGCGGGGTCGTACACTACTAAGACCACTTCATTGTGCCCCGTCAGTCCCGTACACACTTCTTCATAGGTGGGGTTGGGGGTGTAGCCTGCACTATAGCCGACGGCGGTGATGTAAATGGGAGCATTTTGCCAAAATTTGCGCTCTGCGCCCCAAAAACAACCCATACCAAACATGGCTTTGTGCATGTGACTAGGATAGGGCGGCTTGAGGGGATTGCCATTGACAAAGTGATGACTGGCGGTAGGAATGGGAGTGTTCCGCCCCTTGAGTGCCTTGTCTCGATCAGGCATTACCAACTTAGAGCTTTTATCAAATAGGGAGAAAATAGACATGGCAGGCTAACACTGATTGCTAAACAAATTGTAACATAACTAGCTTGCCCCAGTTTGGCGATTGGTGGGTAGAGTTAGCACTTGCGCCACAAGACATCTCGGCTTCTATTGGCAAAAATTTTTGCTCCCTGTTGTAGGTTTGGGTCAGTCTGAACAATAGGGGTGGAGATAGTCCCCACCCCCCTCGATCGATGGCAATTATTAGTTAGATGAAGGCATCAACTGTAACGGTTCTCCCGCAGGCAGAGCAGGAGTGATGGCATTACAGATTACTTTACCGTCATCATCCACATCCACTTCCACTACAGCACCTTCCCGCACCTTCCCCGTGAGAATTTCCTCAGCCAAGGAATCTTCCAAGAGGCGCATAATGGCACGGCGCAGGGGACGGGCACCATAGCTCTGATTGTAGCCTTCTTGCACCAATAAATCCTTGAACCGTTCGGTAACCGTGAGGGTAATATCCTTCTCCTTCATGCGCTTGAAAATTTCATTGAGCATCAAATCAGCAATCTGCTTGATCTCTTCCTTATTCAATTGACGGAAGACAATGATTTCATCAATGCGATTTAGGAACTCAGGACGGAAATACTGTTTCAGTTCTTCATTGACCAGAGAGCGGATACGATGATACTGGGATTCGGCTGGATTTTCACCGCCAAACTCAAAGCCCAAACCACCGCCACCCTTTTCAATCACCTTGGAACCAATGTTAGAAGTCATCACCAAGAGTGTATTCTTGAAGTCCACCGTGCGCCCTTTAGAATCTGTCAAACGACCATCTTCTAAAATTTGCAGGAGGAGATTGAACACATCGGGGTGAGCTTTCTCAATTTCATCAAATAGGACTACGGTGTAGGGACGGCGACGCACTGCCTCTGTCAGTTGCCCCCCTTCGTTGTAGCCCACATATCCGGGGGGAGAACCAATCAATTTAGAAACCGTGTGCCGTTCCATGAACTCGGACATATCCAAACGAATCATGGCTTCTTCCGAACCAAAGAAGTAGGCGGCAAGGGCTTTGGTCAATTCCGTTTTGCCCACCCCCGTAGGTCCTGAAAAGATGAAGGAAGCGATCGGGCGATTGGGATTTTTCAAGCCGACACGGGCACGGCGAATGGCACGGGAGATGGCTTTTACCGCTTCCTCTTGACCAATTACCCGCTGGTGCAAGGTATCTTCCATTTGCATCAATTTCACCGATTCCGATTCCGTGATTTTGCTCACGGGTACGCCAGTCCAAGAACTGACAATGTAGGCGATGTCTTCCTCATCCACCACAGGGGTTTCCGTGATCTTGGCAGTTTCGGCTTTGCGGGCTTGACTCAGGCTCTTGATCTGTTGCTTGATTTCAATTTCCCGATCGCGCAGTTTTCCAGCCTTATCAAAGTCTTGGGAGCGCACGGCTTCGTCCTTTTCCTTGAGTACCTTGCGCAGTTCTTTATCCAATTCTTTGGCGGCGGGGGGCAGTTGGGAGTTAATTAGCCGCACCCGTGAACCCGCTTCATCAATCAAATCGATGGCTTTGTCGGGCAGGAACCGATCGGAAATGTAGCGATCCGAGAGTTTGGCGGCGGCCACTAGGGCGCTGTCGAGAATTTTCAGTTTGTGATGCTGTTCGTATCTTTCCCGCAGACCAAAGAGAATCTCGATCGTCTCTTCCACACTGGGTTCGCCCACCATCACGGGTTGGAAACGGCGCTCTAGGGCGGCATCCCGCTCAATGTGTTTGCGATATTCATCTAGGGTAGTAGCACCGATACACTGCAATTCACCCCGCGCTAGGGCTGGCTTGAGAATGTTGGCGGCATCGATCGCCCCTTCCGCCGCACCAGCGCCAATCAGGGTATGCACTTCATCAATTACTAGAATCACATTCCCCGCACTGCGGATTTCATCCATGATTTTTTTCAGGCGCTCTTCAAATTCACCCCGATACTTGGTGCCCGCCACTAACAGCCCAATATCTAGGGTAACTACCCGCTTGTCCGCCAAAATGTCGGGAATATCAGCGTTGGCGATGCGCTGGGCCAAGCCTTCGGCAATGGCGGTTTTACCTACCCCCGGTTCCCCAATCAGCACAGGGTTATTTTTGGTGCGCCGCCCCAGAATCTGAATCACCCGCTCAATTTCCTTCACCCGTCCCACCACCGGATCGAGTTTGCCATCGATCGCCATCTGGGTCAGGTTGGAGCCAAATTCATCCAAGGTGGGAGTTTTGGTACGCCCTGAATTGCCACCCCCTGAAGTCACTTCGGCGGTTTCCCCTAGCATGCGAATTACTTGGGTGCGCACTTTGGCTAAATCTACCCCCAGATTTTCCAACACCCTAGCGGCTACCCCTTCCCCTTCACGGATCAGCCCTAGCAATAAATGCTCAGTGCCGATGTAGTTGTGTCCCAGTTGGCGCGCCTCTTCTAGGGAGAGTTCTAAGACCCGTTTGGCGCGGGGGGTAAAGGGGATTTCCACTGCCACAAAACCAGACCCCCGCCCGATAATTTTTTCGACCTCGATGCGAGCATCCTTGAGGTTTACGCCCATGGATTTGAGGACTTTGGCGGCTACCCCTGTTCCTTCGCCAATTAGTCCCAGTAAAATTTGCTCTGTGCCCACAAAATTATGACCAAGACGGCGGGCTTCCTCTTGGGCAAGCATAATAACTTTAATGGCTTTTTCGGTAAATCTCTCAAACATATATTTCCCCCGTCACGGGTCTTTTTGGTTAAAAATTATCCTAACACAGGCAATTAAAGTTGAACGGGGTACGGCTTTCCCTATCTTGCTCTGGGTAGAGCGGGGGTTGGTTGGCTGGGAAAAACACCCCCAGCTTTCCTGTTCATGTTCCTTGTCGCCATGCTTCGACGATCGATACCCCATAGGAAGTGCCCAGTCGATCGCTCCCCGCCTCAATTAGCGCTTGGGCTTGGGGGAGGGAACGAATGCCGCCAGCGGCTTTGATGCCTGCTTTGCCCTTCAGGTGTTGTTTCAAGAAGTGAATGTGCCTGATGTCCACACCGCCCCGCCAGCCTGTGCAGGTTTTGATATACCTTACCCCTGCGGCAATACACACCTCGATCGCCATAGTCCATTCCGCTTCCGTGAGGACGGGCATTTCTAAAATGGCTTTGACGGGTAGCCGTTGGTCGCAGATGGGCGCAATATCTTGGTAAAGCAGGTCGCTATTGCCCGCCTTGATATAACTTAAATTCAAGACCACATCTAGTTCCTGTGCCCCGTCCTCGATCGCCTGTTGTGCCTCGTAGAGCTTGACTGGACTGGTGTGACTGCCAGAGGGGAAGCCGATTACCGTTACCACCTGCACAGGTTCCTTTTGCAGGAGTTCCCGCGCCAATTTTACCCAACAGGGATAGACACAGACCCAGCCAAAGCGGTAATGTACTGCTTCGGCGCAGAGATGGCGGATTGCCTCCGCCCCCGCCCTGCTGTCCAATAGGGTGTGTTCGATGGCAGGGGTGGGGTCAACTGGTTGGGGCATGATACTGGTGCAGGGTGGCAAAGGCTTGGTCGTCAATGTGGATCACCTGATGGGGATCGTCCCGCAGGCGCAGGGAGCGCTCGATCGAGCCGAGATATAAAGGTTGGGTCACTTCGGGTTGGGGATGGATCACCGTGCGCGCTCTAATAGTTAGAGTATTTTTGCCCTCCCCATTGCGCCCCAGAGAAAACAGGTTAGCTGAGGCTTGCACTAGGGTAGCTTTGAGTTGGTCTGGGGTAATGTCTGGGCTGACGCTGATTACCGCCGAACTTGAATTACGGTCATAGACCACCCGATATTTGACTGCCCCCGTAATTTTGGTGGGGGTGATGGGTGCCAGACTCAGGGCAAATAGTCCCACGGTCAATACCACAGAAAAGGAGGTGACCCCCACCGCCCGAAACCGCCATGACCACCCCTGGGTAAAGGCAACACCCGTGACCAAGGCACAGGCTAAAACAAAAATGCCCATGCCCTGAGCGATCGTGCCAAATTCTGCTGGAGTAAATAACATAACTGTCATTATGCCACTGGTTCAGCCCGCACCAACAACACTGGACAATTAGCCTGCACCCGCACATAGTCCGATACGGATGCCCCAAACAATCGATCGAGGTCGGGTAAACTTCTGGCGATGGAGGGACGGCGTTCAGGAGAGCCAAGAAACAAAATGCTGGCATTGATTTCCTCGGCGACGGCGCAAATAGTCTTGCCCCCTTGACCGATACGGGACATACAGCGGTGGGGAATGTTCAATCTCTGTAATTTTTGCGATGCCCACTGCAATAGTTCAGGGTCTTCGTTTTTGAGGGCAGATAAGAGGGTGACCTCCAAATCCTTTGCCCCCGACACAAAGTTAATGGCGAAATTTAGCACCTGCTCTGCGGTTTCTTTGCTGTCAAAGGCAACCAGCACTTGGCGCATGGCTTTGATGTACACATCGTCCTTCACCAACAACATGGGTACGGAGGCTACCTGAAATACATATTGACTGGTTTCATTGGCGAGAATTGCCTGAATGCGTCCCATGCCCCGCGACCCCATCACCAAAAAGTCGGGTTTTAGGCTTGCCGCCACCTCACAGACAATGTCCTTGGGGTCCCCTTCCTTGAGCAGAGATACCACTGTGTTGGAGGGAGACAGCCGTAAATTTTTGATCTCCTTTTCTAAAATTTTTTCCCCCGCCAACCGATATTCGGGCACTGCCTCAGCGATGACAGCTACGGGGATGGTGTGCAGGACGGTGATTTGTGCCCGCTGGAAACTGGGGAGAGGCAGGAGCATATTTAACATCTCCCTCGATCGACCAGAGCCATCTACGGCTACTAAAATCTGTTCAAACATAGTTTTGCCTTGTTGTTTCTAAAAATGTTACAAATTCTGAGTTGCTAATCTCGTTAATCTCCAGTGAAACCTAAACCTTGATTAACGGTGTCAAAATGTCGAAAATCTTAAAATCCCAGTCGGGTACATCTGGCGGTGATTGGCGCAAGGCTTGACTTGGTTCTGGAAAATGTATTTAGTTTTACCAACAGCGTCAGAGACAGATCGCTTAAAATAATGAGGCATTGTTAGGATACTTCCCCCTTTATGACTTCCATTCCCGGACAATCTTGGTTAGTGGCAGAAAGAGACAGTTGTGGTGTTGGTTTTGTCGCCCACCCCTCTGGCAAAAGTAGTCATGACTTACTGCCCATGGCGCTGAAGGCTCTGAGTTGTGTGGAGCATCGGGGGGGCTGTAGTGCGGATCAAGATTCGGGGGACGGGGCGGGCATATTGACGGCGATCCCGTGGCAGTTATTGCGGAAGGAATTTCCCCAGTGGCAGTCTGAAATCGGGGCGGTGGGGGTGTTCTTTTTGCCTTTAGACCCACATAAACAAGCCATTTGTCGCCAGATTACGGAGGAGTGCACTCGTCAAGAGGGTGGGCAGGTGGTGGCGTGGCGGCAGGTGCCGATCGATCCGCAGGTGTTGGGCAGGCAGGCGCGGGCAAATCAACCGCAAATTGAACAGGTGCTTTTGCACATGACGGAAGGGACAGCCCCAGAGGATTTACAGCGGGCGATTTACATCCTCAGACGGCGCATCAAGTTAGAAATTGAACAGCAATTTCCTGAGTGGCAGAGGGATTTTTATATTGCTTCCCTGTCCAGCCGCACGATCGTGTACAAGGGCATGGTGCGGTCAGCGGTGTTGGCACAGTTCTATTTAGATTTACAAAATCCGTTGTTTGTCACCCCCTTTGTCATCTATCACCGCCGTTTTAGCACCAATACCATGCCCAAGTGGAATTTGGCACAGCCCATGCGCTTTTTGGGGCACAACGGGGAGATCAATACTTTGCTGGGCAATATCAACTGGTTCTTGGCACGGCAGGGGGATTTGGCACACCACAACTGGGGCGAGCGCATCAAAGATATTATGCCCGTGCTCAAGCCCAATGAAAGTGATTCGGCTACCCTCGACCATGTGGTAGAGCTGTTGGTGGAAACGGGTAGAAGTCCTTTGGAAGCCATGATGATTTTAGTACCAGAGGCTTACGATCGCCAGCCTGCTTTAGACAAGTATCCTGAAATAGTGGATTTTTACGAGTATTACAGCGGTTTACAGGAGGCGTGGGATGGCCCTGCCCTGTTGTCTTTTAGTGATGGCAAATTGGTGGGGGCTGTCCTCGATCGCAATGGTCTGCGTCCTGCCCGCTACGCCATTAGCCGCAATGATCTGATTGTGGTGGGTTCGGAGGCGGGGACGGTGTCTATCCCTGAAGCAGACATTTGGGAAAAAGGGCGGCTGGCCCCGGGGGAAATGATTGCCGTGGATTTACAGGCGGGGAAAATTCTCAAAAATTGGCAGATTAAACAGGAGGTTGCCCAAGCCCAGCCCTATGGGGAGTGGTTACACACCTACCGCCATGAATTAGAGCCGTTACCTTTTAGCTCAGAACTAGAGTTCAGTCCAGAAACTTTGACCCAGTACCAGACCGCCTTTGGCTATACCGCCGAAGATGTGGAAATGGTGATTGAGCCAATGGCCCAGGATGGCAAAGAGCCTGTATTTTCTATGGGGGATGATACGCCCCTAGCGGTGCTGTCCCCAAAAGCCCGCCCCCTGCCCGACTATTTTAAGCAGAGGTTTGCCCAGGTCACTAATCCCCCCATCGATCCCCTGCGGGAAGGTATGGTCATGTCCCTGTCCATGTGTTTGGGTAAAAAAGGCAATTTATTAGAGGTAGCCCCAGGGTTTGCCCGCCAGATCAAAATTCCTTCCCCCGTGCTCAACCAAGCCGAGTTACAGTCCATCGAGGCTTCCCCGTGGCAGTGTGCCCGCTTACAAACCATTTACCCTGTGCAGGCGGGACGATCGGGGCTGGCAGAAGCCATTCACCAATTGGGCGATCGAGCGGTAGCGGCGGTGCGGGACGGTGCGGAAATTTTAATTTTATCGTCGCGGGGGGTGGATGAACACCATACTTATATTCCGCCCCTGTTAGCGGTGGGAGCCGTACATCATCGGTTAATCCAAGCGGGTCTGCGTTTGCACTGCTCGATCGTGGTGGAGACTGCCCAGTGTTGGAGTACCCACCATTTCGCCTGTCTGATCGGCTATGGAGCCAGTGCTATCTATCCCTATCTGGCATTAGAAACGGTGAAGGCTTGGTGGCACAAACCCAAAACCCAAATGCAGATGTCCCAAGGCAAAATCCCACCCATGACGATCGAGGAGGCGCAGGCGCGGTACAAAAAAGCCGTGGAAGGGGGGTTATTGAAAATTCTCTCCAAAATGGGCATTTCTCTCCTGTCCAGTTACAACGGCGCGCAAATTTTCGAAGCATTGGGTCTGCATCCAGAAGTCATCGACCTGTGTTTTCGGGGCACTACCTCCCGCATTGGCGGCATGACCCTAGCCAATATCGCCGATGAAGTGATGACTTTTCACCGTCAGGCATTTCCCCAAAGAGAAAACCCTAAGTTGGAAAATCTGGGATTTGTGCAGTATAAGCCCCAAGGGGAATACCACGCCAACTCTCCCGAAATTGTCAAGGCTTTGCATAAAGCGGTGGCCACCAAAGATTGGAACCATTACGAACTCTATCGCCAAACCCTAGAATCCCGCCCCCCCGCCCACCTCAGGGATTTATTAGAGTTCCAGAGCGATCGAGCCAGCATTCCTTTAGAGGAAGTGGAACCCGTAGCATCGATCGTGCAAAAGTTTTGTACGGGAGCCATGTCTTTGGGAGCGCTATCGCGGGAGGCCCACGAAGTATTGGCGATCGCCATGAATCGCATTGGCGGTAAATCCAACTGTGGGGAGGGGGGCGAAGACCCGTTACGGGCGCAGAAAATTACCGATGTGGATGAGGCGACGGGACTCTCTGCCAGTTTCCCTCACCTCAAGGGTCTGCGCAATGGGGACACGGCTAACTCGGCAATCAAACAAATTGCTTCGGGACGGTTTGGGGTCACCCCCGCCTATCTAATCAGTGGTGAACAGTTGGAAATTAAAATCGCCCAGGGGGCAAAACCGGGGGAAGGGGGGCAGTTGCCGGGGAGCAAGGTCAGTGAATATATCGCCATGCTCCGTAATTCTAAACCCGGTGTACCCTTGATCTCTCCCCCGCCCCACCACGACATCTACTCGATCGAGGATTTGGCGCAGTTGATCTACGACCTCCACCAGATCAATCCCCAAGCTAAAGTATCCGTCAAACTGGTGGCAGAAATTGGCATTGGCACGATCGCCGCAGGGGTAGCCAAAGCCAATGCAGATGTGATCCAGATTTCGGGGCATGACGGGGGCACGGGGGCATCTCCCCTCAGTTCCATCAAACACGCGGGCATTCCTTGGGAACTAGGCCTGAGTGAGGTGCATAGGGTACTGATGGAAAATGATCTGCGGGATCGGGTCTTGCTCAGGGTGGATGGAGGCTTCAAAACGGGTTGGGATGTGGTGCTAGCCGCCATGCTAGGGGCAGAGGAATATGGTTTTGGCACGATCGCCATGATTGCTGAAGGTTGTATTATGGCGCGGGTGTGTCATACCAATAAATGCCCTGTGGGGGTCACTTCCCAGTTAGAGCAATTCCGCAAGCGCTTCCCCGGTATGCCCGACCATGTGGTGAACTTCATGGGATTTGTGGCAGAGGAAGTGCGCCAAGTGCTGGCCCAGTTGGGTTACAGGTCTTTGCAGGAAGTAATTGGTCGATCGGACCTTCTGAAGGCGAGAGAGAATGTGACTTTAACTAAATTGGATGCACGCCAACTGGACTTGGCACAACTACTGCACCTGCCTGATACTAAAACCGATCGGCATTTCTTGCATCACAGGGCTACGGCTCATTCCAACGGTCATGTGCTGGATGATGAAATTCTCAAGGATGGAGAAGTGATTGATGCCATTTGGCAACAAACCGACCTCACCCGTACCTATACCATCATCAACACCGATCGAGCGGTAGGAGCGAGAATTGCGGGCATGATCGCCAAAAAGTATGGTAACTCTGGACTAGCCAGCACCCTCACTCTCAATTTCAAGGGTACGGCGGGGCAAAGTTTTGGGGCATTTACCATTACAGGCATGGTGCTCACCTTAGAAGGGGAAGCCAACGACTATGTGGGCAAGGGTATGCACGGGGGCGTAATTGCCATCTATCCCCCCAGCGATCGGGGCTACAGCGCCAGCGACAATGTCATTATTGGCAATACCTGTCTCTATGGGGCAACGGGGGGCGAATTTTATGCCCAGGGCATGGCAGGGGAACGGTTCGCCGTGCGCAATTCGGGAGCCAAAGCCGTCATTGAGGGGGCAGGGGATCACTGTTGCGAATACATGACGGGGGGCGTGGTGGTAGTCTTGGGGAAAACGGGGCGCAATGTGGGAGCGGGCATGACAGGGGGCATCGCCTACTTCTTGGATGAAGCCCATAACTTTCAGGATTACCTCAGCACTGAAAACCTAAAAGTTCAACGGGTACACACCCCAGCAGGTTCAGCTCAACTGCGGGAGTTATTACAAAATCACCTCGATCGCACAGGTAGCGCCAAAGCCAAAGCAATTTTACAAAATTGGCAGACCTATCTCCCCCAGTTCTGGCAGGTAGTGCCCCCCTCGGAACAAAACAGCCCCGAAGCCATGCCTACCCCAGAGCGGGATTTGGTTGCCACCAGTTGAAGCCGTGGAGCAGGTAGGGGCAGGCAAACTGTGTTATGATCCATGGAGAGAATTACCCTAGCTAATCTCTCCCCAGACCCATTTTTCACCCAAAAGGCGCGGTTAATGTTCCGTGCCGCTTCTATTTGTTAATATATTAAACCCTTCTCCATTCATTTAACTATTGCCATCCGTCTAATGCTTGATCAATTGCTCTTTGACTTGGGCTTTACCCCCAACGACCTGACCATAGAAACTTTCTTGATCATTTTGGTTTTGGTACTGCTGGAGGCGATTTTATCTGCTGATAATGCCATCGCCCTTGCCTCCCTGGTGCGAAACATTGGCAACCCCGATCAAGAAAAGTTAGCCCTGAGATTTGGTCTAATGGGAGCGTTTGTGCTACGGATTGGTTTAATTTTGGTGGCGACTTGGGTAATTAAATACTGGCAGTTTCAATTGGCGGGGGCACTGTATCTCCTGTGGTTGGGGGGCAAATTCTTTTGGGAAAAGAGTCAAAAGGAAGAGGGGGACGATTCCCTGATCCCGATCGCCAAGGGGTTGTGGCAGGTGGTGCTGTTGATTGCCTTCACCGATTTGGCATTTTCCCTAGACAGTGTGACGGCGGCGGTGGCGGTTGCCAAGGAGACATGGCTAGTGTTGATTGGGGGCGTGATGGGCATTTTAGCTCTGCGGTTTTTAGCTAATCTATTCATCAAGTGGATCGTGGAATTTACTCACCTAGAATCGGCAGGTTATCTGATTGTCCTGATTGTGGGGGTGAAACTACTGCTCAGGGTAGTAAATGAACAGTTGATTCCCCCTGAGTGGGCAATTTTGTCCGTGATTGGGCTAATTTTTGTCTGGGGTTTTTCTAAACGCAATCCTGAAGTTGTCGCCAAACCAGAATAATATGCACTATCCCGCACACCTAAGATACACCGACTCCCACGAATACTTGAATTTACAGGAAGGTAACCTTGTCTCGATCGGCATCACGGCATACGCCATAGATCAACTGGGGGATATTGTGTTCATAGACTTACCTGCGGTGGGGACAGAGTTACAAAAAGACCAACCCTTTGGCACGGTGGAATCGGTCAAAGCCGTGGAAGACTTGTATGCCCCCATCAGCGGTACGGTGGTAGAGGTAAATCAACCCCTGATCGATAATCCTGAAAAAATTGCCCAAGACCCCTACGATGCGGGATGGCTGATCAAGGTGCAACCGATCGAGCAACTGGCTGAGGAGATGAGTCAGACCATGACCAGCCAAGAATACCAAGAGAGAGTAAACAAAATTTGACATACTCCCCATGCCTAAAGGCAAGGGATTCTTGTTACTGGTACTGTTCCAGAAAAATCAGCGACAGCACTT